>Ga0187827_10002411_pt1 | contig 25689 bp, 23 predicted proteins | sample ETNtaG_39_FD_167969 | JGI IMG/M metagenome (GOLD analysis project Ga0187827, IMG submission 167969) | Marine microbial and viral communities from oxygen minimum zone, Eastern Pacific Ocean - ETNP2014_SV_150_PacBio MetaG (Illumina Assembly) | ecosystem: Environmental > Aquatic > Marine > Hypoxic... | reverse complement strand
TCTAATTCCGAATAATCTATACCATCAATACTGATTTTCCCGGACTGTATGGTTAACAGGCATGTTAGGATGTCAAAGAGCGTAGTCTTGCCAGCACCTGACTCTCCAACAATACCAATGGATTTGTTTTTAGGAATATTCATATTAATGTTAAAAAGTACTTGTCTTGAGTCATAACTATAATTTACGTCCTTTAACTCTACCCCTCTGTTAATATTTATAACTATTTTAGTCCCTGATATCTCTTTATTCTTATCAAGGACTCTATCCGCTTTCTTGATAACCTCCAATCCTCCTAAACTTCCATAAAATTTCTGCCAGTCTGATTGAAAACGAAAAACATAATTAAATGCCTTATAAAAAAAAATCACAAGCACAAATACCTCTGCTATTTGTTTCCCCTGAAATTTCACATAATAAAGCACAAGCACGGATATAAAAAAAACAGATACAGGTTCAATTATTGATGAAGGAATAAGTTTCAACATATTATTTTTAAGGTGATAAATATAATTTTTATTAATTGTTCCAAAAAGCCGTTTAAATATATGAGAAAAATTATCTGTCGCTTTCAAATATTTAAAATTATAAATTGTCTGAATAAGTAGTGATTGGACTTGGGAATTCGTCTCTGATACAAGCAAGGACAACTTCCTTGATAAACGAGAAAGACTTCTCATCAGTGTAAACAGTATTAAACTCATGAAAAGCACCACAAAGGTCATCTTATAGTTAATAATGACAGCAAAAGAGATATAGATAAGTATAAATATCAAGCTTCCAATCACAGCAGTGTATTTGTTCAGTGCAGATACGGCCCTACTAACCTCTGTCGTAATTATATTATTCAGATAGCCAATACTTGTGTTAGTATAATAACTATATTTCATGTTCTTATACTTATTACAAAAACCAAACCTTATATCTTTAGCAAGGTTACTCTCTATATATAAGGCAAAGGCTTTCTGAAGATAAACAAAAGCTCCTTTGAATAAAAAAGCAATTGAAAAAACTGTTATTAGTGAAAACAGGGATATATTAATACCTATTAATTCGAGAAAATTATAAATAGTCTTGGCATATTGGCCCTGATCACTCACAGCTTTGTCAATATTAAGAACCGGAAGTAACATCGCAATTCCAATACTTTCAGATAAACCACCTAATAGAAATAGCAATATTAAAATATATAGTTTTTTCCCGGTATAACCATAAACGACTTTATAGTAATGTATAAGGGAGGAAATTAGAGGGATTTTTCTCATCAATTATTAAGAAATGCACTAATATGCCTTATATAATCTTCTAACAAAAACTTATCCTTGGTCCACACTCTTTAAAGATTCTTCAAAAATGTTATATCTTTGATTGTGCTCCATGGCTACTTCATATAGTTTTTCTAAATATTGTGAATTTTTCTTTTGAAGAAATTTACTTTTAAAAAACAATCTGTCGCTTTTAAATAAACGATTACCCTTTGGGGTAGACTCGTTTCTCATCTCGCCACCAAACATATGACACAATAGGAATAATAATTTGCACAATTTTAATTTAATTTTTGTCTTCCCTGACTTCATTAGCGCTACCGGAGCAAAACATATTTCTGTAATCGTATCATATAGTGAATTATATTCTGATGAAGTAAAAAGGCCTTTCTTGCTTGACTCCTTCAAACAAAAAAAAGCATAATTAATATTGTTAACAATTAGACATATTGAAATCAGTTTTAATACCATTATTTTAATATGCTCTTTTTCCTCTAGTAATGACAATACGTAAAATATGTTCTTCAAAAACAGAGCATCGCCTCCACCCAAAGCATTAAAAGTATAATAACCGCACGACAAGTCAAAAAGGATAAATCCTTTGGCTCTGAGTATATCTACAATTCTATAAATAGAATTTCCTAAATCTCTGCTAAATGAAAATTCTGCTTTGACAAAGAGCGTATTCTTTTCAAGTTGTCTTTCCGCACCCTCAAGGACAGCAACTTCGTGAAATTCTGCATCAATTTTGAGGACATCAATACTCGGCAACACCTCCTTGTTACACAGGTTATCCAAAGTTTCAGTATCAACTATCAATTTTTCATAGCTTATATTTTCATTAACCTCATTCTCCTTGTCTTCTCCTACGTACAAAAAGCCATTTGTTGCGTTTCCCCAAAATTCTGCTTTCCCCACATTGTTGCTTATGGCGTACGGAAAATACTTTACTTTATTGTGAGATTTCAATACATCAAAATTAGGAGGAAAGGCCTCGAATCCGAAACACAAGATGTTCGCTATGTCAGCATATTGCAACCACGGTTGATCAATGCCTTCAGCTGCTCCAACATCAGCAACTACTAATGGATTCTGTAAGTTATTTTCTTTTAAGATAAGGTTACAAAATGGATTCATGATTAACTCATCCTTTTTTGGCAGTTGTGTACTGCTCCACGCAAAGCAAGGTTAAAATTTGTTAGTAATCAGTAAGTGTTCTTTCTCATATTCAGATGAAGTCGAGTAGTTTAAGGAGGAGTGAGGGCAATCATTGTTATAGTTTTCTTCCGGCGTATTCGTATACGACTTTAAAATAATGAATCAGGGAAGAAATAAGAGAAACTCGCATAATCTATTTTTAGTAACTAACTCATCTTTACAACATAATATTTGCTGACTGTTTCATCATAGATAAACTTATAATCAGCAGCATCAATTTTATTAAAAAAGCTGTCTATTGCTTTTACCGCTCCGGGAAAACTATTTTCATTGTATTCATCAAATAAAATTAAGCCACCTTTCACAACCCTATGATACAAAGTTTCAAGAACTGTGAGGTATGCTTCATATAAATCACAATCTATATGAAGCAGCGCAATTTGTTTACCAGGGTAATCTAATAGAGTTTGATTGAAATACCCCTTAATCAAAGTTATATGTGTATTAACAAATTGCTCATCCCTTTTCCCATTCATATTCGTCAAGTTGTTTAATAAAAATTGCCAAGTGACGTTCAAAGGAACTTTATTATCACCTTTTTGGACATTTCTCCTCCTTGATTCAGGTGAATCATCTCTGTCTTCAGAAGAAGGTTCTGGAAATCCTTCAAAAGAGTCAAATCCATATAAATGCCCCCCCCTTCCCGAATTTCTAATTAAAAATCCAAACATCAACAAAGATCGTCCTTGGGCAACACCACACTCGACGATATCTCCCTCCAGCTCACGTATCATATCGAAACAACGCTTAAAGTATAGAAAACGCGCAGCATATCTATAATTGAAATTAATAGCAGCATGTTTTCTTTGTATACTGATTCCACATCGTCTTGCAAATTTTTTAGCTAACTTGTGTACAGACATTTTTATTCTCCCCTAATCGAAAAAACTTCTAGCAATGATTCCCCAAGGAAGCATCGAAGATATTATACGCACTGTCTTTCTTTTATAACCTGATTTATCACATTCACATATTTATCCAGAGTACCGCCATTCATACTTGACACATACTTTTCAAACAACTCATAACGTTCCTTGATACATTTTTGCGTTACCTCCGGGCTATTTATCCTTTCAATAATAAGCCTTTCAAATTCATCAGGGCTGTTAGCAATGTCCATAAGATGAAAGTCATCCTTAAATTCAATCAACTTATTATATTCTACTTTTAAGGCTTCATCAAAATAAGGAATAATAACAGGTTTTGCTGCAATAGCTGATTCCAAAGCTGTAGTTGAAGTAAATGCACATATTACATCAGATTCAAGAATTAAATCATGCACATTTACATCACTGTCAATGAACAGATTGTCAATACGTTTGGACTCAATATTATTCTTACTGAATACATACTCTATCTCATCAATCCAGTTACCACCCCACTTAGGCCTAATAACAAAATCAACATCCTTATTCTTTATGGCAAGCTTAGCAATACTCGTATGAACATTCTCAAATAGTTTTACAAAACCTTTATCTCGTTGTTTAGGAAAATGAGACATTCCTTCGAATCCGCTTAAACCTTTTTGCATGTAACCATATGTAAAAGAAAAAAGTGTAACCTTTTTTCTATAATAAACGGCCCTTTTCATTCTAATATTCCGACTAGACAATTTTACTCTTTTAACAAACTCATCCATTCTTAAACACCCAAGAGCACTAATGTTATCAGGATTGCAGCAACCAGATTTTATGAAGAATTCCTTCATCAAATCATTATGAACAACAATATGAGACCCTTTAAACCTTCCAATCTTTTTATACTTTGCCTCTAAAAGTTCATAAGCCTCTGGCGTATATATGTTTTCCTTATGAAGCACAATGTATGGAACTCTAATCTCATCAGAAACTAAACCCCAGTCGAAATCCTGCCTATAGTGAACGGCAGCTCCTATCACACAATCAACATTTAATATCGAATATAATGATACCAGGAATTTCCTTAAAAATGTCCTAAGTTGTTCTTGCACTTCTATTAAATATTCATTGTCTCCAGGGCTGTAGTAATTTGATAACTTCATTAATTCAGTAACACTTGATGTCCAAAATATTGCCAATAATAATTTTTGCCATTTAAAAGGAAGTTTTAACACACGAAAACGTTTACTATTCGATATAACAGTCAAATCACCAAGAAACTTATCAGGGTTAATTGCTAGGATAGTTGGTACATCTGATTGTACTTCTCCGTCAAACGGTCTAACAACTTCTATAATTCTGGTATAAAACATCACAAAAGGCCATACTATCCCAAGTTGACACATTTTTTTTAGTACAAACCATGTGCTTCTTCTTATTTTCCGAACACAATAATCAGCAATCCTCATCACAGTATTTTGCAAGATATTCCTCTCTTAACTCCGATTGAATTTTGGCCCCCTCAGGTGTCATTTCCTCTGTAGCTCTTGAATACACATATACCTGTTGCGAGGACTCGTAGATTTGATTCAACATAAAGCTAATACGTTAGATGCTTCTCACTAATTAACCCGAAATCGTTTTCGTAAAGACTTATAAGCTTTTTTATAACTTTATATTCTAACGGAGGGCTTTTCAAATCGTCTATAATGCTGTCAACATGACTCTGGTGTCTAACTCCAAATATAACATCGTTTATTTCGTCCATGCTAAGAACAAATCTTTTAGCAAGACTTGGCAGTTCTATATTGCTTATTCTCTTTATATTATCAATCCTCTTCAAAATGGAAACCAACCTCTCTCCTTTGAGCCATTCGGAACGATGGTCATCGGAAGGAAAAAGTAAATTCTTAGTTGCCTTGCCAGATAGCAATCCGGATGCTAGAGGAGAACGCGCCATGAACTTAGTTTTATTATCCAGATTGTATTTAAGGAAGTTCATAGAGAGCAGATTGAAATCATCTTGAACATAATCGAACATATTCAAGATTTTGCTTTTGTACTTATACATTTTGGCAAGACTGATTCCACTATATTTTATTTTCCCTTCCGCCTTTAGTTTACCCATTAATTCCAGCATTTCACTATAATTCCTAACTTCATCTCGTGGGTTATGTAGAAACAGAATATTTATTTTTTCGCGATTAAGTCTTTTTAGACTCTCATTTAAAGAGATTCTTAGATCCTTAACATTAAAGGACTTTCCTTTATGAGGGATATTTCCGACCTTTGTGTTTATAATAATACCTTTCTTTTTAGCAAACACCTCACCAAGACGTAATTCGATGAATCCGTTACCGTAAGAAGGCGCGGTATCAAATGCTCTAAAGCCCGTCTCATAACAATAGTTTAGAATGTCTCTAGATGCTTTAGGTTCCATATAGCCATAATCCCCACTCAATGGCCAGGTACCAACAACAATTTTTGAAAGATCAATCACAAAAGCCCCTCCATTTTCTTAAACTCTATACTTTTTTCTGTTCCCTCCTTTACCATCCTTATAAAGTACTTCTTATAGAAGTTCAATAATTCCTTGCTAACAAGGGTTGATTTAGAAGCAGTTCTCAACTGACCATCGAGATTGTATTCGTAATCGTCAAAACATCCCATCTCTTTCGACTTTATTTGCTCCCTAGTCCCTATGTATGGCGAGTAGAAGGCAACAGTAATATTGTCTGGGTGGAGCTTTCTATTGAAGTTTATTGTATCGAGTATCATCTCTTCTGTCTGACAAGGCAAGCCTATAATGTTGTAAGCCGTCCTTTTAATCCCAGCCTCATCAAGAAGCCTGAACGCATTTGTAATCCTCTTCTGTGAAGCAAAACGATTCAGGCATTCCCTCTTAAATCGTTCCTCTGACACCTCGACACCCATACCAATCCCATCAACTTTTAACCTCTTTAGCAGTCTAACCGATTTGGAATTTATCCCTTCAGGCCTTGTTTCAATGTAAAGCATTATGTCAAGATTAGAATTGTCAAGCAGATCAGCAAGCTCATAAAGAACATCCCTATCGACAGTAAGAAAATTTGCATCCTGACAGCGAAATATATTAATACTATAATATCTATTTAGGGAGCTTATCTCTTCAAACACCCTCTTAGCACTTTTGTTCCTCAAATACTCCTTAGCTTTCAATAGAACTCCGTCGTTTTCTTTGTAGAATCCATAATACCTCTGGATTATGGATTCTACACAGTAACTGCATGAATACATACAACCGCGTGATATTTCATAATCAACGGCTCTTTCAACCCTCCCATTATAAGGCCTAAAAAAAATCTGGTCCTCAAAGACTGAATAATCGTATGGAGGTATCATATCCATATTTTCTATCAAATCCTGCTTTTCATTAAATATCAAACCACACGTTTTTTCTAACTTCCCATTACTCCCTAAATTCTCAGCAAGCTCGGCAAGAACAAATTCAGACTCTCCTTGTATGAAGTAATCAATAGAAGGGAACCTTTTTGGCATTTCATTCGGTATTGCAGTTGGCTGGATTCCCCCGGCAACCTTTAAAGCCTCTGTACTTATTTTAATCATAAGTTCGTGCGCATACTGTATATTGACATATTCTCCTTCTCCATGCAGATGAGATGAAAAAGCAGAAACAAAAATCATGTTAGGCTCAAAAGTGTCAATAGTTTCTTGCAATTCCTTGACAACGCTTCCCTCTTTTAGTTTGATAAATTTTGCATAGTCAGAAGACTTGTATTGTAAGTTACTGATGTTGTATTCAGTTTCGTTTACCATCCATTTGATATAAAAGGTACAGTCAAAAAGTTTGACTGTATGGCCCCTTGAACGTAATACCGCTGAATGGCTGGCTATCCATATAGGAGTGATCCCTCTTCCCCATTTACTTGGATTTAAGAATAATATTTTCATTTCATCATATACCAAGGAGTAACAAACAAGGATCCAGACTCTAAATATTTACTTTTTAAAGGAACTATGTTCTTTAAAACATTTCAGGAAACTTCCAACTCCACACCCTATATCCAATAGATTTTCATCCTTGACACCAATCATTTCAAGTAATTTTACATATTTCTTGGATTAGGATTAACAAATAAGACTTTAATAATATTCATGTTTTACAACCTCTCTTTTTAGAGTCTTCATGAAATTTTGTGAGCATTCTTTGAAATGATAAGCAGTCATCACATGACATCTTACAATTTCGAGTTTTACAGAACACAGACAACATAAGCATTTTGAGGATTTTTCTATTTATTTGTATTTTAATTAACTCATCATTATCACGTGAATTATAGAAAGCTTCACATCCATATTTCTTCATCACATCATTAATTTTAAACCAGACTAAAATATAACATTGCCCTTGTACAGCTATAACCATGCCACCGGATATACCAGTGTAAATATGCTTGTTTGTTTGCTACCCAATAATACTAATACCAACAGAATATCCCGAATATGCAAAATATTTGAATTTTACATTAGAGCCTTTCACATACTCATGAAACGCTTTATATTCATTATTCCTCCAACCTGGATAATTCATATATTCGTCAAAAACAATAATAGTTCCTGGTTTAATTCTTAATCTACATTGCTCAAATATTATTTTTGACGACACATAAAGATCACTGTCAATATGAATAAAACCGAAATCCTCTTGATACAACTCCAGGAATTTCGGCAAGCTGTCTTCAAAACAGCCAACGTGAAGCGTTACATTCTTTCTCACATACGGTGCTATTCCTTGATTTCGGAATCTTTTTGAATAGTCCGAATGCCCTTTCCAGACCTCAGGCAATCCTTCAAAACTGTCAAATCCATGTATTTCTTCCCTCGTTAAATTTGCAAGATAATTAATTGAAGCCCCTCTGTCTACTCCAAACTCGGCAATTAGCCCTTCAGATTTCCGGCTTAGCGCATACTCCAAAAGACTATAACGATTATCGAAAAAAACAGCCTCAGGCATCTCTTTCATAATAAAATCTACAGATTCCTCTGTTACTCGTTTCTTAATTTCTTGTAACAACCCCAGAGTTGATCCAGATCCCGACGTTTTAACCCGAATAAATTCTACCCATTGAACAACCCTTCTCATTTTAACCCGAAACCAGAAAAATGGGGTCCATACTGGATGTTGGATAATTTTTGTGCTCGTTCTTTCAGAAAACACAACCAGGATAGTTTTTTTGACTAAACCTTTAACGGATCTAATCATATTCCTTTTCTTAGCCTCCTCTCTTTAATAAAAAATCCAAAAAACCAAATATTGAAATCCGAACCTTTTGATACACCATAATAAACTCTATTCACCCCAAATAGTCCAAGACTTGCTTAAACTTTGGATCATGCAAAAGTTTCTTAGCATATTCATAGTCAGATAATACATCTATATCAGGTAACATATCAGTCTCCCACATCCTTATTTTGTCTCCATATAACAGGCCTGTATTAATTAAAATTGATGGCCTCACTATATCAACATAACCATTTTGAACATAGCTGTCCTCAAATGTCTGCCTCGGCAAGCTAAAAGACTCCTTTAAACCCTTAAATTGAAAATAAGGAACCATATACCCTCCCTCTACCCTAAACATCTTAAATGGAGACCAGTGTACTTTATGAGTTGATAATAAAGCTGTTGCTTCTTTGTTCTCAATCATATGCTCAATCGCTTTATCTGTCACATTTATTTCCCTTAATGGTGTCGTTGGTCTAAGGTGAACAATCAGATCCGGGATATCTCTAGCATTAGTCTTTAGATAGTCAAGATAGTGTTGAAAAAATTCTTTATCAGTAGAATCATCTTGGGATATTTCTTCCGGTCGTAAAAACGGCACAGAGGCTCCATACTCTTTGGCAATAGCAGCAATTTTCTCGGAATCTGTTGAAACGATAGTTTCCTGAATATATTTAGATAGGAGAGAAGTGGCTATTGAGTAAGCAATTAATGGATGGTTGCCTAATTTGATTATACTTTTTTGTGGAATGCTCTTGCTTCCACTCCGCGCAGGTATTATACTTACAGTTTTCATTAATAGAATCTATAAATCATCGACTTTTCTGAGTGTCTTCTTAGCTTTCTGTTCCAGAGGAGTAACCCTTTTTACCCCATCTCCCATAGCTAGTTCTATTGTTCTGATATGCTTTACAAGCCTGTTTAAACCTATAACCTCAACGGATGCGGCCTGATCAGTTCCCCACATAGCACGATCTAAAGTGATATGTCTTTCTACCGAAGTTGCTCCTAACGATACAGCAGCGCATGTGATAATGAGTCCGGCTTCATGACCGCTATACCCAACCTTGCATTTAAACTTATCCTTTAGCACTGGAATTACTCTTAAATTGGCCTGATCATCCGGCATTGGATATGAGCTATTACAATGCATAAGCTCAAAAGGACATCCAAAATTTCTAAATATTTTAACTGCCTTTTCTATCTCTTTCATTGTGCTCATTCCTGTTGAAATAAATGTGTACTTCTCCTCCTGAGCTATTTCCTCAATGAGTCTTTTATGTGTTAACATCGGAGAGGTTACTTTGTTATATTTACAATTATATTCTCTTAAAAAAAGCAGGCTTTCAATGTCCCAAGCTGAAGCAAACCAAATAGCATCATTTTCCTTACAATAAGCGTCAATTTCATCATACTCCTTCTTGCCAAATTCTACTCTTTTTCTATATTCTAAATAGCTCATAACCCCCCACGGCGTTTCACGCATTGTATTTTTGAGCTTCTCAGGCACACACAACTCCGGAGTTCTCTTCTGGAATTTTACAGCATCACATCCTGCATTTATTGCGCAATCAATTAGTTCCTTGGCAATAGCAATATCACCGTTGTGGTTAGTCCCTATTTCTGCAATAATTAGTACTCCACTACTATCTTTTGTTCTTTTCATTTAATGTTGACGATATCCCTTCAATTTTATCCGCCAATTCCCTAACAACACCTTGCCCGCCTTTCGTGTCCAAAACCATTTGAGCTAAACTTTTTATACTATGATGGGCATCAGCAGTGGCTACCGAATATCCTACAGCTTTCATAACTCCTTCATCATTTACGTCGTTACCAACATATAATATTCCACTGGGATTATAGTTATTATCCTTACAATAATTTAGCAAAGCCGTCTTCTTATCATCTACTCCTTGTAGAACAGGGATACCCAATTTCTTAGCTCTAAGACTTACTATACGATTAGTTTCAGAAGACAATATCACCTGTGGTATCCCCATTTCCATAATTATACCAACACCCATTCCATCTGCTCTACTAACTATTACAGATTCTATCCCGTCTTCACGAACTATGACTCTATTATCTGTCATCACCCCATCAAAATCATATACAATAAGTTTAATATTGTTTAACACTCCCTTTTTAACTCCCCATCTACAACACTCTTTATTAATGCAACATACTTTTCTGTCGCATCTGTTTTCATACTTGAAACGTATTTTTCAAAATAGGCTTTGCGCCTCTCCATGACCTTCTCACCAATAGTAGGATTGTGTAGACGCTTAAATATCAGCGATTCTAGCTCTTTAACATCTTTCGCAATATCGAATAAATCGTAAGCATCTCTATAAAAAACACGTTCGTCATACTTAGTATTTTGAAGATCCTTAAAATAAGGAATTATTATGGGTAGGCCTATTACAGCAGCCTCTAATAAAGCAGAGGTATTAAGTCCGCAAACAATATCAGATTCAATAAAAAGAGAATGTATATCAATATCCTCTCTAACAATCAGGTTAGGAATCCTATTTATATCTATGTTGGAACCCTTTATGGCTTCATAGAGAACTTCTTCTTTCCATCTATGAAAACCTTTAGGTTTATGTTTCATAACAACATCAATCTCAGGATACCGAATAGCGAACTGCACAAAAAACAGATGTAATTCATTCACATATGGTAATAACTCTGATATTTCAAAAGTGCCTTTCTCTTGAGATATAAATGGTAAGAATACTATTTTCTTTCTTCTTTTTTCTGTAACGCAGCTGTTCTCTTTAGTTTCTTTTATAAAATCATCCATTCTTGGGCAGCCTAAACTGCTTATATTCCCTGGGCTAACATAGCCTGAGTCAATGTATACTTCCTTATCTAACTCACTTTGAACAATTATGTGTTTGCCTTCAAACTTTGGCAATCCACATCTAAAAAGATGTTTCATTTTATTTAACAAATAAGGTGAAGACGCAAATTGGCTATCACGAGGAATCATAATGTGAGGAATGCCCATCTTTGTCGATACAGCACCCCAATCCATATCAACTACGTATCTATGGTGAGGACTTATTACGCAATCGACCCTTATCCTTTTGTATAATTTTTTCAGGAATCTTTGCAAGAACTCTCTAATCTCTTTTTGTTCTTTTTTATATTTGTAATCTGAATTATCAGGATTCCAACCCTCCACCCAATATTTTTGAAACTTTTCCGGATAAAATTGATATATTAATCGCGACTGCCAATGATCAGGAAGTCTTAGAACCTTGAATTCATTAGCAGCGATAAGACAATCAATATCCTTACGAAAAGCTTTTGAGGAAAGAATTAGTATTGTGCGCTTATTACTTTTAGCATGTTTGGAAGGACGGGTCGTTGCTCCATCAACTGTTAACTCCTCAACAACAAGCGAATAAACAAGGGAAAGCATTGTATACAATCTTTTGGAAACAGCGATTGTATATAGGAGTTTAAACAACTTATTTATCAATACAAACATAAGTAGATTTATCTTTGCCGAAAGCCCCTAAAACTTGAATCTTTATCTATATACAGTTTCCTTGCTTGCTCAACAGTTGTGGATAGTTGGCTATTATAATAGTTTGTAAGGATTTTTTTATTAGCATCAAAAAGGCATCGATGAAACTCATCACCGCTTAGCTCTGTGAAATTTACCGTCAGAAGGTCCGAATTAAGATGTTTATTCTCATAAAAATCCTCACAATCCTTTATTAGCCCTCTTTCAATGGCTGTATAATATAGAGGAGAACCAGGATAGGGTGTAACAGGCTTAATTGTACGCATTTGCGCTCCATCATCATACTTTAGCAAAAATTCTACAGCTTTACTTAACGTTTTCTTATTGTCACCTATATTCCCGAAGAGCATGTTTAATCCAGGACTAATTCCTGCCGCTATTGTATTTTCAACACCCTCAATAATCTGTTTTGTTGTCAATCCTTTATTCATATTTTTCAAAACGAGATCGTCCATAGCCTCAATACCATAATTAATAAATACACACCCTGCACGCTTCATCAGCTTTAGAATATCAGGCGTTGCATAGTTTAACCGCCCGTTACAGTTCCAAAGAATGTTAAGGTTAGCCTTCAATAAAGCTTCACATAAACCTATCGTTATCTCTTTTGAAGACATTAAAAGTTCATCAGAAAACATTATATACGTAATACCATAATTTTTTTTAAAAAGTTTGACTTCTTCTACAACACCCTCATTGCTTCTCTGCCTGAATCCTTCATCCATTCTATAGCAAAAAGTACACTTAAAGGTACAACCTCGGCCAGACAAAACAGGTAGTATAAAATCAGTTTTCTTTGCACCAGGCATTGGCCTTATTAACCTGTAATAATTAATAGGAAATAAGTGGTAGGCTGGAAAAGGAATAGTATCAATATCTTGAATTAAGGGCCTGTCTTCATTAATTATTATTTTTTCATTATCCCTAAAAGCGATTCCCTTAATATTTATTAATTTTATTTTGTTAGAAAGAGCATCCAGTACTTCAACAATAGTGACCTCCCCTTCACCTAAAACCGCAACATCCGCTTTTGTCTTTTTAAGGAAATACTCAGGGTCTGGAGAAGGGCAATGACCTCCGATTATATAAAAGGGTCTTTGCTTTGAATTATTTATGGCATCTGATATTTTTAATAGTTTTCTATACTGATAATATCCTCCAATTGCACCAACACCAACAACATCGAAATGATTTTTATCTAAATAATCTGTAAGGTGCTCATCAGGGTAATGGTTAACATTTTGATGATAGATTTCTACTTTATACCCCTCTTTTAGAAGTATAGCTGCAATATATGCGATACCCTGTGGAAACCAATCTGTATATTGCTCAGTATCTTTCGTAATAAGTAGAATCCTCATTTATGCAAGCCTTTCTCTACAAGGATTTCAGCCAATTTGAGATCGAATTCCGTATCTATATTTACTATTGTTTTTTTTATAATAACAGCAGAAGTTTTTTTGCCTTTTTTGGTTTTTTGATTTACCAAACATTCCCGAGTAAAAGCATATGATAATCCATTAGCATGATAAACAGGAAAAAGTTGTTGCCTGGCAACAATCTTTGGTCCATTTTCAGGATCATAATACTCAATGAGTTTACTATTAAGAACAAACTGCTTTATAGGATGAGATTTAGAGTCTGTTTCACTCATTGTCCATACTGAATCGAAGTTCCCCTCTATTAATTTATCAACGGTAGCTGTAACATGTTCTGGCTCTCTAAATGGCGATGTGGGTTGAAGCATTATAATAATATCATAAGTTTCCCCATCGTCCTTTTCGGTAGCCATAAGGGCGTGATGCAAAACCTCCCAGTCTGAAACAATGTCTCCTGAAATAGATTCAGGCCTCATAAATGGAACATCCAGACCAGATTCTCTGGCAATCCTGGCAATGTCTAGATGATCGGTAGATACAACAGCACGGTCAATATAATCAAGCTGTCTGACAAGCCTTCCAACTATAGCAACAAGAGAGATACCATTCAGTGGACGAATGTTTTTAAGTTTTACTCCTTTGCTTCCACCACGAGCAGGTACAATGACTAATATTCTCTTGCCATAAAGCATTTTTATTCTTTATTTAATAGACAAAATATTCTTAAAGGATGTATAAAAGGAATGTATTTAAGCTTAGAAACCTATTCAATTAAGTTCACCAATCCATATAACTGTATCTGTTTTTCCAAAATCTTCAAGTTCAGTGAGATAACTTTTATTAGTTTTATTAAATATGTTTCTAATAAATTCGCTGCCTCCGGGAGAATTTTTTGCAAGCCAGTTCAGATGATTTTCAATTCCGTATCGCTGATAGTTTATAACTTCTTTTGTCGCAAATCCATTTCTCTCCATAAGCCGAACGATAGACGTATTGGAATATATATATGGATGCTGGGACTGAAAATAAAACTTTCTGTAAGATTCACACCCATATATACTTAACAGAGGGTCAAACAAAGATGGGACCTCAATTATTACTAAGGAATCATTCTTATTTAGTAACTGGCCGATTATTGAAAGATAGACTGAAGGATCAATAATATGCTCAAGAACATGAAATAAGCAAATCGCATCATATTTGTTATTATGTTTATAAATTTCCTCAAGATTTTCATAGTTTTCAAGATTCTCTATATCTTCACGTTGTGAAAGTGTAGAGATATCGGTTTCAACAGCAGACAGATCTACTGTAGGATGGTTCTCTTTTATAATTCTTAAGAAAGAACCGTCTCCAGCGCCTATCTCAAGCAAATTTGAAATATTGTTAATAAAATTCCTTATTTTTAAATATCTTTCCTTATAAACCAATCTTTGTTTCTTATACTTTTCGAGATTGAGCTTTTTTACTCTTGGCAAGTATTCTTTGTAATTAACTACAGGTCTGGGATAAAGAAAAGCAAAGTCCTTTTGCATATTTATATATACATTAATTTGCGGGTCATCATAAATACCTTCTTGAAGAAGTTCGACTTGGTCCATCTTGAAAGGTTCTGGTATATTTAATTCTTTCATTACCACAAATATTCCAAAATATCTCTTCTATTAATTTTATAAATATCGAATTTGCAAATATTAGAGTTAAAAGAGCAAAGGATTTATGGTTTCCTGATTAATCGAGGAGCTCTATTAAAGAGCTATCATTGTCTATTTGGAAAAATCTACACTTTGCACTATTCGCAGAATCCTTATCAGATTTGCCATCACCAACTACCAGTAATTCATCTGGAATTATTGACTCTCTCTTAATTATATCAAATAAGACTGATGTCTTATCATTAGGATATCCAAATATACCACAAAAAAAACCTTCCCATTTCCGGTGTTTTACAATTTCTTTTAATGATGTTTCTGGTGTTGTAGAGCTTAAATACAGTTTATATCTTTTACTTAATGATACTAATACCTCACTAGCACCTGATTTTTCATTACATTTTTTTGCGCCATTTGTAACAATTAAATTATATCCTTTAGCCAATTCCTCCGACTTTAACTCTATGTCTTCATGCTTTGATATTCTTCTGTCAATCCTCTTTAATATCTCTTTTAATATTACATAACGTGATTCCTCAAGAAAATCTTTCAGGACATTTTTTATTATCAGGTTATGGAACTTATCAGGAGGGAATAATTCAAAAAAAGTATCAAACTTTAAGCAGTTGGATTCAATCAATGTACCATCAAAGTCAAAAACAATTACCTTAAGAGCCATCACATATGTTGTCAAACCAATCGGTTACTGTTGAATTCAAGCTATTCATATTAAACATGTGTACTTCTTAAGCTTAGATTATTTCTTAATTCTCAGAAAAACTTTTAGCCCTTCAAACAGATTGACTATTTCATACAAATGACGTATTGTCATTAATCTTAAAAGGACATACCTTGGACGAAAATAGTAGCTTCTAAGTGCCTTTCTATGCCATTTTCGTATTAATGTTGTAGACAAATATGGTAATCTTAAAACAGTCTCAGAATTAGAAAGTGGTGAATAGTCAACCCATGTTGCTTCACTTCGCAAATAACCATTTCTTTGAGCCTCATGATATAAGGGTGTTCCTGGCAAAGGGCTAGCAATAAAGAAGGCTGCTATATGAGTATTAAGCTTTTTGGCAAAGCGAACTGTTTTTTTTATGGTCTCTTCCGTTTCTCCTATATACCCTATTATATAGCTGGCATGACTGATAATACCCACTTTCTTTGTAAGACTAATTACACGTTGAGCCTCATTAAGATCAAGAACCTTGTCAATTCGGTTCAATATTTCAGGGCTTCCCGATTCTATACCAAAACTTATCTCGTGACAACCAGCTTCCTTCATTGCCACAAGTGTCTCTTTATCTAAACGTTGGGCTCGTGCTGAACATACCCAACTTATATTAAGCCTACTTTCACATATTGATCTACAAATTTCCAAAACACGCTTTTTGTTCCCAGTAAAAAACTCATCAGTAAAACTGAAGGACCGGATACCATATTTACCAACACACTCCTCAATTTCTTTTACAACAAGCTCCGGTTTGCGAGTTCTGATTTTATTTGTCCAAACAGTTTGGGCACCACAAAAACCACAATTATATGGACAACCTCTGCTTGTGGCTATCAAGGTGTTCGCACCAAGGCTTACACGTTTTGTTGGGGCCGGAGAATATAAGGAGCCATCCACCAGATCTCTGGCAGGAAATGGAAGAATATCAAGATCCTTAATAAGTGTGCCAGGAGAATTAACATGAACATTTTCATCCTCACCACGATATGCCAGACCATGAATTTTACTCCAATCATTTTCTCCTCTTTTTATCCTTGCGAGTAACTCTTCAAAACCATTTCTCCTTCACCAATCACGGCAAAGTCTGCCTTGCTATCACACAATGAACTTTCCGGTAGTGCAGAGGGATGAGGTCCACCAATTGCAATTGGCACTTCAGGCAATCTTATTTTTAATAAGTTAATCAATGCAATCACAGAATCAAAAACACAAGTATTGGTAGTAATACCAATAAGGCCAGGATTAAGAGTTAATGTTTCTTCTATAGTATCTTCCTGTGTCAATCCTTTAATTTCAGCATCAAGAATCTTGAACTCTATTTCTGGGTGCTTTTCTCTGGAATACGCAGCCAGATAACAGAGATTTAAGGGAATCATTGATCCACCGTGACCGCTTATTCCTCCATAACGATTGAATGATGGATTTAGAAGTACAACTTTCATAACTTAATTACCATCTAAAAACACAATCTTCCAAACAATGACATTTTATTGCTGAAATACATTTTTTCTGCTAAGAATCCATATCAAAAAAGGTATACCAAGGAAGGACAAAATAAAATAATTGAATAAGGTATAGGCTATACCCAGGGCAAGTGCATTTACAGTCTGCTGAGTTAGCAACATTACAAGAACTGCATCACGAGTACCAATACCGCTTATGGTAACCGGAAGCAACCCGGCACATATAGCTATTGGAAACACTGCAAATATCTTCATTAAAGATATATTCATATCTAGAAAACCTACAATAATAAAGATTTGAAGAAAACTCAACAACCGCACAATCAAAGAAATCACCATTGCTTTAGTAAACATCAAGGGATGCATTGCAATACTATTTCTGGCCAGTATCAACCCTCGTATTTTTCCTGATATTGTGGGCCACTTATCAATGTACTTTACAGTCTTTGGCGCTATAAAGAAAGCACCTATAAAAACTACCAAAGACATACCTGAAAACAAGACGAGAGATGGTATCCAAATTATAATGGCACCAAACAGTCCCAAAACAAGGACCGTAATGATATCAAGATATTTTTCCACTAATATACTTCCTGAACATTCCCAAATTGATATTTTCTTACGCAAGAAAAAGGCTTTCAGGAAATCCCCGGCTTTAGATATTGTAAACGAATTTATTGCAAAGGAAGCCAAGACCAATAAAATACAATGGACCATAGACAATCGATGCCTCATGCACGTTAGAACTATTGACCAGCGTTTTGCAACAAGAAAAGGATATCCCAGGCTTATCGAACCTGCTATTAACCATCCCCAAATTGGCACATCACCCAGCACTCCACTCAACGCTTCTATGGGAACAATTCTAAATAATAAGAAGAAAGCGAATATAGTAGCAGCAATTGCAGCAAACATTCTCAAATTTAAAAACCGAGATCTGAGTTCTGTAAACAGGTTTATTTCATTCATAAGCTCGCAGCTATTATATTCGTTCATTTTCCCTTAATAGTGTTTTGTTTACAATATTTCCCTTTTCAATTGTGCTCAAATCAATAATCACCATAGAGCACAACTTCGTTCCTTCGAGACTTGCACATTCCAAAGCCCTTTGTTACTAACCAGCAAACACCTTCAACCAGATTAATTCTGTGTTTATTTCTTAGAATTACCAATATCTATATTTTTTGTCACCTTGATTATAACGTGAAAACTTTGATTTCTTAGTATAGGGACTCTCACAAACAATTTATCAAGTAAGATTAATAATCTAGCTACCTGATCACTAAAAGGGACATATACCATCAATGGAAAATGATCCGGGAAGCCACAAAACAAATATGACAGAAAACCAAACTGTTTGACGAATTCAACACTAAAACCTAATTGTTCAAGTCTTTGAACTAGTTCTATCGTAACAAAAGCAACGTCCCTCTCATCAAACCTGGAAGAAACCCTGTACATCATAAACCTGGAGAGCCGAATAAGAAAATTATCATTTGAAGGTTCTGAAAAAACAAAAACACCATTTGTTTTAAGTACTCTCTTTATTTCCAAAAGTGTTTTATCTAGATGAGGAAGATGGTGAAGCGCACTCCTGCATATAACCAAATCAGTAGAATCGTCTGCAAATGGCAGATATGTCCCGTCTCCGATAACGCATCCCTTGACTTGAGGTATGGTTCTGGAAGCTTTGGTAATCATATCATATGATAAATCAAAGCCTACGATTGAATTATATTGTTTGGCACAATCAGGAAACAGAATACCTGTTCCACAACCAAAATCAATCACTATAGATTCATTAGAAGGATGGCATAAGGCCAGTATTTCACTATTCCAGTATTTTTGAAAAAGTATCGAAAATTCATGACCATATCTCTTATCGTAATATTTGGTTAGTTTTTTATGTAGTTCTTTTTGTTTGTCTACATAACTATCGTTATTATTCAAGGGGGTAACTTCTAACATCTGTCACTTGTTTCATGTACGGGCAGCAATAGCCCTTTTGCAATATTGAGCACCATCCTCATATTCGAAAAACTGGAAGCAAATTCTTCTATAATCTTTTTCATCTGCTGGGGTCTAAGATAAAAACTGATATATGCCTTTCTTAAGGCTGATGAAATCTCCTTTGAGCTAAGATTTGGGTATTCTACAATAGCAGAATAGTTCTGGTCAAAGTCTTCCCAATTTTCTGATTTAAGCCAACCATTTTTCTTGCACATATTGTAAAATTCGGTACCAGGATAGGGGGCGCCTATTCCAAAATGGGCAATATCAATAGGTAATTCCTTCGCAAAACGAATACTTTGTTTAATAGTCTCTTTTGTCTCGCCGGGAAAACCAAAGACAAAATATGCCCATATTTCCAACCCCTCTTCATGAAGCATATTTATAGTCTCCCTAACCTGATCCAGTGTTACTCCTTTTTTAATGTTGTTAAGGATCTCTTGTGAACCTGACTCAATTCCTGGGGCAATCATCCAGCAACCGGCATCCTTCATTGCCCGTGCTATCTCTCTATCAATAGACTTAATATGTGTATTACATGCCCACCGTATATTAAGATTGTCCCTATGGATAAGATCGCATAGCTCCAAAACCCATGCTTTGTTTACAGTAAAAGTGTCGGCATGGAGCAGATAGTTGGTAACACCATATTTTATTAGTTCCTTTATTTCCTCAACTACCCGCTCAGGAGATTTCTGTCGAAATATTCCCTTAAACATAACGATCTGACGGCAAAATATACACGGAAACGGACAACCCCTGCTTGTAACAATGAAGATATATTTGCCGAGAAATGGTCTGCGATATTTATGTAAAGGTAAAAGATGAAATGCTGGAATAGGCAAAGAATTAAGATCTTCTACAAAAGTACGATCTTCTGTCAAAACCACTTTCCCATTGTTAAGATAACCAATCCCCTTTATTTGAGAAAGGTCTACACTTCCCTGCTCACAATAATCTATCAATTCCCTTATAGTAATTTCCATTTCACCGCGCATAACAAAATCCAGATCCGGACAGCCCATAAGAGTCTCTCCCGGCAATTCTGTAACATGAGGACCAACACCTATTGTTACAGCGCCTTCCTTTTTCGCAAGACTGGCAACTCTAAGGTCATTTGTTAATGTTGAAGAAATTATTTCTATAACAACGTAATCGGGGTTTTCACTCTTTATAATCTCTTCAAACTTATCCCACAAAATATTAACGGCAATACAGTCATAGATCTTCGTCTCATAATCTTTTTCTACCATAGCAGCCAGTGAAGCTAAATTTGTTTGCGGCCAAATCATCATCTCGTTGCTTCTGCGCCCATGCCTATTTACGTCCCTTATGTAGATATGTCCATCAGGTGATGGTGGATTAATAAAAAGTACTTTAGACATTATTAGAGTCCCATATTATAATCTATTTATCTATTCTTCAAAACAATCAAAACTCTTAATTCCACCAACCAAGACAGTCCTTATTATAGTTATTCTATAATATATCAGACACAACAGAATTGATAGGTATACAACATGTTTATATTACCCCTTTTTCACCTCAAAAACTTTTATAATATTGTTTGCGTTTATTCAAATAGCCAGAAAAACATAACAAATAAAAAGAAGATATTTGCCCCCTTTCTTCTTCTATAATACAAGGATAATTCCCTATATTTTCATTTCTCCAAGGAGGACTAATTAAAAGCACCTTCATCTTATTGAATCCTTTTGTCTATCAAATCTGCCAACAAACCAATTGCCATAACCACTACGGCAGTCATGAAAATAACCCCAAAACTGACATCCATTACTTTTCCTGTGAAAAGCCAGCTTAAGACCAACACTACAAATGCAAATACTATCAACAAAATACTTAATGGCATAAAAATCTTTATCGGATTAAAATAAAGCACCGTTTTGATAACTATTTGAACAAAATTAAGGGTATCTCTTATTGGTTTTATTTTAGACTTTCCTTTGCGTTCAAAATAATCAATTGATACAAATTTCACAGAATTACCATTAGTCAACATGGCCAAAGTAATTGTTGTGGTAAACGAGAAGCCATTTGGCAGGATATTCGCAAACTTCTTCACAATGGATTTTTTCATCACTCTTAGCCCTGAATTGACATCAGGAATCCTTGCACCACTTAAATAGTTGGCCAATTTTGTAATAACCCACTTTGCAGGCTTTCTAATAAGAGGAATCTTTACATTTTTCCCAACTCTTGCACCTACAACCATATCACGGTTCTCGTCATAATAAATTTTAGCTAGTTCAGGAATTGTTATGTTTGGATATGTACCGTCCGCATCTGTTAATACAATGCAATCAAAATTTGAAGCTATTATTCCTGTTTTTATGGCTGCTCCATACCCTCTATTAATTTCATGGTTTATTACAGTAAAATCGTCTTTGTTAAGTTTTTTTATAATTTCTTCTGTTCCATCATTTGAACCATCATTAACTATAATAATTTCATTCTCAAAACAGACATTATTCATAACTTGTTTGAGATGGTGTAGTGTTGATTCTATCCCGTCACGCTCATTAAAAACTGGAATAATTATACTTACGCCGTTAATACTATTCATTTTATTATATTCTCAACCATCAACATATAATCTTTATACCGTTTATGAGGTGTATCCTTCTTGCTCACAAGAAGAATTCCACAATACTACAGCGTCTGATAGCAAAGGACCTTCATACCGATCTATTGATAACTTTTTCTTCAGAGATTCTACTAATGCACAAAAACACCAACACTGCGATTGAAATTAACAATGTAAACCACGCCAAGTGAAAAGACACAACTCTGACTATCGGCTCATATGACATGGCCACTTCAGACACCCCAGGGAGCAACTCAACAGCAATCAGACCTTCTACTGTACGAATTACTTCTAAATTGCGAAACTCAGTTTTAGCCACCCAACCAGGCCTATGCATTATACTGAGTAGTATGGTCCTTGCTTTACTATCAGGTTCAGTTGTCAATTGAATACAACCGCCGCTCTCATAACGAATTTGTATTTCATCTCCATTATTTCTAAATTCCTTAATTGGTGAAAAATCAGCACAGAGAAGTTGTTCGTGTTCGCATGTATTGCGACGAGGAAGTCTTGTATCAATAACATCGTGATCTACAAACACTGCCAATGGCCATGCATCCTCGTTCTTTAATACCTGTAATTCAAACCCATCATAAGGCATAAAGCGCCCTACTTCAAATAAACCAGGGGCCCTTGGCTCCTCTGGAGTTGCAAGGACATAACGGATAGACAAGGCATCTAAAAGTTCTTTGTTGAGCAAAACATCTGCTTGCCCCTTTATATGCCCCATCATTAAAGCTTGATCAGGATGAAGTACATTTGTAGAGACTGGTTTAAAAAGACCAGTAACCACCGTCAATCCTTTGAGAGCCAATCCATTCCCCCAAAACCGTTCTGTATCCCAAACAGTGTCAACTGATACTATCTTGTCAGGAGCAAGAGGTTGAGAGCCAGGGGACAAATATATCCTGTCGGTTTTGCCGATTCCCTCTGACCGCAAATAGTCAACCAATCTCATATCACGTGTATACCCCAAATATGATCTTGGCATCTTGCTTGAACCATCATGGTCCTTGGCAATAAATGACGTATACAAAGGTGTCAGTACTCCTACAAATAGCAATAACACCTGGACCACAACAATTACTCTAAAATACTTTTTGAAAGATACCTTCATTTTCATATTTAAGAGAGTTAACGCCATCCCAGCTAAAACAATAGCAAATATTACATAAGAATCACGGTATTGATAGTTTGAACTAGGTATTGTCCCAAGAGTATCACTCGGTAAAAACATCAACATTAGACTAACAATCATTGCCCCACAAAAAGCTCTTTGGTATGGAAAGTATTTTTCCAAAAATAAAGGAAAAAGAGATAATATAAAAAATGGCGGACCAATAAAAGTTAGACGCCTACCTTTATTTTCATGCACAAATTGATCTTTTATATCCACAATAGCACGAACATATCCATGCTCTTGAATAGTAGAAAAAAAATCGTTAATATTTACTAAATAAAATGGTTTAAACATTAATGCCCAAACCATGTCGTATGTTCTTGCTGTTAATACAAAGGGCTCACTATTCGCGAGCCTATCTAAAGTCTGGTCAAAAAGCCTCATTTCTGTATTAAGCTGATAAAATTTATCAAATGAAAGCAAAAGAGCTATTAATACAGAGAGAATTAACCATTTAAATTTTGACAAAGCGTCTTTTGTACAAAACAAGGCAAAAAACACTAAACAAACCATTTGCATAAAAATAACCCCTGCGTGACCGTTTAAAATCCACAAACCTACTAATAAGCCAAATGTGATTGAATATATAAGTGATTGTTTAGAATTTTTGCTATCAAGAATCTTCACAAAAATGAACAGTATAACCGGGAACATTGATAGTCCGATGGTAACAGTTGGAGAATAATCAGCATGAACATACTGCACGGAGGCAGAAGAAAATAAAAAGGTAAATACACAAAGTAGTGCTATGGTCCGTTCAATATAAAGTCTTTGGCAAAGTACAAGTATGGAAAAAGCGCTAATTAAAAAGTGAAAAGTATAAATGACCGAAATTGGGATAAAAAAATCATTTAGTAAGAATAAAGGAGATAATGGATGAAATGCTAAAGTGCTACTAAAAGGTTGTGGGACACCTAAACCTACTCGATTAATCCAAAAGTGATAGTTTAGATCTAACCATGCTAGTAATGTATGCTTTGTTGAAATACCAGAGGTTGAAAGCTGTTCTTCATCAACTGTGCCGCCAACATAAAATGGAATAAGAAGCAACAATACAAAGAGTGAAATAGCCATTATGTCTATTTTGTTAATTTTGAATCTCTCTCTGTTGCTAATATTTGTTTTTTCTCTCACCTTTATACTTTTTACATTTAACAAAGGCACTTAAACAAACTATTCCAAAGGGACAGTACGCCATTTACAACTTTTACTGATCAAAACCTTCTTGCAATTTCTTATTTATCAAATCGTTTTCTCCTCAGAGTTTACCCCTTATCGCAGCCTCCCAATTAGGTACTTGGGTCTTTCGATTTTCTCTCGGAATTCTTGTCACATTCCCATCTTCATAAAATGAATCATCATTATAATGAGTGGTTGAAACCTCTTCAAAAATCGCCCCATCAAGCGTATGAAACTTATGCCACTGCTTTGGTTTAACAAGGAATGTATCGCCAGGCTTGAGTGTAGTCTTATGTCCTTCGAGCTCAATCTCTAAATCTCCATGAAGTAACTGAAAAGTTTCCTCCTTTTTTTTGTGATAGTGATAAGGATGTTTTTGACGAGGAAGCTGTATGATTAATTTTTTACAATACTCTCTGTTTATGCAGTCAATTATAACAGCGCCAAATTCCCTGAATCTTTCTAAGCCATAATGATGCGATATCTCTATTGCGCTATCTTTTCCTATAAAGACGCGTGCGTTATTTAACATACCTTTTACCTGCAAGATAATACTATAAACTATGCCTCTTAAAGGCATATCCTTACTCACTAAAATTTTATTTATTGGCTCGTTAGTAAAATAATCCTTATCAGCAATAAGACTATTATTCCATTCTCCACTATTTATTTTCTCTTTAAGTAGTGGCATAGCAAAAAATACGTTTTCACGTTGTAGAACTTCTCCTTTTTTGATATCCCTTTTTACAAAAACACCACGCTTTAAAGAATTAAGAGAAGCAAGCTCATCAGTGTAAGCAGGAACGCGCTCCTCTCCGCCACACGCTTCATCTACATCATGATAAGCTTGAATCCATTTTGCAATCTGCACAGGATTTGATGAATAAGCATTAAGTTTGTATTTATCAGTCTCCAAGCCAACATGACGCTCAAACAACCTTGCCCCTTTGGCATAAGCAATCTGTACTGCAGAATAATTGCCAGGATTCTCATGTGTTGAAAAACCAACGGGAACATCAGGAAATCTATTTTTAAGCTGTTCAATCTGATTTAAGCGGAGCTTATCACCGGGCGTTGGATAAAGCGCTACACAGTGCATCAGTGCAAAATGAACGTTTCTATAATCTAAAAAACTGACTAAGCGGTCTATTTGGCTTAATGTTAGACCTGCAGTAGATACAATCACCGGTCTGTTTGTTTCCGCAATCTTCTCAAGTAAAGGATGATCATCTGCTGAACAACTGGCAACTTTTATTAACTCAATATCTAAATCTAATATTAACTGTACAGACTTTTCATCAAAAGGAGTACATATCTTTA
>Ga0187827_10002410_pt1 | contig 25689 bp, 26 predicted proteins | sample ETNtaG_39_FD_167969 | JGI IMG/M metagenome (GOLD analysis project Ga0187827, IMG submission 167969) | Marine microbial and viral communities from oxygen minimum zone, Eastern Pacific Ocean - ETNP2014_SV_150_PacBio MetaG (Illumina Assembly) | ecosystem: Environmental > Aquatic > Marine > Hypoxic... | reverse complement strand
GTGAGCTCATTGCAAAAGGTTTATCAAATGGTGATGGGCTGTTAGTAATAGATTTTTCAAGTGAATATGCGAACTCAGAGATGACGTTGTATTTAAATAAGGATCAATATTACCAGAAAGAAATTTCATTAACACTTGGAGATCTTGATGATGAAACTGCGCCAGAGAATGATTATGTAATTCCCCTGCAAAACAGTCAGTACAAATATGAGGTCAATGTAGTCGACTATAATTGGATAGAAATCAAAGGCAGGGCGGAAACAGACTCATTATATTTAACTGATGATAGTATTATTGAAGTAGATATGGGGCAAGAATTTACATATTATGGCGAAACATATGAAACTATGACAGTTTGCTCTAATGGCTGGGTGTCTTTCGAGCCATGTCTTAAAGTAGAAGGGGCAAGCAATGCATGTAGCCCTCTACCATATTTCTATAATAATTCAATTACTAATCCCCTTGGCCCTTATGCTATGATAGCACCATTTTTTGATGATTTAGATGATGATGGCCAAAGTGATTCGGTGAGTGTATACCTATGGAAAGATGGGTCTGACAGTACAATTGTAGAGTGGGATGAAGTCGCTAATAATCAAACGAATCAGAACTGTTTAACTGGTTATTGTGAGAAAGAAACTTTTCAATTGATTTTAAATGGAACCAGTACATCACAGATAGACAATGGGGAGATTATATTTCAATACAAGGAGATTCATGATATTGATGATCATGGTTCTACCATAGGCATTGAATCACCTGATAAAAATTCCGGCACAGAATTTTTATTTAATAAAGAACCAGAAAGTTCATCACAATTACTGCAAGATAGTTTAGCCATAAAATTTACACAGATGTGCGATGGAAAAATCTCAGCTAATTCGTGTGACTGTGCTGGAAATGTGCTGGATTGTGCTGGGAATTGTGGTGGATCAGTTATGGAAGATATCTGTGGTATTTGTAATGGAGATGGATCAAGCTGTAAATTTGGCTGCACTTATTATGCTGCAGAAAATTATGACTCTGATGCAACTATCAATGATGGAAGCTGTATTATTTTAGGGTGCACAGATGTATATTCAGATAATTACAGTGCATCAGCTACTCAAGATGATGGAAGTTGCAATACTATGGCTATTGATAAAAATCTGCTTCCCCAAAAATTTGCATTAAGCTCCTATCCCAATCCCTTCAATCCGGTGGTGAGAGTATCGTTTGCAATCCCAGAAATGGGACTTGTTTCGGTTAAAATATTTGACATCAGGGGGCGGGAGTTGGCAGTTTTATCAAACCAGAATTATAGGCCCGGATATTATTCTACCGCCTGGGATGCCTCTGCTTATTCCAGTGGGGTATATTTTATTTCATTAAAGACCAATGGTACAACTATCACTCAAAAGATATTATTGCTTAAGTAAAACATAATTTCTACTAAATTGTATGTTGTTGATTTAGGAATTTTAGTATAAATTTGGTCATTGGGAAGATAAGGAAAGAAATCACTTCTCTTGCATTTATTAAGATATAATTTATTATAGTTTCCATGGCAGCTTTTTTCCCTTCTGAGGTAACAATTTTGGTATAATGCATATAATATGGTCTTAGAGATAGAAATACTTCCCGCCTGGTGCTACTTAGATGGCATGGGACGGCCAGGCTGGACAGGAACCCCTCGGTTTACCGGGGGGTTCCACTTTTTAGTAATAAAGATTAGTTCTTTCAACAGAGTAAACTCAATTATTAACTTACAGGCTGTGCTAGATAGATATGAATTCTAAAAATAATATTTTTCCTCTAGATTCAGATTTTCTGAAGAAATGTCTCAATGATTGGGAAGTTGATCTGACATATGTTAGTATCAGAGAATTAAACCGTTTGGTAGATGAACTTTCAGCGCATTTTGAGGTAGAATTTCTTCGGTTTGAATTTGGTGTTCCCGGGTTACCACCAAATAAAATTGGTCCAGAAGAAGAGATTAGAATTCTTCAAGACAATCCACGAACTCCTTCAATATATCCACCTTTTGATGGAATCCCTAGATTAAAGGTAGCTGCCGCAAATTTTATAAAAAAATTCCTAGATATTGATGTTCCGCCAAAATCATGTATCCCTACTGTAGGTGCCATGCATAGTGGATTTATTTGTCAAGCCATTGCGGGTCGAAAATGCCCAGAATCAAATACCATCCTCTATTTGGATCCAGGATTTCCTGTAAATAAACTGCAAACTAAATTTCTAGGTCTTCAGGAAAAATCAATTGATCTATTCGATTATCGTGGAGATGCGTTGATTAATAAAATTGAAGAGATTTTTTCAACAAGTAAAATTGGAGGACTCCTCTGGTCAAGTCCCAATAATCCCACATGGGTATGCCTTAAAGAAAGTGAATTAGAAGGCATCGGTAATCTCTTGACAAAATACGATGTGCTTGGCATTGAAGATGCCGCATATTTTGGCATGGATTATAGACAGGACTATAGCCAGCCAGGTGTGCCGCCCTTTATTCCAACCATCGCTAGGTACACAGATAATTATTTTTTAACTATTTCCAGTTCAAAAATATTTAGTTACGCTGGTCAGCGAATTGCAATGACGGTTATTTCTCCAAAGTTAATGGAGAAACGATATAAAAATCTTAGAAAATACTTTGATACTGAACGGATAGGACATGCTTTTGTACATGGGGGGATATATCCTACTACTGCTGGTGTGCCTCAAACCCCCCAGCATGCATTAGCTGCATTATTGGAAGCAGCTTCTAATGGTGAATATAACTTTTTGGATGAAGTAAAAGTGTATAGCCAATTGTCGTCTAAGATAAAAATCATTTTTCAAAAGTATGATTTTAAATTAGTTTATGATGAAGATATGGGTGAGCCAATTAGTGATGGTTTCTATTTTACTATTTCTCGCAAGGGGATGACTGGTGCTGAATTATTGTTCCAAATGCTACGTTATGGGATGGCAGGGATTCCACTTAGTACAACCGGTTCAACAAAAGAAGGAATACGTATCTGTGTTTCCCTCATCCGTGATTCTCAACTTGACGAAATGGAAGATCGTCTGTCTGCATTAAATCACCAACTCCAGCCCAATCCTGTTTAATCTATTACTATAGTTTTTTATAAATAATTTCGTAAGTCGGTAAAATTACCATATCCCCTATTTATTACTGCCCAAACTGCCCCAATTAGACTAATCCTTAAATAATTAATAATAAATTAAAAAATACTAATATATTGTTGCATGCATAGCATATAACATAATAATATTAGGTATGTCTTCAATGGTAAATATAGCAGAAAATGATGTAGTCTCTCTAGATCAGGTGGATCGGGATATCCTGGAATTCCTTCAAAAAGATGGTCGATCAAGTGCAAGTTTTATAGCGGATAAAATCAAAATGTCTGTTCCTGCTGTGGCAGACAGAATAAAAAAATTACAAGAGTCAGATGTTATTAAAGGGTTCACTACTATGTTGAACCATAGAAAGGTTGGGTTAGATGTATCTGCATTTATCACCGTAATTTCAGAATCATCCAGCCATTATAGTGATGTGGTAAGGGAGACCAATAATAGCCCCGAAATCATACAATGTTTTACCACAACCGGAAACGGATCGCATGTACTTTTAGCGTTAGTGGAAAATACACATAGTCTTGAAAAGTTATTACGTAAAATTCAGAGTTGGCCTGGTGTAATGCGTACGGAAACTCAGATTGTTTTATCATCCTATAAAGGAATTAATGCAGTGCTGATTCCTTAAAACAATTTGGAAGTAATTACCGTTTAAATAATCAGATAATAAAATAAGGAGAAAAGTAATGGGAAGAATTAAAGCAGAATATATTTGGATAGATGGTCATAAGCCAACTGCAAAATTACGGTCAAAAACTAAAATATTTGATGGGCCCGTAAATTCTATAAGTGACCTGCCAATTTGGGGATTTGATGGATCCAGTACTATGCAGGCTGATGGAAATGATAGCGACTGTGAACTTATGCCCGTTTATTTTGCACCAGATCCTATTCGAGGTGGTGACAATATTTTGGTTATGTGTGAGGTTAATAATGCGGATGGTACTCCCCATAAAACCAACACACGAGCGCAACTGAGAAAAGTGCATGAAAAATATAAAGATCAAGAAGCATGGTTTGGCATTGAGCAGGAATATACCTTCTTTCAAGGACGTAATCCATTAGGTTGGCCTGAAGGTGGATATCCAGCTCCTCAAGGTCCATTTTATTGTGGTGTAGGTGCAGATGAAGTTTATGGACGTGAAATTGTTGAAGAGCATATGGAAGCATGTATGAAAGCGGGACTCATGATGTCAGGCATAAATGCCGAAGTGATGCCCGGTCAATGGGAATTCCAGGTTGGTCCATTGGGTCCTCTAGATGTGTCAGATGAGTTATGGATTGCCCGTTGGTTACTTTATCGCATAGGTGAGGATTTTGGTGTAAATGCTACCTTGCATCCAAAGCCTGTAAAGGGAGATTGGAACGGTGCTGGTGCACATACCAATTTTAGTACAAGAGCAATGCGTGAAGACGGCGGAATAAAAGTTATTGAAGATGCATGTGAAAAATTAAAGAAAACACACAAACGTCATATGGGTATCTATGGTGCCCATAATGAAGAACGGCTCACTGGACTCCATGAAACTTGTAGTATTCATGAGTTCAGATATGGTGTAAGTGATAGAGGAGCCTCTATTCGTATCCCCATGGCAACGGCAAATGATGGTAAAGGGTATTTAGAAGATCGTCGTCCATCTGCTAATATGGACCCCTATCAGGTTTGCACAGCAATGGTGGCTACTATTTGTGGGGATTCTGACTCAACTGTAGAAGATGAACCAGAGATGGTTTCCGAATTAGTGAGTTAAAAAAACTACCTTCCTCCTCCGTAAAGGGATGCGTTACTTAATTTGACACAATCCCTTTAGCAAATAAAAACTCCCGGGAATAGGGCTCCCGGGAGTTTTTGTTTACAGTTTTATTCCTTTATTTACATATATTCCTTATTTAATTTTTCCACCCATGCCCCTATTTCATCCCGTACTTGCCGATAAACCGTAATGATTTTATGATGATTTCCAATTGCTTTTGCAGGGTCATTAAATCCATAATGGATCATGTGGATAAATTCCCCCGTGAATAAAGGGCAGGATTCCCGCGCATTATCACAGACAGTGGCAACGATGTCAAAATTATCATCTAGGTATTTATTTACTGATTCTGGTATATGGTGAGAAATATCAATATCAATATCTTCCATGACTTTTACTGCAAAAGGGTTTACCTTTGTCTCTGGTTTGGTTCCTGCACTGAAAGCTTGCCAACCCATTTTATGGGCAAGTCCCTCTGCCATTTGAGAACGGCAGGAGTTGCCAGTGCATAAAAATAAAATCTTTTTCATTCCTTTTCTTTTCTCTCAATAATTTAGAACTGATTACTATAATCTATTAACTAAAGACTATTTCTATTTTCAAACTTAGGCTTAAATTTCATCATGAAGAAAAAGGTTTTGATCAGTGCCTGCTTATTGGGGAAAAACTGCCGCTATAATGGTGGACATTCTAAATTAACTGAGTTAGAGGAAATAGATATGGAATGGATTTCTGTTTGTCCTGAAGAATCGGGTGGATTGGGCACACCTCGACCCTCTGCAGAAATGCAGGAAAATGCTGAAACCATCCTAAATGGCAAAGGGAAGATAATAACTAATAAGGGAAAAGATGTTACAGCAGAATTTATTCAAGGGGCGGAAAAATCTTTACAATTGGGATTAGAGGCTGAAGTGAAATTTGCTGTGTTGAAATCAAAAAGTCCATCCTGTGGAATTGGTAAAATATATGACAGTTCATTCACAAAAACATTAAAATCTGGTAATGGAATCTTTGCCCATTTATGCCATGAAAATGACATCACCTGCATTTCTTCAGATAATACTAGTCAAATAAAAAAGACCTTAGCAAAACTCAAATAGTCTTACTTTTCCACCTCGTTTGTAAAGCCAATTAGGGAGAATAAATTATTACAATTGATGGTATAATACTTATTTCGGTATTACTGGTAATGGTTGTCTTTTTTGTTATGGAAATACTACCTATTGAGGTAACTGCAATGGGTGCAATTGGCCTTTTACTTCTATTTGATGTTCTAAGTTGGCAGGAGGCAATCAGTGGATTTAGTAATCCTGCAGTGATAACAATAGGAGCTATTTTTATCATGAGTCGCGCCTTGGTAAAAACAGGATTCTTGGAGGTATTCGCCGATTTCCTTGCAAAAAAAGGGGGCAATCGAAAATGGCTTACTATATTCATTTTTCTACTTACCGTGTCCATCATTTCAGGATTTATTAATAATACCGCTGCTGTTGCAATATTTATTCCACTAGCTATTGATCTCTGCCAAAGATTTCGTATTAGTCCAACCAAAATTTTACTTCCATTATCTTACGCTGCAATATTCGGGGGTACCCTGACTCTAATTGGTACATCTACAAACTTAATTGTAAGTTCAGTTATGGAAGAATTTAATATGACTCCATTTTCAATGTTTGAGTTTACAAAATTAGGAGTAATATTTTTGGTGTTAGGTACCCTCTATAATTTGATAATATCTAAGTGGTTTATGCCTTCAAGATCCATTATTTCTTCCCTAACCCGAAAGTATCATATGGGTAGTTTTTTAACAGAATTTAAAATAGGTGAAGATTCTCCCCTAATTGGTCGTTCTTATGGGGAAATGGAGATAGCGCAAAACTATAATCTCCAAGTTTATAAAATCATTCGTGATTCAAAAAATATTCGGTTTAATCTACACAATATAATTATTCATAAAGATGATATATTTCTGGTACAAATTAATGTGAAAGAAATGTTAAAATTTAAGGATGATATGAAAGTACTCCTTTTATCTGATGTGAAAATGAATCAGGCAGAATTATCAGGGAAAAATCATGTTATTGTTGAAGGAATTGTATCTCAACAATCTGCATTAATAGGTAAAACGTTACAAGAATTAGATTTTAGAAGTAGATTTGGATCATTTGTATTAGCTGTAAAGAGACAGAGGGAATTACTGCGGAATAAGATTGCTCATATTCGTTTGAAGTTTTCTGACACCCTATTAATTATGGTACCAAAAGAACGGTTAGATATTCTTCGAACCAGCAATGATTTAATTGTACTGGAAGAATTAGATATCCATCTTAGGTATGAGCGTTATTGGTGGTTTTCAATATTGGTTATTCCTGCTGTAATGTTACTGGCAACCTTTGGTGTAATCCCCATTGTAAAAGGAGCGGTTCTAGGGGCCATTCTACTGCTGGTCTTGCGATCGCTTTCCATCCAGGATGCCTATGAGTCCATCAGCTGGTCGGTTATTTTTCTCATTGCATCACTTATCCCTCTTGGTACCGCTATTCATAACACAAACTTGGATAAGAATATTGGAGATTTGATTTATGTTTTGGGTGCACTTATCGGTGGTGTAGACAATGTCAATCCCATAATTATCTTGGCAGTGTTATATGGTGTTACTTTTATATTGTCTGCTTTTGTTTCCAATGCGGCAGTGGCAGTGATGTTAACACCTATTGGAATTTTGTTAGCATCACTAATTGGTGATAATGGTATAGACTCCCGACCTTTTCTTGTCGCTATCTGCTTTGGGGCATCCTGTAGTTTTATGACTCCCATGGGGTATCAAACTAATATGATGGTTTACGGTCCGGGACAGTATCGATTAAAAGATTTCTTCCAGATGGGAATTCCCCTTACTATAATATTCTGGTTAGCGGCAGTGTACTGGATTCCAAAGTTTTGGCCATTTCAATATTATTAAAAGAGCTATTAAATAATGATTAAATTTATTTTAATTATTTTAGATGGATTTGGTCTTCGAAAAGAAGAGGAGGGGAATGCCGTTGCTCAGGCAAATACCCCCAATTTAGATAAAATGATGAACAATTGTCCCCTCTCAAAAATTGAAACTTCCGGAAAATTCGTAGGTTTACCAGATGGAATTATGGGAAATTCAGAGGTAGGACATATGAATATGGGCGCTGGTAGAATCGTAAAGCAAGATTTAGTCCGAATAAATGATTCTATTAAATCAAATGAATTAAAAAATAATACCCAACTTCAGAATATATTTAATCACGTAAAAAATAATGACAGCACCATGCATATTATGGGACTCATTAGCGATGGGGGAGTCCATAGTCATTTAGACCATTTTGAGTACATTCTGGCAGCTGCTCGTAAAAATGGAGTGGAAAAAATTGCTATTCATGCCTTTATGGATGGACGGGATACATCTCCGGTAAGTGGTATCAATTTCATGAATAAATTAGAAAATTTCATTGCTTCCGATAAAAAATACAAAGTTGCAACTGTTTGTGGGCGGTATTATGCAATGGATAGAGATAATCGCTGGGAGAGGATTGAAAAAGCTTATAAAATGTTAATTAATTCCCAGGGAGGAAATTATACAGATGCTGTTACTGCTATTCAATCCTACTATGATAAAGACATCACAGATGAATTCATTAATCCATCTATTATTGGGGAACAATGTCCCATTCAAAATGGAGATGCAGTATTTTCTATGAATTTCAGGGCTGATAGAATGAGGCAAATGGTTACAGCCATTAATGATTCAAATTTTTCACATTTTCAAACGAAACCGTTAGATATTTTATTTACAACTATGACGGAGTACCAGAAGGAATTCCCATATTCTGTTTTATTTGAACCGGAAAAAATTGATAATATTTTTCCTGAATTATTAGCTCGAAATAATTATCGTCAATTGAGAATTGCTGAAACAGAAAAATATGCGCATGTGACCTATTTTTTTAATGGGGGAAGTGAGCAACCATTCCCAGGTGAAACTCGTAAACTCATTCCCTCACCTAAGGTTGCTACCTATGATCTGCAGCCAGAAATGAGCGCCCCGGAAGTAACCGAAGAAGTGCTCCTTGCAATTGAAAGTGATAAGTATGAAGCGATTATTATGAATTTTGCAAATCCGGATATGGTGGGACATACTGGTAATATCAAAGCGGCAATTACCGCTATCGAAACCATAGATTCATGTTTGGAGAAAATCCAACGTGCTGCAAACGAGAAAGATGCAGCGATCTTTCTCACTGCTGATCATGGCAATCTAGAACTTATGCATGACCCTCTAAGTGGAGTGATTCACACGGCACATACCACCTTGCCCGTTCCTTTAATTCTAGTTAATGTTAATGGGAATTACCAATTAGCAGAAACAGGAAAACTTGCAGACATTGCTCCCACTATTTTGGATTATTTAAAAATTGAAAAGCCCCTAGAAATGACGGGAAATAGTCTGCTTATTTCTACACATGAATAAATGTGGTATTTTTTTATTTTCATAAAAGTATTCTGCATATTAAACGCTCAAAATTTCAGATATATCCCAGAAGATTGGTATATTATTACTAAACCGGGAGCGATTACTGCCATTACTGAAGATAGTTTTAACCTTTATTTTGCAACTGAAAATGGGGTATATCGTTATGATAAAGCTCGGGAAGATTTTCAATATGACTATCCTTTTTCTGTGCAATTAGAATTTCCCAAAATTGCTCATTTCTATTTTGATTCATATAGAGATTATTTTTGGGTTGTGCATAGCCAAGGCGTGAGTTTTAGATCAGCAGTAAGTACAATTTGGCGGGATATGACACTTCTAAATTCAGGTATTTTCAATATTTATGAAATTGATGATATTGGATCGTCTCCTGAATATTTTTGGATTCGATCGGGAGATGAGCTGTTCCCATTTGATCCCTTTTCTGGAACCTCGGCAATCAGGGAAGAAGCAATGCTTGAAAATAATTTCATTCGATGGGGGAATTCCAGTAATGGCATTGCAGGGGAGAATATGGACCTTTCTTGGTATAGTATCGAAGGAGAGTGGGAAATAAGTTTGGGGCATATATTACCCAATGGTAAAAGAGGTTATATTATTTCCAATAAAAATGGAGTAGAAGTAACGGCAACCATGCAAATGGAAGATTCCAATGGTAATCTGTGGATTGGTACAAATGAAGGGTATGTTATAAAGGGGTGGACTAATTCTTCAAGGCTGACCATGATTCCTATAGGTTTACTTACTGATAATATTTTGGAAGCATATGTTGATGCTGAAGAAAATTGGTGGTTTGCCGATAGCAGGTTTAAACGTACCGGACAGCTTTCATCTTTTAATAACCATTATCAATCAAGCCATACTCCCTTTATTACCAAATGGGATGAGCCTAATAACCAATGGACTTATTACTATCCCAATGAATCTATAGTAATTGAAAATACGGATATCAATTCAATTTTGCGAGTTGGCAGTACTATGTATTTTGGCACAATGTCCGGACTTCTCTATCATGATCTTTATAATAAGGAATGGAATATAATAAATGCCTCAAATGGTTTAAATGATACTGCCGTTTGGGATATGATAGAACATGATGGATCCATTTATGTGGCAACTTCTAATGGCATAAATGAAGTTTCCATTATTAACCATCATGTTATCCCGAAAAGTGATGATAGATTTGAGGAATTAATCAAAGTTAACATTTACGATATGGAGGCAGATTCTCAAAATATATATTTAGCATCGGATGTGGGACTGCTTCAATTGAGTTGGGAGGGTACTGAAATAAATACGCTCTCGAAAAGAGTATTTAAAAAAATTAGGTTAAAGGAAAAAAACATTTTGGGAACGGATGGTTTTCTTTGGTCTATTTATGATAAAGATGAGGAAGAATATATTTCACCTAATGTGCAAAATTTTGATATGTGCGGTTCGTTTCTTTGGAGTTCCAACGGAATTCAGGTGACATTGACTGATACCAGTACTTCACAATCTTGGGATTATAGAAAGGATGATGGTATCCCAGGAAATAAAATTTATGGGGTAAATTGTGATGAGAATTGGGTATGGTTTTTAACCAATAAAGGTGTGGCATATTATAATTGGAGTAGGTATCATTAATAGAATAATTATCAATATTATTATTGCATTGCTGATTTTTTCCTGTGGGGGAATCTCAAAGATTAATAAAAAATCCAAAGGAAAAGTTAAGTCAAAAATTAATGTAAAGACTCAATATTGGAATACAACCGAGGACAGTTTAAACTTTTACGTTCATATATCTATTCCTCTAAATCATTTTGTTTTTAGAAAACAGATGGATCATTTTTCTAGTGAGATTATCTACACATTGGTTATTTCAGATGATGAAGGTAAAACTCAATTATATCGTGAATCTTGGCGGGAAAAAATTTCAGAACCATATTATGAAAATACCCGAGATCCGGATAACCTTGTAAAAACTGAAAAGAATATCGGTCTAATTCCTGGTGAATATAAATTGTTTCTAAATGTTCAGGACGAAGATAGTCGGAAGAATTGGAAAATTACTAAAACAATTAAGTTGGAGAGGGTAAATTTTATTAGTCCATCCCTGATATTTGTTAAAGAAAATGATAAACTAATGAAACAAGTGGATTTTCTAATGCAAAAACAGGATACTATTTGGCTTCGCACCCAAGTAAATTTGATTGGTAATGAAGAAATAGAGGGACCTGTAGTTGAAAAAATGAGTCTGGAGCACCAATCAAAAATGGAGATTAATTATTTTATTCATCATAATAAAACGATTATAGATTCTGGTGTTGTTGCAATTTCAAGGGATGGCGTTCAAAATTTTTATTATATTCCCATACCTATGACTCATCATAAAAGGGGTAAGTATGAAATTGAATTACAATATCTCAATGATAAACAGATTACTTCCTTTCACTATGGACTAAAAACAAAAAACTTTTGGACAGATGAAATTGATGAATTGGTTGGGGTGATGAAATATGTTCTTCCCTATTCGGAATATAAAAAGCTAAAACAAAAAGGCGATTCTGAAAAATTGGATGCAATAAATGAATATTGGAAGAAAAAAGATCCCACTCCTGAAACAGATGAGAATGAACTATTGAACGAACTGAATGAGCGGGTTAAGTTTTCAAATAAAAATTTTTCAATACTTATGCATGGGTGGCGTTCTGATAGAGGTCGAATTTATATAATTTATGGTGAGCCTCAAGTAGTAGATGAATCGTACCAAGATAATAGAGGATATAATTTTCAGAAGTGGATATATGCAAATGGAAAAGAATTCTTATTTATTGATCGTACAATGTCTGGTGATTATACTCTCTATCACGAAAGGTTTTAAATATTTCAATGTTGAAAAATACTTAAAAAATGATATCCAAAGGCGAATCTCCCAATACCTTTTCTTACTCTCAACTCAGCACTTTTAAATCCTGCCCTCAACAATATAAAATTATTTATTTAGATGGTGTTAGGAAAATAAACGAAAGTATAGAAGCATTCATGGGCAAACGCGTTCATGAAGTATTGGAGTGGTTATATAGCACAGAAAACCGTGCCAAACCCTATATCACATTTGATACATTATGCCAAACATTTGATAATATGTGGCTGGAGCATTGGCATAAAGATATTCATATTGCCGATACTAGAAAAACCTCAGACTATTATTACTCAATTGGAAAGCGCTGTCTGTCAAATTATTATGGTTGTTATGGTCCGACTTTTGATCAGATGGTTGAAGATACTGAAGTAGATTTAAGATTCACAATTGGTGACTATACTTTCCGGGGAATTATTGATCGGTTAGATCATCCCGAACCGGGGAAATGGATTGTACACGATTATAAGACCAGTAAACGTCAAAAAACTAAGCGGCAGGCAATGAACGATATCCAATTAGCATTGTATCAAATTGCTGTTGAACAGAATTATGGACCGGTAAATGAAATTTCTCTTACCTGGCATTTTTTGCGAATGGGATCGGAAATTAAGGTTCTTCATACCCGGGAACAACTAGAAAAGCTTAGAACGAAATTAATTAAAATGGTGGAGAAAATAAATAATTGTATTGGTAATGAAAATAATTTTCTCCCTAAAGAATCCATATTATGCCATTGGTGCTATCTATGGGAAGAATGTACTGCCAAAGTGGGGCCGAACCCTGTAAAAAGGGCGGATTAAGTTTTATTTGTGGAGAGAATTCAGTGAAAATTATTGAACCAACCACTTCTGAAGAATTCAAAAAGTACTACAACCTCCGCTATGAAATCCTGAGAAAACCCTGGGGGCAGCCTAAGGGGTCTGAAAGGGATGATGGAGAAGATATGTCTAACCACCGAATGATCATTGATGAAAAAACAGGGAACGCATTAGCAGTAGGCCGGCTCCAGTTTAATTCAGAAGATGAAGCTCAGATACGGTATATGGCAGTTGCAGATGAATTTCAGGGGCAGGGGCTGGGAAGCCAGATCATATCAGCCCTGGAGGATGTTGCCTGGGAAAAAGGAAGCCGGAAGATCATTTTACAATCACGGAAAAACGCACTGCAGTTTTATAAAAACAATGGCTATAAAATTGTTAAAAAAACTCATTTACTGTTTGGCGAGATCCAGCATTGGCTAATGAAAAAAGAATTAGAATGATAAAATTAATATTTTATTCACTTTATAGTTTCATTAATTCTCTATCATACACCTTTACCATATTTGACCAGTCATATTCTGTAGTAATGGATTGATGATTTTGTTGCCGTAACTTTGAGTTGTCATCAATACTGGAGGTCAGTTTTTTCAGCAGATCTGATTCGTTCTCATAAAATAACTGTGGATTATCATTAAGCTGAAATAATTCTGGATATGTAAGTTGCCTTGGGAGTAGTGGAATGGTTTTGCAATATACCGCTTCCATAATACTGCCACCGAAAAAATCCTGATTAGATGTGACGGGAAGAATATCGGCTTTCCACAACCATTTGGTGTATTCTTCAAATGAATCTGTATATCCAAATTGGACGATATGCTTTTGTAATTGCTTTCGGGCATGTGTAAAACATGGCAATTCTTCTTTAAACTCTTCCCCTAAAACTGCCAGATTAAATTTGCCGCCCATCTGTGATAATTGAATGAGTGCATCAAAAAATGTTTCAGGATTTTTGTCATGTTCCCAGCGGTGATTCCATAGAATTAGTGGGAGATCATTCTCACTTTTCTCAATCTTAAATTCATCAAATTTCTTTAAATCCATTCCTAAATACAAGACAGAACTTTTCTCACCAATTTTGTCAATATTCTGTATTTCCCGATAATCGGGGAATTGTCTTAAGAAATCTTCTAACCCGGTGAAAAATGAATCTAAATGAAATTTTGAATTGAAATAGACATGGTCTGCTGAAAGGGCTGAGCTGTAATTGATGAACCCATAATGTTTATCGCGCTGCAATTCTACATCTGCATCATTGGGTGACCAGGGATAGGTAAATTGATTTTCATGAAAATAAATGGCAACAGGACATTCTAGTTTTACCAGTGATTGGAAAACCGGGAGGTTCAACATATCTGTAACAAGGATGAGGTCAGGATTAAAGTTTAAATTATGGTAGCGTTTCGCCAGTGTTATTGCACCGCCGTGCATGCGCCATTTCCAGAAGCGGCCGGGGAGGCTTATGATCTCTACGTCATGGCTGCTATGTTTTTGATATCCCTCTGCCCAGATCTTGTGTGAGCCGCTGCAGAATGGTTCAGCAATGAGAATTTTCAATTTACGTTCATGATTATGAGATCAAAATTAACAATAGATGAATAGAGATAAACACCTATATTTTTGTTTAACGGCCTAAATATCATCTTTTTCTCAATAAGATTTTTCCCGTAAATTCTCCCTCTTTTATCGTTCAGAATTGACACAGGGAAACATGACTACTAAAAAATCTATTAAAACAAAGAAAACTACCAAGCGGGATTCTGTAAAATCTTTGAGGGGAACAATAGAACAATTGGAAACTCAAATCGCAGAACAAGCCGAAGAAATTGAACGGAAATCTGATAAGAATGTCCGGTTGTTGGCTGAGTTTGATAATTATAAACGACGCACTCAGGAAGAACGGAGTAGGCTCTTTAAATATGCTGGTGAAGAACTGGCAAAAGCCATCCTGCCCATTTTAGATGATCTGCACCGCACTTTAGAATCCGATGGCAAAGGAAAAGCTAGAACCATTTTAGAGGGTATTGAACTCATTGTAGCTAAATTGGACAGAACAATGGAGGATCAGGGAATTGTACCATTTGATTCGGTGGGGCAGGATTTTAATCCCGAATTGCATGAAGCACTCATTAGTGAAGAGTCAGAAAAGGGAGAAAATGTAATTTTAAGGGAATTTGAAAAGGGATATAAATACAGTGATAAAATTCTCCGTCATGCCAAAGTAGTGGTGAGTAAAAGCTAATGGGTGATTTTTACAGCACATTAGGTGTTTCCAAAAATGCAGATGCCAAAGAGATTAAATCTGCCTATCGGAAAGTAGCCATGAAATTTCATCCGGATAAAAACCCCGGTGATTCTGCTGCTGAAGAAAAATTCAAGGCAGCTGCTGAAGCATATTCCATTCTCAGTGATGAACAAAAGCGTGCTCGGTACGACCAATTTGGTCACAGTGCTTATACCCAGTCCGGCGGGGGAGGCGGTGGCTTTCAGCATATGGATATGAATGATATTTTTGATCATTTCGGAGATATTTTCAGTTCATCCGGATTTGGCAGTTTTTTCGGTGGTGGAGGGCGAGGAAGAGGGGCGCAAAGTTTGCGCGGGTCTGATTTGAAAATAAATATTGTACTCACAATGGAAGAAATCTACCAAGGCACTGAAAAAACGGTAAAAATTAAACGTTTTGAACCCTGTAAAAATTGCCAGGGCAATGGTTCAGCGCCAGGGTCAAATCCCGTTAACTGTCCCTCATGTCAGGGGTCTGGTGAAATTCGTCAGGTTCAGCAATCATTCCTTGGGCAAGTTGTGAATATACAACCCTGTAACCATTGTAAGGGCAAGGGTCAGGTGGTGTCTAATCCATGTTCAAAGTGCCGTGGGCAGGGCAGGGAGAAAAATGCTGCCACCATAAAGTTAGAAATTCCTGCGGGAGTATCTTCAGGGAATTATATGACGCAGCAAGGAGAGGGAAATCATCCCGGTGAAGGTGGATCTCCGGGGGACCTCATTATACAATTTACTGAAAAGGAGCATACTCTTTTTGCCCGAGAAGGAAGTGATATTTTTCTGGAAAGCTGGATTCAATATCCCCATGCAGTTTTTGGAACCACCATTGAAGTGCCTACCCTATCTGGTAAAGTAAAACTGAAAATACCGGCAGGGATAAAGTCTGGCCAAGTTCTGCGGCTTCGTGGAAAAGGGATGCAGGAATTGAACCGGAATCATTATGGAGACCAGTTGGTACGGGTTAACATTGAGACTCCAAAAAAGGTATCGAAAAGGGCAAAATCTCTCATGGAGGAATTATCGCAGGAACTGAGTAACGATGTAAACTTTGAGAAATTACGTTAATGAAAATATTCACCACTCAGGAAAGAACAGTAGTTATTATACTTGCATCCCTGTTTATGTTGGGCATGGCGGTGAAAGTAACAAAGGAGCATTATAATACAGGCACAGATCAAATTACCCTTATTGGTAGCAATGCAGATGTAGTAAATTTTTATGCGGGACTGGATGAGGATGATATTGAATCTGCTGGTAAGGTTGATATTAATAGTGCAGGAATTGATGAGCTTAAATCACTCCCGGGAATCGGAGAAAAGACTGCTGAAAAAATAATTAATAAACGTAATGAATTAGGTGAGTTTAATACCTTGGAGGATTTAATGTTGGTGTCTGGAATCGGCAGCAAAACCTTTAAAAAATTATTATCCTATATTCAAATAAATTAATCAGGAAGAATAAATATGCATGATCAAAATTATGAAAGAAAAATAAGTATTCTGGACTGGGGGATTATACTTTCCGCACTTCTTTTATTACTTACAGTTTATCTGCCCCAATCTATTTGGAAGGAAGAGGTTAAATTCCGAAATTTGGGTCGACATAGAATGACCTCAATTGCAAATACAGAAGAATTTTATTTTGAAATGACAGGAGCCTATACTTCCAATGGAGAGCATCTGTTTGAATTGGTAGAAGCTGCCATGGATTCTCTCATTGCAGATAGTTTATTTATCGATGAGCAAATTATTAATTTAAATGGAAATTCTTATCCTGTTAAGTTGGAAAGGGGGTTTGAGATCAGAGTGGATACTACTTTCAGTTCTGCTACCGATTTGTATTTTTCCTATGAGGATACCATTTACACCGTGGGGTTAAATAACCCTGAATCTGGAAATATTGATACTATGTTTGTAAATGTTAAGGATTTACGCCACTATAAAGCAGATGAACATTTCAGAGAAATCTATGAAACTGATATTGTAACACGCTCTGAAATTAGAACGGATTATCTTAGGAAAAAATATCATTTGAATACAAATATGCTCAACTGTCCTTTAACCAATGATCCCTATATTTTTGAAATTGATACTACAGGAGATGAAGATATCTTTACCGTAACATCACCTTTACATCTATTAGAAGAGCCTTATACTGAATCTCGTTTTGGTGTTTTTACTTTTGAAGCTGGAGACCACGGTTTTATTAAGGGAACACAAAAAAGTTGGGCGGAATAGGAAAAAACTGAATGTTGGCAATTTCTCAATCTGGTGAAAACTACTATTACCTGAACTGGGTTCCATCCGAGGTAGGCCCTATGGTGACCCAGTATGGTTCTATTAAAAAAGAGTTGAAAAATCCTGATAAAATTGATGAGCATTATTATGAAGTTCTAGAGGAGATATTTTCCAATGTTAAAAATGGCAACCCCATTTGTACATTCAGCCTAGATAGTAGAAACGTATTATTTTCTACTTGTTATGCAGCAAATAATAGTGAGGAAATGATAAATTGGCATTTAAAGCAAAGTAGAGATGAAACGTTAAATAAAATAATAGATTACTACCATTATTCTTTTAATCCAAAATTAGGTAGAGTTTTAAATATTGGGATTCCCAAAACTATTCGCCAATCTTTCAATAAAAATATGAGTCTTTTAAAATCAAAGATGAATGGACTCAGTGTTGGGATTTTTTCTGCAGAAGTTGGTGCTCGCCAATGGATGCATGCCCATAAACATGAGAGCTATCTCATCTGGAAAATTGGAAAGAAAAAAAATGATGAATTGCTTTATATTAATAATGAGAAATTGACAACCTATTTTTCGTTCCATCGATCAGAGAAAAAAAGTAAAATGAATTGGCAATTTGGAGATAAGGATATTGCTGGAAATATTTGTCAGGATATCATTAATGTTCAGAATAACAATTCTAAAAAGTTCACATCTGTTCAGCAGGTATACTTTTACACCACTGATGGGAATATGAAAGATGTTAAGTTCTTTCATAAATTGGAAATTCAGAATCTCACTTTATTAAATCCTTTATTAGTTTTGGAAACTGCTGAAGATGAAAAAGTACATGAATATAATACTTTGGCACTTGCAGAAACGGGAAATTCATTTGGTGGTATAGATGTTTAACCCAAACTTTATTGCTGAACCGGGAATTCAAAAAGAGACATCAGATGCATGTTGGTCTTACCTGCAAAAAAAAGTAGAAGTCATATCAGAAGAGCCTGTAAAAAAAACCGTTGAAAAAAATAAAAATACAAAGGCTAAATTGGCAATTTATGCTTGGGCTGTGAGTGTAATAATTATAATTGCCAGTACTGGTATATTTATGAATCCTGAGCCTAAAATTTCTCCGGATATGGTTTTAAATCAGGTAGTTGATTTAATAATTGAAAGTGGATATTTTAAAGATTTAAAGTTGTCAGAGGCTCATTTTAATTCTGATTATGTAAAAGTTACTATTGCAGCTGAAGAATTGAGTTCACTACAAAATTTTACATTGGGGTATCGAATAGAAGATAACATCCCTTATGAAATTTTCAGGAAAGATGAAATTAATTATGTAAGTTTAAATTTCCCCTGGGAAGGAAATAAAAAAGGAGGGAGTATCGAAACATTGAAATCCCTCGCTACAAAGACAGTATTTTCAAACAAAATATCCATTAATTCTTCCGGGAATAATTTTGAATTGTACGGACGGTCATCTGACATAATCTCCTATTTACTTCAAATGGCTGACAATGGATTAATACAAAAATTTATGCTATCGGTGTACCATTTAGAATCGGGAGAATTTTATCTAAAAGTACAAACAAATCAGGTATGACTTCTGTTATTGCAGGAAAGTACAAAGGTAGAAAATTGTTTGATGTGAAAAATCTTCATGTTAGGCCCACCCAGGCAAAAGTAAGAAAATCTATTTTTCAGATATTAGAACCTTTTGATGGTTTAGAAGTGTTGGATCTTTATGCAGGGGTTGGTACACTGGGGATTGAAGCAATGAGCAGGGGGGCTTCTCGGGTTGTATTTGTTGAAAAAAATCGGCGTGTGTTTAAGGTACTACAAAAAAATATAGAATTATTTGAGTCTGAAAATTCAAAAATAATTTTGATGGATGTGCAAAAATATTTAGTTCAGGTAAAAAACCAACAATTTGATATTGTATTGGCAGACCCACCTTACTCAGAAGTGAGTTTTTCAAGTGTGAAAGACAAGGCGGAGCAATTCCTGAAACCCGGCGGAATCTTTTGTATGGAAATGAAAAAAGAGTCAATTGATGAGACCAATGTTCGGGTGAAACATTATGGCAGTACTCAGGTGGTTTTTTGGAAATCTGCCGCATGAAAATAGCAATTTATCCCGGATCGTTTGATCCTATAACCAACGGGCATTTAGATATTATTGAGAGAGCCGTCCACTTATTTGATAAAGTTATTGTAACCGTTGCCCGAAATACAGAAAAAAATTCCCCCTTGTTTTCCCATGAAGAACGTATATCTTTAATTGCCAAAGCCGTATCAGAGCTAGAAAATATTGAAGTAGATTCTTTTGAAGGGCTTATGGTTGATCATGCGGTCGAACATGGAGCCGTAGCCGCAATTCGTGGGCTGAGAGCATTATCAGATTTTGAATTTGAATTTAAAATGGCGTTAATGAATAGAAATCTTAATGAGGATATCAGCACTTTATTTCTTATGCCCCATGCCAAATATACGCATGTGAGCTCTGCAATGGTTCGAGAGGCTGCATCGCTGGGTGGGAATGTGAGTGATTATGTTCCGGCTCATGTAGATAAAGCCTTGAAATATAAATACAAAAATGTATAAATACCGAGATAGAATAATTAATTTGGGGAAAGAAGCCGGAGCCAAAATTGTTCTGCCTGAAATTAGTAATGCCCGAATTGAAGACGCGACAAAAGAATTAACCTCAATGGGATTTAATATTTTACAGATAGAAGATTTTCAGGAAAATGTTGATCTTTATTTGGACTATCTCAATACTTTGCCATTTACCAATAATTGGCCAGCAGACGATCTCCGGAAATTTATAAATGACCCTTTGCATTTTGCAATGGCAATGGTGGCATGTGATGATGCCGATTGTTTGGTTGCAGGAGCCGTTACCTCCAGTAGTGAAGTCATCAGATCAGCAATTCGAATGATTGGAATTCGTCCCACATCCAATAATGTATCCAGTGTCTTTTTCATGTTATCTCCTGAAGGAGATGATGCATTTACCTTTGGAGATTGTGCCGTTATCCCTGAACCGGATAGTAAACAATTGGCTGCAATAGGAGCTGAATCTGCAGAGTTCCATCACTTTCTTACTGGTGAAGAACCGGTCGTTGCATTTTTATCATTTTCAACTAAAGGTAGTGCCAGTCATTACCGAGTGGACAGAGTGAGAGATGCTGTAGAAATATTTGGAAAAAAATATCCACAAATCATTCATGATGGAGAAGTACAGTTTGATGCAGCAATTATCCCGGAAGTGAATAAATCGAAAATAGAAAATTCCCCAATCAATGGTGGGGCGAACGTGCTCATTTTTCCCAATTTAGATGCGGGGAATATCGCTTATAAAATTACTCAACGATTGGGAGGTTATGCTGCCTGGGGCCCCTTATTACAAGGCTTGAATAAACCCGTACATGATTTGTCTCGGGGATGTTCTGTAGATGACATTATTAATGTGTCGGCAATTGCGGCGCTTCAAAAGAATATGTATGCCAACGTATAATTATTATTGTAGTGAGTGTGATGCCCATTTTTCCTATTTTCAGAAAATGAGTGAAATTGCCAAATCCAATTGTGAGAAATGTGAAGGCAAAATTAATAGGGTCATTACGGGAGGGACGGGATTAATTTTTAAAGGGTCAGGGTTTTACTTAACGGATTATAAAAATGATACCAAATCAAAAGTTGATGTAACTGAGTCGAATAATTCAGCAAAAAGTGGATCAACAAAGGAAGGTAATTCAGAATCAAAAAGTAGTGGTTCAGAGAAAAAATCAACAGCAAAGAAAGAGAAAAAAAATGAATAAAGTACAGGTGCCATCAATGGGGCAAAAAATTACAATGGATGGAAAAAAGCTTATTGTTCCGGATAATCCTATCATTCCTTTTATTGAAGGGGATGGAATTGGACCTGATATTTGGGCATCTGCAGTTCGTGTTCTAGATGCTGCCGTAGAAAAGGCATATGGAGGCAAAAAGAAAATCCATTGGATGGAAGTATATGCAGGTGAAAAATCAAATGACGTGTATGGACCGGATACATGGCTTCCTCAGGAAACTTTGGATTTCATCAATGAGTATCTTGTAGCAATTAAGGGGCCTCTTACCACTCCAGTTGGCGGTGGAATTCGATCTATCAATGTAGCACTTAGGCAGGAACTAGATTTATATGTATGTCTCCGTCCGGTTCGCTGGTACCAAGGTGTGCCATCTCCGGTTAAAGATCCATCACGAATTAACATGGCAATTTTCCGTGAAAATACGGAAGATATTTATGCCGGTATTGAATTTGAGGCAGGGTCTGAAGATGTTACGCGGTTTTTGGATCTCATGAAAAATAATTTTTCTGATAGATTTGGGAAAATCCGTTTTCCTAAAACAACAGGGATTGGAATAAAACCAGTGTCAAAAGAGGGTACTCAAAGACTGGTTTATGATGCCATCGAATATGCAATCCGTTTAAAACGGAAAACAGTAACCTTGGTACACAAAGGCAATATTATGAAGTTCACCGAAGGTGGATTCAAGACGTGGGGGTACGAAATTGCAGAGTCTAAATTTGGTGACGAAACCTTCACTTGGGCAGAGTATGACCGCATCATGGAAAAAGATGGAAAAGATGTTGCAAATGCAGCACAAGATAAAGCGGTTTCTGAAGGGAAAATTATTGTAAAGGATGTGATTGCAGATGCATTTCTCCAACAAATCTTGACTCGACCATCTGAATATGATGTTATCGCTACCATGAATTTAAATGGTGATTATATTTCTGACGCACTGGCAGCTCAAGTAGGCGGAATTGGAATATCTCCCGGTGGGAATATCAATTTTATAACTGGAAAGGCAATTTTTGAAGCCACGCATGGCACGGCTCCTAAATATGAGGGCATGGATAAGGTGAATCCGGGATCGGTAATATTATCAGGGGAAATGATGCTCCGTTATCTGAATTGGCAGGAAGCAGCAGATAAAGTTGTTGAATCCATGAATAGAACTATCAGTGATAAAACAGTCACCTACGATTTTGAACGTCTCATGGAAGGAGCCACATTACTCAAATGTTCTGAGTTTGGAGATGCCCTTATTCAGAATATGTAGAGAACAGAATTAATACCCATTCTACTATTTAAATGAAATTTATCGACCATACAACCCTTGCGGTGAAGGCCGGAAGCGGAGGCATGGGATGCATTGCCTTTCTTCGGGAAAAATTCAGACCTAAAGGTGGTCCCAGCGGTGGAGACGGCGGACGTGGCGGCAGTATTATTTTCCAAGTTAATAAGCAACTTGGCACCCTTCAGGATATCACTCTAAACCATTTATATCGTGCTGAAAATGGAGCAAATGGCGGCGGGAAAAATATGCATGGTAAAAATGGTAAAGATATTATTATCAAAATTCCGCCGGGAACCATTATAAAAAATGCAGAAACTAAGCAAATTCTTAAAGACCTTACGGGAGAAAATGAATCTTATGTTGTAGCAAAGGGCGGCAACGGTGGCTTTGGGAATGCACGATTCAAAACCCAGCAGAATACCGCTCCCAAAATTGCCAATGATGGACAACCTGGCGAAGAATTAAAAATAGAATTAGAGTTAAAAGTATTAGCAGACGTGGGACTCGTAGGCTTTCCCAATGCAGGTAAATCTACTTTTATCTCAAAAATTAGCAATGCAAAACCTAAAATTGCAGATTATCCTTTTACCACCCTCGTGCCCAATTTAGGCATTGTAAAATATGGAGATTACAATTCATTTGTAATGGCCGATATTCCTGGACTCATTCGAGGTGCTTCAGATGGCAAAGGCTTAGGCAGTCAATTTCTCCGCCATATTGAACGAACCAAAGTATTGGTATATCTTGTAGAATGCATTGATGAGAAAATATATGAAAATTTTGTAACGCTCAAAAATGAGCTTAAAAAACATAATCCCGACTTAATAAAACGACCTTCACTACTGCTGTTAACGAAAACAGACCTAATTCCGACGGAATTATTAGAATTGGAAAAAGTTTCAAAGGAAATACCCATTGTACAGATTTCATCTGTAAGTGGAAAAAATCTCAATGAAGCTATCCAGTCCATAGCAGAACTCATTCAGTCCCAAACCCATGATTTCGAAATCTCATCTGATTAGTCTTTCTGCAGTCCCCGGAATGGGACCTCGCCGAATTCGTGCACTGCTCATCAAATATCCAGAGTTGGATGACGTTGCTACATTATCAAAATCAGATATAATGCAGGTTAAGGGTATATCTGGAGAACTGGCTGCCAATGTTAAACGTATTAATTTAGATATTGGAAAAAGGGCTGTGGCAACAACAGAATCCATGGGTGCACGATATTTCACCTATTGGGATTCTGAATATCCTGAACTTCTGAAAATTATTTATGATGCTCCCGTTGGGATATTTGTATTAGGTAAAATTCCACAATTACCCTGCATAGGTATTGTTGGCACCCGCCATCCATCAGCCTATGGGAAAAAGATGGTCAAATTGCTTACGCTTGACCTCATAAGAGCAGGTTTTTGTATAGTGAGTGGTTTTGCACGTGGAATTGATACCTGGGCACATAAAACAGTGCATAAATATAATGGGACTACCGTTGCTGTTTTAGGAAATGGCTTAGATATATGCTATCCCAGAGAAAATCGTAAGCTTCAGGATATTCTATTAGAAAAGGGAGCTTTTTTATCTGAATTTATTCCTGGCACAAAACCTGATGCGGTGAATTTTCCAAAGAGGAATCGAATTATTAGTGGTTTATCGAAAGGCGTACTGGTTATAGAAGCCGGGGAAAAGAGTGGTGCAATTATTACTGCTCTCAATGCTTTAGATCAAAATAGAGAAGTATTTTCCTTGCCCGGACAAACAGATTCATCCAAATCCATTGGGACAAACCGGCTCATTCAGCAGGGGGCACGATTGGTTACAAATGTAGATGATATATTATCAGAATTTCAACTTCAATCTCCACCCAAACAAGTGGAATTATTACCCGAATTGAATTGTGAGGAAGAATTGGTTTTTCAACAGTTAAGTCAGAATCCTATCCACATAGATGCACTTTGTATTCAGTTGAAAAAGGATACCCATGAAGTGCTCTCCACCCTTCTAATGTTGGAATTAAAAAATATTGTCCAACAGCATCCGGGGAAATTATTTACAAAAGCTATTTAAATTATTAATTCTCATAGTGTGATTTCGCTCAAATTAGCCATATAGTTATGCATTGTAATTTTAACCGTAAAAGTTACATTATGTTACAACAATGAATGAGTGCAAGGATGTAAATTTAATAGAGGTGCATAATCTTCTTTTTTCAGGGGATAAGAAAGATTTTATACAGGAACGGAGGGGAATCCGGAAAGCAATCATAAAATTTCTCAACAAATTTTAATAATTTATAAGGAGAATAATCCAAAATGAAGATGAATATATTTTTTACAATATTTTTTTCAACTATGAGCATACTGATGGCAGATCCGCCCAATTGGGAAGATGACCCAGGTGCCTATGAGTTTGTCGCCACTATAGCAGGCGGTATTGTCCTGAATGACGGGGTGAATATAGCCGAGGAAGGTGATATTTTTGCCGCATTTGATGAGGCTGGTAATGTACGGAGCATGAATACTCAGCTTGTTCCTTCTTTCGGGCCGTATGCAGGTGAAATGGTTTATGAATTGACGCTTCGCAGTAATGCTGCAGGCGATCTACTCAGTTTTAAATATTATGATGCTTCAGAGGATGCTGTACTCAATATTGCTGAGACCTATGAATTTGTCATTAATGATATTATTGGCAGCCTTGTGGAGCCTGTATTTTATAATATTGGTTCAGGTACTCCTCCTTGCGTTGATGATGAATCTCTTATTTCTCCATTTACTTGTGCACAAGCTGTAGCATCATTTGGTTGTGATTTTATTTGGGGAGGCATTACTATTGGTGAAGCCTGTCCTGAGACATGTGGTGAATGTCCGGTATATGGATGTACTGATGAAACAGCTG
>Ga0187827_10002409_pt1 | contig 25700 bp, 14 predicted proteins | sample ETNtaG_39_FD_167969 | JGI IMG/M metagenome (GOLD analysis project Ga0187827, IMG submission 167969) | Marine microbial and viral communities from oxygen minimum zone, Eastern Pacific Ocean - ETNP2014_SV_150_PacBio MetaG (Illumina Assembly) | ecosystem: Environmental > Aquatic > Marine > Hypoxic... | reverse complement strand
GAGGGCGGAACTGTCCTTGGTATAGACACCGAGACCCTGCAGCTGATGGATCAGCAGCGGGGCGACACCTCCCGCGAGGAGTTCGTGCGTCGGGCCCTCCCGAAGACGGCTCTCTTTGACAGGTTCAGACGCCGTGGTGTCCGGCGTCTGTTCGTCAAGCACCTCGCGCTAAACGACAATGACAAGAACCAGATCTACATCTCGCCGAGTCTCGATGGAATGGCGAACCTGTTGCGCGGCCGGTTGTCAGAGGGATCCGGGAGTGCTAGCAGCACCAGGGCCGGCAGTAGTCCGGGCAGACCGAAGATGGTGCTTCACCTCGACTGGGTCTGGATCACCGCTGATGATCGGGAAGTCACCGCCCCTAACATCAAACTCATCCACTATTTCCAGTATCCGGAGGCGAGGCTCTCCGGATTCCTGAGCGGATGCACCGATCCTCCCGATTCCCTCCGCAAACGGCAGTTGGGCCGTTATGGCCAACGGACACTTCTGTTCGGAACCGATGGAGAGCGTGTCTTCGGCCATGTGATCGCAGGTCCTCCGGGTAGCGGGATCCCGGATATCCCGGGTCTGTTGTCCTCACCGGTGTCCACCATTCTTCTCGTGGCCCACCTGGGGGGTGGGGGAGACGATCGAAGAGCGGCTCCGGGAACTCATCGGGCCATGGCATCCCTGTGTGGTACTCAGAGATGACCAAGGCGCTGAGCGGTGATGGCGATGATGGAACCGGGAGAGTGCTGATCAGTGACGATGCCAGAGGGCCTGTCAGCTATTGGTGAAGGAGTCTCGGTCACTTACAATGTGTTAGTTACACAACGGCAACCCCGGGGAATGTCGTGCGAGTGATCCCGCCTGAGATTAGTCTCGTTACCAAGAGTTCCGCTGAGAAGCGCCTCCATGGACTCCTCAAACAGGTGGGCCTTGAGGGTTGGGTGGCACTTCACTCGATCGGGCTCTCGTGGCACGAGTACAAAACCGTTGGAGAGATCGACTTTCTGATGGTAACCCCCAAGGGACTCCTCGCCCTCGAAGTGAAAGGTGGTGGTATCAGATTCGAGGACGGAATCTGGATCTACCGGGACCGCTGGGGCAAAGACCACCGGAATAATGAAGGTCCGTTCAAACAGGCGGAATCGGGTCTGTTCGCTCTCCTGAAGCGGCTCAAGAAGATTCTCCCTGAAGGAACGCTCCAAGGTGTGCCCTTCAGTTGGGGGGTGGTGTTCCCTGACATTTCGTTTACGCAGACTGCACCGGACTGGGCTCCCGCCCAGGTCATCGACACCATCGACATGGAATCACCGACTGCTCTCAGAGTCGCCCTTCAGAAACTGGTGAAACACGCGCAGGAGAGACGAACCGATCGTCGGATGAGGGCCCGGGAACTCAGCAAGAACCACCTCAAATTGATTGTCGAAGCGGTACGACCCGATTTTGAACAACTCCCCTCTCTGAGGCGTCGAACCGACGACCTGAGCGAGCAGACCCTCGCGCTGACCGAGGCCCAGTACCGGTACCTGGACGCGTCAGAAGCCGCCAGTCGGTTGATCTGTGATGGCGGAGCCGGGACCGGTAAGACTTTTCTCGCCGCGGAGGCCGCTCGGAGGGAGGCCGCTGGTGGTCACACAGTCACGGTGGTCTGCCGCTCGTCGGTGTTGGCCGCTTTCATCTCCGGTCAGGTGGGGATGAATCACGAATCCATCACCGTCACTCCAATCAGTCGTCTCGATCAGGCACCCAGTTGTCAGAGTCTCATAGTCGATGAGGGACAGGACCTCATGAACCTGGAGGATCTGACCGCTCTCGATGGACACCTCACCGGGGGGCTCGAGAACGGCCTGTGGCGGATTTTTCTCGACCAGAACCACCAGGCGGATGTCCTCGGCGTCTTCGAACCGGACGCGCTTGAACTCATCGAAGGTTATTCGGACTCGCTGATCCACCTTCCCGAGAACTGCAGGAACACGAAAAACATTGTCGCTGAGGTCGAGAGAATCATCGGCGTGGATATGGGCCGCCCCCTCACCGGGAACGGTCCGGTGCCACTGTGGCGTTGGTGGACCGAACCGAGTAAGGCGGCCGACGAACTGAGTGGATATCTGAGCGAACTAATTGACGATCAGGGAATCGCACCGCACGAGATCACCATCCTCACCGGAGGCGCCGCTCAAGATGACCCGGTGATAAGTGCGCTCCCTAAACCCCTCAGGTCTACGGTGGAGCCACTCAGCGAGAATTCGATCAATCGGCGTCCACCCGGAAAGATCGGTGCGGTCCGGATCGGACTTTTCAAGGGACTTGAGAGTGCGTACGTGTGCATCACTGACATACCCTTACTTGATGCCTCGCTCGAACCGGAAGGGGTTGCCGAGTTGTATGTGGCTATGACCAGAGCTTGTGCAGGACTCTGGCTGGGCCTTCCAGCCCGCTTGACCGGTCCCATCCAGAGCCTCGGCGGACGCTCTGCGGAAACGGGAAGTGACAGGTGACTACCAACGCCACGGCACAGCCCGCCCCCGACCGGGAACGGATCGTCGAGTACCTGGGGGCGCAGTTGATCGGACCGATCGGCGGTCCGGGGGAGACTCTGCATGACCCACCCTCCAAGCGGTACCTGATGGGACTCCTGTTTCCCCAGAGGGCGGACATGGAAGAGGTCATGGATGGGGACGTCTTTGACGGCAGCACCGAAGTAGGTCACGACGAGGCCGTTGACGATCCCGTCGTTCTCTCTTCGCAGCACATGCCGAGTTCCGTCGGACTCTCATTCCTCCTGCCCGGGGGGTCTCCCCTCACCGCCTCAATCTCGGCCGCCATCTACGAGCCGAACGGGAAACAGTGGCAGCACCGGGACGTTGCTGACGACTCGGACCCGATCCTCCTGGAGCCAGCGGATGAGGCCGGACTGCAGCGCATGCCCGTCCTCGGAGGGCGAGCCGAGATCACCTCCCGGTGGCGTCCCCACGGTGGCGACCATCTCGTCACCGTGGCACTGGTGAACACAGCCGAGAAGACCGAGAACAACCGGATCGACGAGTCAGCAGTGCTGTGCCAGGTGAGGGTCGAGTGCACCGCCGAGTCGTTTCTGCCCTATCCGACCGCGGGCGGCGGGGCCCTCGACGATGAGGACGCGGAGCAGGCATTCCTCTACCGGAACGTTCCGACCTACGCGGTCGGGCACGGCTGTGCAGCGGACTGGGATGCGACCCCGGAGGCCGACCCGACCCGGATCCGTACCGAGTTCCTCCCCAGCGAGGTACTCCCGGACATCAACTTCGACATCGACGGCCACGATGAGGTCCGAGACCTCCGCCGACTCGCAGAAATCGACGGATCGCCCGGAGAGATCATCGAACAACTCCAGAGATTCGCCGACTCCTACAGGAACTGGATCGAGACCACCATCAATGGGACCAATCCCCCTGCGCATCTGGTCGGAGCCCGCGACCGGATCGCCGACCGACTGAACCGCGCGGCAGACCGGATCGACGAGGGAATCTCACTTCTGGGGGACACTTCGCCCAAGGGTGGACGCGTCCGCTGGGCGTTCGCTCTCGCGAACCGGGCGATGCTGATGCAGATGCACCACAGTCGGAACGTGGCCGCAGCGCGCCACACCCGAGCGGAGGCCACTGATCCGACGTGTGACTACGACAATGTCGGCCCGTTCTCGTGGCGTCCTTTCCAACTCGCTTTCCTGTTGATGACGCTCCCGTCGGTGACCGACCCCGATCACCCCGATCACGACACCGTTGATCTCATCTGGTTCCCCACCGGCGGCGGCAAGACAGAGGCGTACCTCGGTCTCGTGGCCTACCAGGTGCTCCTCCGACGGAAGGAGATGGGCGATGCGGGCGCCGGAACCACGGTCATCACCCGCTACACCCTCAGACTTCTGACCACACAACAGTTCCAACGCTCGGCGACCCTGATCTGCGCTCTCGAACTCCTCCGACGGAAAGACGAAGAGTCTCTGGGTAATGAACCCATGACGATCGGGCTCTGGGTCGGCGGCGGTACGACCCCCAACCTCTACGCCGATGCCATCAAGCTGCTGGATGACCTGCGCGCCCGGGAACATCCGGATGCCGGTTTCCAACTGGAACTCTGCCCGTGGTGCGGCACCGAGGTCATCCCGGCGACTCCCACCGGTGACGACGACTGGGGAATCCGCGCCACGAACAACGACTTCAGGATGAACTGTCCGAACAAGAAGTGCCCGTTCCACGCAAGACTGCCGGTCTCCGTCGTCGACGAACACCTCTACGAACATCCCCCGACGTTCCTCATAGCGACAATCGACAAGTTCGCCCGACTCACCTGGGATGAACGCTCAGGGGTGTTCCTGGGGGCCGGGGACCTCCCGGGCCCGTCACTGATCATCCAGGACGAACTGCACCTCGTGTCCGGGCCACTCGGAACAGTGGCCGCCCTCTACGAAACGGCCATTGACCTCCTGATAACTCGGAGTTCGGGAAGACCCAAGGTCGTCGCCTCGACGGCGACGATCAAACGCGCCCACGATCAGGTCAAGGGCCTTTTCGATCGCGAGGTGTTCCTGTTCCCCCCTTCGGGGATGAGCCACGACGACTCGTATTTCGTGCACTTCGACCACTCCGTCCCCGGCCGCCGATATGTAGGCGTCATGGCACAGAGCCACACCCCCACCACGGCGAACGTGCACACCTCCGCCGCCGTGCTACAGGCACCCCTCGACCTAGGACTCAGCGGCACATCACTCGACGCGTACTGGACACTCGTCGCCTACCACAACAGTCTGCGCGAACTGGGGAAGACCGTCACACTCGCCCGGGACGACATTCCTGACCGCATAAGGACGATCGCGGAGAACACCGCCAATGTCCGCCAACTCGACCGCGGATCGGACGTGGAGGAGTTGACGAGCAACATCCCCTCACGCGAGATACCGAAAATCCTCGAGTTGCTCGGACATGACCACGCTTCCGGTTCCGCAGTCTCGGTCGTTGCCTGCACCAACATGATCTCCGTCGGTGTGGACGTCCCGAGGTTGTCGCTCATGCTCGTCAACGGACAACCGAAATCGACCTCCGAGTACATACAGGCAACCAGTCGGGTAGGTCGCGACGCGAACCGTCCGCCCGGACTCGTCGTGGCACTCCTCTCATCAGCGAAACCGAGAGATCGTTCCCATTACGAATCCTTCAAGCCCTATCACCGGGCGATCTACCGAGAAGTGGAACCGACGTCGGTCACCCCCTGGGCGCTCCCGGCCCGGGAAAGGGCCCTCCATGCAACACTCGTGATCCTCGCCCGACACCTCCTCGGGCTTCCGAGCAACACCGACGCCGAAAATTTCCTCCGAGACCAGCGCGTGGACCAACTGATCGACCACATCGTCGCTCGCGCCACGGCCTTCGATCAGCGCGAAGCCCCGGCGACACGCCGCCACCTGGAGAGGTTGGTCGAGAACTGGCAGAACGAGATCGCCAGACCGAAACCACCCCTCCGCTACAGGGCCGAATCCAGAACCCAGAAGGCTCTGATGAGACGGTACGGGAGCAAGTTTCCCGGCCTGTGGCCGACTCTCGACTCGATGCGAAACGTCGACGTCGACGTTCTCGTCAGAGTCCGCGGTGAACAATCGTGAGGACCCGACGCATCCGACGGAACCAGACGATCACGCCATTCAGCGTCGGAGCGATCTACGACGTCCGCGGCGAATCCTTCGTCGCCGCGGACACGAGCATGTGGAGAGGTCGACCTATCTTCCTGAAACGTATCGGCCCCCGGATCGCCGTACCCCTCGGCATCACCCAGTTGCGCACCGCCCCTCCCGCCCCCGACTCCAAGGGGTACTCGACCGACCCCGGAACACCGTTCTACCGTTTCCCCCGGTGGATGTTCTGTCCGAACGACACCTGCCGTCGAATGGTCCGTTGGAGTCTGGCCATGGAACCAGCACTGGTACCGGGAGAACCGCCGAGATGCGGATCATGCGACGGCAGACAACAACTCGTGCCGATGCGCTTCGTGATGATCTGTGGAAACGGCCACCTCGATGACGTCGACTGGTGGCGGTGGGCCCACAGTGGCCAGACGGGGATGAAACAGGCATCCTGCGCTGTCCGGGACGCCCTGACCTTCGAGAGAACTCCCGGCGGAGGTGGCGGCCTCGAATCACTGTTCATCCGCTGCTCCGACTGTGGGGCCAGACGGAACCTCCACCAGATCGCATCGCCCCACACGCCCAGGAGTATCGGATGGTCCTGTCGCGGTCACCAGCCGTGGTTGCCCACGGGTAGCGAACAACAGTGCGACGAGGATCCGGTGATCGTCCAACGGGGTGCATCCAACGTGCACTTCCCGGCGATCGCCTCGGCGATCGACATTCCCCCCGACTCCGACTCCGACAACGTGAACGACATTGCCGCGATAACAGCCCACCCGGATTTCCAATCGCTGTTGGCGAACCCCAAGCACCCACTACGAAACCAACTCATCGGTATCATCGCCCAGGCAGTGGGGGTACCCGAGGACAGGGTCGTCAAAGTACTGACTGACCAACTCGGCGCCGATGCCCCCTCAGGTGTCGGCGCAGGCGTCGACTTCTCCCAGGAACAGTTCTCCCGCGACGAATGGGCGGCCCTCACGATCAGCCGCAGCCGGTCGGTCCAGCCCGGGGATGACTTCGTCGTCGAGCACACGGATCTCTCGAACCGGCAACGGCCCGCCGCGACCACCAGAGCCGCCGATCTTCTGGCAGGGAGCATCCAACACCTCGTGAAGGTGTCACGGTTGCGTGAGATCCGGGCCCTACGCGGGTTCCACCGTTACACCATGAAACAAATGGTGCCGCCGGATATCGCAAACAACCTGCCCTGGTTGCCGGCCATCGAAGTGAGAGGCGAGGGCATCTTCCTGGCACTTGACGAGGATTCCGTCCGCGAGTGGGAGGTCCGACCCGGGGTCAGCGAGCGCGTCCGACCACTCGAACCCAGAAGGGAGAGGAGTTTCCTCTCGGAGTTTCTCCCGACGCTCACACCCCGGTTCGTCATGATCCACACACTGGCCCACCTGCTGATCCGCCAGTTGATCTACGACTCCGGATACTCGAGTTCGGCGATCCGAGAGCGCCTCTACGTGGCCGGGTCGGATTCACCACAACCAATGGCGGGCCTGATGGTCTACACGGGGGAGGGCGACTCCGAGGGCACACTCGGAGGACTGGTGCGCTCCGGTGATCCCGACTGGTTCCTTCCGACGATCATCACGGCTCTCCACTCCGCCGAGTGGTGCTCACTCGACCCGGTGTGCGTGGAGTCGACGGCACAGGGCGTGGACTCACTGTCCCTCGCCGCGTGTCACGCCTGCGCCCTCGTCGCAGAAACCAGTTGCACACACAGCAACTCCGCGCTCGACCGGAGTCTCCTGGTTGACCCACATGTCGGCTACTTCAACTCCGTCCTGACCGCAACCCAGACCCCGCCGGGCACCAGCGCCACCTGACCATGTGGGAACTCCCCGACGAGGAGGACCTGGGAGATGATCAGAGGGAGGTCATCAACCTGGACCTCGCCGAGTCACACCTCGTCTCCGGTCCACCGGGCAGTGGCAAATCCGTCATGGCGGTGTACCGGACGATCTCCCTCGATGGCCGCGACGAACCGGTGATCCTGATCATGCACGGAAAGGTGCTGACCCTCTTCACCGAAGGGGCGCTGAGACGCCAGGGAGTGGACAGTGTCCTTATCATGACCTACGACGCTTGGTTCCCGAAGTGGTTCAAGAAGGCCTACGGGCAGGATCCACCGAAAATCTCCCAATGGATATTCGACTGGGATGCCTGCATACGCATCGCTGGCCAGCACCCCGTTCCAGACCGGCTGGGACAACACGTCATAGTCGACGAGGGCCAGGACCTGCCACAGAAGTTCTACAGTTTCCTCTCCCTGGCCACCCGGACCATGACGGTGTTCGCCGACGAGAACCAGGCGATAAGAGAGGACAACTCGACCATCGAAGAGATCATGGCTGCCGGGCTGATCACATCGACCGCAGAACTCGTGACCAACTACCGGAACACCAGGGCCATCAACGCCTTCGCAGGCCACTTCTGGACCGGAGACGGAGCTCCACCCGCCCAAATGACCGACGACGCGGAGGACGGGGACAAACCGGTGTTGGACCGCCACCCTGATCTGACCGGCACCATCAACCAGATCGCCATGTACGAAAATAACCAGAGCCACCTGCAGATCGGCGTACTGCTCCTTTACGCGGCACAGGTGGAGAAGTTCTACAACAGACTCAGCAACGGAAGAACCTCGAACCCGGTACAGATGTACCTCTCAGACATGGAGGGCCAACGACAGGTCGATTTCTCCACTCCCGGAATCAAAATCCTCACCTTGGCGAGCATGAAGGGTCTCGAATTCGACACCGTGTTCCTACCCGAGCTCCAGTCCTACTACGTGCCGGACCCCTCAGCGGAGGAGTTCCGCAGAAAGATGTACGTTGCGGCAACACGGGCGAAGAACGAACTCTACCTGTTCTACACGGGAGAGGGAGAACCACCGCTCCTCAGCACATTTCCGATGGATCTCCTCGACGACTGGCGGGAGTGATGACCACTGCTGAAGGGGTAGCCGTCGCCACCGGAACCGGGGACATTCCCGGGCTGGCCTCAGGGGGAGTGATCGCGCCGTGGGCGGGGATCGCGAGTGACCCGTCGGGTCATGTGGCTGTGACCACACCCCGTGAAGCGGCAGCCGCGGCCCGATCCCACTCCGACAGCCCGGCCGTTCTCATGCTGCAGGGCCCACCATCCGGCCCCGCATGCGCCCTGCCATGGTCGACAGTGAGCACTCTCATCCTCCCGGACGAACACTCGGTGAGAGAGTTCTCGGCCCGCGCCTACAACAACTTCGACCCGTCCGAACTCCCGATCACCCACGACACATCACTGTTCGAGGGAGAGGCAGGCGATGCCGTCAGCGTTGGTGATGCTCCCGACAACCTCGGGTCCGTCAACCGGGCGATCGGGTCTGCTGCCGCGGCCCACGCAGTGGCCATTCCGGCATCAGCCCCCGATGCGGCCGCGGCGCGGGACCGGATGACCGACTCCCTGGTTGACCCGACCCCGGGTGACGACGCGACAACCCGCCTGATCGCCGCCTTTGAGCCGTTACTGACAGAACGAACCGAGGACCACTCCCTACTCGTCGATCTCGTCACCCGCGTCGTCGGCCTCGATCCGACAGCCCCACTGGGCGGTAAGACGTTCGTAAGGGAGTTGATCGAAGTTAGACCCGGTTCCGATGAATCCACCGAACGGGCACTCAAAGCGGTGATCGAACTGTTATCAGGGAGGCGGGAACTCAAGCCGTTCCATGCCGAGAGGGGAATGAGGTCCGTCAAGGCACTGGCCCTCTTCCTCCTCCGCCAGGAACCCCGCGACACCGTCGGGTGGGCGGTCGACCAGATGAGCGAAGATCCCCTCTCGGTGGTGGTCGCTTCAGGTCTCGCCGGGGCCCGAACCGGTTGGAAACGCCTCCCGTGGGGGATGCGTGGCGATACGACGGCGAGGGCTCGCTTCGAAGCGGCACTCGCAGATGCCTGCGAACCGGACCGGTCATGGACATGGAGTCACGGACTCGCACCACTCGTCGGTGCGATAGGTGACGCGGAACCCGACTGGGACTACTTCCCTCTGGCCACCGGAGCGGACATTCCGGACACCGATTCCACCGGGGAGGAAACACCCGTGATCAGCCCCGACCAACTCTTCATGGACCTCGGAGACAATCCGGCCTGACCATCGCAGACTCCCACCGGACTTCTGAGGCACCGGCCGATGTCTTGAAACGCTGTCACATCCCGCCCCTACCCTGCGGTCACAGTCGAAAGGCACACCAGCAGGGCACCTGTCACCGCTGGCCCGCTCGGATCACCTGCCTTCGCCACTGAACAGGAGAGGCCCGATGAGATCCGAGTTCTTCTACGACCACGGACTGTGCCTCTACGTTCCCGACGCGGAGAACCTTCTTCGGAGTTTCCCCACTGGGCACTGTTCATGGGTATCGCCGTCAGGACCGCCAAGATCGAAACTTTCGACGACTTCAACATCTTCTTCAGCGAGAACGAGGAGATTCTCGCCATCCAGATACCGACACCAGTCAACAAGAACGGCGTTCCCGTGGAGTCGGTCCTGCACGGCCTGCGGGGGATCCTCGGCGAATCAGAGATAACCGAACTGATCGAAGTCATCTGCACCGCTCAGGAGAATCCCGAACCAACCGGATCGGAACCGTAGCGGCCAGTTCGGGACCTCCGATCCGGAACGAGCACAGCAGTTACTGTTGCGTCGGAGTTGAACTGTGAACAGATCCGCTGACCAGTTGTACCGAGTCGCTCTTGATGAGTTTCGCCGGCGTGGTGTCCGACGCCTCTTCGTCAAACACCTAGCGCGCAATGACAACGACAAGAATCAGATCTACATCTCGCCGGATCTCGACGGGATCGGCAATCTGCTGCGCGGCCGCCTCTCAGATGGTTCAGAGAGCACGAGCGTCGCTAAACCGCAGAGCAGCCCCGGCCTCGCGAAGATGGAGGTCCACCTCGACTGGGCCTGGATCGGCTCGGACGGGGACGCAGTCGCCCCCAACACGAAACTCATCTACTACTTCCAGTACCCCGAGGTGAGACTCTCCGGGTTCCTCAGCGGATGCACCGACCCTCCGGATGCTCTTCGCCGCCGCCGACTGGATCTCTACGGGGCCCGGGTACTGTTCTTCGGATCGACCGGGAACCGGGTGTTCGGGCGGGTGATCGCTGGCCCACCGGGCACCACTTTCCGGGAGATACCGGGCTCGTATCCTTCACCGGTCGCTCAGAGCCTTCTCGAGGTTCAACTGGGTGCTGCCACCCCGCAACTCTCCTCCCGACCCCGAACACCGGGAATGGATCGGGAGTCGGATCCGGGATCAGCGACTGAGGAACGTATCCGGGGCCTCATCGGCCCGTGGCATCCGTGCGTGCGACTCAAGGATGCCTCCCAGGGTCCGGTTCCGTTCTCCGGGCCACAGAGAGCCGGCTACACCCTTGAAGCACTGCTGGGTGTGGCCTCCAATGCGTCATCCGGCCCGGATCTCGATGGGTCGGAGTTGAAGACCTTCAGGTTCTCGAGAAAGGTCACCCTGATGACTCCCGTGGCTGATGGCGGCAGGGAGAAGGTCCTCGGAATGCGGAAGTTCCTCGAACGCTACGGAAGGGAGGGGAGAGACGGGGAGTCCATGCGTTTCACCGGTACGTACCTTGTCGGTTCGGTCACCCAGGGACGGACTCTCGTCCTGGAGAAGGCCGGAAGTCACGTTCTCGAGACAACCGGGGCGGCTCTCGTCGAATCCGACCCGCTGACTGTTCTCTCCCGTTGGTCGCGTGATCATCTCAGTTCCCATTGGCTCGCTAAACACGATTCGACCTTCTACGTCGACTACGAACCTCATCCGACCGAGAACCAGATCAGGTTCTGTGGATATTTCAGATGCGAAGGGACCTCACCGGAGAGACTCTTCAGAGCGATCGCCGCGGGCACCGTCTATTACGACCCGGCCCACACCCTCAAGAACGGTCAACTCAAGACCCGTCCCCAGTGGAGGATCAGTACCGCACGCCGGACACTGACCGATTCGCTCAACTCCCTCTACCGGTCGGTTGAACGGGTGGATGGATGAGGAGCATCCGCCGGGGGAGTCGACGGGACAGGTTTATCGACGTTCAGGCGGCGAGTTTCCGTCCGACCAGAAGGGTCCCGTTCCCGGTCTCATAGATGCCTCTGGTGGCGAGGATCGGGAGGATCTCTCTTCCGATCGCTTCGACGATCCTCGGTGAAACGGCGTTACCGAACTGACGGTAGGCCTGGGTGTCCGACACCACCTGTGGGAATCCGTTGGGCCACCCGTATCTGGAGGAGTATTCCTCGTCGAAGCCCTGCAGTTGCGCGGCTTCTGAGGGGGTCATTCTTCTAGGGTTTCTCCACCCCTTCTGTCTGATGAGGATCTCCGATCCGTCCTTGTGGTACCGGGCGCTCATGGTCCTCGATACTCCGTCGCGGTCGGCGATCCCGTAGCCGAATCCGTTGCCTGCCGCGCGGTGTTTGGCTTTGTAGTCCTTGAGGTAGGTCCACAGATCGTTGGAGAGCATGTACTTCCGGTCGGGGTCCGACTCGAGGATGTCGCCGAATTTCGGGGTGTCCGTAGGGCGGTTTGGGAAACGGAACCCGATCTGATCCCGGTCCTCGCCGAACACGTCTCTGCGGAAGCAGACGATGAAGATCCGTTCCCGGTGCTGGGGGATCCATCCGCTGAGGTCGATGACCTCGTCGAAGACGTGGTAACCGCATTCCTCCAGAGTGCCCTGGATGACCTCCCATGTTCTGTGGCGGTCGTGGGATCTGAGGTTCTTGACGTTCTCGAGGAATACGACGGGAGGGCTCTTGGCCTCGATGGCGTCACGGATGGCGAAGAACAGGTTTCCCTGGTCGGGGTCATCGAACCCGTGGGCGCGGCCGAGAGATTGTTTCTTGGAGACACCAGCGAGGGAGAAGGGTTGGCATGGGAACCCCGCAGCCAGAATGTCGTGGTCCGGGAGAACCTCGGAATGCACCACCCGGGTGAAATTCTCCTGGTCGACGTCGTCGTTGTACCAGTGTCTGTAGGTTTTGGCGGCGAATTTGTCCCATTCGGAACTGTAGATGCATTTTCCCCCGAGGGCCTGGAGCCCGCATCGGAATCCACCGATACCGGCGAACAGGTCGATGAAGGTGAAGGGGAGTTCTCCGTACACCGTGGTCGGTTCAGTCACGAACGGTAGTTGGTCCTGCGGCGGTTGGTCGGGGAAGAGGTGCTTTCTGATGAGACGGCGTACGAAGTCCTCCCGGGAGGTGTCGCCACGCTGGTTGTCCATCTTCTCCCAGGTTTCGGTGTCGATGCCTCTCAGGGACATGCGGTGGGTCATGATTTGGCCTTCTAGAGGGGACGGTCTGATATCAGATGATATCAGACCGTCCCGCCGTAGTGGTTCCCGATGCGCTGGTCGCTCCGGTCCGGCGGATCCCACGGTTGGTTCCGTCGACGACGGTTCTGTCAGTTGGCCCGGGTCCTGGTCCGCCAGAGTTCCCTGATCCGGGTAGCGACCTCGGCGGGATCCTCGTGCTCCCACACGTGGACCGGCATCCACCCGAGTTCGAGGAGTGCCTCGTCCTTGCGGCGGTCGCGTTCTCTGTTACCGTGCAGTTTCGCCTGCCACCAGTCCCGGTTCGCTTTCGGGAGCACTCCGTGTTCGGGGCATCCGTGCCAGAAACAACCGTCGAAGAACACGGCGATCCTGGCTCTGGTGAGAGCGATGTCGGGGGTTCCCGGCAGTCCGCGGAGATTCTTTCTGAACCTGAGTCCCAATCGGTGGAGTTCGCTGCGCAGTCGCACCTCGCCGGTTGAATCCCGTCGGGGCATTCGCTTCATCTGATCTGAAACCGCCTGACTGCTCGGAGGTGGCCGTCGGGCGGAAGGCGGCTTCTTGGACATCGCCGGATCGTAGAACGGATGGGTCACCGACTGTTCTGACTCCAGCGGATCGGCTACCTGCGCCCTAGTGGAGAATCGTGTCCGCGTCGGCCGGTCGGGGGGGGACTGTCTGCCGTGATGGGGATCTGTTATTACCTGACGGGGGGATTCCGTGGTCACTCCCCGGGAGATTCGATGCAGTGACTACCGTCCCACGGAGTTGCCGGTCTCCGGGTCGGTGGACCGTCCGGTTGTCCGGGGGAGTGACCTCTTCGACTCATGGGCGCGCCCCGTTTTCTGATTCGGATCTCACCTTGTAGAGGTCCAGGAGTCCGGCTTCTTCGAGTTCCTCGCGTAGTTCCGTTGTCACATCCTTGAGTGGGTAGCCGTCCCCTGCGACGCGAGCGATAAAATCCTGCACCGCCTCGGAATACGCGTTGCGCTTGTTCTCGGCCTTTTCGATCGACTTTTCCAGTTTCTTCACGATTGCTGAGATGGCCTGTTTCCAGGATCCGGCGTCGGAACATTCCAACTCCCTGTTGATGTCCGGCTCTTCTGTGAGCGGGTTCTTTCGTGAGATCCTCTCCACTTTTTTTGACAGATTCGAAGCGTCCCTCTCCTCCTTGACCTCAATCCCGAGTTGGCCGGCTCGTCGCACAAGTTCCGCGATTTCGAACTGGCTGGTCCAGAACCGTTTTGCCCATGCGAGAACGGCGTTTCTGCTGGCGTCGATACTGTCGATGAGGCTCGCTTCTTTCCTCCCCATGGCAACGGCACCGTCTGCGAGTTCGTTGCGGAAGTTATCTATCTCATCCCTGAGGCCTTTGTTGTCGGCGGATGGCCGATCGACTGATCCGAACTCCTTGAGGAACGAAACGAGTGCTCGGTTGATTGTCGAAGTTGCTTGGAGGCTCGTTTGGATCCGTTTGCCTGCCGCGATGTTGTCCTCGTCTTCACCGCCCGCTACCGCTCCTTCGATTCTGACCTTCAGTTCCTGCGCTCTTCCGGCGAGGGTCATGGTCGTAGTTTCTCCAATGATTGTTCAAGAGCGGTGAGCTCTTTCATGACTGAGACCACGACCCCTGAGATGGCCGGTGGCTTTCCGTCTCCACCACCGTCTCCAACACCGTCTCCACCACCGTCTCCAACACCGTCTCCATCACCGTCTCCCAACGTCCTGTTGATCGACTTGAATTGTTCGTCGATACGACCTGCGAGTTCAGAGATGGTCCGGACGTCGGTTGCTTTTGGACTGGCAGCCCACTGGGCCTTGTCGAGAAGGGTCAGGTCGGCGTCATCGAGAGCCGCGAGTCCAAAGATGGCATGATGCGGGTGGGTGTCATCGTCGAGGGTTTCGTTGAACTCCCTGACGTCTTCGAGAATGCTGATGTCGCCGCCCTCGATCAGGCCCGCCGCCGCCGCCGCTTCCAGGGCGTCGATGATCTTCTCGACCTGGATTTTCAGGGGGTCGTCGTGGTGGAGAAGGTCGATTGCATTCTCCCCTTTCCTGAGGTCTTTCCACTCGGCTTCCACCGCTTCCTTGAATTGGCGGGCCAACTGTTGGATTTTCGGGTGTGCTGACTCGAGTTCGGGCTCGGCGATGAACGATCTGACCACTGGTACCAGTCGGCTCGCGTCGACCACATTGACAAAACGGGCCCCTGATCCTTGGGTTTCGCCCAGCATCTGCCTGATCGTGTCGAGGCGGGTCCTCTCCGTCGTGGATTCCTTCGCTAACTTCGGAACGAGGCCGGCCCACTTTTTCGTCCTGCCCTCGACCTTCCCGGGCTCGAGGTCGCCGTGGAAGATCGCCTGCGCATAGTCGGAGGGGGTCTCGCAGTTCTCGCAGTTCCCGTTGAGGAGGGCAGCCATGACCAGGGCCTGGATTGGTTCTTCCACCTCGGGTGGAGCCGACTCGTAGAGATGTGCCGAGACCCTGTCTGTCCATTCTTCCAGCTTGTTCGCCGCCAGGATTTGAGCGGCGTGTGCTGCGAAAGACCGGTCGTCGGGTAAGAACCTCAGACGTATGAGGCCCTGGATGGCCATGGCCGTGTCGGTGTCCGCTTCGATCGTGATGACTGGATTGGTGGGCATTTGGGTAACCGAACCGTTCACTCCTATGTCGTGTTCGAGGTGAAACCGGTTCTGGAGTTCGGGGCTCTTGTGGTTGAGGGGAGTCGGCCCGTACTGGAGATTATCGGTGATCGCCCTGCGGATGAGGTCTCGCAGGGCCATTGTCTGCCCTGCGGTCAGGTCGGTTCCAGCCGCCCACTGGTCGAGTTTCGTGGCCAGTTCCTTGTGGGGAGAGCCCAGCCGATCGTGCCATTGCTCCTCTTTTTCGGGCGTCGGGTCCGGTTTATCCGGGCCGGGGGGTTCGGGTTCGATCACCCTGATGTCCTCAGGGTCGATTCCGAAGGCTGTCAGCACGCCCGGGTCGGAGAGACCCAGTTTTCCGTCGTCGATCAGCGGGGCATTCCGCGACCAGTACCTGACCAGAGCCTCCACGCGTTCGTGCTCTGGCGGCCAGAGTCTTCCTATGGTGGTTCTCACCTCGATCGGCAGCGGTTCTGCTCCGTCTCCCAGCAGTTCGGGGATCATGTCCGAGGGGAACTCCGCTGAAGGGATCTGTGCGATTCCCTCGTTGAGGAAATCGCACAATCCCCTGACCGTCTCTCTCGGATCGAATGCCCCGTCGTTCAACCGGTGGTTGACTAGGTGATTGAGGGATGTTCTGTTGAAGGGGTACAGACCGTAGCCCTCCTCCGACTTTCCGAATACGGCGTGGCATACCTCTTGGCCCGGCCCTCCCCGCTCCTTACAGCCCCCACAGGCGTTCTCCGGGGTCCTTACGGGCCTCCTGGTCCTTCTTCCGGTTTCCTCGGTTTCCATGCGTGTCACATTCAGGTATCGCCCCACCAGCGAGGTCACGTCCTCTTCCCCGAGTCCCTCGGAGCCGGGTTGGGCATCGAGGCTGAAGGCATCCCTGCATCGGGCTTTGAATCCGCGCCGAGCGTCCAGGTAGCCCTCGGTCACCGCGAAGATGGCTCGCAGTTTGCACATCGGCTCGTCGGCGTCGGGCGTGGCGGGGACGGTCAGCGCATCGAGAAGTTCCTCCTCGACCCCCCTGAAGACCGTGAGGTCTTCGATGAAGATCACCAGTTCCTTGCCCTGTTTGTGGAGTTCCATGCGGAGATCCTCAAGCAGTTCACTGAGGTTCACGCTTGCGATGAAGATCTGCCGGATCGCACTCGGGAGTACCTCGTTCACGAGGGCGACAGCGGTTTGCCTGTATTGGCCCGGTCCGAGCCACTTTCTGATTGTGTTCTTGGTGCTCGGGTGTTGCACCTTCTCCGAAGCCTTGATCAGGGCCAGGTCGTCGAGGCGGAACTCCCTTTCCTCGTCCGGGTCGTAGTCGTCATCTGGTTGGCGGTTCCCCGACGACAGGTGCACCAGCCTCGGGATCACACCGTCCTCACCGGTCAGAAGCGGTTTGACGTCCTTGTCCTGGAGGTATGAGGGTAGATCCCTCCTGACCATTTCTATAAGTCCTCTCTCTTTGTCGGGGATCTCCGAGTCACGGGAGCCACCGAACCCCACCTCGTGGGCGATCCGGTCGATGAGGAGGTTGCCGAGCGCCGCCGGGCTCTGGTTTTGAGCCGGTGCTGATTCCAACTTCTCGAGAGTCTGCGCCTTTATCGGACCTTTGAGTCCGTCGATCAGATTCTCGATCACGTTGCGGAGACTGGTGTGGTTCTTCTTCATGTAGATCTGATGCCAGTCGGCCTGATCTGCGCACTGTGTATGAACCCACTTGACGAGGTGTGTTTTTCCGGTGCCCGCATTACCGAAGATGGGGATGAGGAGATAGCCGTCAGGTCCCACGTCCTGTTTGAGTGCTTCAACCACGTTGTCTTCGACCACCCACTGAAGTTCCCTGCTTGGGCCCTCTGCCCGGAGTTCCCTCCGTTGGGGTCTGAGCGGATGGTGGACGGCGTTGAACAGCCAGTCGGACAGAGAATGGACGTCAACTGCGCTGACACTGGTTACCGCGGACTGGTACCAGCAGACGAAGTTCTTGACAGGTTCAGTCACTTCTTCTTCTTCTTCTTCTTCTCGGTGGGCGACACGTGGGTGAAGGCTCTCCCGTCGGAGAAGTGCCGGACGCTGGAGGCAGGAGAATCGTCTTCGTTATCAATCAGGAGTGTCTTTTCGAGATCGAGACGGTCCAGGGCGTCAGAGGTTGCTTCACTCAGTTGCTTCGGATCAGGGTCTTCGTCCTTCTGATTCTCCTCGATGTACTTCCGGTATTTCCCTCCGTCGAGTACCGGAAGGGACCTACCGAGCGACTCAACGAACTCCTTGGCGGTCAGCCTTCCGTTGGAATCGAAGATCTCGGGAACGGCATCACGGATGGCTGTGGTCGGATCGGGGATCAGGCGGTCTCCCGGAGACTGCCATGCGAAACCCAGTGAACAGGCCCACCTTCTGAATGATTGCCACCGGGGGTCATTGTTGATCGGCCATTTGGTATCACCCGCATCATCTTCAAACCTTCCGTCGAAATCCTCTGTTTGAAGCGTGATCAGATTCGGGTCCGCCGAATCAAAAGATCTGGGCGCCTTGGATGCCGGAAGGGCCAGGAACCAGGCGAGTGCGCGGACGAGGTCCTTTGCGCCCGTCTGATCGTCCCATTTCCAGGTGACCTTTCCGCTGCCTGAGTGTTCGTCCAGGACGCGGGCCCGGAGGTGCCTCGCGAATCCCCGGTCTCCCTCCTCGGTGATCGCCGCGGTCGCGTCCGCTGTGAGTCGGATCTCTTCTTCTTCGCTTTCGATCACCCCGAGTTGTATGGCACCCTCGATACTTTCGTTGACGGATCCCCTCTGATTACGTACCTCCTCGGCATTCCCCGCGTCGCCTCTCAGACCGGCCGGGGAGATGACGTCGACCACGCTGGCTCTGGGATTCCGGTTGTCTTCGCATCCGGACAGGTATCGAGCTATGAGAACCATCACCGATAGACGGGTCTCTGCGGTGTTCATCAGCATCAGATGACTCCCATTTCAGATTCAGAGTCGATGGATTGGATGGTATCCCGGCAGGTTCTGCAGGGTTCCGCCCTCTGATCCAACCGGCGTCTCCCCCGGGCCGATAAAAATGGACAGGGGAATCCGGCGGCTTCCCTGCAGAAGTTCTCCCGGATCCGAGTCGATGAGGAACAGCGTCGGGACCCCGATCGACGCCAGTCCATCGAACGCCTCCAGGTCGTCGATCATCATCGGTTCTAAGACGTGGGCTGCCACGAGGGCGTCCGTGATCTTCTCCCTGAGATGACCCGGGCTGACGATCAACTGGGCGGAACCCCTCCGTGCGGTGCGCCGTATATGTCGACCCAACTCGCGGGAATTGAATTCGGAGATCGGGAGTTCGGTGCCGAATATCACCCGTTTCCCGAGGAGGTTCCCGCTGTATGCGAGATCCTCAAGGTCGGACGGTCCGGGCGGTTTTCCCACGACTGCTCCGGGGTCCGGGGAAAGGCCCGCACGGGGAGACTGTGATCTCGACCGGCAGTACGCACATCCCCCGCACGCCGGGACACATGTCGTCTCAACGCCCTCGGGTGAGGTCAGCGTGTAGGTCTCTGCGATCAGGTCTCCGATACACCGACCCCCTCTTATCGCCTCCTCCATCCGATTGAAGCTCGCACCGCGGTTCTTCCTGAGTAGGTCGTGTTCTGGTGTTAGAGAGTGTTCCCACCAGTGGGCTGAACTGTGATCATTGCGTTCCACACGGACAGTGATGGATTCGCGGTCGTAGTCGCGTCCGTCGATATTGAAATCCCATGTCAGGGCGCCAGCGCGGACCATGAGATTCACCGTGGCCATGTTCCATGTCGCGTTGTACTCAGTGGGCTTCTTGAGGTGCTCGGGGATGGCATTGATGAGCAGGCTGTAACGGTCGTCTCCGAGATCGGTGCGCGAGTTCCACATCGTTTCCCACCGTTCCCGGCAGTTCTCTACACCGAGATGGCGCGGGTTTGCCATCCCCTCTGCGACGTTGCGGTCGTTGTCGATGGCGAGCAGCACTGAGATGGAAGCCAGGCCGTCTCGTCCAGCGCGTCCGACCTCCTGGTAGTACCGGTCGAAGCTCTCCGGAATAGCGGCGTGGATGATGGTCCGGATGTTGTTGATGTCGATTCCGAGGCCGAAAGCGGAGGTGGCGACCACGATGTCGTAGTCCGCCGGGCTTTCAGGTGAGTCCTGAAGGCCTCGCAGTGCCGCCTCGCGTTTAGAACCCGGGGAATCCCCGTCGACCACGGTGAGCCGATTGAAGTCGTGTTCCCTGAGCAGTTCTCTCACCCCTCTGGGAGTCAGCGTCCCCTGGTTTCTCCTGGCTGCCTGGTCGTTTTTCAGCGTCGTGTAGATGATGGCCGGCCTGGGCAGTTGCCTGACTGCCTCAAGAAGGAGCTCCTTCCGCTGATCCGCGGGCAGTGATCCCGCGATCCAGAAACTCGGTTCCGGGCGTGCCACCGGCGCTGCCACGTGGCGGAACGGCCCGGGCTTCCCGAACAGCATTCTCAGGATGCGATGGGTTTCTTCGGTGATGGTGGCACTGGCGAGGATCGTTTTGAACGGTTCGTGTGGCCGGGGTTCGGCGGCGGCCATTGTCCGGAGGAGGTGGGTCCGGAACCCGGCGAGTAACCGGAACTCCTGTCTGAACGTCTCCCCCCAGGACAGGACGATGTGGGTTTCGTCGATCACGAAGAGTCCGATACCTCTGGTCTCTGCAGCATCGGTCAGAGCCTGAGTGAGTTGGCCGTTAACCACGTTCTGGGGATTGGTGAAGATGACCGGTTGCTCACCAGTGCGGATTCGGTGCCGGAACGCATCTTTTTCGGGGGTGCTCAACTCGGCGTGGAACGCGCACGGGTCGGAGTCCGGGCTCTGTCTGAGATACCGCTCCTCCATGTGCTGGGCGAGCGCCACGGTTGGCACGATGACCAGGGCCAGTTTGTCGTCCGCGGAGTGGAGCGCCGGTGCCAGCATGGCCAGCGTCTTGCCCGAGCCGGTCGGCAGGTTGACCAGGAGTGTCCCACCGGGCTCCATGAACATCGCGCTCCGGACAGCTCCCCGTTGACCGTAATTGAGGTAAGTGCCGAACTCCGGGTCCACCGATCTGAGGAACGGGTCGCCGGGGACGGTGTCGTCCTCTCGCCGTAGCGCTCCGCCGGCGGCTTCCCCGTCGACGGATCCCGCCTTCTCGGAGTAGTTGAAACAGGATGGTGACCACGGCTCAGCCCGGACCCGGATGAGTTCTCCGTCGCCGAGTGGATTGGCTCTCATCCCGAAACTCCTCCACAGGAAGTCGGGGGGAAACAGCGTTGCCGGGACGTCGAGGTGTGAGAGATCCGCGACCGGTAAAACCCTTCTTCGCTGCTCGTCGTCGGAACGCAGAGCCTGTCGCAGGAGGACCGCGATGTCGCTCTTCCCGACGGAACCTGTGGGCCTTGCCGTCGAGAGTGCCGCGGCCAGTCGGTTTGTCGGATTGATGTCCGAACCGGATGCCCATTCGTCCAGGAGTTCCTGGGCTTCGTGCTTAGAGGCCATTTTTCTACTGGACCCTCCCGGGGTTCGCCAGGATGATGGCGCCGCACCCCAGGAGTCTGATGTCCTGATCCAGTTGTTCGGGTACCGAGTCAGCGAGTTCCGTGAGGTCGATGTCGCTTTCGACCGTGAGGTCGGTCTCGTTTCTGGCCATCCGCCGTCCGGATCGGCGGTCGATTTCCCTCCGAAGAGACTCAGCTCCTTCCAGCGGCGCTTCGGAGACAGATGTACGCCCAGCCAGCCCGGCCCGGGCCATTTCAAGCGCGTCTGCACATGCGGATGGCCAGTCCAGTGCTTGGACGAGTCGGCCGAAGAGTTCGGGCCTGGAGGTGAGGTTCACGTCTCCCGTCGACTTGTCGTATCTCCGTGGCTCCGGCGGAGCCCTGCCGTCTTCTGTCAGAAACACGGATTCGACCATCGGCGGCATGGACGTTCCGACCTGGCGTTTCACCCACGCCTCCAAGCCGACGGAGGAGGCGGTTTCGTAGAGGCTGGTGTCGGGGCCGGGGAGGATCAGAAAATCCGTCCTGAAGATCACAACCGGGGGCCACTGGTCGAACGGACGCAGGAAGGCGAACACCACTCCACGTTCGGCGTCGTGCAGGTGCGCGGCTATCGCGTCCACCATGGGATTCCCGGCACGCAGAATCGGATAGCCGTGTTCAACTGCTGCACTGCGGGTCAGAGACAGTCGCGTATCGAACCAGGGGCTGATTCTCCTTTCAAGATCGAGCGGAACCTGCGGTCTCCCGTTCTTCGGTACGTAGAAGTGGCAGATGCCCGGAAGCGGATTTTTTTTCTTCACGTCGACTCCGCCGAGCCAGTCGGTGAGAGCCTCGGTGAATGACGGGTCCGAGTCGCATGCCAGGAGAGCGTCGTTGCTCGCATCGTGGTGGGAGTCGAACGAGTCGAGAGCGTCGTGGGCTCTGATGTTCTCCAACTCGGAGGCGAGGATTCCAGCCTGCTCGTCGACGGCTTCTTCGAGTACCCCGGCCCCCCCGGTGAGCACACGCCGCAGGAGGGCGAACTCGGTGTCGGCGAGGACATACTGGAGAGAGGAGATGGTTTCCTCGAAGACCCTGCAACCATCGGCGAGAAAGCTGAACCAGTTCCGTGCGTAGGACTGATAGCCGTAGTGGACGATCGCAGACGGGATCGGTCCGGTCCATCTGGGGACGTATCGGTCGCCCCGGCCGATCCGCTGATCGAGACGAGCACTCTCCCATGGAAGATCGAGGTGGATCAGGAGGTCGGCGGTCTGTAGGTTGACGCCCTCCTCTGCGCTGTCGTCACAGAAGAGGAGGGTGCACTCCGGGTCTTTTAGCCACTGGCGCATGGACTCGGCGTTGTCGTCTCGGCCCATTGCCTGGAGGTGGGTCACGACCCGCCCGGGAGCGTTCCATCTGCCGATGACGGCCTCTGAGACGCCTGCCGCCACCTCGGGGAAACTGGAGAAGATGACGGCCTTCTTGATTCTCTGTTGTTTCGCCAGGGTCTCGTTGCAGAGAACTTCGCTGACGTTGTTCGTGACGTCGTCAAGGGCGTCTGTCACCCGGGAGACGAAGATCCTTCCCCCGTCCCGGGCCCAGGTGTTGAACAGGGGGTTGACCGGGGTTCCACCGGTGCTGGTACTTGCCGGCCCCTGATCCGCTGCGATTCTCGCGAGGGCGTGGGGAGTTGATCCGCATCGATTCGCCACGTCCCGGAAGGCCTCCACGGCATCACGCTCTGGGACTTCCCCGTTCTCGAGGAGGATGGAGAGGTGGAGGCAGAAACTGTCGAGGAGTTCTTCGCGCGCGGTGTCGGACTCATCGGGGATGTTGAGATTGAACGGAGACCACCGCTTCCGTCCCCTGACCAGGGTCGGGTTCAGCGATTCTGCGTCGGGGTCGGCATGTTCGATCTGCTGCCCGGACCCGGTCATCCGGGTCCGACGTGTGCGGAGCAGTCGATGGTGGATCCGGTAGGTCTCTGAGAGATGTTCACGCACCCGGGCGATCTTCTCCGGGCGGGATCCGTCTTCGGAGTCCTCAGCGGCGGTCAGGAGTTCGCTCAGTCGTGCGTCATGGGGGAAACCGTCTCTGAGTGCCTCGCCGGTCATTCTGATCTCCCAGTCGGCGTGTTCGAGTTCGGGGTCCAGTGACTGGTAGGTACGGGCGAGTTCGTCGCGGCGTTCAACGCGTTCTGTGAACTGGTCGACGTGGTCTCTGCGGTAGTTCTCAGGATCGAGGAGGTGGAGAAGATCCAGGAAACCGACCTCGTTGGAACGCACCGGCGTGGCCGAGAGGAGGAGAACCATGTCCGCACCCTGTGCGAGTAGCGTCACCCCTTCGGTCATCGCGTCTGTGGGACTTCCGGCGCGGGTGAGATGGTGGGCTTCGTCCACGACCAGCACATCGACGGGATCTCCGGGCCACGAACCGAGTTCCTCATGCGCTAGAACCCTGACGTCAGATACGGAGAACTTGTCTTCCAGTTCGGTCTCCCACTGTCGATGGAGTTGGCCGGGGGCCAGAATGAGGACCGTCGCTTCCGGGACTTCCCTGAGGTACTGCCAGATGAGGGCACCGGCTTCGATTGTCTTGCCGAGGCCGACCTCGTCGGCCAGCAGGTACCGCCGCGTCGGGTCGTCGGTCACTCTCCGCACGGTCGACAACTGGTAGGAGTGCAGGCCGACCGAACTCAGAAACAACCCTTCGGCGCCCGATGATGCGGCGCGCTGACGGTGCCATCCTGCGAGCAGGTCGGCCCTCTGGTCACATACCTTCGCACTCTCGCCGCCCAGGGCGCTGAGGATTTCAAACGGGTCCAACGGGTCCTCTATCGGAGGATCCCATCGGACCTCGAAATCAGATATGTCCATGGGTGCGCCGTCGCGGTTGGGAAGAGCGACGACACAACTACGGCCGTTGTGTGCGTCCGGTCCGTCGACCCGGCCGACCAGCCATCCGCCCTCGTGGGGTATGTAGACCCTGGTCTGGGAAGCCAGGGTCACCGGACGGACATCCTCGGCCGGGCACTCCCGGAGGACGTAGAGCCGCGTAGCGGATGGGCCTCGGAAATACTTGACGGTGGCGCGACCATCAGGGTCGAGATTATCCAACCGGCCGGTCCCGAGTCCGGCGTCAGCGGTGACGAACAGTCCGATGTACTCGTTCGGTCCGGTCATTCCCAGCCTCCATGGTTGACCTGGTGGAGGAGGTTATTCCATGGGTGAGACTGGCCGCTAGGTTGGATCCATCGTATTTTCTGGATCAGTGATTTCTTTTCCTGCCCCGTTGGGAGTCAGAGCCCGATGTGGGTTGGGTGGGCCTGCGAGTTCGTGTCGACCGTCGGATCCCCGATTGTCACCGGGTCTGTCGCCGGTATTCGTCGCATAGGCACCTTCTGAGGAGCTCTCGGTCCCTGCCCAGATTCTGGATATCGTTCCACTTCCGAACCTCACCGTTGTGGAACTTCCATGTTCCCTTGGACCACCTGCAGGCCGGTCTGACGAATTCCAGAGCCTCCGTGTAGATATGGGCCGTCGGAGGTGATCGACGGTTCCGGGTCATGATGATCTCGTCCATCAGGTAACTCAGGCTGCGGACACCGGACCCGTGCATGAGGCGTGACTTGCGGGCAGGCTGTCCCCATGACTCGGGGAACACGACCTCGACCGCCGCCCAGAAGGGTTTCACCAGTTTGAGCAGTCGGTCGATGTCACCGTACCCGGTTTCCGGATCCCGGTGCTGGTAGAGCCCTCCGTCGGTGATACTGCTCTTCAGTGCCTGGATCATTGAGTTCGTAGCGATCACGCCGTTGGGCATCGTCTGGGTCCGGATCAGACCCCTGAGTGGTGAATCCTCGTCGTTGTTGAGTCGTTCGATCAGTTGAGTTGGTAGAACCCTTAGGGCAAGGCGCTTGGGGAGCGTGCCGTTGGTGCTTGGTAACAACTCGTCGATAAGAGGTCGCGGTAACGGTTTCGTCTCGTTGACAAGGATGAACTGGGCTCGTTGCTCTTCGACATCTTTAGCGATGAAGCACACAACAGATACATGGAAGGACCTGATGCGCGCCTCTCGAATTGCTGCAGTTCGCTGTTGTCCGTCGACAATCCACCCGGGTTTGGATTCGTCTGGGGCCGAATCGTCTACAGGGATGATCAACGTGCCAGCCTTTGAGTAGTTGCTGAGGCTGCTCAGTTCAGCATCAACTTGGGGTTCGAATTTGACGCGACGGTCAAAGGCAATGACCAGTGAGTTGGGAAGCAGTGGGTTCTCCGATTCGAGGTAGCGGCGGATCTCACCGACATGAGCCAGAACTTCAGGTCGTTGGTATCCACCGATGGCGCCTTCGTCATCACGGTGAACTCTTGAAATCGTGGCGATTCGCGGTATTTCTTTGCCGTTGATGCCAAAGGTGTAGATGCGTCGCTTTCCTTGCCGTATCTCAAGCGCCGGTAGGCGAAACACCTTGTCAGCATCAGATTGTGTAGAAGTCAACAACTCACTCCAATCAACTATGTGTTCTGAAGGTTCGGTCAAGGCGCCGCTTGAAAATGGCGAGGTTGTGAAAG
>Ga0187827_10002408_pt1 | contig 25704 bp, 26 predicted proteins | sample ETNtaG_39_FD_167969 | JGI IMG/M metagenome (GOLD analysis project Ga0187827, IMG submission 167969) | Marine microbial and viral communities from oxygen minimum zone, Eastern Pacific Ocean - ETNP2014_SV_150_PacBio MetaG (Illumina Assembly) | ecosystem: Environmental > Aquatic > Marine > Hypoxic... | reverse complement strand
CGCAACTCATGGCTCATGGTGGCCAGGAATTCCGACTTGGCGCGGTTGGCCGCCTCGGCGGCGTCGCGGGTCTCGATAAGGGCACGGCGCAACATGCGGGTCTCGGTGACGTCGCGGATCAGCCCGGTCAATACGGCGACGTTGTCCTGCTCCGACATGACCACCGAAAAGCCGAAGGCGAAGCGGCGGAGGCTGCCGTCGGGGCGGGAAATGTGAAAGGCGTCAGCGGCACCGACCAGCTCGTCGACTTCGCCGGCGGCGAAGGGCTCGAGGGTGGCACGCAGGAACTCGCGGTCTTCTTCCTCGACGAGAGCGAAAAATTCCTCCAAATCGACCTCGGGACCCATCAGGGGGCGCTGGATCTGCAGCCAGAAGCGCTCGCTCAGCGTCACCCGGTCGTTGTAGAGGTTCCATTCGAAGAACGACTGGTCGGCGGCCTGCAGGGCATGGCGGTAGCGAAAGCGCTGGATCTCGAGCTGGTCCTCGAGGCGCTGGGATTGGCTGACGTCGCGGTAACGCAGCAACCGGCCGCCCTCGGGCAGCACCCGGCAACTGAGCTCGAACACGGTGCCGTCCGGCCGAGCTATGCGACGCGGCGCGAAATTCGGGCTGCGCACGGCCGCAACCACGTCGTCGAGGCCGGCAAAAAGTGCGGCCCAGGTCTCGTCTGCCGCCAATCGAGCCAGTGTCGGGCGCTCAGCAAAGCTTCCCGTGGGCAACTCGAAAGCCTGGTCGAGCGCCGGATTGGCGTAGGCCACGCGATGCTCGGCGTCGAGCAACAGCAAGCCGTCATCGAGGTTGTCGAGGAGCACCGTCTGCTCGACGCCGGCCGGCAGGGCCGACCCGGCGGCGCTAGGCTGCTTCAAATCCTTGGCAGCTCCTTGGGATCGGGCCACACTGCTCGTCCTGGTTCCAGGGTTATCAGGCGCAGGCTTTCTGCCTCCCGGAACCGCGTGGGCATACCCCCCCAAAAGATCCCGCCAGCGTCCTTGTTGGCGCCTACATACCCGATTATTTCCCCTATGGCCAATTCGATGGCGACTCGAACCGGAGCCAGTCAGCACCCCATCAGGCCGCGAAAAATAATCTAGAACACCTCTCGGGAGTTGCCGGTGAGTTCGAGGAAAAGATCCTCGAGATCGGATTCCTCGGTCGAGAGGTCGAGGATGGTGAGATCGGCGGCCTGCACGGCGGCCAGGATATCGGCCACCGGCGTCCGGCTGGGGCGGTAGCGCACCACCAGGCGGCGGAAGGGCCGGATCTCGGCGTCGAAGGCGGCCAAGGGTGGCGGCACGGCTTCCAGATCCTGGCCGATGATGATGGTCAGTTCCTTGCGGTCGAGGCGCTGGACCAACGCCACCGTGGTGTCGCAGGCCACCACCCGGCCCTGGTGGATGATGGCGACGCGGTCGCAAAGCTGCTCGGCCTCCTCGAGGTAATGCGTGGTCAAGAGAATCGTGGTGCCGCGGGCGTTGAGGGCGCGCAGGTAGGTCCAGAGATTGTGCCGAAGCTCGACGTCGACGCCGGCCGTGGGCTCGTCCAGCACCAAGATCGGCGGCGCGTGCACCATGGCCTTGGCCACCAGCAAACGCCGCCGCATGCCGCCCGACAGCGTGCGCGGGTACTTGTCGGCAACCTCCGAGAGATGCATGACGCGCAGGATCTCGTCGCTCTGCCGGGCCGCTTTGGGCACGGCGTAGAGGCCGGCCTGGACCTCGAGGATCTCACGCGCCGTGAAAAAGGCGTCCATGTTGAGCTCTTGCGGTACCACGCCGATGGCCGAGGCGGCGGCCCGGGCGGCACGATCGATGTCATGGCCCCAGATCTCGACGTGGCCTGCGCTCTTGATGACTAGGCCGGCGAGGATGTTGATGAAGGTCGACTTGCCGGCGCCGTTGGGGCCCAAGAGGCCGAAGAACGAGCCCCGCGGGATGGCCAGGTCGACGTCCTTCAAGGCCGCCTCGGCGGCGCCGCCATAGACCTTGCGCAAGCCCCGGGCGACGATGGCATCGGCGGGGCCGTCGGCGGGCTGCTCGGCCGCCGGCGGGGCGTCAGGTTGGCTATTGTCTTTCATGAATTCCTCGCCATCACTTGATGGCGCCGCGGCAATGGGTATCATTCGTTCCGGCCGGCGGTCAACGTCTGAACAGGAGAACGTCATGCCAGCAGCGCAAAGCGTGGAAGTCGAAGAGGCAAAGGTGAGCTGCGACGGCGGCCCCGGAGCGCTGGGCCACCCGCGGGTCTATCTCACCCTCGAGGGCGGCGCCATCGACTGCCCCTATTGTGGCTGCCACTACGTTCTCAAAGAGGGTGCCAAGCTCGCCGCCCATTAGGGCGCTGCCATGTCCGAGGAATCGCAAAGAAGACCCAAGCGCCTGGTGCTGATCGACGGCTCGGGCTACATCTTTCGCGCCTTTCACGCCCTGCCGCCGCTCAGCCGCAAGCGCGACGGCCTGCCCACGGGCGCCGTGGCGGGTTTCTGCAACATGCTCAACAAGCTCCTGGACGACGCCTGGGCGGCCGGCGACGTGGCCTATCTGGCGGTGGTCTTCGATACCGCCCGGGCCAGCTTTCGCAACGATATCTACGCCGACTACAAGGCCCACCGGCCGCCGCCGCCGGACGACCTGATCCCCCAGTTCCCCTTGGTGCGCGACGCGACGCGAGCCTTCAACGTGGCCAGCGTCGAACTGGCGGGCTTCGAGGCCGACGACCTCATCGCCACCTATACGAGGCTGGGCCGCGAGGCTGGCCTCGAGGTGCTGATCATGTCGTCGGACAAGGACATGATGCAGCTCGTGGGCGAAGGCGTCAGCATGCTCGATCCCATGAAGCAGCGCCACATCGGCCCCGCGGAGGTCGAGGAGCGCTTCGGCGTCGGCCCCGGCAAGGTCATCGAGGTGCAGGCCCTGGCCGGCGATTCCAGCGACAACGTGCCCGGCGTGCCGGGCATCGGCGTCAAGACGGCGGCGCAACTGATCAACGATTTCGGCGACCTCGACAGCCTGCTGGCCCGGGCCGGGGAGATCACCCAGCCCAAGCGCCGCCAGAACCTGATCGACCACGCCGAACTGGCGCGGCTGAGCCGCCAGTTGGTGACACTGAGGGACGACGCCCCGGTGACCGAGGAACTCGATGATTTGCTGCTCGGCAAACCCGATCCCGAGGTCTTGTTCGCCTTCCTGGAAGAGCTCGAGCTGGGCAAGCTGGCGGCCCGGCTGGGCCCGAGGTTCGAAGGGGCCGAGGCCCCTGCCGCCGTGTCGAAGCCTGCCGAACGCGACTACCGGGCGGTGCAGAAAACGGCCGATCTGGAGGCCTGGATCGAACGGGCACGAAGCGCCGGCATCGTCGCCGTCGACACCGAGACCACGTCGCTCGATACCATGCAGGCCGAATTGGTCGGCCTCTCGCTGTGCATCGAACCTGGCCGGGCCTGTTACCTGCCGCTCGCGCACAAGGGCACGGACATCCAGGGCACGCTCGATCTGATGGACGGCGGCGGCGAGGCGGCGCCCGAGCAAATCCCGCTGGACCAGGCGCTGGCCTTGTTGAAGCCGCTGCTGGAAGACCCGTCGGTGCTCAAGGTGGGCCAGAACATCAAGTACGACATGGCCATACTGGGGCGCTACGGCATCGCCGTGGGACCGATTGACGACACCATGGTGCTCTCCTTCGTGCTCGATGCCGGGCTGCATGGCCACGGCATGGATGCGCTGGCCGAGGTTCACCTGGGCTTCAAACCCATCCCTTTCAAAGACGTGGCGGGCAGCGGCAAAAGCCAGATCACCTTCGACCGGGTGGCGCTCGACAAAGCCGTGGAATATGCCGCCGAGGACGCCGACGTGACGCTGAGGCTCCATCGCCTGCTCAAGCCGAGGCTGTTCGCCGAGCGCCAGACAAGCCTTTACGAAACCATCGAGCGTCCCCTGGTGCCGGTGCTGCTGGCCATGGAAGGGGCCGGTATCCGCGTCGACCCGGCGGCCCTGGCGGCGCTCTCGGAGGACTTCGCCAGGCGCATGGCGGATCTCGAAGGCCAGATCCATGGCCTCGCCGGCCATGAGTTCAACCTGGCCTCGCCCAAGCAACTGGGCGAGATCCTGTTCGACGAGATGGGGCTCAAAGGCGCCAAGAAGACCAAGACCGGCGCCTACCAGACCGGCCACGAGGTGCTCGAGGACCTGGCCGCGGAGGGCCACGAGCTGCCGGCCCGGGTGCTCGACTGGCGCCAGTTGCAAAAGCTCAAATCGACCTACAGCGATGCGCTCCAGGGCCAGATCAATTCCCGCACCGGCCGCGTCCACACCACCTTCCACATGGCGGCGGCCAACACCGGCCGCCTGGCGTCGGCGGACCCCAACCTGCAGAACATCCCCATCCGCACCGAGGAAGGCCGCAAGATCCGCCGCGCCTTCGTGCCGGCCGTGGGCTGCCGTTTGCTGTCGGCCGACTATTCGCAGATCGAGCTTCGCCTGCTGGCCCACGTGGCCGGCATCGAGGTGCTGATCGAGGCCTTCCACGAGGGCGCCGACATTCACGCCCTGACCGCCAGCCAGGTCTTCGGCCAGCCCCTGGAAGGCATGGATCCGGCGCTCAGGCGCCGGGCCAAGGCCGTCAATTTCGGCATCATCTACGGCATCAGCGCCTTCGGCCTGGCGCGCCAGCTGGGCATCGGCAGGTCGGAGGCAGGGCAGACCATCGAGGCCTATTTCGCGCAGTATCCCGGCATCCGCGCCTACATGGACAGCACCAAGGAGTTTTGCCGCCAGACGGGCTACGTCGAAACCATCTTCGGGCGGCGCTGCCACCTGCCCGGCATCAACGACAAGAACCAGGCCCGGCGCGGCTTTTCCGAACGCGCCGCCATCAACGCGCCGCTGCAGGGCTCGGCCGCCGACATCGTCAAACGCGCCATGATCCGCCTGCCAGCGGCGCTGGAGGCCCGCGGCCTGAGCGCCCGCATGCTCTTGCAAGTGCACGACGAGCTCTTGTTCGACGTGCCCGAGGCCGAGGTCGAGGAGACCGCGGCGCTGGTCAAGTCGGTGATGGAAGCAGCGGCCCGCATCCGCGTGCCGCTGATCGTCGATACCGGTCTTGGCGACAACTGGGACGAAGCGCATTAGGCGGCCGCTCGCGGCGGGGCTGTTTTGTTTGCTGGCAGCAACGGCCACGCCATCGGAATCCGCTTCGCTGGATGGGCGCTACCACATCCAGGGCTTGGGCAACCGGGACTGCAGCGTCTTTCTGGTCGAGTTCGAACGCTCGTCCCCGGGCTTTGCGCGCTTTTTGTCCTGGACCGCGGGCTACGTCACGGCGATGAACCGGGCCGCGCCGGAAACCTACGACGTACTCGGCCAGCGCGACCTCTATAGCGTGATCGACCGGCTCGGCAGCTATTGCGAAAAGAACCCGGCTGCCCCTTTCGCCACGGCCGTCGACGCCCTGGTCAAGGATCTTTTCCCCGAGCGGCGAAAAACCGCTGACTAAGACCCCGCCACCAGGAGATCGACCAGGCGCCTGAGCGCGGCGATGACACTGAGCGGCGTGATGCGGCCGGTGCGGGGGTTTTCCTCGGACGGCACGTTCTCAATGCTCATGCTGAAGCGGGCGGCCTGGGCCTCGACCTCGATGCGGTGGGTGTTGCGCGTCACTTCCGGGTCGGCCCAGATCTCGAGGCGGGTCTGGTCGGGGCCGATGCCAGCCAGGCTGAGCGCCGCGGCGACGTTGACGTTGGCGGGAAAGCCCCGGGCTCCCTCACGGGCCGAGCCGGAGAAGACCTGAAGGGGCTCCGCGAGCCCATCGAGGGAAATACCGTTTTCCTCGAGATACGGTGCGCCGGCCAGACCCGCGGGCGGCTTGGCCGTGATCATGGTGACGCTATGGATGCCGCCCTCGGCGGCGGCGCGCACGGCATCGAGGCCAAGGAGGGCGCCGGTAGGCACGATGATGCAGGCGCCTCTCTGGCCGGCCAGTTCGATCAGATCGTCATGCTGCAGCAACGCGCCGACACTGACCGGCAGGAAGATGCGGCCGGCCCTGATGGCCGGTTCGGCGATCTCGCGAAAGAGCGCCGCGGGTGCGCATTCGACGACCACGTCGGATTCGGTCCCGCCAAGTTCAGCCAGCGTCAGCACCGGTACCGGCGCCGCGAAATCGGCCATCCTGGCGGCCGCCCCGGCCCGGTCGCGGGCCGACACGGCTGCCAGCCGCAATCCCTTAATGCCGCCCCCATGACCATCATCCAGACGCCGGGCCACAGCCAGGCCGATGGCTCCCAGGCCGGCGATGGCGACGCTCAGCTCTCTGTCCGACACCATCGCCCTCAAGAGCTTTTCTTGCGCGATGCCACCATGTCGGTAAGGCGCCGCACGCGACGCACCAGCAGCGTGGTGATGCCGCGCATCACGGGATCCATCTCTTGCAGGCGCTTTTCGAATTCCTCGCGTGAGATGATATTGCACACAGTCGGTGTCACGGCCGCCACGGTGGCCATGCGCGGCGCGTCGTCGAATAGCGCCAACTCGCCGAAGATATCGCCCTTGCCCAGGCGGGCCAGGATGCGCGGGTTGTCGCCGCCCGTGTCGCGGCGGATCTCGACCTCGCCCTCGGTAACCAAAAAGACCTCGTCGCCCTCGTCGCCCTCCTCGAAGAGCAGGGCACCGGCGCCGAAGCGTTTGCGCCTGAAGGCGCTGACTTCCCAGGGTTTCGAGGCCATCAGGGTCCTTTCCCAGCGGGGTTCGACGGTTTTCGACTAGCGTGATGAATCTGAAGTTCGGCGCATTTCATGCGCCGAAATTCGGGATCTGAATCACACTAGATTCAAATGTTTAGTGGCCTGCTTAGCCCAGAAATTCATCTTATGAATTCCTCGGGCAGGGCGCTAGGGCCGGAAACGATCATAACCGGCATTTGCTATCGGGTCTTGCCGCCTTGCTGCTTGGCTATCTTGGCCCAGCTATCGCGCAGCGCCACGGTGCGGTTGAAAATCGGCATCTCGGCCGTCGATTGGGCATCGGCGGCGAAGTAGCCCTGGCGTTCGAACTGCAGCGCCTGACCGATTTCGGCCTCGGCCAGCGAAGGCTCGAGTTGGCAGTCCTCGAGTACCACCAGCGAATCCGGATTGAGGTCCTCCAGCGCGTCGCCCTCGGCGCCCGGGTCGGGCCGGGCGAAAAGATGATCGTAGAGCCGCACCTCGGCAGGCATGGCATGGGCCGCCGAGACCCAATGGATGGTGCCGCGCACACGACGCCCGTCGGGGGCGTCGCCGCCGCGGGTGGCGGGGTCGTAGGTGCAGCGCACCTCGACGACTTCGCCGGCGGCGTCTTTCACCACCTCGGTGCAGGTGACGAAATAGGCGTAGCGCAGCCTGACCTCGCGGCCGGGCGCCAGGCGGAAGAACTTTTTCGGCGGCTCCTCCATGAAATCCTCGCGCTCGATCCAAAGCTCGCCCGAGAAGGCGAGCTGGCGGCTGCCCGCTTCCGGGTCCTCGGGATTGTTGACGGCCGGCAGCAGCTCGCTCTCGCCTTGCGCGTAATTCTCGATCACCAGGCGCAGCGGACGCAGCACGGCCAGGCGGCGCTGGGCGCTCTGGTTCAGGTGTTCCCGGATGCAGGCCTCGAGCTGCGCCACCTCGACGGTCTGGGCGCTTTTGCCGACGCCGATACGGCCGATGAAGTCGCGCACCGCCGCCGCCGGCACGCCGCGGCGCCTGAGGCCCGAAAGCGTCGGCATGCGCGGATCGTCCCAGCCCGTGACGTGCCCCTCGTCGACCAGGCGCGTGAGGTGGCGCTTCGAGAGTATGGTGTAGGTCATGGCGAGGCGGGCGAACTCGTACTGGCGCGGCCGCGAAGGCGTCGGCAGGTTGTCGATCAGCCAGTCGTAAAGCGGCCGGTGGTCTTCGAACTCCAGCGTACAGATGGAATGGCTGACGCCCTCGATGGCGTCGGACTGGCCGTGGGCGAAGTCGTAGGTGGGATAGATGCACCAGGCCTGGCCGGTGCGCGGGTGGGCGGCGTGAAGAATGCGGTAGAGCACGGGATCGCGGAGGTTGATGTTGCCCGACGCCATGTCGATCCTGGCCCGCAGCACCCGCGCCCCGTCGGCAAACTCGCCGGCCCGCATGCGGCGGAAGAGATCGAGGTTTTCCGCCGCCGCGCGGTCGCGGTAGGGGCTGGCGCGGCCGGCTTCGGTCAGCGTGCCGCGGTATTCGCGGATGTCCTCGGCCGAGAGGTCGTCGACATAGGCCAGGCCGGCTTCGATCAGGTGCTCGGCCCAGGCGAAATGCTCGGCGAAATAGTCCGAAGCGAAACAGGCGCCAGCGCCCCAATCGAATCCCAGCCAGCGCACGTCGGCCTCGATGGCGGCGATGAATTCCTCCTCCTCCTTGATCGGGTTGGTATCGTCGAAGCGCAGGTTGCAGCGCCCGCCGAACTCCGCCGCGACGCCGAAGTTGAGGCACATCGACTTGGCGTGGCCGATGTGTAGGTAACCATTCGGCTCGGGCGGAAAGCGCGTCACCAGGGTCTCGGCGGTGCCGTCGGCCAGGTCGGCGCGGATGCGCTCGCGGATGAAGTCGCGGGAGGGATTTTTTTCAGGGCTATCTGTCACGTCTGGGCCATGGTGCAATCGAGGAAACGGGGGGCGAATACGGGGCCGATCAGCAGCCGCCGGCCCAGCCGGGCGGCGACGCTGGAGGCCGGCAACAGCTGGCCCAAATCGAGGAAAATCTCGCTGACCTCGAAGTCGTCGCCCCGCGGCACCAGCTTCAGCACCTGCGAGGGCGCCGGCTCGGCCGGGTCCTTGGCGTGGGCCACGAAGCTGAGCAATTTGGGGTGGGCCGCGATCCACAAATTGCCGGCCCCGTCGACGTCGATGTTGTCGACGCCGGTGCCGAGGAAAATCTCTTTTCGGGGCGTCAAGCCGCCCTCAAAGGGCTCGCGGTCGAAGACGTGCAGACGCCGCCCGGTGGTGGCGGCGACATAGACTTTGCCGCCATCGGGGCTCAGGTTGATGCCGTTGGCATAGGCGATGCCGTCGGCCACGGGTCTGAGTTGGGCGCCGTCGTAGTAGACCACGCCCGAGAGCGGCAGCCTGAGATAGTCCTCCAGCATGCGCTGGAAGCCCTTCGGCGCACCGTGATCGAGGCTGGCATAAAACCGATCGGGCGCCACCGGCACCACGTCGTTGACGGATTTCAGCAAGTCGCCGCTGACCGTGCCGCTGTGCTTGAGCCCCGCCTCCGTGATCGTGAAAACCTCGATGGTGTCGCCCCGGGGCCGGTGGTTGACCACCATCAGGATACCGCCGGCATCTTGCGCCAACAGGCCCAGACCGTGGGGATGGAAGGGAAACGAAAGCTCCGGCGTCAGGTTGCGGGGCGCCGCCCCGGCCTCCAGGTCGTAGCCCCAAATCGCGCCCGCCTCGAGACGTCCGGCGGCCCCGGCGCGGCGATCCCAGGCGGCGACGAAGGCGCGGCCCAGCGCCGCGTGGATGACCATGTCCTCGGCGCCGACGATGCCGTCCAGTGTCCGGCACTGGCCGGCAAAATGCGGCTCCAGCGTCTTGAACTGGCCGGCCACCCAAACCGTGTGCAGGCCGAAGCTGGCGACGGCCAGCACCATGACCACCACGACGATAAGTAACGCCTTGCCCATGCCGCGGTCCCCCAGCCTATTGGGCCGCCAGCGGTCCGCGGTCGAACTGCAGCCCGGCCAGGTGGGCATAAAGCCCGCGCTGGGCCATCAGCTCGTCATGCTTGCCGCTGGCCACGATGCGGCCCTGGTCGAGCACCACGATGCGGTCGGCGCCCAGCACCGTGGCCAGGCGATGGGCAATGACCAGCGTCGTGCGGCCCGCCATCAAGGGCTCCAGCGCCGCCTGCACGGCGCGTTCGCTCTCGGCATCGAGCGCGCTGGTGGCCTCGTCGAGCAGCAGCACGGCGGGATTGCGCAAGATCGCCCGGGCAATGGCGATGCGCTGGCGCTGGCCGCCCGAGAGCGTGGCACCGCGCTCGCCGAGATAACTGTCGAAACCCTGAGGCAGGCGCTCGATGAACTCGCTGGCCGCCGCCGCCTCGGCCGCCACCCGCACCTCGTCGTCGCTGGCCTCGGGCCGGCCGTAGCGGATGTTCTCCCAAACATCGGCGCCGAACACCACCGGATCCTGCGACACCAGGCCGATGCGCTCGCGCACCTCGCCGGGCCGGGCCCGGGTCAGCTCGACGCCATCCAGGCGCAGGCTGCCGCTCTCGGGATCGTAAAAGCGCAGCAAGAGCTGAAAGACCGTGGTCTTGCCCGCTCCCGAAGGACCGACCAGCGCGATGCGCTCGCCGGGGTCGACCTCGAGCGAGAACTCGGAAAGCGCCGAAACCCCCGGCCGGCTTGGATATTGGAACGTTACGTTTGCGAAACTAATGGCGCCGCGCGGCGGCTCGGGGAGCGTTTCCGGGCTCGCCGGAGCAACGATGGTGGGCTTGGTCTCGAGCAACTCCAGCAGCCGTTCGGTGGCCCCGGCGGCGCGCTGCAGATCGCCGTAGATCTCGGCCAGGGCACCGACCGCGCCGGCCACCATGATGGCGTAAAAAACGAAAGCAGCAAGCTGCCCGCCGGTCATGACGCCCGAGCCCACGTCGCGGGCGCCGACCCAGAGCACGGCATCGACGGCGCCGAAGATCAAGAGAATCACCAACGCCGTCAGCCAGCCGCGCATGGTGATGCGGCGGACGGCCGTGACGAACGCCTCTTCGACGGTGCGACCGAATCGGCGTCGTTCGATGCCCTCGTGGTTGAAGGCCTGGACGGTGCGCACGGCGTCGATGGATTCGCCGGCATAAGCGCCCACCGCCGCCACCCGGTCCTGGCTGGCCCGCGACAGTTTTCGCACACGCCGCCCAAAAATGATCAGCGGCAGCACCACGACGGGCACAATGACGGCCATCAGGCCGGCCAGCTTGGGGCTGGTGATGATCAGCAGCACCGTGCCGCCGAGGAAGATCAGCACGTTGCGCAGCGCCATCGAGACGGAGGAGCCGATGACCGTCTCGATCAGCGTGATGTCGGTGGTCAGGCGCGACAGGATCTCGCCCGTCTTGGTCACCTCGAAGAAGTGCGGGCTGAGGCCGATGACGTGCTGGTAGACCTCCTTGCGCACGTCGGCCGCCACCCGCTCGCCGATCCAGGAAACGAAATAAAAACGCCCGAAAGTGGCCGCCGCGAGCAGCGCCACGATGCCGAAAAGGGCCAGGAAATAAAAGTCCAGCAGCGGGTCGTCGGCGTTGAAGCCGAGGTCGACGACACGGCGCAGCGCCTGGCCGATGGCCAGCACCGAGCCGGCGGCGAAGACCAGGGCCACCAGCGCCGCCGCCACGCGCCAGCCATAGGGCCGGATGAAGCGGCCCATGCCCTTGAGCGCGGCGACGTTGCTGCGCGGACGCTCGTCGCCCTCGGCTGTCGGGCCCTGGTTTTGCTGGCTCATGCCGGCATCAGCCGAGCCCGCCAACCAAGCCCGCCGGCGCCAGATCGGCGGCCAGGCGGTCCTCGAGGCGGCCTTCGCCGCGGGTGCCCTGCCAGACGCCTTCGGCGTCGCGGGCGTAATGGCTGGCGCCCGATACAGGCGACGATAGCCAAAGCTGGCGCAACGGCGCGTGGCGGTTGACGATGAAGCTGCCCAGATCCTCGACTTCGATGCTCAGTACACCGCCTTCGAGGTCGGCCTCGATGGCGTCGGGGGCCTCGTCGAGGCGCTCGGCCAGGCCCTCGAGGGTGGCGGCCGCGGCGCTTTCGAACTCGCTTTCGTCGCTCGGCATCGGGGGTTTTTCCGCTGGCCTAGGTCGGGCTTGGGAATAGCACGCCGGCTGCGGGCCAACAAGGGTGGCCACAGGGACGACGACAGAGACGACGACAGGGACGACGACAGGGAACCAGAGTCTGCTTGCCCCGGGCCGCTGGCCGCGCTATATACCGCCCCGCCCCTCAGGAGCGAGACCATGAAGAAAGACATCCACCCCGAGTATCACACCATCAAGGTGGTGCTGACCGACGGCAGCGAGTTCGAGACCCGTTCGACCTATGGCTCGGAGGGCGACACCCTCAAGCTCGACATCGACCCCAAGTCGCACCCGGCCTGGACCGGCGGGGCCGGCAAGCTGGTCGATACCGGCGGCCAGGTGGCCAAGTTCAACCGCCGCTTCGAGGGCTTCCTCAAGAAGTAGGCGGGCCCACGGGCCTTTTTCCTGGGGCTTGAATCAACCCCGCTTCGTTCCCAACTAATATCCGTCGCCGGGTGCCTATGAGGGCCCGGACGACCGTTTGCCCGGCCATGATGGCGGGCATGACGTCCCATCGCTTCTTTAGGAGGATAGGACCATGCGGACCTATGATTTCACCCCATTGCTACGTGCTTCCGTCGGTTTCGACCGCTTCGACCGGCTCTTCGATTCGCTGGGCCGGCAGGACGCCCAGGCGCCCGCCTACCCGCCCTACAACATCGAAAAGTTGGCAACCGAGGGCGAGGGCCCCGACCGCTACCGCATCACCATGGCGGTGGCCGGCTTTAGCGAAGCCGACGTCGACGTGACGCAGCACGAAAACCGGCTGGTCATCAGCGGCAAGGCCGCCGAGTCTGACGAAGCCACCAGCTTCCTCCACCGCGGCATTGCCAGGCGCGCCTTCGAGCGCCGCTTCGAGCTGGCCGACTACATCTCCGTGGTCGCGGCCAAGCTCGACAACGGCCTTCTGCACGTCGAACTCGAACGCGAGGTGCCCGAGGAGAAAAAGCCCCGGCGCATCGATATCGGCCGCCCGGCCATCACCAAAAAGGCTGCCTGAGGCCTGCCACAGGCAGGCTTTTTGTAGACCCTCACCGGGCGGGCGAGTCTTTTGTAGCCCCTCACCGGGCGGGCGCATCCGCGCCCTTGGCCTCCGCCCCCCATTCGGGGGGCGGCTTAGCGCCGCCGTCACAGTGTTTTATCTTTGCTGCTTGGTCTTGGTGCAACGGGAGCAACGCGACCCGCCGCTATTGCGGCGCCCCCGCGGAGGCTGCGGAGCGCAGCGGAGCCGCCGTGAGCGACAAAAAACCTAGGCCGGATCTCAGGAACTGAGATCCGCCCTAGGTCAATAACGCCTGGGCGCGGGCGTCGGCGTCTTGCCAGTTCTTCATAAGCCGCTGCACGATGACGCGGACGAGAAACATGCCGAAGCGCGGGTTCTGATAAAAGAGCTGCACCATGGCGTCGTTCGACAGCGTGAACAGCTCGCACTCGCTGACGCAGACGGCGGTGCAGGTGCCGCGGTTGTCGGGCGTGAAGGCGGCGATTTCGCCCAGCACGTCGCCCGGCCCGCAACGCACGTCGATCTCCTCCAGCATGATCGTGCCCTCATGAATGACGATCATGCGGTCGGGCGCATCGTCCTTGCGAAAGAGCACAGTGCCGGCCTCCTCGCGGACGCGCTGCATGAAGGGCAGCAGCGGCTCGAGCGAGTTGCCATGGTCGGCGGCATCGCGGATGTCACGGATCAGGCGCATCATCTGGTAGAGGTGGTAGCCATTGAGCGGCAACAGCACGGCGTGCAGCACCAGCGTCGGGTAGCTGCCGGCCAGCAGGCCGAAGCCGATGAAGCCCAGGTTGCCAGCTACGGCGCCAACACGCAGCGGGATCATGGTTCTCTGATAAAGGCCCCAAAGCGTAATGCCGCCACCGAAATAGCCGATCAGATCGACATAGGAAACGGCCTCGAGGAATGACATCGGTTTTCCTTTCCCGTTCGAATAAGCCGGGGTGGTGGCCGAAAAAATGCTACTCGCCAGGCCTCCCTTGGGCAAACCCCGTCGTGACGGCGTGTCGGTGGATTTGTGGACAAGGCAAACGCCTTCCCGACAACCCCACGGGTCCAATGACATCAACGGAAGCGGTCAACTCAGTTTGCTATCGACGGCCTTCTTGTTATCGACAACGTTTGTGGCTCAGTAAGTCAGAACCTCACCCTTTTCGTTATCGACGATGACCGGATTGTCCAAGTACTCGACCTGGGGCTCGACGCCGTAACGCTCCTTGATCTGCGTTACCCACGCCTCATCGTGCACCCGGTCGGCCGCAGCTTGGTCCTCGAATACATAAACTGCGCCGCCGAATTTGCGGTCCCGGGTGATCAGATAGTGTTTGCGCACGATACCCGCCGTGCCGCAATAGCGCCCCGTCGATGAAAGGAATTTCTCCTTCGCCTCATCGAGATCAATACCGTCAGTTAGCGGAAAACGGACCAGGGCAACAACAGGCATGGGAATTCCCTTCAAACGATTTCCCTTAAGCGATCGAGCACGGCGTCGGGCTGCTCGACCGACATCATGTGGCCGCAACGCGGCAGCACCACGGTCTCGGCACCGCTGATGGCCTGGGCCAGCGGCCGGGCCGCCTGGGGCGGCGTCATGCGATCGCCGTCTCCCAGCAACAACAGCGTCGGACAGGTCACACGGGCCGCCGCCTGCATGCCCCCCTGGTAGTCGTTGCAGGCCTTGAGGTCGGTGTGCAACACGCCCGGCCGCGAGCGTTCCAGCAGCCTCAGCCCATTGCCCGTCATCCACAGGCCCGGCACCGTGTGGCGGCCGATCTGGGCCTCGGCACCATGGGCCCAGATGGTGATCATGTCGAAGGCCGCCGGGTCGTTGGCCTTTGCCGCCGCCAACAAGCCGTCGCTCACCGCCATGGGGATGGCGCTGCCCAGGAGCGCCAGGGCCCAGACCCGCCCGGGCTGGCGAGCCGCCGCCTCCAGCGCCGCCAGCGAGCCCAGGCTGTGGCCCACCAGAGCGGCTTTTTCAAGGCCCGCGGCGTCCAATAGCGCCATCAACCAATCCGCCAGGCCGCCGACGCTGTCGATGGCCGGACCTTCCGAGCGGCCGTGCCCGGGCAGATCGATGGCCAGCACGTTGCGCCCGTGGTAGGCGAAATAGCGGGTCTGCAGCACCCAGGCGGTGTGGTCGGCGCCGGCACCGTGAATGAAGATCACCGAAGGTTGGCCGGCATCGGGCGCGCGCCCGCCGCTGGCGTAGAAGACGGTCTTGCCGTCGACCTGGAGTTCCATGTTTGCTTCTCTTCTCCTACGACTTCTGTGAAGCCCTGAGGGCCCGGCCCAGGTCGTCGATGAGGTCGTCGGGATCCTCCAGCCCGATCGAGAGCCGCACCAGTTCCTCGCCGATACCGGCCGCCTCGAGCGCCGCCGCGTCCATCTGCTGGTGGGTGGTGCTGCCGGGATGGATGACCAGTGACTTGGCGTCGCCGACGTTGGCCAAGTGGGAAAACAGCCGCACCGCCTCGATGAAGCGCCGGCCGGCCGCACGCCCGCCGCGGATGCCGAAGCTGAAGATCGAGCCGGCACCGCGCGGCAGCACCTTCTTGGCCAACTCGTAATCGGGGTGTTCGGGCAGTTCGGGATAGGCCACCCAATCGACGGCCTCGGCAGCCTTTAGGAAGGCTACTATTTTTCGTGTGTTGGCAACGTGCTTTTCCATGCGCAAGGGCAGCGTCTCGACGCCTTGCAGCAAATAAAACGCCGTGGCCGGGGCCATGCAGGCGCCGAAATCCCTGAGCCCCTCGGCCCGGGCCCGCATGATGAAGGCCTGGGGTCCGAACTCCTCGGCGAAGTCGAGGCCGTGATAGCCGGCATAAGGCTCGGTCAGCGTCGGAAAGAGGCCCGAGGCCTCCCAGTCGAAGCGGCCGCCGTCGATGATGGCACCGCCGATGGCGACGCCGTGGCCGCCCAGGAACTTGGTCACCGAATGCATCACCAGGTCGGCGCCCAAGTCGATGGGCCGACAGAGATAGGGCGTGGCGAAGGTGCTATCGACCACCAGCGGGATGCCGTGCTCGTGCCCCACGGCCGAGACCCGGGCGATGTCCATGACCTCGAGCCCCGGGTTGCCCAGGGTCTCGCCGAACAGCATGCGCGTATTGGGCCGGATGGCCTGGCGGAAAGCCTCCGGATCGCGCGGGTCGACGAACGTGGTCTCGATGCCGAAGCGCGGCAGCGTATGGGTAAACAGGTTATGCGAGCCGCCGTAGATCGAGGCCGAGGAGACGATGTGGCTGCCGGCGTCCATCAGGGTCAGGACGGCCAAGGTGAGCGCCGCCTGGCCGCTGGCCGTACAGACCGTGCCGACACCGCCCTCGAGCCCGGCCAGGCGTTCCTCCAGCACCGCCGTGGTGGGATTCGAGATGCGCGAATAGATGTGCCCGGCGCGCTCGAGATTAAACAGCGCCGCGGCATGGTCGACGTCGTCAAAGACGAACGAGGTGCTCTGGTAGATCGGCACCGCGCGGGCCCCGGTGGTCGGGTCGGGGTGTTGGCCCCCGTGCAGGCTGAGGGTGCCGAAACGCAGGTATTGCGGTTCCGCCATGACGTCCTCCCGTGATCTCAATATCTGGAAACCGCCAGCCTACACGCGCGCCTAATGGGCGTCCACATGCGGCAAGAAAGAGCCCGCCCGGTTTCCCGGGCGGGCTTACTATAGGGCCCCCGTGGGGCCCTATTGCCAGGAGACGTTGGCCAGGTCGTTGACGAACATCGGCGAGTTCTGCCAGATGCCCTTGAGGCCCTTGCGGAACACCGCCGTCTTGGCGAGCTGGAAGAGGAAGCCGTTGACGGCGTCCTCGGAAAGCTTGCGTTGGGCCTTTCTCAGCCACTCGTAACGCTGCTGCACGTCGACGGTGGTGTCGGCCTTCTCGATGATGGCGTTGAACTCGGGGCTCTCGTACTGGAAGTAGTAGCTCTTGCGGGCGTAGATGTTGATGTCGTTGGGCTCGACGTGGCTGACGATCGAAAGCCCGTAGTTGCGTTTCTTGTAGACCACGTCCAGCCACTGGGCCCACTCGACCTGCTCGATCTTGGCCGTGATGCCGACCTTGGCCAGCTGAGCCGCGATGATCTCGCCGCCACGACGCGCATAGGTCGGCGGCGGCAGCTTGAGCGAAACCTCGAAGCCGTTGGGGTGCCCGGCCTCGGCCAGCAGTGCCTTGGCCTTGGCCGGGTCGTGGGGATAGGCGCCGGTGAGATCGACATAGGCCGGATGATGCGGCGCAAAATGGCTGCCGATGGGCGTGCCGTAGCCGAACATGGCGCCGTCGACGATGGCCTGGCGGTCAAGCGCGTGGGCGATGGCCCGGCGCACCCGCACGTCCTTGAGGATGGGGTGCTTGTTGTTGGTACTCAGGATGGTCTCGCCCTCGGTGGTGCCTTCGAGCACCACGAAGCGGGCATCGCCCTTGAACTGGGACAGACTTTCGGGCGAGCCGAAGTAGGGGAAGACATCGACGTCGCCGGCCTTCATGGCCGCCACCTGGGCCGAGGGATCGCCGACGAACTTGAAGGTCACGCGCTTCAGTTTGATGGCGCCCGAGTCGCGGTAGGTGTCGGCTTTCTCCAGCACCACACGATCGCCCTTGGTCCATTTGCTGAACTTGAAGGGCCCGGTGCCGACGGGATGGGTCTTGTTCTGGTCAGCCGTCTCGGGGGCCACGATGATAGCCGTCGATTCGCCCATCTGGAAGAGCAACAGCGGGTTGGTTTTTTCCAGCGTGATGACCAGGGTGGCCGGGTCCGAGGCATTGATGGCCTTCATGTTGGTGAAGCGCTTCTTGCGCTTGTTGGTGCTCTTTTCGCCGGCGTTGCGCTCGAAGGTGAACTTGACGTCGGAGCTGTCGAAGGCACTGCCGTCGTGGAACTTGACGCCCGTGCGCAGCTTGAAGGTAAAGGTTTTGAGGTCGTCCGAGATGGTCCAACTGGTGGCCAGGCCGGGGCCCACCTCGCCGCGCGCGTTGATGCGCGTCAGGCCCTCGTAGATGTTATAGAGCGTGATCTGGCTGATGGCCGCCGCCGCGCCGGCGGTGGGATCGAGGCCGGGCGGCTCGAGCCGCATGCCGAGCACCAGCGTGTCCTTGGCCGCATGGGCCGTGAGCGGCATGACCAATGCCAGGCCAAGTGCCGCCGCGAGTAATTTCTTCATGGGTCCCTCCCGTCTTTTTTAGGCGCCGGCGGAAGCACCGGCATAGCGCGTTCTATAGCTCTCAATATCGCCCAAAGCGTCGGCCAAATAAACCCCACGGGCGATGGCCCGGGCGACGCAGTCGGCGGCCAGGCCGCCGATCCGCGCCAGGCCCAGCGCCGCCGGCTGGGGCAGATCGATGCTGCCGGTGGCCAAGACGAATATGCTGTCGCCATCGAAAGGCGTGTGAACCGGCCGGATGGCGCGGGCCAGGCCGTCCTGGGCCATGATGGCCAGGCGCCCGGCCTGGGCCTTGTCGAGGCGCGCATTGGTGGCCACCACGCCGATGGTGGTGTTGGCGCCCAAGGCGCTGACGAAATCGTGTTCGGCGCTAAGCTCGGCCGCGGCCGGGGGCTGCTGGCCGCCAAGCTCGCCGTCGCGCTCGAAGGGCCAGGCCCAGAAGCTCGATGAACCCGGGATGACCGCCGAGCCGGCCGGGTTGGCGGCCACGATGGCGCCCACCTGCAGGCCGTCCTCGGTGACGGCCGAGACCGAGCCCAGGCCACCCTTCAGGTCCGCCGCCGTGGCGCCCAGGCCGGCCCCGGCGTTGCCCAGCGCGAAATCGACCCCGGCCGCTTCGCAGGCGGCGCGCCCGAGCTCGCGGTAGGGCGGGGTCTGCCAGCCGATGTCGCCGCCGTTGAGCAAATCGAAGAGGATCGCCGCCGGCACGATGGGCACCCGTACCGGCCCGACAGGAAATCCGCGGCCCTGGGCGCGCAGCCAGTCGCTGGCCCCCGAGGCGGCATCGAGGCCGAAGGCCGAGCCGCCCGACAGCACCACGGCATCGACCACGTCGACGCTGCAGCTCGGGTCCATCAGGTTGGTCTCGCGCGTACCCGGCCCACCGCCGCGCACGTCGACACCCGCCACCGCCGGTTCGTTGGGCAGCACAACCGTGGTGCCGGAACGCGCGCCCACGTCCTCGGCGTTGCCCACGGCGATGCCGTCGACGTCGGTGATCAGGTTGCGCGGGCCGGGCTGGATCATGGCGGGACGGAGATCACGGTAGTCCCCGGCAGCCGGTCGGTCAACGCGACAGCGGTTGGTGGACCGGACGCCATGGATTGGCATTGGCGCGGGTTCCGGCACCTGAGGCCCGATGGTATGCCTTGCCCTCGTACCCTGCCGCTGCTTCCGGCTCCGGGCACGGCTGCCTGGCCGACTGCCGCCGCCGATCCCCGAGGCAGGATTTCAGACCGCCGCCTTTGTTGCCGGTCGGAAATCGAGTTCAGCGCTGAACTCGATTTGAAACTCGAATTGAATCAAAGCCTTGGCTTTTTTCTTGTCGACCGATTGCCGTGCCGCGGCGCGGCGGCGCTGGCGGCGGCGGGCCGGCCGCCCTATTCTGCCCGGTGAAACATAATCGGGAGCAGCTATATGGATCTCGGATTGCAGGGCAAGAAGGCCCTGGTCACCGGCGCAAGCCGGGGCATCGGGCGGGCCATCGCCGAGGGGCTGGCCGGCGAAGGCGCCGACATCGCCATCTGCGCCCGCAACGATGGGCCGCTGCAGGAAGTCGTGGCCGAGCTCGCCGGCCAAGGCGTCACGGCCATCGGCAGCGCCGTCGACGTGGCCGACGGGCCGGCCCTGAAAGCCTGGATCGAAAGTGCCGCGGGCGAGCTGGGCGGCCTCGACGTGGTGGTGGCCAACGTCAGCGCGATGGGCGCGGCAGCCGGCGAGGAAGCCTGGCGCGCGAACTTCGAGATCGACCTTTTGGGCACGGTGCGCACCGTCGAGGCGGCGCTGCCATTTTTGGAGGAATCCGAAAGCGCCGCCATCGTTGCCATCTCGAGCATCGCCGGCATCGAGTACTTCGGCGGCGTGCGGGCCTACAACGCCCTCAAGGCCGGCCTCATCAACTATGCCGCCAGCCAGGCATCGGCCCTGGCCGAGAGCGGCATCCGCGTCAACACGGTGTCGCCGGGCACCATCTATTTCGAGGGCGGGGTGTGGCACCAGCGCGAGCTCAACGAACCGGATATCCACGCCGCGGCACTGGCCATGAACCCCATGGGCCGCATGGGCAGCCCCCAGGAAGTGGCCGCCGCCGCCGTCTTCCTGGCCAGCCCGGCCGCCAGTTACATCTCCGGCACCAACCTCAAGGTCGACGGCGCCCTGACCCGGGGCGTGCAGTTCTAGGATTGGCCGGCGAAATCCGCAAATTTGCGGTCTTCAACGAGAATGTGCTTGGTCAGCCAGCTTTGCAGAAAGCTCAGGAAGCTCGTGAAGTCGAAAATCCGCGCCGCCACCTGGTAGCTCATCTCGGTCGCCGCGACAGCGCGGCGCAGGCGCGCGTGCATTTCCCTGTGGCGGGCGAGATCGGGATAGCGGGCCAGCGCCATGATCTTTTCCTCGCGATCGAAGTGCTGGCGGACGTAATCCAACAACTCTTCCAGCGTGGCCTTGACGACGCGCGGCGCCTGGCCGCCATGGACGGCGGCATGGAATTGATTGATCAGCTCGAACAGCCGGTGGTGGTCGTTATCGATGGCTTCGTTGCCGACACGGTACTTCTCGGACCAGGGCAGGAACGGCGCCACCGCGTCCCGCGCAGCGCCCGCGACCGGTTTCCTTTTCGAAAGCCCGAGCATGCCCGCCTTGTCCCCCGTGAGGCGCGATCTCTTGACCGGACCGCCACCACCGCCAGCTTAGCCGGCCCCGAGGCAACAGGCAAATCGTCGCTGCCAAAGGGGCTAATCCTCGGCCGCCGATGGGGTTATTTTTTTCCGAATAGCATGCCCAACAGCGAAGTCGGCTGGGTCACACCGGTCTCCGGGGCGTCTTCCAGCTCGAGGATCTCGTCGGCCTTGGTGCCGGCGGCCGCGGTGACCAGTTTCTGCCATTTGCTGGCGCCGAATTTGGGCGCCTCGCCGCGCCGGATCTGGGCGCGAAACTCGTCGAGCTCCTGGCGCTGGGTGTAGCGCTCGCTGAGGCCCAGCGCGTAGGCCACCTCGTGCATGTTCTTGAGGCTGTGCTCGCAACGTCCGCAGGGCGCGAAAACATTGTCCTTCTCGTCACCGCAGCTCATGCAAATACAGTAGGGCATGGTAATTCCGGGAACCAAGTCTAAGCTGCGCCGAGGCCGCCGCCGGCCCTGGCAAAAAGTCGCAAATTACCTGCCGCCGGTCAACCGCCGGCGATCTGCGGCAAAATGTGGACCTCGCTGTCCGGCGCCAGGGGTTGGAACCAGTCGTCCTGATAGATCTGGCCGTCCACCGCCACCGCCAGACCCTGCTCCAGGTGCGGCGCCAGGTCGGGAAAGCGCCGGCCCAGACGGCGCAAGAGCTGGCGGATGCTCTCGGCCTCCAACTCCAGCTCGCTTTCGCCCCCGGTGTAGAGGGCGAAGTTGGCCGTCAGCACCACCCGGGCCATGGCATTCCCCGCGCCCCCCGCCCGGCGCCCTCAGCCCGCCTCCTCGATGGCCTTCAGCACCCGCGGCGGCGACATCGGGATCTGGCTGAGCCGGATGCCCAAGGCGCCCGACACCGCATTGGCCACGGCGGCGATGCCGGGAATGATCGGCGTTTCGCCGACCCCGCGCACGCCGTAGGGATGGCTCGGGTTGGGCACCTCGATGATGACGGTGTCGATCATCGGCAGGTCCGAGGCCACCGGGATGCGGTAATCGAGAAAGCCCGGGTTCTGCAGCCGGCCGTCCTCGCCGTAGACGTATTCCTCATTCAGCGCCCAGCCGATGCACTGGGCCGCACCGCCCTGGTACTGGCCCTCGACGTAGGCCGGGTGAATGGCCTTGCCGGCGTCTTGAATCACGGTATGGCGCAGCACCGTGATGCCGCCGGTTTCCGGATCCACCTCGACGTCGACGATCTGGGTGCCCAGGCTGGGCCCCGCGCCCTGGGCGTTGATCTCGGCGTGGCCGGCGATGGGACCGCCGGTGGCGCCGGCCTGCTTGGCCAGCTCGGCGATGCTCAGCGGCTCGAACTCGCCGGCGTTGCTGCCGGCCGGTTTGGCCGAGCCCTGCTCCCAGACCACGGCGTCTACGTCGATCTCCCAGATCTTGGCGGCCCGGCGGCGCAGCTCCTCGATTACCGTGCGGGCCGCCTCGACGGTAGCCATGCCGGTGGAGAAGGTGGTGCGGCTGCCGGCCGAGAGGAAGTTGAAACCGAGCGAGCCGGTGTCGCCGATCATGGTCTGGATGTCAGCCATATCGACGCCCAGCTCCTCGGCCGCCATCATGGCCATGGAGGCCCGCGAGCCGCCGATGTCGGGAGTGCCGACCAGCAAATTCAGCGTGCCGTCCTCGTTCAGGTTGAGCGAGACGCAGGTCTCGCCGCCGATGTTGAACCAAAAGCCCGAGGCCACGCCGCGGCCCTGGTTGGGCCCCAAGGGCGCCTGGTAATGGGCGTGGGCCTTGGCCGCCTCCAGTGATTCGATCATGCCGATGGGCCCGAACTTGGGGCCGTAGGCCGCCTTTGTGCCTTCCTTGGCGGCGTTCTTGAGCCGGAAATCAACGGGATCGAGGCCCAGCCTGGCGGCCATCTCGTCGAGTACGCACTCCACGGCATAGACCGAAATCGGCGCCCCCGGGGCCCGGTAGGCGGAGATCTTGGGCCGGTTCGAGACCACGTCCCAGCCCACCACGTTGACCGCCTCGAGGGCGTAGGGCGCGAAGGCACACATGGCGGCGGGCTGCACCGAGGAGCCCGGGAAAGCGCCGGCCTGGTAGAAAAGCTCGGCCTCGGCGGCCGTGATGGTGCCGTCCTTGGCGGCCCCCAGCTTGATCCGCACGTGGGCCCCCGAGGTCGGGCCGCTGGCCCGGAACACCTCGTCGCGGCTCATCACCAGCTTGACCGGCCGGCAGGCCTTGCGCGAGAGCGCCAGCGCCACGGGCTCGATGTAGACCACGGTCTTGCCGCCGAAGCCGCCGCCGATCTCCGACGCCGTGACGCGGAGCCGCGAGACATCCATGCCCAAGAGCCGGGCACAGTGCGCCCGCACCAGGTATTGGCCCTGGGTGGAGCAGAAGAGCTCGGCCTGGCCGTCCTCGCTGACGTCGGCCAGGCAGGCGTGGGGCTCGATGTAGCCCTGGTGCACGGGCTGGGTGTCGAACTCGCGCTCGATAACCTCGGCGGCGGCTTCGAAGCCGGCTGCCATATCGCCAAAGCCGATCTCGATGCGCTTGGCCACGTTGGAAGCCTTGTCGGGCACCGGCTCGACGCCTTCGGTGAAGATGTCGTCATGCAGCAGCGGCGCGTCGGGCTTCATGGCCGCCATGACGTCGATGACGTGGGGCAGCACCTCGTAATCGACCTCGATCAGCTTCAGCGCCCGCCTGGCGACCGAGGCGCTGGTGGCGGCCACGGCGGCCACGGCATGGCCGTCGTAGAGCACCTTTTCGCGGGCCATGACGTTGCGCACCATGTCGCGGTAATTGACCATCATCTCGCCCGCCGGCACCATCTCGGAAGGCATGTCCTGGAAGTCGTCGCGGCTCACCACGGCCTTGACGCCGGGCAGCGCCTCGGCCTTCGAGATGTCGATCGACTTGATCTTGGCGTGGGCATGGGGGCTGCGCAACACAGCGCCCACCAACATGTTGGGCAGCGCCGTGTCGGCGCCGAATTTGGCCCGTCCCGTGACCTTGTCGACGCCGTCGGGCCGGGGCGGCCGCGTGCCGATCCATTTGTACTCGCCGTGGGCTGCGTCGTTCATGGCTAGGCCCCCCGCATTTCGGCGGCCGCGTCGAGCACGGCGCGAATGATCTTGTCGTAGCCGGTGCAACGGCAGAGGTTGCCGGCCAGCCAGTAGCGCACCTCGGTCTCGCTGGGATCGGGATTCTTCTCCAACAGCGACTTGGCCGCCACCAGCACGCCTGGCGTACAAACGCCGCACTGCAGCGCCGCATGGTCGAGGAACTTCTGTTGCAAGGGATGCAGCTGGTCACCGTCGGCCATGCCCTCGATGGTCTCGACGCTGCGGCCCTCGGCCTCGACGCCCAGCACCAGGCAGGAACAGACCAGGCGGCCGTCGAGCGTGATCGAGCAGGCACCGCAGTCGCCGGTGGCGCAGCCTTCCTTGCTGCCAGTGAGATAGAGCTCGTCCCTGAGCACGTCCAGCAGCGTCTGCTCGGGCTCGCAGAGAAACTCGACGGCGTCGCCGTTGATGGTGGTGGTAACGTGATATTTGGCCATTCTGTTGTGCTCCCGACTCGCCTACTGCTGAGCCCGCTGACGGGCCGTCCGGGCCGCCCGGCAGGCCATAACCCCGGCCACCTTGATGCGGTATTCCTTGCTGCCACGCTTGTCGTCGATGGGCCGGCAGGCGGCGCTGGCGGCCGCCGCCAGGGCCGCCATGGCGGCCTCGTCGAGGTTTGATCCGACCAGCGCTTCGGCCGCCGCGGGCACCAGCAAGGCGGTTTCGGCCACCGCCCCCAGCGCCACCCGGGCGGCGGCGCAGCTGTCGCTGTCCATGGTCAGGCAGACGCCGGCACCGACGATGGCGATATCCATCTCGGTGCGCGGGATCATGCGCAAGTAGGCGTCGCCCGTGCCTGCCGGCGCCTTGGGCAGCAGCAGCGAGACCACGATCTCGCCCTGCTCGAGGGCCGTCTGGCCGGGGCCGGTGGCCAGCTCCTCGACCGCCAGCTCGCGCCGGCCCTTGGGTCCGGCGATGCTGGCGCGGGCGCCGGCGGCGATCATCGCCGGCACACTGTCGGCAGCCGGTGAGGCGTTGCAAAGGTTGCCGCCGACGGTGGCCCGGCCCTGGACCTGGGTCGAGCCGATCAGCTCGATGGCCTCAGAGACGCCGGGCCAAGCGCTTTTCAGGGCGGCGTGCTCGCCGACCTCGGCGCCCGTGACGGCGGCGCCCAGGCGCCAGCCCTCGGCTTCCTCATTGATGCCGCGCATTTCGTCGATTTTCTTGATGTCGACCACCAGGCCGGGCTCTATCAGGCCGGAACGCAGCTGCACCAAAAGGTCGGTGCCGCCGGCCAACACCCGGGCCTGGCCGTCGGCGGCGGCCAACAAGGCCACTGCCTGATCCAGCGAGTCCGGAGCTTCGTAACGCATATCGCCCATGATTTTCCCTACTTCTTCTTGCTGTCTATGGTCGCTTGGCCCCACTGGGGCCGACTTTGTATTGCTCGTCTGCCGGGCCGCCCAGGACCATGGTGCAGACGGCGCCGGGAATCAAGCCATGCCCTGTTCCCGATCGCCGCCCAGGTGCCGTTATTTGGAGCGGTAAGTCGCGACGGCCAGCAAAATCTCACCGATCTCTTCGCGATCACCCTTGAACTGCAGGCCGTGGAACTTGGCCTGGCGCCAAACCACCCGGCCGTCAATGCCGCCGAAACCGGCTAAGGTGAGCTTGATCTCGGCTTGCTTGTCGAGTTCCTCCTGGGCCTCGATCTTGGCCCCACCCAGCGAGATGTTGAGCACCTGGCACGAAACCTCGCCCCCGGCCCAGGTAATCTTGGCCGGGAGCGATACCTCCTGGCGCTCATCCTTGCGCTTTTCCCTGCCCTTGGACATGGCTGGTTCCCTGTTGCCGCCCCGGTTGCGAGATTTGCCCAACCCCCGAGCCCTGCCAAATCCGGCGAAAAAAGCGCCCCGCTCCAAGGCGGGGCAAGTCATGTCGATGAACACCAATGCGGTGTCATGCGCCTTGACGGCGCCAAGCCAACCTACACCCGATGGCGCTGCCAAGGGAAGCGCGCCC
>Ga0187827_10002403_pt1 | contig 25731 bp, 12 predicted proteins | sample ETNtaG_39_FD_167969 | JGI IMG/M metagenome (GOLD analysis project Ga0187827, IMG submission 167969) | Marine microbial and viral communities from oxygen minimum zone, Eastern Pacific Ocean - ETNP2014_SV_150_PacBio MetaG (Illumina Assembly) | ecosystem: Environmental > Aquatic > Marine > Hypoxic... | reverse complement strand
AGGAAGACTGTCAGCCTATCCGGTCAAACCTCGTTGACAGACTTTGCTTAGAATTAACGGCACTACGCGCAAAACGCCAGCTCCTTTAGGGGCTGGTAGTTTACTTCTTTTCTTTCTCCAAATGCAATTCCTTTTAGATAATGCCATTAGCGACCCTAATGACGGAAATTTTCTATATAATAGAGAATTCCGTTATGATAATTTAACGATCGCTGACGCTATATTCTCAATAGATGGAAATCTATTAGCTGTCGCAGTCATCGGTTATGGAATATATATTCACGATACACACAACTGGACCATTATAATTTCTTTCCAGACCGAAATTGATGAAAATACATTTATAGAATTTTCTCCAAATAATAATTTGTTAGCTGTTGCATATAAATCTTATACTCATATTTTTAAAACCGCTGATGGAATGAGACTACAAAATCTTACCCGCAATTCTTACCGAATGGGGGATTTTGCGTTTTCCCCAGACGGGAAATATCTTGTCACTGGAGCATATAATTCCCCAATATGTTTATGGCACACTTCAAATTGGACTGGAGTAAGTATCAATTTACCCACTGGATATGTCGGTTTTCGTAACCAGATAGAATGGTCAATTAATTCAACGTGGATTTATTATGCATCCAATGATAAGGTTTATATTCAAAATGTCAATACGAATAATTTTATTGAAACATGGGACCATTTAGGATCTCAAATGAAAATTTCAAATGATGGACAGAAAATTGCATTCTCTAATGATAGTGATACAATAATAATTGTATCGGCTTCCACAGGCCTCCCACAAGTAATCTTAATTAATAATGGCACTTGGAGTCCAAGAGTTATTATGGGATGGACGTTGGACGATAATACATTATTTACATCATGTGAAGGTCCCGATAATAACAGAGATGGATTTGAATACTGGGCGATAGGAGCTTGGGATTTGACTTCAGGAAATTTATCATTAAAAAATGTTCGTGAAGGTACATATTCTCCGTCGATAAGTACGTTTGCCTGTTTCTCTTTCCTTTATAATAGCATGTGGAAAACACTTACAATTTACGAAAACCACGGAGATGAAGATGGAATACCTGATCGATACGATGCATTTCCATATGACCCTGCCGCGAGTAATGACTCGGATAATGATGGCTCCCCTGATAAATGGAACCCTGGGATGAATGAGAAAGATTCAACAACCGGGCTCTATCTGGATGCATGGCCAACGGATCCCGCTGCGTCATTGGATTCCGATGGAGATGGTTATCCCGATAGGTGGACTGGTGGGATGGGAGCAAACGATTCTACTTCGGGTCTGACAAGACTAGATGGTATCCCATTTGACCCGGCAGCTAGTTTGGATACGGATGGGGATGGATGGCCTGATGAATGGAACGAAGGATGTACTGAATTAAATTCCAGTACCGGGTTGAAACTTGACGAATATCCTTCTGATCCTACCCAGTGGATTGATTCGGACGGAGATGGATTTGGGGATAATTACACTGGAAACCTACCGGATAGATTTCTCTCTGATCCCTCCGCTTCCAAGGACACCGATATGGACGGATATCCCGATTGGTGGAATGAGGGGAAGTCTGCGCTCGATTCTAACACGAATCTCAAATTGGATGACTTTCCATTCAATTCCACTCAATGGAACGATACCGACAGCGACGGATGGGGAGATAACTACGGAAATACATCCTGGAGTACCAACCGAAAGGTAGGGGAATATGTTCCAAACGCCTACAAACCGGATAGATTTCCGCTGGACAATACTCAATGGAATGACACTGATGGTGATGAATATGGCGACAACATAAGCGGGAACAATCCTGACCGGTTCCCTAATGATAAATGGGATTGGAATGATACTGATCTGGATGGAATAGGAGATAACTCCGATTATGATATCGACGGCGATAGATGGAATAACACAATAGAGACCGAGGTGGGAACTGACCCCTTTGACATTAACTCTTTCCCCGGAGACATCGATAACGATGGTATTCCGGATCAACTTGACAAGGATATCGATGGAGATGGATGGAATAACTCTATCGAGGCTGAGGTCGGGACGGATAGTCGTAATAATTCATCATATCCCGGCGACTTCGATGAAGACGGGATTCCCGACCTTCTCGATGAGGACATTGATAATGATGGATACTTGAACGAGAATGATTCACATCCATTTGATCCAGAAAAATATCAAGACATCACCGACCAGAATGGAACCACGGCGGGAAATAACACTGATTGGAACCATACTCAGTGGCCTCCCGATGAAGAAAAACCACCAGGTGTTACGAAAAATCCAGAAGATGGAACTGATGATGCCATGGACCAAGACGACGAACAGAAGAGTCATATATGGGTTTGGACAATCGGTTTTATCGTCATTTTAATCATTCTTGGTGCGATAGGGGGATTGTATTTATTCACAAGAAAGAGGGGCAATGCTATTGAGAAGAAAGAAGTAGAAGCAGATGACTCGATGAACACGAAGAAGGAAATCTAAAGAGAATTAGATATTCAACACCCACGTGTCACAAACTGCGCTCGGTGTGGGACAAATGCCCCACCCCGATGCTCGGACCTAGCGTTCTCGCATTTCTCGGCGATTTACAGCTCCCGACCTGACGGTCTCCGCTCCATATTCCTCACTACGCTCGGAACTTCGTAAATCGCCAGGACGTTATGGCAAAATATGATAAATGACCTTGAGAGTAAAAATCATCATTCACTATTGAAAGATTGTTCGACTTTTGTTCTCGAAATTATAAATAATAACATGGTTAATATATATGCCAAGGTGTGGATGGAAAAAGATGATTCAGAAATATCGGACATTGATAATATTCCTTCTTGTCACTTCACTGTTATTTTCGGCACCACCCTTCACTGCGAAAAGTACGATAATACTGCTTAATCGAAGTGATCCGCTCCCTTTTTCAGTCGTTGTAAATGCCACGGGAACAGGAGATTATGAGAATATACAAGAAGGAATTGATAACATTCGTGAAGGTGGAACGGTCTTTATGGAGGAAGGGAGAGGTGGATGATACTGTTGTTGTGGGATATCCTGGGAATGTACTGAAACTTAAAATGAAATCATGGACGGGTAGGTTGGAGGGATAAGGTTTTCAAATATGAAAACTGGGAAGGGATACTTGGCTAAAATTTGATCGTTTGTCAATAATGGACGTATTGTGTGTGTTACACTCCAAATTGTACAGATAAATTTATCAACATAGAAGATGCTGTTGAATCGATGGAAAAAAAGGAAACAGTGTATCTGGAATCCTCCGTTATCAGCTATTTCACAGCAAGAGCAAGTAGAGATGTGGTCGTCCTTGCTCATCAACAAATCACAATGGACTGGTGGGAAACTTCCCAAAACCGCTACGAATTTTATATCTCCGAGATAGTCAAGGAAGAAGTATCCCGTGGAGATCCATGTGCTTCATCTCTCAGAATGACTTTCATAGATAAAATCCCCCATTTAAAACTTTCAGTGGAAATTGAAACGATTGCTGAAATGTATATAAATGAACTTAACATTCCAAAAGATTCCATTCGAGATGCCCTTCATATTGCTATTGCATGTTTTCATAAAGTAGATTATCTTGTGACATGGAATTGTACCCACATCGCAAATGCCCATACCATTAAAAAGTTATATCGATTAAATCAGGAACATGGCTTGTATACACCAGTTATATGTACCCCTGAAGAATTAATAGAGGTAGTTTAACATGACTGATGATCCGATAATCAATGAAGTTAGAAAAGCAGGTAAGGAGATTGCTGAGGAGGCCGATTTCGACATTCATCGATTATGCGAAATCCTAAGGAAAAGAGAGAAGTTATCCGGTGTAGTGGTGGTAGATCGTATTAACAAGTAAGCTAGACTATAACGGAGATAAAATAGTATTTTGACCAAGCATACGAAAAGAAATAATTCTCCCATCCATAACTCTGCGCTTCTCTTGTAAAGTCACTACTTGACAAGTTTGGTGAGCCAGGATGGGTCACCTTCACTTGAAAAGCCGAGACACACTGGCTCGGATTGAAAGTGTGACACGTCCGCAGGCTTACTAGCCGATACTCGGGACCTTTCCTCTGGGAACGTCCCTGTCTCGTCCAACTGTCTGTTGGCCGAGGGCGCAGCAATGCCTGAAAGGTGTTGCGTAACCTGACCGCACACTCGCGGGCAGGGATAGGAACATCTATGATGTTTCAAGACGAAGTGTGCGCCAACAGGTGTGTCTTTACGGGGGGACTATCGCCCCAGCCAATGCTCGATGCTAACGCACATGCATAACTAACTCATTCCCGCTTTTCGATATTACGGTCTCAGCCCAAATTGCGACCCAGCCGACCTTAATGATTCAGAAATTCTGCAACAAAATCTTAAATTACCGACCATCACATGTCCTGGGCTGGAAGACTGCAGGAAGGACATTCTTCAACGCGGGTGATGCAGGACTTGTGATATTTCCTGCCGCATCCGCACTCGTATAGCATGGAGGGTTTCTTTATAACTCCCAGGCAGATCTTGCATCGTGATATCTTTCCGGGCACGATCACCGGCGCCCCTTTTCTATCTTCCCCTCCTGTCGGCCCGTGCTTCGGTTTATTGCTCTTGTGGGCCACCGGACCCACGTCTATCCAAAGGCCGTCCCTGGTCTCGTGCTCGTTCCCGTCCACGGCACTCTTGTAGGTCATCTCCACATCCACCGGTACCGAACCGCCGCCATCGAAGCGAACTGCGATTTCCACCTCCTTTTCCTCCTTTGCGTTCAAGTGTGATATGGGCTTCAGCCGTCTTACGACCACCGGTCCGATGAGTTCCACCTTGATGCCCGTGGCGTGAGCCTTTCCCGTGTTCTTTAGGATCACCTTTGCCCTGTTCCACACGTTCTCCTTCAACTCCATGTCCGCAAATCTAAGCGTGATCAGGGGATAGCTGTTCTTCTTGCTCTGATCGAGGTTTCGCAGAGCAGTCGCGATAAGGTTGAAGGCCTCCACGAAGTTCCCCTGGTCCACCGCATCTTTCGCTAGATCCCTTTCTTCTTTCTCCTCATTAACATAAATGGTCTTTTCGCTGCTCTCTATGGTGCTGTCGAGCCTGTTCAACCTTTCTTCCACCATTGGTTCCAGTATCTTCCGGAGGTTCTTCTCGGTATCAACGGCCAGTTCGTGTGCTTTTTCCATCTCCCCGTCTTTTTGCAATTCCCGTGCTCTCTCGATGTCCTTTCCAATATCAGTGAGATTATCATCCTTTTCTTTCATCTGCTCGAATCCGTTCTCCATAGCGTTCAGAAGATTGTTCAGGTCGAATTCGGTCTTGCTCTTATCGGCCATGGCCTCGCTCTTAGCTGCCAGTTCCATCACTTGCTTGAAGTTTCGTTCCTTCATCAGTATCCCGGCGGTGTTGAATACCTCCGCAGCGCTTTTGATGTTCACCCCGGCGTTCTTGTATTCAAGTATCTTCATTTTGAGTCCGAGCATCTTCTCTCTGGTGAGCGGTTCCATCATTTCATCGGTTAGTTCCTCGATACATCTGTCCGAGAGCTTTCTCATTTCACTTATCTCTCCGGAATTCAGATGTTCTTTGGCCTGTTTTAAAAGCTCTTTTGCCTGAGCGATCCCCACTCCCAATTCGTTTGCCTTTTTGAGCATCTCTTTGGCTTCCTCGAACCGTCCGGATGCTTCCTTGTATTCCTTTCGCAGGACATCAAGTTCGTTTTTACATTTTTCTATGTTTTCTCCCGCAGCAATGTGATCTCTTGATTGGAGTTTCAATTCGGCATCCTCAAGTAATTCCTTCACCTCTGAGAGATCCATGAATGATGGCGCGGATTCAATAGCCTCCCGAACCGCCTTGATCTCTTCAGATATTTTCTTATCATCTCCGGCATCCACCCTTTCGTCCTCTTCTTGTTCCTCATCTTTCTCCCTCTCATCTGGGATCTGATCCGGGATATTGTCGGATTCTTCAGGTGCATCCGGATATTCATTTTCCTCGGCCCCATCGAAATCAAATAGTTCCTCGGCTTCTTCATCGGGGGTAGGTTCGGGAGTCTCAACAGGATCCGGCGGGTATTCTGATTCCCCCTCTCCAAAATCGAAATATTCTACACTTTCCTCATCTTCCGGAGAAATTGCCGATCTCTCTTCGGGTTCATCGTCGTAATCGTTTCCCCCGGCTCCGTCGAAATCGAAGAGTTCCTCGGCCTCTTCTTCAGTGCTAGGTTCCGGGCTCTCCTCTGGTTTTGCAGGTTTTTTTCTTTCCTCGACTTCATCGAAGTCGAATATTTCCTCGTTTTCTTCATTATATTCCGGTTCTCTAGGCTTATGGACCTCTTCGGGCTCAATTGGCGTTTTCTTATCTTCCTCAACCCAGAAATCGAACAATTCATCACTTTCTTCCTCTGGTAGAATTGTTTTTTTGGCCTCCTTTTTCTCAGCCGACTTCTCTTCGACAGCAACCGAAAGATCAAAGAACTCATCTTTCTCTTCCTCAATGGCCCCGGAGCCACCCCCTTCCTCCATCATATCCGGTGGAGGAGGTGGAAGGTCCATACCGGGATCATCCCCCGAACTCACTTGTTTTTCCGACTCTTCATCCCAGGACATATCATTGTCGTCATCCTGCATTATTTCAGGTTCTTCCACGCTCTCTTCCTCTTCCGGTTCCTCCTTAATGTCGGACAACTTTTCGTATTCACGTTCTATCTGTTCCAGAGATCTTTTGTGGAAATAGGAGCACCTTCTCATATCGTCGGAGGCAAGGGAATCCACGGCCTTCTTGTAGGTCCGCAGGGCCCTTTGATATTTCCCCCCTTTTTCCTTTACCAATTCGATCTTCTCTTTCGCCTCGTCGAGTAGCGCCGTTATCTGCTTAACTTCTTCTTCTTTGGACATTATGTGGAACCTCCTAAGAAACGGAGGGGGTAAATATTCAGTATCATCCGGGCTTGCGACCGATATTTACGAAAGAAGTATCGTGAACATCTGTCGGGGTAACGTAGACATGCCCTCATTAGGGGATAGAGGGCACATATATCTTTATTTATTACCTTTTTTTCTATCAATTTTTTAATCAAAATAATATGAATTGTCCTGTAAAATTGTGGCTATAAGTATGTTTCATAATGAAAATATATAGGTACCACTGTATTCTATCTCTTTTTAGATCCATATATGACAGTTGCAAAGGTTATGGCTGTCAGAATGACGAAAGGACCGGGTCCGGGAATGGATTTGTCTTCCACAACCTTCTCCTCCTGAGAAGCAGCCCCCACTTTTAGGGATCGGGCCTGTGATGAGACCACATTGGCCCCGGCATCCATGGCAGTGATGTTATAGAACAGTGTGACGCCGTCCCTGAATCTACCCAGATTTGCATAATATTCAGTCCCCGATCTTTTCATTTGAGCAGAGGAAGAAGTGCTGTTGGTGAACCAGTAGTTGACTCTCGCATTGTATATCTTGTAGTGGGAGCGGATGACTGAAAAAACCTTCACATCGGAGGATTGGAACGGCTCTTTGGGCTCCACCCTTATATGGCTGATGGTGAGTGATTCGTCAGGCTCAGGCTCATCTTCAGGATTTACGCCATTATCGTCATCATCCTCTATTTCTTCGGTCTTTTTCTCCTTAACAAGCTCAATGATTAGATCGTAGGTACCATGATCCGTCAGGTTATTGCCGGCATGGGCGGTCACTTCTACTCCTGCCCCATATGTATCAAGTGGAGCATAAGGTGGGATGTCGAACCGGATCCTCACAGTTTCATAGCCCCCCTCTGCAATGGTAATTTCTTCAGTGGGGATATTTATTTGCCATCCCTTATCTTCTAATCCTTCGTAATCGCTAATGTTAATATCAACTTGGGTCGGGCAATTCCCGTCATTTTTGATCCCAAGATCATATACAAGCGACTCGTCCCTGGTTCCCTCCTGGTATGGCTCTTCACTGGATAATGATATCATAGTGTATGGCTTGATCGTTATGATCCCCTGAACGGGAGCTATCCTGTAAGTCATTCCACCTGGCTTGGTTTGAACTGTTCCTCCCACTATCAATTCTTCCGATATCGAGGCGGAAGTGTAGTTAGGGACCCTGACAATCACCTCAAAATTTGTTGGACCGGAATCCTCCGCCGTGAAACTCATGGTAGTGGGTGAGATCGACGTAGGCCAAACGGCATCTGCATCCAAAGTAACAATTATAATCTGTACATTCGACCCCGGTCCGATCATTTGAGCCTCCACCTTGCCGGTGAATTTCACGATCCCGTCTTCTCCCGGGCCAACTTTTGCCTCCTGCTCGGTTTGATCGAGGGAAATGGTGGCAGTGGGTTGGGCCGCTCGCGCACCTTCCGAAAAAACCCCAATTGACATCAATGGTAATAATATAACAAGTATAATGATACATCTGACATGATGATATCTCAACCTCCTTATGTGATTATGGATATTCGTGCTATAAAAACTCTTCCACGATTTTGTAACAGGGTTTGAGGATATTAAAAAAATCTTTAATGTCGTGTACCCGGCTAATAAAGAACAGAAACTTCAAACATTGACAATATCCACTTGCGGGCGTTTTCTACATCCGCAGGAATCCTCTTCGGAACTCGTGAACGGGTACCTTCACTGTTTCCTCGGACACTATCGTATCCATCGGATAAGCCCCACCGTTTGGTGGGGGCGGAGAAGAGGAAGCAGATTCCTGCTTTGTCTCGATGGAAACTTGTTTCCGAGAGACGCAGCGGAGCGTTAGGTCCGCAAGCGCCGAGGATGAAACCCACAGATTCATCTGTGGGTGATTCATCACCCTAAATTTTTCCTTTTTTGCTTTGGAAGGCATCCATTGACAGATTAAATTTTTGGAATTTTTCAAAGTTTGTACGGTGGTTGCGTTTATAAGAAATACTCGCAACTATCAATATCAACGCGCTTATGGGATTGGGCGAACGCCGAAAGACGTCTATTACCCTGCGCAAAATGCGCAGGGGAGAGTAATAATCCCGGTAGCAGGTGCTCATCTCACTAAGCATTTCCGCCCATGATAGGTGATTGTATTTTGCAACCGGGAAGGTCAATGTGTAGTATTTCCAATCTTCAGGGAAGGAGTTGGCTGCAATGCGGCCCTTCGATTCCATTTTTCCCCACAAACGTGTCCCTGGGAACGGCGTCAAAAACAACAAATTGAGGATATCTACGTTATAACGATTGGCAGCATCCGCGATCTGCTGCCCAATACCTTCCCTATCTACGTCCAACCCCATGATAAATGAGCCAGCCACCATAATGCCGTGGCCCCGTATCCGCTCTACGGAAGCCTTGAAATCGCGGTTCTTTTGGATGTTGAACTTCTTGTGTACTTCAATTAATCCTTCCACCGTCACCGACTCAAAACCAATGAAGACGCCAAGGCAACCCGCTTTTGCAGCCAGACTAAGTAGTTCCTCGTCATCGGCAATGTTAATAGTCACCTGGCAAATCCACTTTTTTCTGAGATCGGCCTTAATCATCGCTCGGAACATTTCCTTGGCCCGGGCGATGTGGTCTTTACGGGTGCCGATCAGGTTGTCATCAACGATAAGGACATACTCCTCTCGAATTCTTTTGAACTCAGTTATTACTTTCTCAATGGAACGGTGCCTGTATCGCCTCCCATTGAATGCACTGACGCTACAGAAGTTACAGCTGAGCGGACATCCACGGGTGGTCTGGATTGAACCGAAATGATAGCCCGTAGATAAAAGGTCATGACGAGCCACTGGGACCTTGTCCATTTCCTGGTTCATACCGGTGTAAATCCGCTTTAAATCGCCCTGCCGTACGTCTTCTAAAACCTGGACCCAGACACTCTCAGCTTCGCCCGTGACCACGGCATCCACCCACTTCGAAGCTTCCTCCAGGCACATGGTAGCATGGATGCCGCCCATCACCACGGGCGCACCTCGGCCTTGGAACACACCTGCCACTTCGTAAGCCCGCTCAGCCTGGGATGTGAAAGCTGTAATTCCCACTAAATCCGGGCGGGGCATGGCCATGTAGTCGGGAATACCAAGGTTTTCATCAATCACCGTTATCTCCCATTCGGGTGGAGTTAGACCTGCCACCACTAAAAGGCCCAGTGGCTTCCAGATGCGGTACTGATTCCAGCGGTTCCCTTTGACATTGGTAACACTTACAATAGAATTGCGTGGGTTTATCAGATATAGCCGCATATGTTATCCCCAACTGTGCTCCTTTCCCATTCAAAGTCCAGTTCTGTCCTCCAATTCGTCCACCATGTCCGTTTTTTCCCAGGTGAAATCCTCATCATCTCTCCCGAAGTGACCATAAGCCGCCGTCGCACTGTAAATAGGTCTAAGAAGGTCCAGATGTTTTATTATCTCGCCGGGCTTGAGCGGGAAAATGTCCTTGACCAATCTTTCGATCTTTGCCACGGGAATTTTGTTAGTTCCCATTGTATCTACAAAAAGGGATACCGGTTTTGCAACTCCTATTACATACCCCATCTGGATCTCGCATTTATCTGCTAACCCGGAGGCCACAATATTCTTGGCTATGTAACGCGCCATATATGACGCCGAGCGGTCCACCTTGCTGGGATCCTTCCCGGAAAAACAGCCGCCACCATGTCGTCCCATACCCCCGTAAGTGTCCACAATTATCTTTCTTCCGGTCATTCCGCAGTCTGCAAATGGGCCTCCAGCCACGAAGAGGCCGGTTTCATTAATATAAGTTTTCGTTTTCTTGTCCCTTAGATCTTCGGGTATTACCGAATCAATTACATACTCTTTGATATCTTCCCTTAACTTTTCCCCGATATAACCCTTGGATTTGTCGAAAGGATCGTGCTGCGATGCGACGATCACCGAGTCTACCCTGGCCGGCTTCTTGTTCCGGTATTCAATGCAGACCTGGCTCTTTCCATCGGGTCTAAGATAATCGAGTTCTTTGCGTTTTCTTGCTTCGGCAAGCCTTTTACATATCTTGTGAGCGTAGTGAATGGGCATGGGCATCAGGGTATCGGTCTCATTTGTGGCAAATCCGAACATTATACCCTGGTCTCCCGCACCCTGCTCTTTGTGTCTTCCCTTGCCCTCGGTAACGCCGATCGATATATCCTTGGACTGCGGGTCCAGGGACGTGAGAACTGCGCAGGACTCGAAATCGAATCGCATGGTGGGATCACAATAGCCGATTTCCTCGATGGTTTTTCGGACTATTTCGGGATAATTTACAATAATCGAGGTGGTAATCTCACCTGCGATAAGGACCATGCCGGTATTCACCAGGGTTTCGCAAGCGACCCTGCAGTTCTTGTCTTTAGCAATTATCGAGTCCAGCACGGCATCGGATATCTTGTCGGCCATCTTGTCGGGATGCCCCTCGGTCACCGATTCCGAACTGAACAAATATCTATCTGGATTCATCCAATTTCACCTCTTTCATCTATTTATGGTAAGGTTATGAAATAAACTTATTTTTATTTTTACCCCGTGATTCTCCTATCTCGATTTAACTTCTCCTATTATTTTTTCGGCCAGCACTTTTCCTATTCCGCGGGTAGCAATCAATTGTTCGTAGGATGCCTTGGCGAGTTCTTTTCTATCGGTAAAGCCTGCATTATACAGCGCCCTCCCTCTCACACGCCCGACGTCTCTTATGGAAACAAGCTCGGAAAGTTCTTCCTTTATACCTTGTTTCATTCTCATGAGCATTTTTTCAAGGGGATCCACCCGTGAGATTGAAAAAAGCTTTGCCAGTTCCTTCATGGAATAAAGAAGCCATCCTCCCAATTCTACACGGCTTCTTATGTCTCCGGGACCCACATTGTATTTTTTCGTTATTTCATCCTCGCACATCTCTTCCATCCAATCGTCCAATAGAGAGGCGGTCTTGATCTCAGACAGGAAGAACTCTAATTCATAGGGGTCCGCCGGTGCTTCTACGAGAAAATCATCTTTTCTATTATTATAAAGTTCGGTAAATGTCAAGCTTTCCGCTCTCCGAAGATACAGGGGATTCATATCTGGGCACGTACAGAGAATATGGAGTACACCTAGGGCGGAGATTTTCCGATGAGGATCGCTCTCCAGGACCATCAATGCGTTCCTGAGGTTTAAAGCGGACATGGGGTCAACGTAAAGACGGGAGGTGCGAAGCCCGAACTCGGTGGGATAGAAGCGTATGGCCCCGGTTTCAATTCCATTGCACACTGATTCAGTGAGAGAGAGGGCATTTTCGAACATTGGCGGTTCATTCCAGCCGTCTTTGAAACTCCCCGAAAAGACGTTTGGTGCTTTGCACTCGTACAAGCTCAATTTTTCTGATTTAAAGTCACCATTCTCATCCATGTATTTCAGGAACCCGCTCACGAGCAGGAAATCTATGGTGCTTGATATCTGTTCTTTCAGGAAATACTTGTCGGATTGGTGTGCATAGAGGGTTGAATCTATGAACTTCTCAAGTGAGTCGAGCCCAGTCACGAAACCCGCGGCAATAGATGCAAGAATATGAACTCTCAAGGCACCTTCAACCCCCAGCTTCGATTGGATCGACTCGCCTTCACCTATTAAATAACGTTCAACGATTTCCCGGACCTTGTTGCGAGATGAGGCGATGATGAATGCTTCCCCTTCTGTGTCATAGCCCGGTCTCCCTGCCCGGCCGCACATCTGCTTTATTTCAAGGACCGAAATGGGTGCCATACCCCGTCTCCCCTCGTAACGATAAATGTCCCTTACGATCACCCTCCTGGCCGGTAGATTAACACCTGCGGCGAGAGTGGGTGTGGCGGCGATGATCTTTATATAGCCAAGGCGAAATCCCTTTTCGATTATCTTTCGCATGGGGTCGGTTAAACCTGCGTGATGAAAGGAAGAACCCTTCTCGAGCAATCCTGCAAGTTCCCTGGCGATATCGGTGGTCTCCCTTTCGGCTTTAAGCACTTGCTCCGAAAGCTCTTTCAGTTTATCTTTTTCGGCGGTGGTCCGGCTCTTTTCCGTGAGGACCGACATTTTTCGGGCGAGAGAAACTGCCCTGCTGCGGGCATTAACAAATGCAAGGCATTGGTGGCCCTTCTCGAGGTTGTCTCGTATTATGGATTCTTCTCCCTTTTTTGCGTTGGGGAAACCGCTTTCTTCCCTTGTTATTTCACCATCCTGGTTAGCATGGTACTGCTCTCCACCTTGGAACACGTACGATCTTAACTCAACGGGTCTCCAATCGCTTTTCAAATGCACGGCTTCAAGCCAATCGGCGATCTCCTCTGAATTCGGGACCGTGGCGGATAGAGCAATGATCTGGATATTTTGCGGAAGTGACTTGAATCTGGCCAGGATCACTTCCATTGTAGGCCCCCTTTTTGCGTCTTGAATCAGGTGGACCTCGTCGGCAACCACCACATTGATGTCTCGAAGCCATTTTACCCTGTGCCGCAGGAGCGAGTCGGCTTTCTCGGCCGTGGCCACTATTATATCGCAGCGGGCCAATTTCTCCGGAGCGGAGTCGTAATCTCCAACCGAGACACCCACCTTTATTCCTACAGACCCAAATCTTTTAAGCTCATCTATCTTTTCCCATGCCAACGCTCTCAAGGGGACTATGTATAGAGCTTTTCCACCTCTCAACACCCCTCGTAAAACACCCACATAGGCTACAAGGGACTTCCCCGCCGCAGTTGGAACTGCCATAAGCAAGTTTTTACCTTCTTCAACATGCGGGATCGCCTCAGCTTGAGGTGAATAAAGCGATTTTATTCCCATTTCAGAAATAATGTTCAATATTTCTTGGGGCAGATCTATATCATCGACGAGCATAATTATCTTTCCAGATGCCGGAGCTAATCAATATATGTTTGGGATGCTGTTTTAATAAAATATCACAAGAAAAAAATCTGATTGAACTTAATGAAATATAAGAATGGGCCGAAGAATGGCCAATATTCCGTTATGCTTGTCTATCCGCAGGAATCCCCTTTGGAGGAGAAGGGGAAGCAGATTTCTGCTTTGTTCCGATGGAAACTTGTTTCCGGAAGACGCCCGTTTCACTCTGAACAATCTGAGATTGTTCTGATTCTGCCCGCAAGTGTGCGGTCAGGCTCCGTTGCATTAATGCAACTGCGTCCTCGGCCAACTGACGCGTTGGCCGAGACAGGAACATTCTAGAAGGGAATGTTCCGAGTATCGGCAAGTATGCCTGCTGACGCAGCGGAGCGTTAGGTCCGCAAGCGCCGAGGATGCTCATTTCATTCCGCAACACCTATGGCGTTGCTGCATCCACTGATTTATCTGTGGCTGATTCATTTGAGAGTTCCACGCTTTCCACACTTGGGACATTCAAGCTGGTAAGGCCGCTTCTTTGTTTTGATCGTTATCTTGGTTTTACATCGCGGGCAAGGGATATCCATTGGTTTATCCGATTTTTTCTGCTCCTTTCTGGGAGGTCTTTTACGCTCTTTCTTCGGAGCTGCCCCCGGTGGAGGGGTTTTCAAGGTTCCTTTCTTTCCGCACTTTGGACACTCTATCTTGATGGGTCTCTTCCTGGAGGTGACCTTGATCTTGGAACCACACCTAACACAAGGTATCGTCATCGCTTCTCCTTTTTCTTTCTCCTCGCCAATAAGTTCGAAATCGAAGTCAGATGCCTCTCTCGCCGGTTTTTCCCGCCCTTTTTTCCTCGCAGGTCTCTCCTTCTCCTTTCCGATGGAAGGCCTGGATGCGATCTCATCTACCTCGTCCCCGAAGTCTCTTCCGCTCCTGTCGTATATCTCTGAAAATAGTCCTTGCGATACTTCGGTCAGCTCCTCCACGGATTTTTTGATTCCGGAGAGGTCTCTTCCGCCCAGAGATCTCTTGACCTTCTTAATGGCGATCTTCGTATCCCTTATTTTCTGCTTGTCGAGTTTTTCGGAAAGTTCCTCAATGGCTTTTTCCGTTGCATATACGAGAGCATCCGCCTGGTTCCGGAGTTCGGCGTGTTCCTTCATCTTCTTGTCCCGCTTCCTGTACTTCTTCGCCTCGTCTACCATTCCATCCACGTCGTTCTCGGACAGAGACGAAGACGCAGTTATGGTGATCTTCTGTTCCTTGCCGGTACCAAGGTCCTTTGCTGAAACATTGACGATTCCATTGGCATCGATATCGAAGGTCACTTCGATCTGGGGAACGCCCCTGGGGGCTGGCGGTATACCTATGAGATGGAACCTTCCCAAGGTCTTGTTATCCTTGGCCATCTCCCTCTCACCCTGAATGACATGTACTTCAACCGAGGGCTGGCTGTCCACGGCAGTGGAGAATATCTGGCTCTTTCTGGTCGGTATGGTGGTATTCCTGAGGATTAGTTTTGTTCCAACACCGCCAAGGGTCTCCACACCGAGAGAAAGCGGCGTCACATCAAGTAGAAGAACATCCTTCACCTCGCCAGTTAGAATACCTGCCTGTATTGCTGCACCCACCGCAACGCATTCGTCGGGGTTGATCCCCTTGGTGGGTTGTTTGTTTAGTAATTTTTTGATAACGTTCTGGACTGCTGGGATCCTTGTTGAACCGCCAACCAATAAGACCTTTCCTATATCCTTTCCCTTCAGCTTCGAATCCCTCATGGCTCTTTTGGTGGGTCCCACTGTCTTCTGTACGAGATCGGATGTAATATCGTCGAACTTTGCTCTAGTTAGGTTAACGTCAAGATGCTTGGGCCCTGACTCGTCCGCCGTGATGTAGGGAAGATTGATGTTGGTGGTAAGCCTTCCCGAAAGCTCGATCTTTGCCTTTTCGGCGGCTTCCTTCAATCTCTGCATCGCCGATTTGTCGTCGTTGATGTTCAGGTGATGTTCCTTGTCGAATTCCTTCATGAGATAATCCATTATCTTCTGGTCAAAATCGTCGCCACCAAGGAGGTTGTTACCGCTGGTTGCCTTTACTTCAAAGACACCTTCGCCAAGTTCGAGGATCGAAATATCGAATGTTCCCCCACCCAGGTCGAAAACCAGGACCGTCTGGTCTTCTTCCTTATCGATACCATAGGCCAATGCCGCGGCCGTGGGCTCGTTTATTATCCTAAGCACTTGCAAACCTGCAATCTTGCCCGCATCTCTCGTAGCCTTTCTCTGACTATCCTCGAAATATGCTGGAACGGTGATGACGACTTTTTTAATTTTCTCACCGAGATATTCTTCGGCATCGTGCCTAAGTTTGGATACTATCATGGATGATATTTCTTCCGGCGCGTACTTTTTATCGCCGATCTTTACCCTGTGCCGGGTGCCCATTTTCCTTTTGATGGAAGCTATTGTTCGTTCCGGATTCGTGATGGCCTGCCTCTTCGCAAGTTGACCCACCAGACGTTCCCCTTCTTTCGTAAATGCCACCACCGAAGGCGTGGTGCGTGAACCTTCAGCATTTGGGATTACGACTGCTTCTCCACCTTCCATGACCGCTACGCACGAGTTTGTAGTGCCAAGATCTATTCCGATCGCTTTTACCATTCGATTTCCTCCTTATTATATGAACCAGGGGAACATATATTTGTCAAAATGTCAATCATATTATATGTGTTAGATTTCTTATATTCTTTTAAAGGGATTATATTTGACTTTACTCTAAATTACCCAAACCTTATATAAATTTGTTTATCTAATTCCCTTGCATGGTCGTTTCTCGTCATTGATTCATGAGCCAGTGTACTTCCTGTATCATTCATATCAAACGATTTTTTAGGAATTTCTCGGTTAAATCAAGCAGGGTCATATTTGCAGACCCTATATGGGCAGGTCTTCCATGTACTGCTTTTTTATCTCAGCCTTCAGCTCTTCTTCCAGCCGATTTCTTCTCTCATAATACTCTTCCTTTGTTGTGAGACCGTGTTCGATCAGTATTTCCATAAGTGTAAAGGTGTCCAGGGCATCCTGATAGCCTTCCATCATCTCGTCTATCTTTTCATTGGACGGGAACTCGCTGGCCTGCTGGTAATAGGACAATTCACGGTTCGTCTCTTCTACCTTTAGCTCTACTTTCCTCTGTTCCACGTCTTGATTCATGCGATCCTGCACGTTCTTGATACAATCTTTTAACCATGCCATTTTCTTTCCACCTTCTGTTATGGTATTGTCCCAATGGAAATACCTTTTATTTATTAAAATGTTTGGTTTCGATATGCGAATCTACCGTAGACATGACGGCTGTGTTTTCACCGATAAACCATCACTTTTGAATTCGTCTTTAAGACATAACGTACTTGTTCTCAACGCAAAATCTAGCGATAGCGCAGATGGATTTTAATCCAAATGAAAGCAATGGAAGCTTTCGGGAAGTACCCCTGCTGCAGCAGACGAATCTAATTCATCAGCATTTCGATGCAAAGGAGAATGGGTGGGCTAGGGACGCAATGAGCTACGTCGAAATGAAGTAGGGAATCGATGCGGCTACAGCAGCAGAATCCATTAAAGCATGAATGGTTAGAATAAATAATAAAAAGAAAGAAGGCTATCAGACCTCGTTGATAGATTTGATGATGGGCAAACGGATACTGTCATAAATAGGTAAAACGTCGAAATACTACTAAATACTATGGAAATACTTGTATATGGCATTCATTGAATATGTCCGTGGACGATAAGTCTGTAAGGATGGTGGATAAATGAAAACTCGGGTATTGAGGTTTGGAACTTATATTATGACCATGGCCATGTTGTTCTCTGGACTGGTGATGATAAACGAATGGGGAGTTGAAACTGCTTCTGGTGCGAATGCATTCCACAGAGGTGGGACTTCCGGTGATGAAGCATGGCAGGGAGGAGATGTTCATTATGTGGATGATGAATTTAACGTAAGCTCGGGTCATACTCTAACTATCTGGGAGGGCGCGACGGTTCTTATTGATGCCAGTGATGGTAATGGCTCCATAGTGGTGAAAAGCGGGGGCAAACTGGTTATGAATGGGACGGTGAACAATCCCATTATGGTCGATTCAAATCTATCATCTCCGTCTCCCGGGAGCTATCAGGGTATCATTGTGGAAAGCGGGGGGATCGCTTACATCAATCACACGTTGATCGAGAATGCTATCATAGGTGTTGATATTACGGACGGCGACACGGAGCTAAATGATTGCGTGATCAACGAGACATCTGAATGGGGTGTGGAATTTTCAGGTTCGGGCAGTCCTGTCATATTTAATTGCACCATCAATAACACCGGCGATGGAGGTAATAACGAGGGTGCGATCAAGATATCATCCAATGGAAATGTAATTGGGTGTGAGATATTCAACGCGACGTCCACCGGAATCTACATATCCGGAGGTCAAGCTGTTATACGGGATACTCGAATTCACAATACCACCGGTAATGGGATCCGATTTCATGTGGGTTCCACCCCTACCATTATAAATTGCAATGTTTCCAATACGTGGAAGGAAAATATATACATTACCGGAAGTACCCGATCCATCATCATCGACAACTCCACCGTGGGGAACTGGACGAATCCCGGGGCGGGTGACACGATCGATATGAATACTGATGCAACCCATATCATAAATCTGACTCTTCTGAATTGTTCTTTTAAAAATGATACTTTCAATGTAGGTAATTACGGAAATCTTTCGATAAACTATTTTGTCAAAACCACAGTGGTGACCAGCAATAATGACGGCATACCCGGGGCCACGGTTAAAATGTTAAACAAGACGGCTCAGGAGAGGTTTACAAGGACCACGGGGGCGCAGGGAGTGGCCTGGGTACAGGGCATTCATTTTACATATAACGGCAGCTACTGGTTTGACCGGGATTATACCATCAATGTGACCCACGTGGACTATGATTCAGCCGAGCAGGGGATTAGTGTAGATCAATTCAATGCTCCCACAATCTCACTTACTGACCCCCTATCGCCGGTTCTTTCGAGAGTATCACCTCCCATGGGTGTGAATTACATCGGCGGAGAATCCTTTACCTTCAAAGAGAATATGTCCGACAATGGAAGCGGTGTGAATGATACCACCGTGGAGTTCTGGTACCAGTTCGAAGACTATGACGACTGGTATGTCGCTCTATACGGGCAGAGCGGGAATGATAGCGCGCCCACAAGAGTAAATGCAGGTAACTGGTCCAAAACCGGCATTACTTACGAGATAATTATGAATCTAACAGGTTATCCTTTGGAGAAAAAGATAAACTTTACGTGGAGAGCTGCGGATTATGATGGGAATTACCAGATGGACCCAGGCCCTGATCTCAATACAAATTACTCGGTCATATATGATAACCAGTCTCCATCCTTTGTAATAAACAACACTCCGATGATCGCTACTACTGGCGACCCCTTCACGTTCAGCGCCAATTTCACCGATAACGTCAACATCCAGTCGGCTTATGTAAATTATACTTATGGAGATAATGTCCGCTACAATGACTCCATGACGAATGTCGCAGGTGAGATGTGGAATCTAACCGTTACCGTGCAGTCGAATGCCACCGATATTCTGTACTTTTTTTACTTTGTCGATCCTGCAGGGAACAACAATACAACCGCACAGGGTAACGTGACAGTCAACGATAACGATGCACCGCAGGTTCTGGCAAACAATACTCCAAATTACGGGACCACGGGGGACGAATTCATCTTTTCGGCCAATATCACAGACAATGTCTTTCTTACTGATGTCTATGTGAATTACACTTATGACAACATAAGCTATTTCAATGACACCATGGTGAATGAAGCTAATGACGTTTACAACAAGACCATTTCCATAGGTAACAATCTTACTGTTATGTACTATTTTTTCTATCTCAACGACCTATCCAATAATTCCAATATTACTCCCTTGTCCAGAGTGCCTATCAACGACAATGATGAACCGATGTTGCAGGATCTGACTCCACCCTCTGGGAGCACGAATGATAGTTTTATTTTCAATGCATCCGTTCAAGATAATTTGGATTCGGCGGGAGAACTCAATGTCCGGGTTCTTTACTGGTATGGGAATGAAGCGCCTCAAAACGGCACCAATGCGACCCTGACCAATACGCATAATACCTCCTACTTTACCCGGAATATTACATTGCCTGCAAACTCAAATGCAAGCCTTCATTACAATATATCGAGCGTGGATTCTTCGGGTAATTGGAATGAGACCGGGATTTCCAACGTCTCGGTTTTGGATAACGATCTACCGGTAAATAACGGCACCAACACGCCGGCAGTGGGTTACACAGGTGATGCATTTGTGTTCAACTGTTCCTGGAAGGATAACATCGAAATATTTAAGGCATGGGTCGAATACTGGTACGGGAACGGTAATCATACGAATGTTTCCATGGTGAATGTTGGCGGTGATTCCTTTGAGCACACCATCCAGCTTAGGAATGATTTCACCGGCACACTTAATTACAATTTCTCTGCCAATGACACGGAAGGCAACTGGGAACAAATACTCCTGCTGAACTCGAGCATATTGGATAACGACAGACCCATTTTCGGCCAGGATTCAACACCTAACTCGGGTGTCTGTGGAGGAAACCTGACATTCAATATCTCCGTGACTGATAATATGAATCTAAGCACGGTGAAAGTGAACTATACGATAGGTAATTATTCATACAACGTTTCACTAAACGGAGCAAATCCTTATACTAAGACAGTGACATTGCCCTTGGACGCCGACGGGACACTAAGTTACTATTTCTGGACCAATGATACATCCGGGAACACGAATGTCACTTCACCGGTCCAGGTGACCGTTACCGATCAGATATTACCCCGCCTGGTTAATAACAGCGTGCCGAATAACGGTTACACGGGCGAGGAGTTGATTTTCAACTGCAGCTGGTCGGACAATATCAACATAAACGGGGTTTTTGTTGAATACTGGTACGGGGCGGGCGGAGGACATACGAACCTATCCATGAATCTGGCAAACGGATACTATGTCCGAACCATCACATTGCGAAATGATTTCGTGGGTATATTGAATTATATTATCTCGGCCGTGGATGACCAGGGAAACTGGAATTCGACCGGGAACCAATCCGTAAATATTGCTGACGATGAATTGCCAGCATTCGGTACCGATAACACTCCCGGTTGGAGTGTCACAGGCGGGCAGCTGAACTTCACGATTGCTGCCACGGACAACGTTGGGGTGATGGAGGTACGAGTCCGTTATTATTTTGTGGGCATGGGGGGCATTCCCGTCAACATAAGCATGAAGGGTAGCGGTCCGTATTTTTACGAGATCAATCTATCCATGAACGCTTCAGGAATCTTGAACTATACATTCTTAATAAAAGACCTGGCAGGTAATTGGAACAATACGGCGAACCGCTCTGTAAGAATATATGACAACCAACATCCCGTTTTCGGCTATGATGAAAGCACCGGTTCGGCAAATACTGGTAACATGTTCAATTTCGATATTTCCATATATGATAATGTGGAGGTCAACAAGTCCACAGTGGAATATTGGTATGGGGCCAACGGTCAGCATATAAACAACTCGCTAAATGCGCCCAATCCCTACAATCGAACCATTACTCTTCGGAATGATTTCGCAGGAACCTTCTACTTTTACTTTTCTGCCAAGGATGGAGAGGGCAACTGGACGCGTACCACGGTAAAGACCCGGGAGATAATAGACGATGAAATGCCCAGCGCTGTTGATATGAATAAGAATCTCACAACCGGCGATGTGTTCAATGTAAGCATCCAGGCGAATGATAACATCAGGGTGGCATTTGTTCATTATTATTATAAATTCATATACACGAATGAAATGGAGGACAAATCCTTTTCATTTGTCGTACTGGAGAAGGTATCGGGCAACTCCCCCGAGGAGGCGGAAACCTGGAATAACACGCTCCAGATCCCGGGAGCTGCGGCTTTTATTCATGTATTTTATCACATCTCGGACGGTACTAACGGACCATATTTCAACAAGGGAGGCCAGGCCTTCGATCGAGCCTCTGCCGAAGATGATGCCTATGCGTTCAATGTAACGGACAACGACCTTCCGGAATTGGTTGAAAAGCCTACGTTCGATAATATCTATTACACGGGTGACGAAATAGACATCCTGGTAAAAGTATCTGATAATACCTTCATGATCAATAACGTTAGTATCACCTTTTCGGGCATATATGCGGATAAGGGGACGATACTGCTTAACATGATGTATCCGGGTGCCATGTATAACCTGACGATAAAGGCGGATTTGGATCGGGTTGGGCGAGTCGATTTTAACATAAACATAAACGACCGTGCTGGAAATTCGCTGTCGGTTCCCAATGGATGGTACTTTAATTTCTCCGTGAATGATTCCATCGCCCCTGTAGTGGTTGATGTGACGGGAAACGTCACCAGGGGAACGAACAACGATTTCACCATACAGTGTTGGGCAACGGATAACGTAGGTCTTACCGATGCCACTCTGCATATCAAAAAGGGAGAGGGCGGTGAATGGATGGAATTCGAGATGGAATATTCCGCAGGGGAAGGATCGTTTCATCTTTCCTATCCCATACCCCTTTACAACGACTACGGTATAGACACTACAGATGGGACCTCACTTTATTATTACATTTTTATATATGACGCAGCGGGAAATATGGACCCATTGGGAAGCAAAGGGATTCCCTACGTTATTACATTTGTGGATGATGATGTCCCGGAAGTCACGTCTAACTTTTTGGGGAATATTGATGTCGGCACAGGTGATGGCTTTACTATTCGTCTCAACGCAACAGACAATATCGGGCTGAATAATACATTGATATACATCAAACAGGAAGGGGTGGAGGGATGGTCCGAACCCATTGAGCTGTACTCGGAAATATCCGGTGACGGGAGATCGGGTTTCTTTTACACCAACTATACTCATATGCTGGGAATCCTCGGGAACGGCATATCCACGCTAAACGGCTCTAACCTGACCTATTATCTGGAGATATTAGACGTGAACGGCCAGTTCCTTCGCCTGGGTGATTACAAGATCACCGTCAACGATACAATGGATCCCCATGTTGTGGGAGATGCGGCCTTTTCGCCGGACCCTCCGAAAACACAGCAAGAGATGACCATTTCGGTGATGGCTGTTGACAACGTGGATGACCCCGATAAACTTGAGATCACTCTCATATACGAATTCAAACCTTCCTATCTACCGGATCCCATAATTGATTCAATGATCTGGGATGATGGGTCTTTCCATACTAACGTGAATGTTCCCGAGAACGCCATGGAAATGCTATATTACTTCAATATAAGCGATACCAAGGGTAACTTCAACTTATCGGTCATCAAATCGGTTTCTATCAAGGACATAATCGCGCCGAAACTGAACGAGATCCGGCTTAACAATACTGAAATCGAGCTTAAGGAACCCACCAGTCCCACCCGTATTTACGCCGGGGAGGAAATAACCGTCACCATAAAAAGAGAGGACAATGTAGACGCTTCCTCGCTACTTGGAGCAAGACTGGAATACACAAATGTTTCAGATAATCGGAATGACACCAATTTTGTGAATTCCGCATCGTTCCATGGCGCCGAAGCTATCCTCTTTATGGAAAATTTCTCTCAAGGGTACGGGTGGTTCCGAATCATACTGAACGATACCAAGGGGAATAATTTCACGTCTCCCGCCTATCTCCTGAACGTGAGCACCAATGATTTGGACGGCGACGGGACGCCGAATGGTGACGAACCTCAATGGGAAAGCCTTAACCCGAACGGTTCATCCAAAGGGGGTGCTAATGGTACTCTCTTCCTGAATGATTCCGCCGAATGGATGGACACTGACGGTGACGGCGTGGGGGATAACTCAGACAAATTGCTCGAAGATCCTTCGGCGGCGATGGATACTGACGGCGATAGATTGCCAGATGAATGGCTGCCCGGCAAGACCCAAAAGAACTCCACCAGGTGGGTCCTGTTATTCCAATTAGCAAAGAGATATGACGAGTATCTCAAGAATGGAAGTTTGGATTCAGGGCTGAAGAACGAATTTGAGGATCACGGGCTTGAGCTTGGTTTACAGGCTTCAATGTATCCTTTCTCGGACGGAGATGGATGGAAGATAACGGATGATGACGATGAGTACAAGGTCACGAATACCAGTGGTATGGTGAATGTTTACGGTAAACTTTACTTGGATGCATTTCCAAATGACTCCGCCGCAAGCGTTGACACGGATGGCGATGGGGCGCCCGATTACTGGAATCAAGGTAAGTCGGAGGAAGATTCCACCACAGGATTGAAGCTGGACTATGATCCCAACGACCCCGAAATAGTAACGGCACCTCCTCCAGATTTCCGAGACGAACATACAAAAGACCTCAATAAATTTTTGCTCATTGCCCTTATTATCATAGGTCTGATATTCTTGCTCCTCATCATTTTCCTCATTGTTAAAAAGCGGGAGAAGGACAAGAAGGAAGGGAAAGGCAAGGACAAGAAGGATAAGAAGGAAAAGGCGAAAAAGGAAGAGAAAGAGAAGAAGGAAGAGAAAAAGCTGGAAAAAAGGAAGAAAAGGGGAAAGAAAGAGGAGACAATGGGGCCCGGCGCAGAGCTCGCGGAGGAGAAAACGGAGGAAGAGTCGGAAAAACCGGAGGAACCTGAGTTAGAGGGAGAACCGGAACCCGAGGAAGAAAAAGCCACCGAAGAGCCGGTAAGAAGAAAGCAGAAAAAAATAATTCTCGATGACGATGAACCCGAAGAAGCCCTGGACATAGACGAAATGCTTCCGGAAGAGCTTCTTAAAAAGGAAGAAAAAACGAAAAAAGTTAAACCCAGGAAGAAGAAAGTGAAAGAGCCGGAGCCCGAAATACCGCCCTGGGGAGTGACCGAGGAAGAAGTTATCCCCGAAGAACCGCCTGAACCTATCGCCGTGGAAGAACCTGAACCCGAGGAAATTCCAGAGGAACCAGAAGAGGAGGAGCTTGATTTCGATCTGTTGGACCTCGATCTTGGCGTAAGTGATGATCTCGATATAGGAATTGACGATATAGAGCTCGAAGACGAAGAAGAACCCGAGATGCAGTTCGAGCTGGGGGATGATGATGAATTCGCCATCAGTGAGGACGATATTGAGATAATGTTGGGGGATGGAGAAGGGGAAGATGAGCGGGCTGACGAGGTCCGAGAATGGGTCTCTCAACAGGTGGGAGATGAAGAGGATGAAGATGAGGAAGTGGAGGAGGGAGAATAGACCGGCTCACTGTAGGGGGTGAATATTCGATGCAGCGGGAAAGTGGAGTGGGAAGTTTAGGGGTCAGCGAATTGCTGGTCAGTTACTTGAGAGAAGATATACGCACCGGGGATATCACTTCCGAAAGTCTTCTGCCCAAAATAACTGCAAGGGCAAGGATTATTGCAAAAGAAGGGGGTGTGGTAGCTGGTATAGAAGAACTGGTAACCCTTTTTCGACTCTCGAACTGTATAATCCGAAACCCGGTTCCCGACGGCTCGGAAATTAGCACGGGAACTGTAATATGTACTGTGGAAGGAGATGTGAAGGACCTTCTCCGAACGGAACGTGTTGGATTGAATATTCTAGCACGGATGAGTGGGGTCGCAACAATAACCAGGCAGTTTGTAGATAAGGCTCGGGCCGTAAACGAAAATGTGAAGATCGCAGCCACGAGAAAAACCACTCCAGGTTTCAGGTATTTCGAAAAAAAAGCGGTTCGACTAGG
>Ga0187827_10002402_pt1 | contig 25733 bp, 16 predicted proteins | sample ETNtaG_39_FD_167969 | JGI IMG/M metagenome (GOLD analysis project Ga0187827, IMG submission 167969) | Marine microbial and viral communities from oxygen minimum zone, Eastern Pacific Ocean - ETNP2014_SV_150_PacBio MetaG (Illumina Assembly) | ecosystem: Environmental > Aquatic > Marine > Hypoxic... | reverse complement strand
CAGCTTCGCCATCTGCTCGTGTAGGGCCTTGTTCCGCACCTTCCCGTACCTCTGCAACATGACAAGTGACTTCCATCCCCCGATCGCCTGAAGATGAAACGACGAGACCCCGGCTTCCAGTGCTCGCGTCGCGAATTGATGCCGGAAGCTGTGAAGGCTGATGTGTTTCTCGATCCCGGCACGCTTCAAGGCAGCTGCGAGGCCTTTCTTGATTTCCACTCCCTCGAAGACAGGTGCCGTCGGGTGTGGCGTCGCTTCAAGCTTCATGTCCTCGAGTATGGCCAATAGACGCTGGGTCAGTGGCACGACTCGGAACTCCTTGTTCTTAGCAACCGCAACCCGCAGCTCACCGGCAACCATGTCGACGTCTTCCCATTTGAGCCGGCGGATCTCGCTGGACCTCATGCCGGTCTCAGCTGCAGCCAGGACGATGCGGCGCGAATAGTCTGGCAGCTCAACCAGTAGGCGCTCGAACTCGTCGTCGTCGAGTACGTCCTTGGCCTTCACTTCTTCCTTCTGCATTGTCACACCCGATGCAGGATTCGTCTTGCAAAAGCCGTACGTCATCGCTGCCTTGTAGATGCTCTTCATCGCGGCCAGGTATCGATTCTGGCTGGCGGCACTCAACCCCTCAGCGTCGCGCTTCGCCAACCATGACTTGATAGACGACGCAGTGACCCCGGACAAGGACAGTGCCCCGAACTCTCCACATAGAATCCGCAGGCGGGCCTCCTCGCCTTTTCGGGTTCGTTCGCTCCATGTGCAGTATTTCGGTAGGAACTCGTCACGGACGAAGATGGCAAACGTCCCGGCCTTGGCGGTCGGCTTCCAGTCGAGTTTGGAGAGCGCATCCCAGTCCTCGCGCTGGATCAGATCGGCGATCTCTCTTGCACGTCTTTCGGCCTGACGCTTATTCTTTGTGCCGAGCTTCTTGCGTTGACGACCCGCTGGCGTGTAGAACGTGCAATGCCAGGCAGTGCCGCGAGGGTAGCCCTTCACGAGGCCTTCGATGTCGAACGCAGCTGCATCTTTCATGGGATCTCCTGTAGTCCGTTGCTCTCCTACCCATGAAGATACCGACCCGGAGAGCTGACACAAAACAGTTTTTGTGTCCAGTTTGTGTCAGCTGATGTGCAGAAGCCACCGGGAAGCTTGGAGCACATTGTACAATCTCAAGTCCTGACACTTCAACGAGTTACAGAAGGTTTTTCGGGATTTCCAGAGTATCGGGCCTATAGCTCAGTTGGTTAGAGCGGCGGACTCATAATCCGTTGGTCCCAGGTTCGAGCCCTGGTGGGCCCACCAATCGTTTAGATCTGCCGTGGAGGGCGATTAGCTCAGTTGGTTAGAGCGCCGGTTTCACATACCGGAGGTCGCTGGTTCAAATCCAGCATCGCCCACCATGCTCTTCACCCCGGATGCGATTTCGCCTCCGGGGTTTTTTATGCGAATCCAGCTGAACCGTCTCAACATCTCTAAGGTGGTACGGTACACCCCCAGGCCCCCTCGTGGGGCAGCGGCCGCAATCCTCTGTGCAGTCGTTTCCGGTATACAGGCCACCGGAAACGCCGGAAGCCCTCCAGCAGAGGTGGTCGCTGCCCCCTGCTCGTGTTGACGTGCGGTTTCTTGACAGCCCCCAGATCGACACCGACGATAGCCCTTCGTCCCGCTTCATCCTGCCGCCAGCCTCTGTTCATGCCGGTCACGTTCATGGCCGTGGGTGAGCAACGGGGAATGCGACATCTTCAACCGGAGCCTGTGCCGATGTCTGACGGCAAGCCTGTGCGTGTGTTCTTCCTCGGCCTTTGCGTGTTCGTTTTCCTCGCATGCGACCGTCCGTCAACCGAAGCGGTGCCGGCTACGACGCCAGATGAGAGCCTGCCCGAGGACGATGCGATCGGAGCCGCCGAACTTCCACAATTGCTGGTGGAAGCGCGTCGGGCGCTGGCAGCGGGCCAAGCGATGGAGGCGGCCAACGCCGCCCGGCGTGCGTTGACGGTCGATTCGACCCACGCTGAACTCAACAACCTGCTGGCAACGACCCTGGTGATTCAGGGGCAGAATGAGGCCGGCATCGCGTCGGCCGAACGAGTTCTTCGCCATCACCCGGACTACGCCCTTGCCCATCTGAATCTCGGCGGGATCTATTTCCGCCTGCAGCAATTCGAGAAGGCAGAGCAACATCTGCTTAGGGCGATCGAATTGGATCCGCAACAGGCCTCGCTCCATCGGCGTCTGGCAGACCTGTATCGAACAACGCAGCGCCCGGAACTGGCGGTCGAGTCGATTCGGCGGGCAAGTCAGCTCTTGCCTGCATCGGCGGCCTTGAGCTATCTGCTGGGTATGTCCCAGGAGCAGGCTGGCGACGAGTCCGCCGCCTTTGCGTCCTACCGCCGGGCTTCGGAGTTGGACCCCAGTCTCCTCGAGGCCTGGGAGCGGATCAGCGCACTCGGCGAGAAAATCGAACCCGAGTTGGGCACCGTCGCCCGAGCCCGACTCGGTGGTCTTCAAGCGCTCGAGCCGCAGATGGCCAACCAGTTTGGTCAACTTCGCCACGCGATTCTGTCTTCACCGGAGGATCCCTCTCAACACTATCGTCTCGGTGCCTTCCTGCTACAGCACGACATGCCCGCTGAGGCATTGAACCGACTCCAGCGCGCCGCCGTTCTGCAGCCCGGTGATGCGCGACTGCTGAATCACATCGGCGGACTGCTGATGCGGGCGGAGCGACTCGATGATGCCCTGCCATTCTACATGCGCGCCTCTGAAGTGAACCCCGACGACGCGACAGGTCTGATGAATGCCGGTGCGCTGCGGGCAATGCAGGAGAAGATCGATGAGGCGCTGACCCTCATCGAGCGAGCACTGGAGCGCTCACCCAACAATCCTCAGATCCACTACTACTACGGACTGACCCTCATGAATGCAGGTGATCGGCCTAAGGCCCGTACGGTGCTGCAGAAGGGCCTGGAGTTGGCCGGTGACAGCGACCTGGCCGGGCAGATCCAGAATGCTCTGAATGCCATCGCCGAGGCAGAGTGAGACGCCGCGGTGTGAAACTGAGCCTGCTGGTATTGACCCTGTCGGCGTGTGCTCCTGAAGAAACACAGGACCCGTCTCTGGCTGCGTGGGCAGCGCAGATGGAGGCAGCACGCAAGGCTCGCGAATCCGGTGATCCCGCCACGGCTCAACTCCACTTCGAAAAGGCAGAAGACCTGGCTGACGCTGATGGCCGCCTCTTGTTGCGGGTCCGCTCGAACGAGGCCCTCGCCCATCAAGCAGCAGGGCGTGGTGATCTGAGCGAAGCAGAGGATCGATTCGAGACGATCCTGGCGATGCAGCTGGACAGCCTTCGAGCGACCGGTGTGCCTGCCGATGAGCTGCTCACCACACTGGGTACGCTGGGCGATCTCTCCTTGCGCTCAAACGATCTGGATCGTGCGCAGGCCTATTACAATCAGATCCTGACTCTCACCAACGAGGGCTGGGTGGACCTGTCTCCGCAGCGGCCACACCTCTCCTTGGTGTTGGCCGGCCAGGCTCGCGTGCTTCTTGCTCGCGGCGACAGTGTGGCCGCCGATTCGATCGGCCGGCGTGCGACAGGACTTCGTCAGTACGCACAGGCCTACGGATTGTTTATCAATCAGCAATACGACGAGGCTGTTGCCCAATTCCGCAGTACGGTCTCTTACCAACAGCAGCATCTCGGAGCCGACCATTCTGATGCACGGCAGACGTTGCGCGACCTGAATCATGTGCTAGATCTTCTAGGGCAGCCGAAGGTCGCCGAAGACATTTCAGTTGATTGAATAGCTCATGACGAAGCCAGCAAAACTCGACGAAGAGCACCATCGGCGATTGTGCCGCACGGCCATTCAGATTCGCCGATGGGTGGTAGAATCGGTCCATCACGCGGGAGCGGGCCATCTCGGTGGACCCATGTCGGCGACGGAGCTGCTGACAGCCCTCTACTTCGAAGTGATGAACATCGATCCTGATGAACCGAACGATCCGTCCCGGGATCGATTCATCTTGTCAAAGGGCCATTCCTCGATCGGTCTGTATGCGGCCCTTGCCGCCCGGGGGTATTTCCCCGCAGAAGAGCTGAAGACTTTTGACGCTGTCGACTCACGCCTGCAGGGTCATCCCGATATGTCTGTGCTGCCCGGGATCGACATGTCTACCGGTTCGCTGGGACAGGGATTGTCCCCGGGCCTGGGTATGGCCCTGGCAGCCAGATTGCAGGGACGGGACTATCACACCTGGGTGATGCTGGGTGACGGAGATTCACAGGAAGGACAGATCTGGGAAGCGGCTTTCGTCGCCCATCGATACGGCTTGGCCAATCTGACGGCCATCCTCGACTGCAACCGACTCCAGCAGTTCGGCTGGGCCACCGAGGAAGGCTATGGCGAGGACACTCGCCAGCCACCGCAGGACAACCCTGTTGAACGTTGGTCGGCCTTTGGCTGGCATGTCGTCGAAATCGATGGCCACGACTTCGGACAGATCCTCGCTGCGTGCACAGCGGCTCGCACCCACGATGAGGGGCCTACGATCATCGTTGCCCACACGGTGAAGGGCAAAGGAATATCCTATATGGAGAATGACTATAGCTGGCATTCGAGACCCGTGACGGACGAGGATCTGCGCGTGGCCCAACAGGAGCTGGCCGCCCGAGAGGCCGCCTTGTGAATCCTTCCTTCACCATGGGCGATGAGATGGTCGCCCAGCGCGATGTCTTCGGGCAGACCCTGATCGAAATGATCGACACCGACCCCAGGGTTTATGTCCTGGACGGCGATCTGGCCAATTCGACCAAGGCCGACATGGTTGCCCGACAACGCCCCGATCGCTTTCTGCAGATGGGGATCGCCGAGCAGAACATGATGGGCGTCGCGGCGGGGATGGCCTCCTGCGGCCTGATTCCATGGCTGTCGAGTTTTGCAGTTTTTCTGGTGAATCGCGACCTGGACCAAGTGCGTGTCGTCGTGGCCCAGCCGGGGCTCAACGTCAAAATCGCCGGTGCGTACACCGGCCTGCTCACGGGAAAGACGGGCAAGACTCACCAGGATGTCTCGGACATCAGTGTGATGCGGTCCATGCCCGGCATGACGGTGATCGCACCGGCGGATGGAGTGGAGACACGCGCCGCCATGTTGGCAGCCAATAATCACGACGGTCCCGTCTACATGCGATTCACCCGCGACCCACAACCGCAGATCTTCAGTGCCGCCGATGGGGATGACTTTCAAATCGGCAAGGCGCGGGTGCTTCGCGAAGGCGGCGATATCTCGTTGATCACCACCGGTGAGCAGAGCGTTCGTGCTCTGGTGGCGGCACAGCTTCTCCAAGCAGAGGGGATCTCTGCCCTTGTCCTTCACGTGCCGACGATCAAACCTCTTGACGTGGAGGCGATCGTGGCCGCGGCGTCCACCGGATGTGTCGTGACGGGTGAAGATCACACGATCGTTGGCGGTCTCGGAAGTGCTGTCGCCGAGGCCCTGAGCGAACACAGACCGACTCGTTTGATCCGCATGGGCATTGAGGATGTATTCGGTGAGTCTGCTGAGAACGACGATCTGCTGGAGAAACACCAACTTACGCCTCAACACATGGCCGCCACCGCCCGCCGCATGCTGTCCGCCCACACCTGAGCTTCAGGGTTGACCGCAGGCTTGACCAGCATCTATGTTATTTGGTCATGGACGAGGGTCGCTTTCGATCCACCCCAGCGTGAAAAAGTGCACCCCGCGGTGCACTTTTCTTTTTGCGGGTTTCCACCTTGTTGGTGGTATAACCAACTGCTGGATCCGCGACCATCTGAGTCCCCCCGCTACCAGCCCGGGAGAGAGCGAGTGTCCTTGAAGGACGGACTGATGCAGTTGTTGCAGGTGCAGGAGGTCGACCTCAAGCTTCGTAGTCTCGAGGAAGCCAAGAGTGAGTATCCCTCGGAAATCACTCAACGCAAAGCTGAAGTCGATCGCGCTGAGAGTTCTCTGAAGGAACTGACGGAGCGACTCGCCGATTTCGAACGGCGCCAGCGTCACTATGAGCGTGAGTTAGAGGACGCCAAAGGCCAGTTGAAGAAGCTGGAAGCGCGATTCTCAGAAGTGACGACGAACCGCGAATATGACGCACTGCAGATCGAAGTCGAGGCGGCGAAGGCGAAGATGGCCGAATACGAGTCGCAGATTCTCGAATTGATCGAAAATGCCGAGGGGACGCGCGAGCAGGTAGAATTAGAGAAGACGGATGTCGACGAGGTGCGGCAGGATCAGCAGACCCGCATCGACGAGCTACAGAAGAAGCTCGACTCTCTGCAAGGCGAAGTCGACGGGTTTCAAGCGCGGCGCAACGAAGCCGCAAGGGGTCTCGATCCGAACCTTCTGCGGACCTACGAGACGGTGAAACGAGTCCGCGGTCTCACCGTGGCGGCCGTCCGTAAGGGATCGTGTGGGTCCTGCTATCGGCAGTTGCCGGCGCAGATGAAGACTGTCGTGCGTCGAGCGGAAGAGATCATTATCTGCGAGAGCTGCGGCGCCATCATCGTGTGGGATGACGAGTCCGCCTAGGCCGGTTGCTGCACGTACGCTCGAAATCGAGTCTCTGAACTCAGGTCACCTCTTTCGACGTGGTGACCGATACATAGACTGAAGTGGTCTGGATGAGCGCGCCGATTTCGATCGGTGAGGAAAGTCCGAGCTCCGCAGGGCAGGGTGCTGGGTAACGCCCAGGGGGGGTGACCCCATAGACAGTGCCACAGAAAACAAACCGCCTGCCCTCAGGGGCAGGTAAGGGTGAAATGGTGAGGTAAGAGCTCACCGCGTCTTCGGCGACGGAGGCGGCACGGTAAACCTCACCCGGAGCAAGGCCAAATAGGGGAGAAGAGGTGGCCCGCCTCGTTCGACTCCCGGGTAGGCTGCAGGAGGCGGCAGGTAACTGTCGTCCCAGATGAATGCTCGTCGTGTGCATAGGAATGGCTTGCTGTTCGTGTGCGCTGACAGAACTCGGCTTACAGGACCACTTCAGACACATATCCGTCTACGTCTTATCGTGGACATCCTCTCGGCCAAGTCTGGAGCCGACGCGTGTTCGTACCCGCCCTTCTTCTTCTGATCGCCGGATCCGTAGCTGCCCAGTCTGCAGACCCTTCTGCCAGTCGGGTCGTTGAAACGGTGATGACGGAGACCCCGGCGGGTAAGTTTGTCGACGGCCAGCTCGACTGGACGGATGGCGTTCTCATCGTCACCGGCGAGGGCGTGGCCCCCGAGAGTATCAGCAATGCTGTACAGCAGCGACTGCTCGGATTCCGTGCCGCGAAGATCGACGCCTATCGAAAACTGCTCGAGGTCGTCGGTGGTGTGCAGGTCGATGCTCGAACGACGGTGAGCATGTCCATGGTGGCCAATGACACAATTCGAGCCACTGTCGAGGGCTTGGTGAGGGGCGCGACGGTTGTACCCGGAAGTCGAAGGCAGGAAGAAGGCGTCTATCTGCTCGATCTTCAGTTGCGTCTGCTCGAAGGGCTCTCAGAGGCAGTCTTGCCTGACTCGCTACCGAGTTTCGACGCCGTGCCCGCCGAGTTGCCTATGGCCGACTCCGTCATCGTCTTTGTGCCGGACGAACCCTTCACAGGGCTCATCGTCGATGCGCGTGGGACCAGTCTAAAGCCGAGTTTGTCGCCGAAGATCATCGACGAGACGGGCAGGGTCATATACAGCGCGACCCATGTGGATCGACAATTCGCCCTGCGCACAGGTGTCGTCGGCTACGAGCGTGAACTGACGTCGGCGGCTGTGAATCCGCGGATTGGCGGCGAACATGCACACCCGAAGGTTGTAGCCGCGCTGCGTGCCGATGGGTTGTACAACAGTGATGCTGTGGTCAGCCGTGACACGGGAACCCGGATCAAGATGGCCGATAGTGAGGGAGATTTCCTCACCGAATGCCGAGTGATTTTCGTCGTCGGGCCGCGTCCGGAACCGGCCATGGATACGATCGTCACTCTGTTGGACACACTGATGGGCACCCTTCCGTCGGACTCACTCGGCATCGATACTATGGATGTGGGACTGATCGACACGTTGGACACAGAATCGAATCTGGACTTGGACCACTGAGTGGGATGATGACCGACTTCAACCGCAAACTCGCTGCCGCTGTCGAACACAATGACAGCCTCGTGTGCGTGGGTCTCGACCCGGTCCTCGATCGCTTGCCCGCCGGCGTTGCCCGCAGCGCCTCCGGGATCGTCGAGTTCAATCGGCGTCTGATCGAGGCGACAGCGGATCTGGTTTGTGTCTACAAACCGAACTTTCCGTTTTACGGCTCCCTCGGCCCTGCCGGTGTCGAAGCCCTGCAGCAGACGATTCAGGAAGTTCCCGACGATGTTCCGGTTCTGGTCGACTGCAAGGTCGGCGACATTGACAGTACGGCCGAGCAGTGGGCGTCGATGATGTTCGATGAGATGGGTGCCGATGCCGTTACGGTCAATCCGTACATGGGAGGCGATGCGCTGGCTCCCTTTCTCGCGTACGAGGACAAGGGAGTCTTCGTGTTGTGCCATACATCCAACCCGGGCGCAGCCGAATTGCAGAGGCTCGACGTCGATGGCGCACCGCTGTATGAGCACGTGCTACGCAAGACGCTTGAATGGGACGCCGGGCATGGCAACTGCGGAATCGTCGTCGGTGCCACACAGGCCGTGAGCATGGCACGCCTGCGCCAGATCGCCCCCGACCTTCCCTTTCTCGTGCCGGGCGTCGGCAGTCAGGGTGGCGACCTGCAGCATGCCGTGGGCGACGGTTTGCGCGAGGACGGCGCCGGGATCTGCGTCAACGCGTCGCGGTCCATCATTTTTGCGTCCTCTGGCGAGGACTACCCAGAGGCCGCTCGCGAAGCGACCCAGCAGTTGCGTCAGCAGATCAATGAAGTTCGCATGTCACGTCGGGGTGTAGCGCAGTCCGGTTAGCGCGCCTGCTTTGGGAGCAGGGGGTCGCCGGTTCGAATCCGGCCACCCCGACCATCAACAGACCCCTGCCATCGACTCGGTGGCGGGGGGTTCTTTGGGTCGATGACACCCGTGCCGATGGCACTGCGACGGTGCCGCGGCCGTTGCGGAAGTTTGGGGCAGCGCGTTTCTTTACAGGTCTTCCGGTGGCGCGCGATGATTGGCCAGCGGTGACCCGTTCGGCGGTGCTGCGAGCAATCACCGACGTCACGATGTGTGCCCATAGCTCAGCTGGATAGAGCATCTGCCTTCTAAGCAGAATGTCGCAGGTTCGAGTCCTGCTGGGCATGCCATTTTCGCCCGTTGTCGACGGGCTTCCAATGTGTGGTGGATGTAGCTCAGTTGGTTAGAGCGCTAGGTTGTGGTCCTGGAGGTCGCGGGTTCGAGTCCCGTCTTCCACCCCATTTCTTGCTGACGGCTCTCCGGTTTTGATCGGAGAGCCGTTGCTGTTTCGTCCCGTCTCTCAGGTTCCCGCGGATGCCTCCATCACAGACGGCTGACCCACATCTGAAACTCCTTTCCCGGGGCGAATTGATTCGGCGACGCGAGGTCTGGCGTCGGCAGGGACAGCAGGTCGTGTTCACCAATGGGTGTTTCGATCTGCTTCACAGGGGCCACGTGGACTGCCTCGAGTCGGCGCGACGATGTGGAGACATCCTCGTGGTGGGACTCAACGACGATGACAGTATCCGGCAGCTGAAGGGACCTGGGCGTCCTCTCCAGCCCCTGGATGATCGCATCGCCATGCTCGGCGCCCTGAGTTGTGTCTGTTGGCTCACGGTTTTTTCTGAATTGAGCGTGGAATCTCTTGTGCGGCAACTGCTTCCAGATGTGCTGGTCAAGGGGGGCGACTACGCTCGTGCCGACGTTGTTGGTGCCGATGTCGTAGAAGAGGCGGGCGGTCGCGTTGTGGTCTCCGGACATGTCGAGGGCACCTCGACATCGGAGTTGCTCAAGCTGCTGCACAACCCATCCTGAGATGATCGGGTTCGAGTCTCTGATTCTTGCACCAACACGTTGGCAGCACACGATAGCTGTGCTATCTTTGGCCGCGACATGGCCACCCCTCACCAGGTATTCATGAACACGTCATCCACCCGGGAACCTCGTCGTCTGTACAGACGAAGCGATCCTGACCGATTGTCGTCAGTCTCATCGCAGGGCTCTCGACGAAAAACAGGGTCGCTGGTCAGCTGGTTGACGGCCGTTGCCGTTGTCGCTGGGTCCAGTACGTCCGTTCATGCGCAGAACCTGCAGGATTCCGGCGTCGAACTGCCGGGCGTGTGGGCAGGCGACGCGACGTGGGGGGATTACGACCGCGACGGTGATCAGGATCTGGTGCTGATCGGTGAGATCCGCTCCGATGATGGGACCTGCCGACGCATTGCTCGCGTCATGCGCAACGACGACGGTCTACTCGTCGAGGACGTCGCCCAGAGCGATCGACTCGTAGGGGTCTATTTCGGCGAGGCTAGATGGGCAGATACCGACGGCGATGGCGATCTGGACCTTGCCATCGCCGGATGGGACGAGAATGGCGATGAAAGCCTGCGAGTCTATACCAACGACCAGGGAGCGAGCGAATCTGATCGCCTGCTGACGCTGGACCTGAATCAGATCAACGATGATGGCAGCGCGAGCCTGACGGGCGTCCGGTATGCCGACATGGCCTGGGGTGACCCGGACCGCGACGGTGATCTTGACCTGGTGGTGACGGGAATGAGTGCCGGCGGTACATCTCTGACTCGACTGTATGCCAACGACCGCGGCCGTCTCACGCAGGATGAGTTCAACAGCGAAGCGCTGCTGAACGTGCACAATGGCGATATCGCGTGGGCCGATATCGACAACGACGGAGACCTCGACCTCTCGCTGTCGGGTGAGAATGTCATCGCCGATGGCGGCCTGGCGGCGATCACCGAGTTCTACGCCAATGACCCGACGGGTACGCTGACCCTCGAACAGGGCATCGACTTGGGCAGCGACGGTGTGACGGGCATGAGCAACCAGGTAAAACGTGGCGCCCTGTCCTGGTCCGACTTCGACGGCGACGGCAATCTCGATCTGGCTCTCTCTGGCCGCGATGCAGCACTCAATGCGGTATTGAAGATCTTCCGCAATCGACCCGCCGGCACCTTGACCGAAGATGGCAGCTTCTTTCTGAATCGCTTCCAGCGCGTCGACGGCGGGGCACACTGGATCGACTATGACAACGATGGCGATGCCGACCTGGCGGTCGTGGGACGGACGGTACTCTCGAACCACCAGGCCTTTGTGTTCGAGAATCGCGATGGCGAACTCAGCGGCGTTTCTGTCGAAGAGGATATCGAGGGACTGAGCGGCGGCCCCACCGTGTGGGGCGACTACGATGGCGATGGCAGGGCCGATCTCCTGATCACGGGTGTCGATGCCGATGGCCAACGGCAGAGCATCCTGTATAGCAGTCGGGTTAGCGCTGCAAATCGAGCACCCGAGGCACCGGCCTCGCTCAATGAAGTCACCGCCACGAGTCAGCGTGTCCTGTTCAGTTGGTCCGCCGGCAGCGACGTCGAGTCCGCCAATCTGAGCTACAATGTCCGCATCGGCACCGAGCCAGCAGAGCAGGACATTCTCTCCGCAGAGGTCCCCCTCGGACCAGGAAACGCGGGGCTGAAGAGTGACTACGTCCTGGGCAGTTTCCTGCCCCCCGACACGTACTTCTGGAGCGTTCAGACTGTCGACGGTGGACTGGCTCGCTCTGAGTTCACCGCGGAGGGTCGATTCACGGTAGAGCAGTTCGTCTCTTCCGACCAGCGTCTGCGATCCCTGAGCCATTCTTCCATGGCCTGGTCCGACTTCGACGGCGACGGCGACGACGACCTGGCTTTGATGGGTACCAATCGGTCGGGAGAGGCTCGCACTCTCCTGTATGCCAATGAGGAAGGTACCCTCAGCCTGCACACAGACGCGGGACTTCTCGGTCTGACGAAGGGTGACGTGGCCTGGGCGGACATCGATGGAGACGGCGATCTCGATCTGTTCAGTGGTGGTCAGATCGCCGATGACAATCGCGAGGATATCCTCTACCGTGTCAGCGGCGAGGGATTGGGGTCAACGTTCGATCCCGCCATCTCCTTCTCTCCTGCTCTGGACTTCTCGTCGGCCCAATTCGGCGATGTAGATCTCGACGGGGATCTCGACCTTGTCTATGCCGGCCAGAGCGACAGCGTCGAGAACAACCAGCGCGTTTCTCTCACCACCGTCTGGCTTAACGACGGGGATGGGGGCTACTCTCAGGGGTTTGATGGCGTCGAAGGCGTCAACAATGGTGATCTTGAGCTGGCCGACCTCGATGGCGATGGTGATCTCGACCTGCTGCTGACAGGAGCCGCGACCGACGGAGACCCGCGGACACTCCTGTATCGGAATGATCATCCTCTCGATTTTATTGACACGGGCGCTCAGATCCAGGCTCTCAAGTCGAGCAATCTGGCGCTGGGTGACGTCGACCGGGATGGAGACCTCGATCTGGCCCTGGGTGGTCTGTCAGCCTCGGGTCTCTATGCGGCGATGTTCACGAATGATGGCGGTGTGCTGACGCAGCGCGAGGATGTCGCCCTGCCGGGAATCATCGCCGGAGACTTCACCTGGGCCGACTACGACAACGACCAGGACCTGGACTTGATCGTCAGCGGTAACAACGGCGCAACATCCCTTCTGCAGGTGTTTGAGAACACCATCGGCCAGGCCGCCCCCGATTCAGCCTTCGAGTTGCTGACCCTCTCCAACTTAAGTGGCGTCGATTTCTCAGCTGTGAGTGCCGCTGATCCCGACGGTGATGGCGATCTCGATCTGATCTCTTCCGGTCGTGCTGCTGACTTCTCGCCGAGTTCGGTGGTTAACGACAATCTCGCGTCACAGCAGTTCAACTCGAATGTCGCACCGAACGCAGCGAGCACGCTGGTTGCCAGTGACAGCGCCGACGATGTCAGACTGAGTTGGCAGCCGGGCAGTGACGATGGCGCTCCGCCTGTGGCGTCCCTCTCTTACAATGTCCGCATAGGGTCGGAATCAGAGGGCCACGACATCCTCAGTGGCGCTCGGCCCCTCGGCCGTGGGAATGCCGGTCACAACCTGTTCGTGGACATCGAGGGACTCGATAGTGACACCTACTTCTGGTCTGTGCAGACCATCGATGCCGGTGGTGTGGCCTCGCCGTGGTCGACACAGAGCAGTTTCATCGTCGACACACAGTCGCCCAGTCTGACCTCTCTTGCCTTAAACCGGTCTGAGTTGGGGCTGGGCCAGACGCTGACGCTGAACATTGGGTTTGCCGATGCCCATGCCGGAATCGACGCGGCGATCAGTCCGACCGTAACAGCGACGGTAGCCGACCAGGGTTTCGAGGTACTGCCTCTGCAGTTCACGGGAGACACGTGGACCGGTGAACTGACGATCACCGACGGGATCCCGTCCGGGGCGGCAACCATCTCGGTGGCGGGTCTCACCGATCTGAAGGGCAATGTGCTGGTGCCGGTGGATTCCACCGGTGCTTTCCTCGTCGATGCGGATCGGCCAGCTGTTGTGGCCAGTGATCCTGCCGATGGTGCCGATTCCGTCACGGCTGAGAGCGGTGCGTCTGTCACCGTCACCTTCTCTGAACCTCTAGACCCTGCTACCGTGCTGGCATCGAACTTTGCGATTCGCCTCGGCGCGCTCAGCATCGCCTCCACGGCAACCTATGTGGAGGAGCCCGACGCCATCACGGTTGCATTGGTCCCTGAGGGCGGCCTGCTACCGGGCAATGAATATTCAGTCGAAGCGGCTGCGGGAATTGCCGACCTGGTGGGCAATGTGATCGGCCAGTCCACCACATGGAGCTTCCGCACCCAGATCCCCAACCTGACTGAAACGATCCCACCGGCGAGCGCAGACAGTGTCGATGCCGCCGCATCGGTTCTATCAGCCACGTTTGATACGCAGGTCCTCAACGATGGTCTTCTACGGAGCGACGCCGTTCGGATCTTGCGCGAGGGCGTCGAGGTTGCCTTGCGACAGACACCCGTCTTCGACGTGCCGAGTTTGAGCCTCTTATTCGAGCCTGAGGGTGGACTTCGGCCTGGATCCAGCTACCAGGTGACGTTAACAGGCTTGCTCGGCGGCCCCTTGCGCCTGACCGGTGAGGGTGACTACTCGTGGGCCTTCACCACACGCCTGGCCTCTCCGACGGAGTTTTCACCCGCAAGAGGCGACACAGGTGTCCCGGTCACAACGTCTGGCATTCGCGTGACCTTCGACGCGGGGATCGACCCCGTCGTTTTGGCCAGCGATGACAGCGCCGTGCAACTGTTTCGAGAGGGACAGCTCGTCGACATCGGGTCGCCATCCTATGATCCGGATGCCCGTGCCTTGAGTTTCGGGCCCACTGTCGGCTTCCTCAGTGGGTCAACGTATCGGGTCGTGCTCGATAGCGAATTGCGCGGCCCTCAGGCCGCTGGTGAGATCGATTGGAGCTTCCGCACCCAGATCCCCGAGGTCGTGTCGACGACGCCGACAGATGCGGCGTCGATAACCTCGGACCCGCGTCGCATCAGCGTCACCTTCTCCAGTCCCGTCGACTCGGCGGGCAGAGCGCCGCGGAATTTCCGCCTCGCCCGCGGGGGACGCCCCCTGGTGTTAGCGGCCAACGAGTTCCTCTACGATCCTGCCACCTTCACGGTGTCGCTCCCGTCGGTCGATCTCGTATCGGGATCCGAATACACCGTCGCCGTCAGTGGTCGGATTGGTGGTCCTCAATCCGCCCTTACCGACCACCTCTTTACCTTCAGGACTGAGATCCCCACCGTTTCTTCTACAGAGCCGGCTGATGGCGACGAAGGCATCGGTACCTCCCAGGGATTGATCAGCGTCGACTTCTCCAGTCCCATCGCCAACCAGAGCGCCGAGGGTTTCTCCTTGCGCAGTCGATCTCTCGACGCGGCGGACACAACCTTCGTCGTTCTCCCGATTACGGGCTTTGGCGCCGACTCGACGCAGACCCACATCAACTTTGCCCCAGAGGGCGGGTTCCGTGCCTTTACAGAGTATGAGGTCATCGTCGACCGCAGGGCCCTCGGACCGCTGGCGGAAGAAGGCTTCTCCTGGCGCTTCTCCACGGCCCCCCGTCTGACGAGCATCAGCGACGGCGGCACGGTGAGCAATGCCGATGGCAGCATCGAACTCTATCTACCTCCGAATGCGCTTTCCGGCTCAGATGGCGAGATCGCCATCTCGCCCGTAACGGCTGACGACGGGGCTGGGCGTCCTGTGGCGTCGCAGCAGACGCAGGTGGGCCCCGCTTATCGGATCGATGCAGGTTCGGCGACGCTCCGCAAGCCGGCGACGCTGACCATCGGTTATGACACGGACGACCTGGCGGGGGCCAACGCAGCGAGATTGGGGATCTTTGCTCTGGCCGATGGCGATGTGTGGACGCGCGTCGGAGGCACCGTCGATGAGGCGGCGCGGACAGTGACGACGACAGTGCCGGCCCTGGGAACCTTCGGTGTCTTCGAGGATACTGGTGCCGGCCTGGGGTCGTTGGCCGTCGCAGATGTCGACTGTCAGCCACGCGCCTTCACGCCCGCGGGCGGCCAATTGCGCGATCGGACTGATATCAGCTTCGACCTGAGTGCGCCGGCCGACGTGACCGTGCGAGTGTATAACGTCAGCGGCCGCGTCGAGCGAGTCCTGAGCCGTGATCGTGCCATGGCACCAGGACGAAATACCATAGTCTGGGACGGTCGAGATGACGACGCCGATGTCGTCGCCAGCGGCCTCTATGTCGTCGTCGTCAGTGTAGCTGGCGCGCAGGCGGAGAAGGTGGTGGCCGTTGTACGCTGAGTGGAAACAGGCTGGATACCGCCGGATGGGTCGCCATGCGTTGGCTTTGATCGTGGGTAGCGTGCTCACAGCACCCGCCACTTGGGCGCAGCTGTCAGATGTGTCCAGTGCCAGTGGAGCCGACAATGCGGGTCTGTACAGCCCGGGTTTTGCGTGGGGTGACTACGACGCCGATGGCGATCTCGACCTCTACGTCACCAATTGGGCGACGGCTGTGTCCGTTCCATCGAACAAGCTGCTAAACAACGGCGGCGACTCGACCTTCTCCGATGTGGCACCTGCCCTGGATGTCGACAACGATCAGAACAGTATCGGCGCCACGTGGGCTGACTACGACAACGATGGTGATCTCGACCTGTATGTCGTGGATTTCTTCGATCAGGACTATCTCTATCAAAGCCAGTCCAATGGCACTTCGTTCAGCGAGGTTGGCCGGCGTCAAAAATTGGTGAACCTGATCAAGGCCGGCAGCTCGACCTCTGCCGCCTTCGGTGACGTAGACAACGACGGTTGGCTCGATCTGTACATCGGGAAGTTCTACCACGACAACGAGTTATACGTCAGCCGTGGCGACGGTAGCGGCCGCGTCACCTTCGACCGTGTCGACGACCTGGGTGTCGGAGATCGACGTGATACGGCCGGTTTTGACTGGGTCGATATGGACAATGACGGTGATCTCGACCTCTACGTGGTCAATCGCGATCAGGAGAATGCCCTGTATCGCAATGACCTGGCCGATGGTGGCCCCTTCACCGAAGTGGCCTGCGCCCTCAGTGTGGCGAGCACCGAGATCGGCCAGGCTGGAGCGTGGGCCGACTACGACAACGATGGCGACCTCGACGTGTTCGTCGCCAATGTCGGTGCCAACGCGCTCTACCGGAACGACGGCGGCACGACTTTCGTCAATGTCGCTGCGGCGGCCGGTGTCCGTCAGAGTGGTTCTGGCTGGATCACGGCGGCAGCTGCCTGGGCAGACTACAACGGTGATGGTTTCTCAGACCTGTATCTGGCCAGCGGTGGAGACGAGCAGTTCCAGCCTGATCTGTTGTTTGTCGGAGGTGAAACGGGCGTCTTTGCCGATTCGACGGCCTCTGCCGGATTGCCGACATCCGTGACAGCTCAACTGTCTACGGGGTGGGCGGACTTCGACGGCACAGGCACTCCCGATCTCTATGCGACAAATGGGTTTGGTCCCTACGGCCCGGGGAACCGGTTGTTCCGCAATGATCGCAGCCCGGATACGTTCCTCCGCGTGCTCGTTCGTGGCGTCGGCCCCTCCGCAGGCGGCGCAAATCTATCCGCCATCGGTGCCCAGGTTCGATTGATCGACGCGGCCAGCAATGACACGGTCGCCTACCAGCAGGTGCTTCCCAAGACGGCACTGATCCGGACCGTCGAATCGGACGGCGTCACGGCTGCCGCTGCTGAGATCATCTTTGGCGCACCGGCGGGGCCCTACAACGTGCACGTGAGGTTCCCCGGAAACGACGTACCGATCACGCGTGGCGTTTTTGTGGGTGGCGAGGTTGTCATCATCGACGAGGAAGTCTTCGGCGGATGACACGAATCTTCGACACCCTCCGGCAAACGTGTGCCTCCACATGGGCAGCTACCCTGCTGATCGCCGGTAGTGCGTCCCTCGTCGAGGGTGCCGCATCGCGGCAGACGGATATTGGTGTGCGCGCCATCGGCATGGGCGGTGCCTATTCTGCTGTTGGGGCAGATGCGAGCACCATCCGCTGGAATCCAGCGGCCATCGCCACACTACAGCGGCAGGAGATCCTGGGCACGTATACAGATCGCTATGGCCTGGGTTTGAACGAGTCCTATATGGGGTATGTCCTGCCGATTACTGATGCTCACGCCGTCGGCCTGGACTGGTTCCACCGGGGGTTCGACGATGTCAGCGGTGGTCTGGGCCTGAATTCCGGCCACAATCTGATGAGCGTCGCCTATGGATATCGCAATGGGATCGCCGCCCTCAAGCCCTACATCGGCAATACCGCCATCGGTGGTACGCTGAAATACATCACCCAGGATGCCGATCTGGATGGGCGTTCGGTGATGTCTGCCTCCGGTCTGGGTTTCGATCTGGGTCTGCTGGCCCCCCTGCCCCGCGGATTCCGCCTGGGCGTGGCCATTCAGGATCTGGGCGGAACCTCCATCGAACACGATGGTGGGGTGAGCGAACAGATTTTTGATGCGCGTTGGCGAATTGGCATCGCTCACAAACCGGTCGAGGGCCTCACGCTGGCGGCCGACGTCGATGATCATCTGCGTCTGGGCGCAGAGTATTGGATCCGGGGTCAACTGGCCCTGCGTGCCGGGCTGCGCACGGTGTTGGATACACCCGAATCTCGAGGTGACGCGACGACACCGAGTGTTGGCTTTGGCGTGAAGTATCGTTTCGCGACGCTCGAATACGCCTACGAGCAGCATCCTGTCCTCGACGCGACGCACTACACGTCGTTGTCGCTGGCCTACAACTCGAAGATCGTCGAGATCAAGGACGCAACGGTCCGACCAAATCCGATCTTCCGATCTCTGTATCCACACTATCAGGAGTCGGAGTTCTTCGACGTCGTCCTGTCGAACTCCTCGCCACAGCCTCTGGATGTGACCGTGGGACTCATGCTCCCTCGGACGATGAGTGTTCCCCATACGGAACGCGTCACCCTGCCTCCGCAGAGCACGGAGAAGTACTCTTTCTCCGTCACCTTCGATCCAGACCTGTTCAACGAACCCGACGCGTACTACGACAACTTTGTTACACCGATCGTGTCGGTGACGTATCAGCGAAATCGGCGGGAACAACGACTCGAAAAACAACTCGAGCGCGTCTACGTCGCCGGCAAGGGCAAACTTAGTTGGAATGTCCCGGGAATGGCGGCCGCCTTTGTGACCCCCGCCGATCTGGCTGTGGCCGGGTTCGCTCGAGGTTTGGTCTCCCGATACGACGACATCCTTTCGGGCAGATTCAATCACTCCAACCTGGGCAAAGCAGCGATCCTCTACGACGCGCTGGGTGTGTATCGATTTACCTACCAGGCCGATCAGAAGACACCCTTCGCCAGTATCTCTGACGATCGAACCATCTTCGACACGGTTCAGTATCCCAGTGAGATGCTGTCAAAGCCCGAGGGAATCGACACGAAGATCGGCGACTGTGACGATCTGACCGTCCTCTACGCCTCGCTGCTGGAAAACCTGTCCATCGACACGGCCTTCCTCGAAGCCAATGAGCCGGGCAGAGGCCACATCTATCTGATGTTCGATGCGGGCATCCATCCAGATCAGGCGGAAGATCACTTCACCAGCCCTGCCGAGTACGTCGAGTGGGAAGGCCGAATCTGGATTCCCGTCGAAACGACCATGGTGGGTTTCACCTTTGGTGATGCGTGGCGACAGGGCGTGGGTGAATACAAGAGACTTGACCCGCGAGGTCTGATCAATCAGGTCTACGTGCAGAAGTGGATGCAGACCTACAAGTCAGCTGTGTTGCTGGCCGTGGACATCGAGCTTCCCGGTGTGGTGGCCATCGACAGCCTCATGATGCGGGATCTGGATTTCTTCGATCGCCGCACCGACGAGATCGCCCTAGGTTCGGTCACCTCCCTCGACACCCCGCAGGGCGCCTACGATGCAGGTGTCGCCTATCTGAGGGCCAACCACCTCGAGAAGGCGTCCGCCATGTTCCAACGAGCCCTCGTGATGGATGCGCGGCATGCGGATGCTCTCAATGCCCTGGGCGTCATCGACACCCGACGCGGCGACTACGACCTGGCCCTTGATCGCTATCGCGAGTCGCTGTCCTACGTAGAGGATAATGGCGTCCGCATGAACGTCGCCCTCACCTACTATCTGATGGGCGATCGCGAACAGGCGGATATTTTCTACGAAGAGGTCGTTTCTCTCGACGGCACCTATGGGGAGCTGTTCGACTTCCTCGCCGGAGTGGGTGATGCGGCCGAATACTATGAGATTGGCGCCAGCTACCTGCGTCAACTGCGACTGGAACAGGCATCGGAACAGTTCGAACTGGCCATCGGCGCCGACCCCCAGTATGCAGACGCCATCAACGCGGCCGGGGTCGTCCACGCCCGACAGGGCCGCCCGGACGAAGCGCTTGCCGCCTTCGAACGCGCCTCTGAGATCGAGCCAGATCGACCTGGATTCCGGATCAATGTCGCCCTCGCCCATCATCTGTTGGGTGATTTCCAGACGGCTGACGTGGTTTACCGCCAGGTGGTCTCCGAGGACGAAACCTACGCCGGACTCTACGATTTCCTCGCTGCCACCGAGACGGCCGAGGAGAGCTACCGAATCGCCACTGGCTACATGCAGCAGAAGCTGTGGGGCAAGGCCCTCGAGCGCCTTGAGCGGGCCATCAAGGCGGGGACGACGGATGCCGACATCTTCAACGCCCGAGGCGTCGTGCTGACTCGACTGCTCCGTCATGATGAAGCCTTTGCCTCATTCGAACGTGCCGAGTCGATGGATGCGAGCCAGGCCGGATATCGGCTGAATATGGCGATCGTCCGGTATCTGCAGGGACGTCGCCATGAAGCGGCGGTCCTCTATCAGCAGGTTGTCGAGATGGAACCGGCCTATGAGGGGTATCTCGATCTGGGCCCATAGGCCGTTCCAACAAAAGAATCGGAATTGGGCGACGTGATCTGTATCATACTTACGGATCCTGAGATTGCCGATCTTTTGTGTAGACAGTGAGTGAAATGAGGTCTGGCCGTTGCCAGGCATTCGCCCTTGAGATGGATCGAAAATCAACTCCACGGGCGGTTGATCCCCCGAGTGGGAGGAGAGAACCATGAAACTGACGTTGAAACTGCTGACACTGGCTCTGATGACGGCCCTGCTTGTCGTGCCTGTCATGGCCCAGGAGGATGAGCAGGCTGCAACTGCCACCTCCACTGAGGCAGCTGGCTCTGACGAAGAGCTTGATGACGAGTGGCTGAACACAGTGTGGACTCAAGTCGACGACATGGTCAAGGAAGAGGAGCACAAACTGCAGGAGACGGTCACCGTCGCCGGCGTGCGTGGCGCTGAGGCTGAAGACTCCATCCTTGATCGCCTCTACTACAAGGGGGCCAAGCGGTATCCGAGCCAGGACAAGCTAAACAAGGCCATTGAAACTCTGCGCGAGGCATTGGCCGCCACACCGCGCGGCGAGAATGCTCCCATGCAGAAGTATTTCATCGCCCAGTGTTATGAGAAGCTCGGCCGGACCAGCGACGCCCGGACATACTACGGTCACGTCACCAAGGATCATCCCAATACGACGTGGTCGAAGAAGGCCCAGGCTGATCTGGACAGACTGACGACCCAGTAGTCAAGACCGCCACGGCTCGCCCTGGCGATTGATTGGGCAACTGAAAGGGAGGAGTGGCCCCCGGCCACCCCTCCTTTTTCTATATTTCCACACCTGACCCGTCACCCATTCCCGATTTCCGATCGCACTCATGGCTGAAGCGGATAACACCGAAGAACGTATCCAGCTGATCCTCGGTCCCGTCGTGGGCCTGCTCATCTTCCTGTTCTCCTTGACGGAGATCTACGAGCGGGCGGAACTGGTGACCTACGACTCGCGCTTCAACGTGCGCAATTCACTGTTCGGTCCACCGCCCATGAATCCCAATCTGGGCACCATCGACATCGATCTGGAAAGCATCGAGGCCGAGGGACGCTACCAGGATTGGACACGAGATAAGTACACCGAGGTCGTGCGTCTGCTGGACGACTATGGAGCGCGGCTGGTCGGATTCGATGTGTTCTTCGTAGAGCCGTCGACGAATCTGGTCTCGGCCGATCAGATTCAGGCACTCAGCCGAATCGACGAAAAGAGTATCAACGACCTGCTGGCGCGTTCCGACCACGATGAACTGTTCCGCCAGACGATTCTCGACGCAGGGAATGTGTATCTGGGCCAGACGATCGTCGTGCCCCATGGCGAGCTGAGTGCCGAGGAGATCCAGAAACATCTCGAGCCACTGAGTGAGGACAAGCAGAGAGCCCTCGACGCGATACGGGGGCGCTCACCGGGTCTGGCCAAGGATGCGCAGAACACCGTGTGGCGAGGGTACGACTTCGATCCGCCCTTGATGTCTCTTCGCGATGCGGCTCGCGGTTTTGCCTACGCTCAGACGGTACCCGATGTAGATGGCGTCCGACGACGGTTTCCTCTGGTCTACCGGTATGAGGATGTCCTGTTCCCGTCCCTGGCCCTGGCCATGGCTGCCGATGTTTTGCAGGTCCCGATCAAGGACATCGTCGTTGAACCGGGCGATCACATTCTTCTTCCTGGGGCAAAGCTGCTCACCGGGGGTGTCGAGGACGTTGAGATCCCCATCGACCGCTTCGGCAATATGCACGTCAACTGGGCGGGTCGGTGGGAGAATACGTTTACCCACTATCCCCATTTCACGATCCGTGAAGCCGCCTGGCGCCAGGATCGCCAGTCCCTGCTCGATGACATGAAGGTGCGAGTTGCGGCGGATCCCGCCCTGCGAAATCCGCGAGCACTTCTGAAGGCGCTGACACAGGCTGGCTATGGCGATCGCGATTTGCTGCTGACGGCATTGCGCGCCTACCTCGCGTCGTCAGAGATGGAGAGCGCCCTGCGAGCCAATGCAGACCTCACGGCGGCGGACTTCTGGAAGAAGAAGGGCATCGCCGAACCGACCGAGACGCTGTCGCTGATCTTCGAAAAGGTGCAGCTTACAAATGCGGTGGCGTCCCTGATCGAGAGCGACCCACGCATCGCCTTCGAAGGGCTGCAGGGAAGCTTCCCGGGTGCGGATCAGGGCGAGTTGCGTCAGAGCGAATACTACGTGCGTTCCGTGCTGGCCGATGGCGTGGTGCCCGACAGCGCTCGCCCCCTGTATTTCTATCCCTTTCAGAAATACCAACCCCGCAATGGCGCTTCGGCCTTCTTGAGCCCGGATGACGTTGAGGGCAAGATCCTGTTCTATGGACTCACCGCACCAGGCACAACCGACCTCAATGTCACGCCCGTGCAGGGAAGTTATCCCATGGTCGGAATCTACCCGAACGTGCTGAATACGATTCTCGAGGGAATCTTCATTCAGCGCATGCCAGCCTGGAGCGATGCGTTGCTCATGTTCGCCCTGGGCATGTTGCTGTCCCTCGTCGTACCACGGATGCGCGTGCTGGCTGGGGCAGGCGTCGTTTTAGGCATCGTCATTCTGTATTCAGCGATCGCTTTCTTCAGCTTCACTCACGCGGGCTGGTGGCTCGAGTTCGTGGCGCCCCTCATGACCCTCGTCGTCGGCTATCTGGTACTCACCATTTACGGATACATCATCAAGGAGAAGGAGAAGGAGTTCGTGCAGGGCGCCTTCGGTCACTACCTGTCGCCTGCCGTCGTCGACCAGATCATGACGAATCCTGACATGATCGGGCAACTCGGTGGTGAAGAGCGGGTCATGACGGCGTTCTTCTCGGACATTGCCAGTTTCTCCACGATCTCCGAATGCCTCACACCCGCCGAATTGGTGAATTTCATCAACGAGTATCTGTCGGATATGTGCGACATCATCGAGAAAGCCGGCGGCACCATCGACAAATTCGAAGGTGATGCCATTGTCGCATTCTTCGGCGCTCCCCTGTACTACGATGATCATGCGGTCCGTGGCTGCATGTCGTGTATCGATCAGCAGCGGGCGATGACGCAGTTGCGCGAGCGATGGCGGGTTGACGGGGCGCTGCCCTCGGCCCTAGCTGACCTGCGCGACCGCTGGGACCAACAGGGGCGCCCCTTCTGCCACGTTCGGATCGGGCTGACTGCCGGACCGATGGTGGTGGGCAACATGGGATCGCGCACGCGCACAGACTATACCATGATGGGAGATACGGTGAATCTGGCCGCGCGCTTCGAGTCGGGGCAGAAGATCTACGGTACGGGCATCATGGTGAATGAAGCGATCTACGATCAGGTAAAGGACCTGGTAGAGGGTCGGCGTCTCGACTATGTCCAGGTCATGGGCAAAGAAGAGCCGGCCACAGCATATGAGATTCTCGAACGCAAGGGCGAGATCTCAAGCGAACAGTCCGACTTGCTCGCGTTGTATCATCAAGGGCTCGAGTTATACGATCGTTTTGAGTTTGCTGAGGCCAAGACCCGATTCGAAGAGGCGCTGAAGGTCCTGCCCGACGATGGACCGAGTGCGCTGTATGCGGATCGGTGTGAAGACTACGCGGAGAATCCGCCTGAGGACCTGGTCTTCCGGGCCGACAGCAAGTGATGGCCGCACCTTTGCAGTCCCGGCCCAACCTGCGCATCTTCTGGGTTTGCGAACCTGTCAGCCTGCAGCTCGAATGGATGCTCCCGGTCGACCCCACAGCCAGCCTGTGACCCGCTGTCCGCGAATCGTTGTCGTCGGCTTGCTGCTGACGATGGTGGTCTTTGACGCTTGCTCGGGTCGTCGTGCGCAGCTGGCCGAACGGCTCGACTCCACCGATGCCGAGTTGCGTGCCGATCAGGAAGCCCTGCGCAAAGAGCTGGCCTCTCAGCATTTGCGCCAGCAGCTGCTGGCGGAGCGATTGCGGCAGGCCGAGGAAGAACTCGTGAGGCTCCGGGCCCAGATGCTGGTCGCTGGGGAACGACCGGAGGGGCTCGGCCGTCGATCGAGTGGAGCGTCGACGCCTTCTCAGGCTGCAACCGGTGGATCCGCTGCCGCTTCGAAGGCTACGACCACCGTCGATCCTGCGGCGTTGTATGAGAAGGCTCGAGCCCACTTTGGCGAACGACAGTATGGCCCCGCCCTGGAGCTGTTCGCACAGATCGTGACAGAGGCACCGAAAAGTGCTCAGGCGGACAACGCCCAGTATTGGATCGGCGAGTGCCACTATGGGGAGGGCCGATTCCGGCGCGCCCTGCAGGCCTTCGGCCAGGTGCTTGCCTACAAAAAGACTGAGAAAGACGACGACGCGCAGTTGAAAATCGCACGATGTCATCTGGCCCTTGGGGAGAAGGATCAAGCGATTGCCGCTTTCCAAGGCCTTCTGCAGACATTTCCCAACAGCGAATACGTAGGTGCTGCGCGGCGCGAGCTCCGTTATCTGGAGGGACCGTGAGACGACTGCTCGTCGTTGCATGGTGTGGATGGTTCTGCCTCTCCTCCACACCGGTTGTGGCGCTGATGCCCAGCAACCTCGACCTGCTCACCGAGGCCGCTGAAGCGGCGGTGCGCGATGCGCTGGGCAAAGTTCCCCTTGCTGGGGGGCAGGACGGATGGCAGACTCCTGTGCTGCTGGAGGCTCAGGACGATCACGACGCCAATTGGCTTGTGGAACAGCTCCTGGTAGAGCAACTTCTCATCGCTGGCTTGCCGCTCACGACGGCGGCGGAAGGAACAGATCTGCAGGGCCCGCGGCTGAGCTATCGAGTCGTCGACCTGGGGATCAGCGGCAAGGGGCGTCTCTTGTCAGGTGCCGTCGAGCGCCGCTGCCATGTCACCGTAGGTCTTCATTTCAGCGACAACGGTGAACTTGTGTCCGTCGGGGAGGCCAAGGCGGAACTCGCCGATGTGATACCCGGCAATCAACTCGAGGCTCTTCAGCATTCGAGTCATAAGTTCGCAGACACCAATCTCGAGAAACGCTCTTGGGAGCGCTTCGCCGAACCGGTGATCGTTACCACCGTGCTCGGCAGTCTCATCTACCTCTTTTTCTCAAATCGCTGATGCTCGCAACCAGACTGTCGTCACCGACTCAACGTTTCATCCTCATGGGCTTATCGTGTCTTCTGCTGGCAGGTTGTGCCGCCAAAGAAATACCCGAGGTCCACGGGCCCCAGTATTTCTATGACAAGGGCACCCAGGGG
>Ga0187827_10002400_pt1 | contig 25742 bp, 21 predicted proteins | sample ETNtaG_39_FD_167969 | JGI IMG/M metagenome (GOLD analysis project Ga0187827, IMG submission 167969) | Marine microbial and viral communities from oxygen minimum zone, Eastern Pacific Ocean - ETNP2014_SV_150_PacBio MetaG (Illumina Assembly) | ecosystem: Environmental > Aquatic > Marine > Hypoxic... | reverse complement strand
CTGCCTGTTGCTGCCGATAGATTGCTTTTTGTCGAGCATCATCTTTCGCACGCGGCCAGCGCCTTTTTTGCGTCTCCATATGAGGAGGCGGCCATCCTGACGGTGGACGGCGTGGGCGAGTGGACTACCACGACGGTAGGGAAGGGCAGTGCGGATTGGGATGGAAATGGGCGTAATGAGATTGAACTGTTCAGCGAGGTGAGATTTCCCCACTCGCTCGGACTTCTGTATTCTGCGTTTACCGCTTTTCTCGGATTTCGCGTCAACAATGGCGAATACAAAGTCATGGGTATGGCGCCATACGGAGCTGCCAACCGCGTTGACGATGTGCATAAGGTGGTGCGGGTGGGCGCAGACGGCGGTTTCCATCTGAACATGGATTACTTCAGTTTTCATCGCTCCACTGCGCGCACTTTCTCCTCGAAATTCGAGACGCTTTTTGGGCAGCCGAGGGTGCACGATTCAATCTTTTTCACACCCACCACTCACCCCGACCGGGATCACCCCGATTGGGACGAGGCCACGGCGGCGCGCAATCAGCATTACGCCAACATAGCGGCTAGCGTACAGCGCGTGACTGAGAAGACACTGCTGAAAATGGCGGCATACGCGCACCGGGAGAGCGGGCTGAAGAACCTGTGTCTGGCCGGTGGGGTGGCGCTCAACAGCGTGGCCAATGGGCGCATTATGCGTGAATCTCCCTTTGAGAATGTTTTTGTGCAGCCCGCGGCCGGGGATTCTGGTGGCGCTTTGGGCGCCGCTCTTTACGCATACCACGTGCTGCTGGGAAGGCCGCGCAGCTTCGTACAGGAACATGGGTACTGGGGAAAAGGCTATGGGGCAGATGAAATCATCAGCGCTATGGATGCCGCTGGAGTGGAGTACCGGCGGCTAAACGATGAGGAAGCGCTGGCGCGGGCGATGGTGAGCGATTTGGTGGCGGGGAAGGTAATCTCGGTGGCGCGGGGGCGGTTCGAGTGGGGGCCGCGCGCGCTTGGTAACCGGTCAATTCTTGCTGACCCGCGGCGGGAGGACATGAAGGAAATCGTCAACACGAAAATCAAGTTCAGAGAACCGTTTCGGCCTTTTGCTCCAGCGATTCTCGAAGAACGCGCGGCGGATTATTACGAACTCTCCGATGCGGACAGTAGTTATCCGTTGCGCTACATGCTAGCCGTCTATAAGGCCAGAAAGGATAAGCAGGCAGCCATCCCGGCGGTGACGCATACGGGCGGTACCGGGCGATTGCAGACTGTGCGGCGGGAGTGGAACCCGCTTTATCATCGTGTGATAGAGAGTTTTGGTGAGCAAACTGGCGTGCCGGTAGTGTTGAACACATCCTTTAATCTCCGCGGTGAGCCGATTGTGAACACGCCGGCGGACGCACTGAGCACATTTGCCCGCAGCGGAATTGATACGTTGTATCTGGGTGATTTCGTAATCCGGAAATGAGACGGACGGTGTCACAATGAAACAGGTATTCTTCGATGGGAAGGGCGAGCTTCTTCTGAAGGATGTGCCCGCGCCGTCATCCGCGCCTGGGCATCTGCTGGTGCGCTCGGCGTACTCTTTGATCTCCACCGGCACTGAAGCGACGGCATTGGCCGGGGGCGGCAGCCTGTTGAAACAGGCACTGCGTCGCCCGGATTTGGTACGGCGTGCATTGGGTCTGGCGGCGAGCAAGGGGGTGAGAACGGCTGCTGGACTTGTGCGGGACGCGGCCGAGAACTGGTACCCGCTCGGCTATAGCGCCGCCGGTACGGTACTCGAGGTTGGGGAAGGGGTTGACGGGTTCTCGGTTGGCGACCGCGTGGCATGTGGCGGCGCCGGCTACGCGAACCACGCCGAATTCATCAGCGTGCCAATGAACCTAGTGGTCACATTGCCGGATGCTCTCTCCTTCGGCGAAGGCTGTTTTGCCACTGTCGGCGCGATTGCCCTGCAGGGCGTGCGCCGCGCGGAACCGACGCTCGGTGAGACCGTGGTGGTGATTGGAGTCGGGTTGATTGGGCTGCTGACCGCGCAGATTCTGCGCGCCAACGGTTGTCACGTGATCTGTGTGGACGTGGCAGTTGAGCGACTGAAGCTGGCAGCCAGCCTAGGAGTGGAGCACACTGTGCGGGCAGGGGCGGCCGGGGTTGCTCAGTCTGTTCTGGCGCTGACGGGCGGCGACGGCGCGGACGCGGTCATCGTTGCCGCGGGCACAAAGTCCTCCGAGCCGGTGAATCAGGCTTTTGACATCTGCCGCGAGCGCGGTCGCGTGGTCATAGTGGGCGCAGTGGGCATGGAACTGGAGCGGGAGCAATATTACCGCAAGGAGATTGACCTACGCATTTCGCGCTCGTACGGGCCGGGGCGTTATGATCCGGAGTACGAGCAGAAAGGGATGGCGTATCCACTTGGCTATGTGCGCTGGACCGAGACGCGCAATCTGGCTGCTTTTCTGGAACTGGTGGTAGCAGATAAGGTGGCGGTGCAGCCGCTCATCAGCGCGGAATACGACATTGACCAAGCGGTGCAGGCCTACGTCGCTGCTACTGCTGGCACCGAGGAAACCGTAGCAGTGCTCTTTCGCTTCGCACAGGAGGAGCAAGCGGAGCAGCCGCCGAAGGTGTGGCGGCAGCCGCAGCAGCTGCCCGCGAAAGGTGGGCGCGTGGGACTGGCGCTGGTGGGCGCGGGCCACTTTGCGCGCGCTGTCCACATTCCCAATCTGAAATCGATGGCCGCAAATGTGGCGGTGCGGGCGGTGGTCGGTGGCTCTGGCGGCAGTGCGCGCCGGGCCGCCGAAAAGCTGGGAGCGCCGCTTATCGCGACTGATTTGTCGGCAGCGCTGCGGAGCGAGGAAGTGGATGGAGTGTTAATCGCCACACGCCACCATTTGCATGCAGAGCAGTGCATCGCGGCGGCGCGGGCCGGCAAGCACGTTTTCGTCGAGAAACCGCTCGGATTGACCGGTGATGAATGCCGTGAGATTCTGGCGGAAGTGGAACAAGCCGGTGTGCTTTGCGTGGTCGGATTCAACCGGCGCTTCAGTCCGCTGGCGACTGCGCTGCATAAAAGTCTTGAGGGCGTTTCCGGTCCCAGACAGATTGTCTGTCGGGTGAACGCCGGCCCGCTGCCGAAAGAGCACTGGCTGCGTGACCCGAAAATCGGCGGCGGCCGACTGCTAGGCGAAGGATGCCACTTTTTTGATCTGATGGCATGGTTGGCCGACGCGGAGCCGGTGAGTGTCAGCGCGCAGGCGGTGGGCGATTCATCGGATGACGTTGTCGCGACAGTGAAACATGCCGATGGCAGTGTGGGTACATTGATATACTCTGGCTTGGGCGATCCGGCTTACCCGAAAGAGCGCATTGAAGTGTTAGCCGGTGGTGGGGTCGCGGTGCTGGATGATTTTCGTTCTCTGACCCTTTCCGGGTGGCCCGGTAAGTCGCGTAAATTGCGCGCGCAGGATAAGGGCCATCGCGCGCTGCTAGCTCATTTTGTGGATACGGTGCGTGAAGGGACTGCGCTGACGGTCACTGCCAAAGACGGGCTTATGGCCACGTTGTGCGCGCGGGCGGCCTTGCGGTCTGTGGCTCAGCGAGAGACAGTTTCCATTCTCTGACAGAGAAAGTCAAATAGTGACCACTGACTGCGACATTCTTATTCTCTCCACTCAGGACTGGGACGCGCTGCCCACGCGCAAGCACCACTGGGCGCGTAAGTTCGCCGCACGCGGAAACCGCGTACTCTACGTGGAACAGCAGATGCACTGGCTGGGCTGGCTGGTGGATTTCCGCCGACAGTTCAGGCGCGTGTGGCGCTGGCTTTCTGGCCCGCGACAGGTCTCCGAGCGGCTGTGGGTGTTTACGCTGCCGGTGGTACTACCTTTTTTTCAGATGTTTGCCCTGATTAACGCGCTCAACAACCGGCTGTTGGCGCCGGTGTTGCGCTGGGCGCTGCGCCGCATCGGCTTCAAAGATATCGTCTTGTGGGCGTACACTCCGCACGCCGCCGGATTGGTCGGCAGACTGGGTGAGCAGTTCATGGTATATGAATGTGTGGACGAGTTCAGCGCTACGCGCGGGCTGGTGCGCGGAGAGACAGTTACGGCTCTGGAGAGGCAACTACTGCGAATGGCTGACCGGGTGATAGTGACACATCCCAGCCTGTTACGATCCAAAACGGTCCGCGACCGGCGGCCGGTACTGGTGCCAAACGGGGCTGACATAAACCATTTCGCGCGCGCAGGCGCGCCGGGGACGAGGCCCGCGGCGGCGGTGGCCGCGCTCCCTCGCCCGGTGGTCGGCTTTCATGGCTGGATTCAATACTGGATTGATTTCGACTTGATAGCGCATTCAGCCCGCAAACATCCGGAGTGGTCGTTTGCGTTGATTGGGCCGGTCGAGCCACTGGCGCGCGTGGACAAAGTGCGCGGCCTGACGAATGTGCACTTTCTGGGCAAACAACCGTACGAGCGGATGCCTGAGTTTCTGGCGGGCTTCGATGTGTGTATCAATCCGTTTGTGCTCGGCGAGTTGGCCGATGCTGTCAGCCCAATAAAGCTGTATGAGTACCTTGCGTCGGGCAAACCGGTGGTCTCTGTGGATATGCCCGCCGCGCGCGAGTTTTCCGATTTGATTACGCTGGTGCGTACCCCGGAGCAATTCGTGCGCGCGCTGGAGGATGTACTCTTCCGGGCACAGAATGGGATCATCGCTGCTGGGGCGGCTGCGCGCCGGCAGGCTGCGGGCGGTTTTTCGTGGGATGCACGCTTCCAACAGGTCGAAGAACAGCTGGAAGGGGCGCTTGTGGAGCGGCCTCGGCGTGGGTAGATCAGGCGCAATGAATGTCTCGGAGGACACGAAAACCCTGGTGATTATCCCGGCTTACAATGAGGAGGAAAGCTTGGCGCGGGTGGTGGCCGGGGTGCGCGCTGCTGTGCCCGGAGCCGATGTCGTGGTCATAAACGATGGCTCGCATGACCGTACTCCGCTGATAGCCGAGCACGCCGGCGCGACCGTGGTTTCGCTGCCTTATAATCTGGGTATTGGCGCGGCTATGCAGACCGGCTTTATGCTGGCGCAGGCGGGCGGTTATCAGGTGGCGGTGCAAGTGGATGGTGACGGCCAGCACGATCCTGGTGAAATCGGGGTGCTGCTCGAGCGATTGCTGGCGGGCGAGGCCGACGTGGTGGTGGGCTCCCGCTATCTGGAAAAGCGCGGATACATCACGCCGTGGCTGCGCATGCTGGGCATAAAGATTCTAGCTGGCTACGTCTCGACGCTGGCCGGGCAGCGCTTTTCGGACACGACCTCGGGGTTTCGGGCGAGCAACCGTCGCGCGTTGCAGTTGTGCGCGATGAATTATCCGGCAGACTATCCGGAGCCCGAATCGTTGCTGGCGTTCCGCAAAATGGGTCTGGGCGTTTTGGAGGTGGCGGTATCCATGAACAAGCGCTATGGTGGCCAGAGCTCGATAACACCGTTCTGGTCAGCGTATTACATGATAAAGGTCATTCTGGCTGTTTCCATTTTGTTGCTGCGCCGCGCGCCGCGGCGCGGGGAGAGCACATATGTTCCCTGACCGTCTGACATTGTTCGTTTCTGTGGCTGCGTTTGGATTGCTGCTGCTTGTGCTGGAGATGGTGCGACGACGTGCGCTGGCGGAGAAATACTCGCTGCTCTGGCTGCTAATGGCCGGGGCCATTCTCGTGCTGGCTTTGGCGCGACCGGCGCTTGACCGCATTGCCCCGGTGCTGGGGATTTATTATGCGCCCTCCGCGCTCTTTGTGGCCGGTTTCGTCGGCCTGCTGGTGATTCTGCTTTATTTCTCTGCGGTAATCACGCAGCTGACACGCCAGAATCGCATCGCGGCGCAGCAACTCGGCATTTTGCAGGCGCGCATCGAAACTCTGGAGAATGCGTTGGCGCAAGCCCCGAATGACGATTGAGACGAACGCGGGCGCTGGCGCGCCCTGTGCCCGGGCAGCCATGCCGGCGCAGCAGCGCTGTTGGCTGGCCGCGCTGCTGCTGCTAGCGCTGGCGTTGCGGCTGGGTTGGGTACTGCTGATTGACCCGGAGCCGAAACTCGAGGGCGGCGATGGGCCTTTCTATTTGCATCTTGGCGATCAGATAGCCCGAGGGCGGGGACTGCGTTATGGTGAGCCGGTGGCTGTGGTCGGGCCGGTGTATCCGGCGTACCTGGCCGGGATGCAAATGCTTCTGGGACCGGAACGGGTGGTGGTGGCCGCGCGGGTTGGGCAATCTTTTATCGGCGTGGCGCTGGCGACGTTGCTGTTTGCGCTCGGACGGTGCTGGAAAGGTCCGCAGGCCGGGCTGATGGCAGCCGGGTTGGTCGCTGTCGACTTTCGCTTCATCGTGGAAAGCGGCTCGATTTACACGGAAAGCCTGTTGACCACGCTCTTGATGTTCGGCTTGTGGCTGTATGTGCTGTCACTGGAGCGAGACCGCCCCCTCTGGTGGGTGCTGGCCGGCGCGGTCATTGGGGCGGCGGCGCTGACGCGCGGAGTGGTGCAATTGCTTCCGCTGGCGTTGCTCATGCACTTGCGCGTGAAACGCACAGGGCGACGGTTGTGGCGGGCTTGGGGCCTGCTGCTGGCCGGATTCGCGCTGGTGGTCAGCCCGTGGATGATTCGTAACTGGCTGATATTCGGGAGTCCCAAGATTTCACATGGCGGGGCGGCACATTTTTGGATGGGCGCGCGGAGCGAGGGCCGCTCGCTGCGCAAGGACGAAATGCTGACCGAAATTGAGTCACTTCGCATCGAGGACGGAGGCGCAGACCGTTACAGTTACTTTGCGGATGCAATCGGAACCATCGCGGCCGATCCGCTGCAATTTGTGCAACTGCGCGCCCGCCGGGTGATGGAGGCATATTTGCAGCCTTTTGGCACAGTGACGGTCGGCGTGGCCCTTGGCAACGAGAGCGTTAAGTCCATGTTCGGGAAGGACAGAGGGCATGCACTGAGCGAGGTCGTTGCATTGCCCGCATCCTGGCCTAAAATGTGGATGTACATGCTGCATTTTGGCTCCATCGGTCTTGCGGCTGTTTATGTGCTTGCGCGCTGGCCGGAGCGGCGAGAATGGGGCCTTTATGCGATTCCCATTCTGTATTTCAGCTCGGTGTACGCGCTGCTCACCATCATTCCGCGTTACCTGTTCCCCATCATGCCGCTTTATATGCTGCTGGCTGCAGGAGCGGTGGCGGATTTCAGGATAACCACAGCGATGTGGCGGCGTGCAGGGGTGACAGAGGGATCGGCTGGACCGGCCATGCCGCCGGGGGGACGGCGCACATGAATCGCGTCGTACACATCATCAAGGCCACCGGAATCGCCGGAGCGGAGAAACACTTGCTGACGCTGCTGCCGGCGCTGAACCGCGAGCGTTTTGGAGCGCAAGTGATTGTGCTGACTGAACCGCGAAAACCGGCGTCGGAGTTCTTCTACGCCTTACAGGCCGCGGGCGTGAGCGCGGAACGCGTGATCATTAGCGGCCATGCAGACGCCACCCTTCCGCCTCGCCTTGCGCTGCGGCTTCGTGCGCTTGCACCCACCATGGTCCACACGCACCTGCTACACGCTGATTTGCACGGCACATTGGCAGCGCGGATGGCCGATGTGCCGCTGGTGATTTCCACTCGGCATAACGATGACCCTTTCCGCAGGCGCTGGCCAGTTTCGTTTTTTCTACGCATCATCAACCGGCGCACCGATCATTTTGTGGCGATTTCAGAGCACGTGCGTGCGTTTACGATTGAGGTGGAGCGGGTGACCGCATCGCGCGTGGATACCATCAATTATGGTCTGTCGCCAGGCGGCGAAACCCGCCCGGTAGACGCGCGCGCTGAGTTCGGAATTCCGGAAGGCCCATTGCTAGTCTGCGTCGCGCGCCTGATCGAACAGAAGGGCCACCGCTGGCTGCTGCCCGCGTTCAGAGCGGTTGTGGATGAGATCCCTCAGGCCACGTTGCTGTTGCTAGGAGATGGCCCGTTGCGCGCGCCGCTTGAGCGATTGGCATCGAAATTGGGTTTGAGAGAGCGTGTGCGATTTGCCGGGTGGCGTACTGATGTGAGCGCGCTGCTGCCGGGCGCAGACTTGTTTGTGCTGGCCTCTGAATGGGAAGGTTTTGGACTAGTGCTGCTCGAGGCCATGGCCGCAGCGTTGCCGATTGTGGCCACGCGAGTGGGCGCGATTCCGGAGGTGGTACTCCACGGGGAAACCGGCTGGCTGGTGGAAGCGAAAAACGCGGCCGTCTTCGCAGATGCAACCATCAGCGCCCTGCGTGTGCCGGGACAAATTATTGCTTTTGGGCAGCGGGGCCGGGCGCGGCTGCAGAATGAGTTCTCGGCGCAAAACATGGTGGCCGCAACCGACCGTTTGTACGCGCGGCTGTTCGCTCAGCTTCTGGCCGGCAGTGAGCGCGGTCAGCCCAGCAGGATTATTGATTCACAGAAGGGAGCAAAAAGGGACACGATTTGACACGAAAATACCTTGTGACGGGAGGAGCTGGGTTCATCGGCTCGAGTATCGCAGCGGCGCTGGTCGAGCGCGGAGAACAGGTGCGCGTGGCCGATGACTTCTCCACCGGTCAGCGCGAGAACATGGCTGAATTCGAAACGCAGATTGAATTGTTGCAGGGCGATCTGGCGGAGCTGGATTTCGCCCGGCGCGCTGTTGACGGCGTGGATTACGTCATCCATCAAGCGGCCATACCGAGCGTGCCGCGTTCGGTGGCTGACCCGCTCGGAAACAATCGCGCCGGAGTCATTGCAACACTGAATCTGCTGCTAGCGGCTCGTCACGCCGGAGTGCGGCGCATGACCTACGCGAGTTCATCGTCGATTTATGGGGAAGCCCGTGATGGGGCAGCCAAACGCGAGGACATGCTGCCGGCGCCGCTCTCGCCGTACGGCGTCAGTAAACTTGCTGCCGAGCAATATTGCATGTCGTTTTACACGGTGTATGGTTTTGAGGCGGTGGCGTTGCGTTATTTCAACGTTTTTGGGCCGAGGCAAGACCCAAAATCTGAGTATGCTGCCGTGATTCCGCGATTCATCACCGCCTTGCTGCGCGGCGAACCGCCCACGATTTATGGCGATGGCGAGCAGACACGCGACTTCACCTTTGTGGGCAACATCGTCAGCGCGAACCTGCACGCACTCGAGCATCCGAACGCGCCGGGACAGATATTCAACATTGCCATGGGCGAGGTGAATAACCTGAATCAACTGGCGGCAGCATTGCGGGAGTTAACCGGGGTGGACATTGCGCCGCAGTACTCCGAGCCACGACCGGGAGACATCCGCCATTCGTTTGCGGACGTGAGCAAAGCGGCGGAGCTATTGCAATTTGAGTCTCAGATTAGCCTGGTGGAGGGTCTGCACGCCACCATAAACTGGTATCGTGCGCGGAGTGCCGCGCTAGACGCGAAATGACGTATGGACCGACACGCGTTGTGCAGGTGATTGCGCGCATGAATATTGGCGGCCCGGCAATTCATGTGGCCGAATTTGCCTCCGGGCTGACGCGTCATGGTTTTGAGACCATGCTGGTCTCCGGGCAGCACGGCGCCGCTGAGGGGGATATGAGCGATTTGGCCCAGGCGAATGGGGTGAACTTCCAGCGGCTCAAGCAGCTCGGTCCGAGAATAGCACCCTGGGACGACGGGGTTGCGTTCTTGCGGTTGTTCCGATTAATGCGCGACATCACTCCGGAAGTCGTGCACACACACACTGCTAAAGCCGGAGCACTTGGGCGGCTTGCCGCGCGACTCGCCGGTGTGCCGGTGGTGGTACACACCTTTCACGGGCACGTGTTTCGCGGCTACTGGGGCCCGACAATGTCCCGGTTGGCGGTGGCAATCGAGCGTTTGCTGGCGCGGTTTTCCACGGTGATTGTGACAGTGAGCGAGACCGTCCGACGAGAATTGATCGGACATCGTATTGCCCCGGCAGATAAGATTCATGTGCTGCCACTAGGGTTGAATCTAGATAGCTTTGTGAGTTGCGCCGAAAGGCGAGGTGACTTTCGCGCTGAGCTGGGCATTGAGGCGGACGTGCCGCTTGTCGGTACCGTGGGGAGGCTGGTACCCATAAAGAACCAGCAACTTTTCCTACGGGCTGCTGGCCGACTGGTCGCGGCCGGCTTCAACGGCCGTTTCGTGATTGTCGGCGGCGGCGAACTGGCCGCGCAGTTACAGCAGTTGGCCCGAGAACTTGGCATAGCGGACAGTACTGTGTTCACCGGTTGGAGGCGCGATCTGGACAGGGTCTATGCGGATCTCGACGTGCTGGTCAACACGGCACTCAACGAGGGCACGCCGGTCGCGCTGATAGAGGCTATGGCCGCACGGGTGCCGGTAGTGGCCACCGCGGTCGGCGGCGTGCCCGACATGATAGACTCGGAGCGCAGCGGTTATCTTGTGCCGAGCGAGGATCTGGACGTGTTGGTAGAGGTGATCGGGCGCGCGCTCGCTGCTCCGACCGCCCTCCTCGATGCCGCGCAGGATTATGTGGTCGAGAATCACAGTCTGGAGCGGATGTTGGCCGGTGCGGCAAACCTATACGGGAGGTTGCTGCAGGGAAAAGGATATGTTCTCTGAACCGGTCGTTCGGTATTCCGTCATTGCGGTGGTGGCTGCCCTGATTGCATTTGTGGCCACGCCGGTCACTTTGATGGCGGCCCGCCGTCTCCGACTGACCGACCAGCCCGGCCCGCGTAAATTTCACCTCGCTCCAGTTCCTGTTTTGGGTGGACTTGCCATCTGGGCAGCGGTGGTCGGTAGTCTGCTGCTTTTCGGGGACGGCCGGGAATTCCGTGAACTGGCGGCGATTGTGGTCGGGGGTACGTTAATTGCGCTTGTTGGGCTGGTTGATGACCGCATTGGGCTGGGGCCGCGCGGCAAGCTGACCGGGCAAGTGATCGCCATGCTGCTTATTTCACTGACGGGCGTAAAGGTCAACCTGTTTGCTGAAGCGTGGTTGAACGTGGCGGTGACGGTGTTCTGGGGCGTTTTTGTGATAAACGCCATAAATCTTCAAGACAATATGGACGGGCTGGCAGCGGGAATTTCCGCTGTGGCGGCGAGCGCCTTCTTGCTTCTGGCGGTACTGAATGGGCAGGTGTTGGTGGCCAGCCTGGCAGCGGCGCTACTGGGCGCGTGCCTCGGATTTCTTTTCTATAATTTTCAGCCGGCGGTCTCATTCATGGGTGACACCGGTTCGATGCTGCTCGGCATTGCACTGGCGGTTTTGGGCATTAAGCTCACTTTTCCGGGCGTTTCGCACTCGCAGACTTGGCTGGTGCCTGTGTTTGTGCTGGGGGTGCCGGCATTCGATACGCTTCTGGTAGTTATCTCGCGCGTGCGGCGCGGAAAGGCATGGTGGCAGGGCGGCATTGACCACACCTCGCACCGCATGGTGCAACTAGGGCTTAGCCATCGTCGCACCGCCTTTGCTCTCTACCTTGCGACTGGAATACTTGGTCTGCTGGCGGCGGTGATGGTGTATCTGGCTTCGCCAACGGTGGCATGGCTCCTGACGGGGGGCACGCTTCTGCTTGGATTGGGGTTGATTTACGGTATGGAGTTGCTGTGGGAAGGAATGCGCGAAAGTCGCTTGAAAGCGGACATCAACATAACCGTTATCGGCGGCGGAGAGGATTTCCTGCCGGCTTTGCAGGCAGTGGCCACTGTGGGCAGGAGCGTCGCGATTGTGCTCACCCCGGTGACGGCGGAGGGTGAAAGCGCCACTAGCTTGCGGGAGGTCGACCGGCAGCGGATGGCTGAATTCGCCACCCTGGTCGCGGAGCATCCCGGTTCAGTGCGGTGCATATTGAAAACTATGGGTGAATGGGACGCGGTCAACCTGCGCGAGCGTGCAGCGCTGATGAATGCGGCCTTTCGGCTGCGCGGGCAGCTGTTGGTGAATCTATCTGCGGCTGCCGGCGACGACCGCTCGGCTGCTGCCAGCCCGGAAGTATTGCGCGCTATCCGCGAAACGGATTTGATCGTGGTGGGCGGAGACCTGAGCGAGAATGTGATGCCCACTCTGGCGCTGCCCGAAGTGAGCCGGGCACTGATGCGGGCAAAGTGCCCTCGCGTGCTGGTGCATGCGGACCCCGGACAGGCGCTGGAAAGGCTGGTGTCAGCGGGGGTGGCGGATGTGTTTACGCATGCAATCGCCCCGCAGCAGCTGCGCGGCCCCTGGCACGCAGTTGAGGATTTACGCGATAGCGGGCAACTGGCTCTGGCGCTTCACGGCATATGGTTAAAGCGCACCCGACGCAGCAGCCTTCCGCAGCCGCTTGGTGTTAGGCTGCATGGCTGACGCCCGCGTCTCAACGCAGTGGTCTCCCTCTGACCGCACGGCCGGATGGGCCGTGTTCGGGCTGCTCTTTCTGGTGTACTGGCTCACGGCATCCCTCACTTTCATCGGCACGGACGAGTGGTTCCTTTTTGACACCGCCGAGAGTTTCGCACGGCGCGGCAGCGTGATGCGCAACATGACGGCGGACTTAGACTGGCCGGGGCATACATATGTGGAACCGCTGCTGCCGCTGTTAAGCGTGCCGCTCGTTTTGCTCTCCGACAGTGTGCGCGGAATTGGTGTCGCTCACACCGTGCTTCTGTTCAACATGCTCGTTACGGCTGTGACCGGGGCACTCCTCTTCCTTTATGTGCGCAGCTTGGATTACGAGTACAGGGTGGCCACGGCACTGGCGCTGCTTTTTGGGTTGACTACGATTGCCTGGCCTTATAGCAAGACTTATTTCCGGGGACCGGTGGCCGGCTTCGCGTTGTTGTTTACTGCCTACGGGTTGCTGCGCTGGCGACAGGGGCTGCGCGCACGTGCTGAGTGGCCGCACGGCTGGCTGCTGCTGGCAACCGTGAGCGGGGCTGCCAGCGTGCTCGCCAAGGAATCCGGGGCGGTGGGTCTGCCGATGCTCGTGCTAATTCCGCTGGTTGGGCGGCGTTATCTGCCGCGCTCTCGGCGGCAGCGCTGGCAGCTCAGTCTGCTGGTGGCCGCGCTCGTCGGCCTGGCTTTTGGGGGTATGTATGCTTACACGAGAGTACTGGGCGCGGGAGTTTTCCGCTTTCAACCCGTCGCGCGTGTTTCAGAGGCCTACAACAACCTTTTCCTCGCTGGCGAAGGCGCGCTCGGATTTCTTATCAGCCCGGGCAAGGGTGTCTTCTGGCACTCCCCGGTTTTGCTGCTGGCGCTGGCAGCGCCATGGCTGGCAAGCAGGGAGCGCCGCCTCGACACCAGTTGGCCGTTGTTGATGCTCGCGGCTTTTGTTGCCGTCTATGCGTTGGTGCGGGGTGTCGTCTGGTTTGGCGGCACAAATTGGGGCCCGCGCTATCTCACCCCGGTAACGCCTTTCGTGATGCTTGGAGTGGCCCCGGCGCTGCAGCGTTGTTTCGCTGCAAACGGGCGAGGGCGCTGGAGTTTGGCGGTAGGGTTGCTGGCGCTATTGGGATTAGCGGTGCAGATTGGAGCGGTGTGGGTGAATCCACTGGATTACTACGCGGTTCTGGATGAGACCGGAATCCCGGGAGCACCGTGGACAGTGGCGATATGGTCCCTGGTTTTTGCGCCAATCGCGGGCCACTGGCGTATTCTGTTGGCTGGCGCTATGGCGGATTTTGCGTGGGTGCAGGCCGGCGTGGACGGGCCGGATTGGGCGCTAGCGATTGCCCTGCTGCTGGGTGTGGCAGCATTGGCTCTATTGCTGCGCCGGTTAAAGCGAGCCGAAATAGGCCGCTCGTCCGCTACCGCTGCAACGGCCCTAATTATATTGGCGCTTCTCGGCATTTCACTGCTTATGCTGCGACGCATCTATCGCGACCAACGCTATCGGGGTGAAAATGTCGCTCTGCACACCATGCGCGCCGAACTGGAGACCACCGCGCTTCCGGATACGGTCATCTTCCTCAACAATCGCACTTATTTCGATTATATGCTCAATTACTACAAGGGCGACGCGATGTGGTACACGCTGCAACTGAACCCGAATGAGTTAATCCCCGCCGGTGGCAGTGCACCGGACCACGCTACTGACCCGTTCGACTTGCTCAACCCAGATGCGTGGAGCCCGGTGGATTATTTCGGACGTCAGCATCAGACTGTGGTACTGCTGATGGAGAGCGGGATTTACCACCGGAATGTGGTCCGGCCGATGGAATGGTGGATGAACACCGAGTTTCACCGTATTCGCGCACGCGGTTACGCTGACGATGTGCATGTAATAAGCTTTTCCAGCGTGACCGCTCCGCCGCGCGAGGCGACGCCCGAGTTCCGCCTGGAGGTTTTTCTCGGGGATGGGATTGCACTGCGCGGATATGACCCGCAGCCGCCGCCCGGTCTGGTGAGGCCGGGCAGCGTGTTGAACCTTTCAATGCAGTGGCAGGCGCTGCGAGATGTCCAGCAGAACTACACGATCGGTACGTTCCTGATGAACCCGAAGGGAACGATCACGTTGCAGAACGATAGCCAGCCTGTGGGTGGGTTCTGGCCGACAAGCAGCTGGCGCGAAGGTGATGTAGTGCGCCATAATGTTGCCTTCGCGCTTCCGGATGATTTGCCGCCCGGGCATTATGAGCTATGGACAGTGATGTACTCGTCCGTGGATGGCGTCCGGCTGCCGGTGAGCGACGCCAGCGCCACCACGATTCGCGACCACGTCACGCTGTACAGCGTGGAGGTCGCGCGCTGAGATGGCAGCGTCAAGCGGAAGAGAGTATGTGCTTGACTGCTTCGGCGAGGTCGGGCAGAAACGGTATGTGCCCCAGACCCGCGGAGGTCACTTGGAGGGATGTCCCGTGACCGCGCCCGGTGGCCACCAGAATCGGGCCCACGCCCGCTGCGGCTGCAGCTTGCAGGTCGGTAAGCGAGTCCCCAATCATCCAGGAGCAGGTCAGGTCCAGATGCAATTCGATGCCAGCTTGCAGCAGCAGGCCGGGTCTGGGCTTGCGGCATTCACAGGCGTCTTCCGGGGCGTGCGGACAGAGGTAAAGCGCGTCGATGCGGCCGCCGGCCGCGTGGATTCGTTCGAGTAAGTAATGATTTATCTGGGCAACGGTTTCCGCAGATACCAATCCTCGCCCGATTGCGGACTGGTTGGTGATTATCACGATGGCGTGCTCGGATTGCGCCAGTCGCGCAAGCGCCGGTAGGGCGGCCGGGAAGATGTGCAGCTGCTCAGTACTGCGCACGTAATCGATGCGGTTCTCGTTGATTACGCCGTCTCGGTCAAGAAACACTGCGCTGCGCGCGCGGCGCGGCGAAATTGAATCTGTGGGCATGCCGGCAGGATTCTAACACGCGGAGATGAAACGCATACTAGTGACGGGCGGGGCTGGCTTTATCGGCTCGCACACGGTGGATTTGCTGTTGAGCCGTGGGTATCAGGTGCGCGTTCTCGACAATCTCTCTCCGCCGGTGCACCGCAGTGGCCAGTTGCCCGATTATTATGCGGAGCAGGCGGAGTTCATGGCCGGCGATGTGCGCGAGAAGGCGGATTGGAAGCGGGCACTTGAAGGCATTGATGCCGTTTTCCACCTGGCGGCTTATCAGGATTATTTGCCCGATTTCTCCAAGTTTTTCCATGTAAACGTCGTTGGCACAGCGCTGCTGTATGAGGTCATTATGGAACACGGTTTTCCCGTCCGTAAAGTTGTGCTCGCCTCTTCGCAAGCTTCATATGGTGAGGGGAAATATCTCTGTGCTACGCATGGCGTCCAATATCCGCCACCGCGTGCGACCGAGCGACTCGAGCAACAGGATTGGGAGCCACAGTGCCCACTGTGCGGGGCGCAGCTGGAGGTCGTTGAGACCGACGAAGCGCGCGTGAATCCGCATAATTCTTATGCGATGAGCAAATACACGCAGGAGATGATTGCGCTTGTGCTTGGCCGGCGCTACGAGATTCCATCCGTGGCATTGCGCTATTCAATCGTGCAGGGCGCGCGGCAATCGTTTCGCAATGCCTATTCGGGCGTGCTGCGCATTTTCGCGATGCAGCTGCTTGCTGGTGAGCGTCCGACGGCTTATGAAGATGGCGAGCAGATCCGCGACTATGTTTACGTGGGCGATGTGGCGCGCGCGAACCTGGTGGCTTTGGAAAACGCACGCGCTGACCTCCGCGCGTTTAACGTTGGCGGTGGCCGGCGGGTGACGGTAAACCAGTTTGCGCGCACAATGGCGGAGGCGATCGGGCGGCCGGAGTTGATACCGGTTTGCCGGGGCGAATATCGCTTCGGAGACACCCGTCACATTAGCTCTGATATCGGGCAGCTGGGTGAACTGGGATGGCAGCCGATCGGGACGGTGGAACAGAGCGTGGCTGAGTACCTGGAATGGGCGCGGCGACAGCCTGATTTCGGGAATTTCGCTACGCGGGCGCGGGAGGACATGCGCAAACTTGGGGCGGTGCGAGGCGGAGAAAAGTGAGTGATTCGCCAGGAGGGTAATCAAAATGAGTTATGTCGATGAATATCTGACCGGTCTGGAAAAGGCGGTGCGGAATCTTTCTCGCCCTGACGTTGAGGCCGTGGTCGATACGATGCTGGATGCCTGGCGGGAGAATCGCCAGGTTTTCATCATCGGCAATGGCGGCAGCGCTGCCACTGCGGCGCACATGATGAACGACTTGTGCAAACTGACCGTCGTGCCCGGCAAGCGGCGCTTCCGCGCGATTGCATTGACGGACAATGTGCCGCTTCTCACAGCGTGGGGAAACGATGCTTCTTTTGAGGATGTGTTCGTGGAGCCGTTGCGCAACCTGATGCGCGCGGCCGATTTACTTGTCATCATTTCCACCAGCGGAGAATCCCCAAACCTGATAAAGGCGATGAGGTGCGCACAGACCGAGTTCTCTGGAACCGTAATTGGCATTACCGGGAGTGACGGCGGCCGGTTGGCAGCCGGGGCTGACCTGGTGGTGCGCATCCCCAGTGACCATATCGGCCAGCAGGAGGACGGGCACCTGATCGTCAATCACGCCGTCTCTAACGCGCTGGTGGAGAGATTGCGCGCGCTCGAATGAGCCCTGCCCCCAAGAAGGCAGTGGAGCTTTCCGTCATCGTACCGACTTTTAATGAGGCCGCGCGAATTACGTCTGGCGTGCAGGCGATAATGGGTTTCCTGCGCGATGCAAGGCGTTCGTGGGAGTTGATTGTGGTGGATGACGGCAGCGCGGATGCGACCCCGGAGATTGTGGAACAGGCTATCGGTGGGGAAGTGCGCGCGCGTCTGATTCAATATCGACCGAACCGCGGCAAAGGATTCGCGGTGCGCACCGGGGTTCTGGCAGCCACGGGCATGTGGATTGTCTTTCTCGATGCCGACCTTTCTACGCCGGTGGAGGAAATAGACCGCGCGATGCCCCGGCTGCAGTCGGGAGTTGATATAGTGGTGGGCTCGCGCGCACACCCGGATGCGCGCATTGAGCGTAAATCACCCCTTTTTCGGCGCATGGCGTCAGCGGTGTTCGACCGCATGCGCAACGCCATTGTCGGTCTACGCCAGTTTTCCGACACGCAATGCGGCTTCAAGGCCGCGCGCGGCGACGCGGTGCGACCGCTGTATGAGCGCGCTGTAATTGAACGCTTCATGTTCGATGTCGAGATTCTTTACCTCGCTGAGCGGGCCGGCTTGCGGATGGAGGAGCTGCCGGTGCGCTGGGCGGATTCTTCGGGCAGCACGGTACGAATATTTCCCGGCGTGTATCGAATGTTCCGTGATTTGCTGCGTATTCGGCGCGTGCACAGTGGTGCGCGCGTGCTGCCAGGCGTTCCCACGGACTCGACTGCGTAATTCCCCGAAGTTCATCTCACTGCTTGCCCATCCCACGGCGGACACCGAAATGCAAGTAAATTGAAAACTGAATAGCGCGCGGCGCTCACCAATCGAGGCCGGTGCATACCGGATTGCCGCTGGTCGGCTAGGGCGTTGGGCTCGGTGTGGGAGTTGCTGTGCTGGTGGCCGTCGCGGTGGGAGTTGGCGTGGCGGGTTCAGTCGCTGTCGGTGATGGCGCGTCAGTCGGTGTGGCCGTGGCAGTTGCCGTGGCTGTCGTAGTGGCCGTGGGCGTGTGAGTCGCAGTCTCTGTGGGAGTGCTTGTGTGCGTGGAAGTGGCGGTGGCCGTGCTGCTGGCGGTAGCTGTCGGAGTACTGCTCGGGCTTGGCGTGGCTGTGGCGGTGGCCGTTGGCGTAGGCGGTATCTCCTCTGCCACTGGCAGTGTCTCAGTGGCAGAGTTTATATCAACAATAGTCACGGATATCCACCCCTGCTCGCCCGTCCCTTTGACCCCCACTCTGAGCCAATCAGCGAACTCGTCTCTCTCCAGAGGGGCCAATTCCGTGCCTTCGTCAAGTTGAGCCACGACTACGTAGACCGTGCCTGGCCCGGAACGCAGGTTGCCCCAGTCAACATTCACTATTGCCAGAGGTTCTGGTGTTGGAGGTACAGAGGTGTCCGTCGGCGTGGTTCCCGGTAATATTGTGCTCACTTTGGGCGGTGCTGTGGTGACAGTTGGCGTAGGCGTGGAGGCGACTGCCCTGGCTCCCGGGTCGGGAAGGAACTGCAGCGCGGCGAAACCGGCCACGTAGAAAGGAACCGTCAGCAAAATCACCGTAATCAGGGTTCTGTGTAGCCTGTGCCTGCGGTCTGGTTCAGCGGGAGTTGCCATGTCATTAAATTGTGCCCGGGAAGCGGCCAGCGCTGCGCGGAAATCACTCGGCTGACACGGGCATAATAGCAGCGCAAGGTGTGCGCGTCAATTTGGCAGGCGCTTGCAGCTGGATTATAATCCGCCACGGTGATCCGCTATTCTCGAGCCCTATTAATCCGGGCCTTTCTTGGGTCGTGCCCGCAATGTCGTTAGCCATCTTCGCCCAGAGCGCATACGTGTTTTCAGCTTCTGTGTTGGCGCTCTATGGATTCAACATGCTTGTGCTGACGCTGCTTTTCCTGCGCAGCCGTCAATTGCGATCAGTCCTCCGGCCCCCGAGCGACTGGCCGCGCGTGACCGTGCAACTTCCACTTTTCAATGAGCGCCTGGTGGTGGAGCGTTTGATTGACGCGGTCGCACGGCTGGAGTATCCACCGCAGCGCCTGTCGATTCAGGTGTTGGATGATTCAACGGATGAGACCACACTGCTCGCGCGGCGGCGAGTGGCTTTGTATCGGGCGCGGGGTGTGGATATCATTTGCCTGCATCGCGAGCACAGAACGGGAAACAAAGCCGGGGCGCTTGCAGCCGGCTTGCGGCGCGCTGCCGGAGAGTTCATCGCGGTGTTTGATGCTGATTTCGTGCCGCCGCCGGATTTCCTGAAGCGCACCATGCCACATTTTTCCACGTCGCGGGTGGGTGTGGTGCAGGCACGCTGGGGTCATCTGAACGCGACCCAGAGTGTGCTCACGCGGGCCCAAGCGCTGGCCCTGGATGGCCATATGGTAGTAGAGCAGGTGGCGCGTAGCGCCAACGGGTTGCTGTTTAGCTTCAACGGTTCCGCCGGGGTGTGGCGCCGGGAATGCATCGAGAGTTCAGGCGGCTGGCAGGCGGACACCCTCGCTGAAGACCTTGACCTTTCTTATCGTGCGCAGCTGCGCGGTTGGGAATTCCACTATCTGCCCAATGTGGTCGCGCCCGCGGAAGTGCCTCTCGGTGTGCTGGCTTTTAAGCGGCAGCAATTCCGTTGGGTGAAGGGTTCGGTGCAATGCCTGCTCAAGCATGCTGCCTGTGTGGTTCGGGCTGAGTTTTCGCTCTGGAAGCGTGTTCAAGGCCTGCTGCATCTGGGCGGTTATCTGATGCATCCCATGATGCTCTGTCTGCTCCTCGCCAGCATGCCGGTGGTGTTGCTGGGCGAGGCCGGCAATGTAATGCCGGGACTGCTCGGCCTCGCCGGTCTAGGTCCGCCGGTGCTTTACGCTGTGGCCCAAATAAACGCTTATCCGCGCGGCATCAAGCGGGCACTCTGGTTTCCGGCACTAATGCTGCTGGGCGTGGGAATTGCGCTGAACAACACCCGCGCGGTCTTGGAAGCGCTTTCTGGGCATCGGCCGACCGAATTCTTGCGCACCCCGAAGACGGATGCAGGACGCGGCCCGGACGGGCGCGCATACGCTCTGAGCACGGATTGGTCAACCTGGGTCGAGTTTGTTCTGGCGGGGTATGCGCTCGCGGCCACCGCCCTCGCGCTGCAGCGGCTGCCGGGATTAGCCCCGTTTCTGCTGTTGTTCGCGCTGGGTTTCCTCATCGTGGCGGTGATGAGCCTACTTGAATCGCGGCAGACGGCGGCTGCGGCGCAGTTCCGTCTTCCGGCGCGAGAGCTGGCCGGGCCAGGGCCGACGCGCGTGCATAAGTGAATTCCGTCTCGGTGGGCCTCACTCGAGATTTGCTTGACGGCAGTCTCGGTTTGCACTACAATTTCAGGCGTTTGTAACACAGTTCATCGGAGGAAAGCATGGCGGCAAAGCGGGTGGCAGTATGGGTTATATCTCTCTCAATTGGGGCATTGGCGGGCTACGCTACCGTGGCGGTGTTTGGCACCAGTGTGGAGCGGTACGCAGTCGATTTGAACTTCGGAGTATTGGATATCATCCTGAATAATTTCGCTTTCCTGTGTCTGGCCTATGCCTCCCTTGTCTGGATCTGGCTTGATTTCTTTCTCGACACAGAGATGCTGCCCGAATAACAGTTGTCATGGCCGGCGATAAACGAATCCCCGCGCAGACGGGGATTTTCGTTTAATGCTTCCGCGAATCTGGAAAAGCAAAGTACGCATACGTTCAGGCATTAGCGATCTGAAAGCGGGCGCACTGCTCGTGTTGAGTCTGGGCCTGGCAAACTGTGCGCCGCAGCCGGTGCAACGCGTGGCAGCCGCCCCGACGGTGGCGGCTACTGCCGCAGCCACCACCATGCCTTCACGTGTGCCGAATACCGTGGTTCTATCCTTGGTCCCAGCGACGCACACGGTCGCAGCCAGCAGCACACCCACGGCGGTGCCGCCAACGGTGACGGAAACGCTGACGAGCACCCCAACTGCCCCCGTCCCGGCCACGCACACGGCAACGGCCAGCCCTGTGCCCACTAATGACCCACCTACGCCCGTGCCTACCCCGTGGCCCACGCCGGACTCTCATGCAGCCGAGCGCGTGGCGCATGTACCCATTCTGATGTACCACTATGTTGAACCGCTTCCGGAAGACGCGGATGAGTTGCGGGTGGGGTTGACCGTGCAACCGGGAATCTTCAGGCAGCAGCTCGCCTATTTGCACGCGCGCGGCTATCGCTCGGTCAGCCTGTATGACTTGCTCTATCACCTTACGCATGGGAAAACGCTTCCGGAAAAGCCGATTGTCTTCACATTCGATGACGGTTATCGGGGATTGTACAAACACGCGTTTCCGCACATGCAGGCGTTTGGCTATTCTGGCACTGTGTTTCTACTCACCGGCCTGATGGATGAGCGCCATCCGGCTTACCTGACATGGGAAATGGCGCGGGAACTGGCCGCGGCCGGCTGGAAGCTCGAGCCCCACAGCAAGACGCATGTGCAACTTTCCAATCGTCCTTTCGAACTAGTGGAGTTTCAAGTGCTCGGTTCCATGCAAACCCTTCAGGCGCACATCGGCAGGCAGCCGCGTTTTTTCTGCTACCCAAGTGGGCGATATGACCAGCAGGTAATCGATTACTTGCGGGCGCTCGGGTTTTGGGGCGCGGTGACCACTGAATATGGGGTCGAGCACGACCTCTCCGGCGCATTTGTCTGGCAGCGCGTGCGCGTCCCCGGGCGAGGATCCTTGAGCGATCTGGTCGAGTACCTTGGCGAGGACACATCGCACTGACGTTGCGAAGCTGTGCTGGGGCCGTTTCGAGAAATAACCTGATAGCTTTTGAAAGGGTTTCCGCATATTCTTCTTGCTTGGATGCCGAAAACGCTTTGGCGTTTTTCATGTCAGCCACTGACGCTGGATTGAGTCCCATGCAGACTACCTCCCGATTGCCCGGCTTTTACGATCTGGATACGGAGCAGCGGATGCACAACCTGTCCGAGCGCGCCGAGTTGACCGTCAAGCAACAGGCTGCCCTGCTCGGCGCGGCGGGTCTTACCCCCGAGCTCGCCGATCACATGATTGAAAACGTGGTGGGCGTGTTCGCGTTGCCGCTCGGGGTGGCTGCTAATTTCGTAGTTAACGGCCGCGAGGTGCTGGTGCCGATGGCAATTGAGGAGCCATCTGTGGTGGCGGGCGCCAGTTTCATGGCGAAACTCGCGCGCGCCGGCGGCGGTTTTCGCGCTGAGTGCTCGCCGCCGGAGATGATTGGCCAATTGCAGATTCTGGATGTTGAGGATGTCGAGGCGGCGAAAGCGGCTCTTCTGGAGCAGAGGGCGCGCGTTCTCGCGGCGGTAGAGGGCATCGACCCTGTCATTTCGGAGTTGGGCGGCGGCGCGCGTGATTTTGAAGTGCGCGTCATTGAGCGTTCGCCCATCGGGCCTTTTCTGGTGGCTCATCTGATTTACGACACCCGCGATGCCATGGGCGCGAACGCCATCAACACGGCTACCGAGGCGCTGGCACCGCTGCTGGAGCAAATCACCGGCGGCAGGGTGCATCTGCGCATTCTTTCAAATCTGGCGGACCGTAGACTGGCACGCGCGCAAGTGTCCATTCCGACGTCGGAATTGGTGTTCGGTGGGTACAGTGGCGAGCGGGTGCGCGACGGGGTAATCGAGGCGTGGGCGTTCGCGGCGACTGACCCTTATCGGGCGGCCACTCATAATAAGGGCATCATGAACGGGGTAGACGCGGTGGTGATTGCGACCGGAAATGACTGGCGCGCGATCGAAGCCGGCGCGCACGCTTTTGCCGCCCGCAGCGGGCGCTACAGCAGCCTTTCGCGGTGGCGCAAGGATGAGAATGGAGACCTACTCGGCGAACTCGAGATGCCCATGGCGGTTGGCACGGTCGGCGGCGCCACGCGGGTGCATCCGGGGGCACAGGCGGCTTTGCAGCTGCTGGGGGTGGGGTCGGCCGCAGAATTGGCCGAAATCATAGTGTCCGTCGGGTTGGCGCAGAATCTTGCCGCGCTGCGGGCGCTGTCTACTGAAGGAATCCAGCGCGGGCACATGGGGTTGCATGCACGTCAAGTTGCGATTGCAGCTGGTGCGGAGGGCGCTGAAGTGGAGCGGCTGGCGCGGCAGCTGGTGGCCGAGGAAAAAGTACGCGTGGACTGTGCCCGCGAGCTGCTGCAATCTTGGAGAATAGGGGGAACGGAAATGCGCAGGGTGGAGAGCAATGATGGCTGAGCACAAGCGAATTGCGGACGTGATGCAGCCTGCACGCGCCGTGGGCATTGTAGGCTACGGCGCGTATCTGCCGCGCTTCCGCCTGCCCGCGGCCGAGGTCTCGCGCGTGTGGACGGAGGGATCAGCCGGACTGCCGGTGGAAGAAAAAACGGTCGCCGGACTGGACGAGGATGTGGCCACAATGTCTATCGAGGCGGCGCGCAACGCAGTGGCGCGCGCCGAGGTGGACCCGGAGCGAATCGGGGCGGTGTGGGTCGGTTCTGAATCACATCCTTACGCCGTCAAACCCACTTCCACGATTGTGGCAGAAGCCATCGGCGCGGTGCCGAATACGCAGGCGGCTGACTGGCAGTTCGCGTGCAAGGCCGGCACCGAGGCGATGCAGGCCGCCATCGGCTTTGTCGGGTCGGGCATGACTGACTACGCGTTTGCGATCGGAATGGATACTGCTCAGGGGCGGCCGGGTGATGCGCTGGAATACACTGCTGGGGCGGGCGGGGCGGCGTTCTTGCTCGGCGCGGCCGAGGAGGCCGTCGCGGTCATAGAGGGCACGTATTCCTTCGTCACTGATACGCCCGATTTCTGGCGGCGACAAAACGCGAAATACCCGCAGCACGGGCAACGCTTCACCGGGGAGCCGGCTTATTTCCGCCACATCACCGCGGCCGCCGAGCGGTTGATGCAGGCAATGGGCACTGCGCCACAGGATTTCTCTTGTGTGGTTTTTCATCAACCGAACAGCAAATTCCCGCAGCGGGTGGGAAAGCAGCTCGGTTTTTCTCCGGAACAGCTGCAAGTCGGGCTGCTGGCGCCGCTTATCGGCAACGTTTACGCTGGCTCGGCACTGGTCGGCCTGACCGCGGTGCTGGACGCGGCCGAGCCGGGCGACCGCGTGCTGGTAGTCTCGTTCGGTTCGGGCGCGGGCTCGGATGCGCTGCAGCTGCGCATCACGGACAGGCTGCCCGCACGCCGGGGGGCTGCTGCCAGCACCCATGATTATGTGCAGCGCCGCACCGAAATCGATTACGCTACATATGCGCGCTACCGCGGCAAGTTGACGCTGGAGTGAGAGCGGTGAACGAGGTATTCATCACTGGCACCGGTCAGACCGCGGTTGGCGAACACTGGGAAACCTCGCTGCGCCACCTGGCGTGGCAGGCGATAGAGCCGGCGCTGCAGGCGGCGAAGGTGGAAAAGCCGGATGCTATTTTCGTCGGCAACATGCTCGCGGCGCGCATTTCGCAACAGCAGAATCTGGGCGCGCTGCTGGCGGATTTTTGTGGGCTGCGCGGCACTGAGGCGGTCACGGTGGAGGCGGCCGGCGCATCGGGCGGCGCGGCGATGCGGCAGGCGGTGCTGGCGCTGCGCAGTGGCGAAATCAGCACTGCACTGGTCGTGGGTGTGGAGAAAATGACCGATAAAGTCGGCGCTGATGTGACCGCTGCGGTCGCCGCCGGCGCGGATAGCGACTGGGAACTGGCGCAGGGCGCGACCGCTCCGGCCATCGCCGCGCTCATAATGCGGCGCTACATGCATGAGCATGGAGTGCAGCTGCAGCAGTTCGCCGGGTTCCCGGTTAATGCCCATGCCAATGCGCGCACCAACGCGGACGCGATGTTTCGCCACGCGCTCGATGAGTCACGCTACGCGCAGGCCGCCATGATTGCCTCTCCGGTGAATATGTTTGACAGCGCGCCGGACGCCGACGGCGCTGCTGCGCTGGTGCTCGCAACCGGGGCGGGAGAGCTGCAGCCCGGGTTGAGCATGCGCGTGGCAGCTTCCAGCCTTGCTACTGATGCCCTCGCCGTGCATGACCGCCGGGATGTGCTTGTGTTTGCCGCCGCCAAACTTTCGGCGGACCGCGCTTTGCAACAGGCCGGCCTCGCGCACGAGCAGATTGACGTTGCCGAACTTTATGATCGCTTCAGTGTGTACGCTGCGCTCAGCCTGGAAGCGTGCGGGTTCGCCCGGCGCGGGGAGGGCTGGCAACTGGCGCGCAATGGCGCAATTGGCCGCGCCGGGCGACTTCCGATTTCCACTTCTGGTGGCCTGAAAGCGCGCGGGAATCCCGGAGGCGCGACCGGCGTCTATCAGTTGGTGGAAGTGGCGCGGCAGCTCGCCGGCATGGCGGGCGAGAATCAGGTGGCCGGCGCGAAATGGGGTCTGGCGCAGTGCTTGGGCAGCAGCGGGGGCACGGCGGTTACGCACATCCTGCAAGGAATTGAGAGCAATTAGGCGCGAATCGGAGAGTTTTTGATAGCTCTCGTGCGCTAGACTCGCCGGAGTTCACTATATGGAGAACGCATAGTCATGGAGATTACGCGGCACTGGAGATTGCAGAAACAGCGATATGGCCTGGTGGGCGAGCAGTGCCATCACTGCGGAGTGAAGCTTTTCCCCCCCCGCGATGTTTGCCCGGAATGCGCGCAA
>Ga0187827_10002399_pt1 | contig 25747 bp, 23 predicted proteins | sample ETNtaG_39_FD_167969 | JGI IMG/M metagenome (GOLD analysis project Ga0187827, IMG submission 167969) | Marine microbial and viral communities from oxygen minimum zone, Eastern Pacific Ocean - ETNP2014_SV_150_PacBio MetaG (Illumina Assembly) | ecosystem: Environmental > Aquatic > Marine > Hypoxic... | reverse complement strand
CCATCCCCTTCTAACTTACCTTTAACAAGTGCATAGTATGTTTTTGATACCTCCTGATTCTCAAACTGTCTACCTAAAGCTATCAGTGCTTTTCTAGTTTTAGCAATCAAGAGAATGCCAGAGGTCAACTTATCTAATCGATGTACGGGTCTAGGAATAACTAAGGCATCTGTATGATTCGAAATACTTAAATTATGAGTTAAAGCATTTTGAATGGTTTTATGAAAATTTCCACTCACAGAAAATCCAGCTGGCTTATTAATTACTGCCATACTTTCATCTTCAAAAAGGATTTCAATGTCTAAAGGGAAAACTTTAAGCTGAGCAGTTGTATCTTCAAGTAGTGTTACCACATCGCAATCAAACAACCAATCGCCTGATTGAGCTATCTGATTATTCAGTAAAATCAGCTCTTTCTTAAAAGCCTTTTTCACTGAAGATTTAGAGGGTAATTGCGAGGGGAAATTATTAAAAACGTAATCACTTATACGAGTTCTATTTAATAGCCCCTCAACCTTTAATTGATAAATTATCATAGAACAAAAATAGCAGTATTTATTTAAGTTAATAGGATGCTACTATCTCTATTCTCACTATTTTTGTAGTAGATGAAAACAATCAAAACAAAAGAAGATGTTATTTATCTTGTAGATAGTTTCTACAAAAAGGTAAATAAAGACGAATTACTGAGTCCTATATTTAACGATTTCGCAAAGGTAGACTGGGAAGCACACATGCCTACTATGTACTCCTTTTGGAGCTCAATATTATTGGGAGAAGAAAGCTACTCTGGCAGACCCTTCCCAAAACATTTACCATTACCCATAAAACAAAAACACTTTGATAGATGGTTGGAATTATTTCATCAAACGGTTGATGAAAACTTTGAGGGAGACCTAGCTTTAGAAGCGAAAAATAGAGCTTCTAATATTGCTGAGATATTCTCATTCAAGATCAGATCAATAAACGGAATATAAACAACTATAATACAAATAATAAATAGGTTTTACGCTGAAGATTCATTACATTGCAAATACTATATATGTATACTAACCCATTAAATATCAAACAAATGTACACCACCACAAAAAGTAAAAATGGCATGAGTCCTGTCAGCTATTCAGCAGTGTCGGAATTATTCGACATCGATCAATGGTCTCCAAAAGTTCGCGATAATTACGGTAGCTCTAGCGAATGGATGTATGGCAAAGTTCCTGCAGCCAACATCAAAGAAACACATTACGAATTTACCATTGAAATGGCAATTCCAGGTATGGCAAAAAAAGATTTGTGTATAGAAATCAACGACCACTTACTGACGGTTAATTCTAATTGCACAAGGTTTAATCTTAACAACGAAGAACGTTACACTAAAAGAGAATTCAATTACAACAAGTGTAGTCGTTCCTTCATCATACCAAGCACTGTCGTGGAGACAAAGGTTAAAGCAAATTGTACTGATGGCTTACTTACAGTAACGCTACCAAAAACAATCGATGCAAGTGGGAACTCCAAAAGGGAGATTACAATTTCTTAAAAAAAATGTTCTGGCAGCTTTGGCTGCCAGTTTTTTTTATGTCTATTAATTCTAATAATAAGTCATTCACTAATGCCTATAAATTGTTATTTTTGATTTTTAATTTTTCATATGCAAGATTTACAGAATATCATAGAAGCAGCTTGGGTAAAAAGATCTTTACTAAATGATGTTGACACGCAAATTGCTATACGCGAAGTTATTGAACACATCGATAAAGGACGTTTAAGAACTGCCGAACCTACTATAAATGATTGGAAGGTAAATGAGTGGGTGAAAAAAGCCGTTGTCATGTACTTCCCTATTCAAGGAATGAAAACCATTGAGGTAGGACCTTTTGAATTCCATGATAAAATGGAATTGAAAAGAAATTATGCTGAATTAGGTGTTCGCGTTGTGCCTCATGCGGTTGCTCGCTATGGTGCTTTTGTAGCTCCAGGCGTAATTATGATGCCTTCATACATCAACATCGGTGCACATGTAGGATCTGGAACTATGGTGGATACATGGGCTACAGTAGGTTCATGCGCTCAGATTGGAGAAAACGTTCATTTGAGTGGTGGTGTTGGTATTGGTGGTGTTTTAGAACCCCTGCAAGCAGCTCCTGTGATTATTGAAGATGATGCTTTTATTGGTTCGAGATGTATTGTGGTAGAAGGTGTACGTGTAGAAAAGGAAGCAGTACTAGGTGCAAATGTTGTTCTAACTTCATCTACAAAAATTATTGATGTAAGTGGAAACGAACCAGTAGAGTATAAAGGTTATGTACCATCTCGTTCTGTAGTAATTCCAGGAACTTACACCAAATCATTTCCTGCAGGAGACTATCAAGTTCCTTGTGCATTAATTATTGGTAAAAGAAAAGAAAGCACAGACAAGAAAACTTCCTTGAACAATGCTTTAAGAGATCATAGCGTAGCGGTATAAATCCGCTACCTAACGATTGCTTTTTCATCTTCCTTACATAGCCACTCCTTAACAGGAATAGACCAATCTCCATATTTAGCAGTGAGGTAATCTTTATAATTAAAGGGAACAGAAAGCTTTCGCCCCATTAACTCAACCTTTTCAATAGATTGATAGTGAGATTTATCAACACGTAATATTTTACCCATTGATTGCCAATAAGTATGGGTGTCATCATCCGTTTTAACGAAAATATCAAGAACAACCATTTTTTCAGCTAAAATTGGGAAGAACATTTTGAAAAATGCTAATCCAATTGGCTTCATTTTAAAAATACGATAATCGTTAGGCTTTATAGGTCCGTAGGACTGGATTCCTCTTCTACGAGTAACACGATAACCTTTAAAATAAAATTTCCAGCGCAATTTATCAAACTTTTCTGCGTCTTCATAGTTGATTGATATATCAACATCATGATCCCATGGCAACAAATCACCATCGCGGACGATTCCTAGAAGTGTCCCCCCCTCAAGGAAATAAGGAATGTTATATTTATTTAAAAAATCTGTAGAACAAAAAAGCATCTTACGTGCTTTTTGAATGTTTTTGAAATTTAAAGTCAGCATTTTAAGCCCTTGTTGTTATTTGGCGCAAAAATACAATTTTATACAATAGTTCTAAATGCAATTAGATAAATTTATCATTAAATAGAAAATCACGGGCTAGGCTAAGAATACTTATAAAAATCTTATTTTTGCAACGCTATAGAAAACGAAGAACAAACTATGCTTAAATTATCGGCTATTATACCGACTTTTAATGAAGAAGTAAATATTGAAGCAGCCATTCAATCTGTTTCTTTTGCTGATGAAATTATCGTAATAGACTCCCACAGTACTGATGATACTATATCAATAGCAAAAAAATATGGAGCTCGTATTCTACAAAGAGAATTTGACAATTTCTCCAACCAGAAAAACTTTGCAATTTCCAAAGCTACACATCAATGGGTTGTACTACTAGATGCTGACGAAAGAATTAGTAAAGCATTAAGAGAGGAAATGATATCTATTTTAACCAAAGGATCTCAAGCAAGTGCATATTACGTTTACAGACGGAATTATTTGCTTGGTAGAGAAATTAAATACAGTGGCTGGCAAAACGATAAAGTTATACGATTAATAGAGCGAGATAAGTGTAAATACAATGGTAAGCTTGTACATGAAGGAATAGTAACTGATGGCAAGACAGCATTTTTAAAAACCAAACTGGAGCATTATACTTATAAAGATTTTGATAGTTTTATTAGAAAGAAAAATAAGGTAGCACAGCTTCAAGCAGAAATGCTCGCTTCAAAAAATATAAAAGTAAATCCTTTTAATTTACTAATTAAACCATTGTATAGGTTCATTAACCATTACATATTAAGACGTGGATTTCTTGATGGATTTGCAGGTTTCTTCATCGCCAGTTTTTATGCATACACCCTATTCACCCGTTATATAAAACTATGGCTAATAAATAGAGGTTTAAAATAAGTTATGAAGAATATCCTCTTTTGTGAAAACCCATACGCTTTTAGCATCTTAGCACCCATCAGAGATGTGCTAAAAAGGAAAGGTTATGATGTTCTATGGTATCTTTCTGAAAAACTTAGAAAAGAATTTCCGTATCCAAAAGAAAAGAATACCAGTTCCATCATTGAACTAAATGAGTATAAATCTGATGCAATTTTTGTTCCTGGAAATGAAGTTCCTCACTTTTTAAGAGGTGTGAAAACTCAGGTTTTTCACGGCTTAGCAGGGGAGAAAAAAGGGCATTTTAGAATACGACACTACTTTGACCTATACTTAACTCAAGGTCCTTTCTTTACCAATAAATTTGAGATATTAAGTAAGAAATACAACGATTTTAAAGTTGTAGAAACTGGATGGTCTAAGTTAGATGAATACTTAAAGAATCAAAACCAGTTCAATACAGAGAAAAATACATTATTGGAAAAACACAAAGCGACGAACATATTGCTTTACGCTCCTACCTTCTCACCTTCCCTTACCTCTGCTCCATTTTTAAAAACTGAATTCGAACAAATAGCTTCTGACAAGAATAATCTAATTCTCATCAAATTTCACGATCTGATGCAGAATGACTTAATAGATACGTATAAAGCTCTTTCAAAAAACCATGAGAATATAATATATATTGAAGACCGAAACATATTAAAATACCTACTAATTGCAGATTTAATGATAAGCGATACTTCATCGGTTGTTTACGAATTTTTATTACTCAACAAACCAGTAATTACATTGAATGCTCGCAGTCCTCAAGCTGCATGGGATGATATTCAATCTCCTGAGATGCTTACAGAAAGAGTGAAGTCTAATTTGGAAACTGATGCCAATGCAGAAAAAAGAGCGCTAATTATTGCTAACTACCACCCATATAACGATGGTAAGTCTTCTTTAAGAATGGTTGAAGCTGTTGAGAATTATATCCACACGAATGGTGTACCAGAAAGCAGAAAACTTTCTTTCTTTAGAAGGAATAAAATCAATAAGATGTACAAATAATGCGCGAGGAAATTCATAAAGCTGTTGAAGTACTTAAATCAGGTGGAATCATCTTATACCCTACAGATACTATCTGGGGAATCGGTTGTGATGCTACTAATGCTACTGCTGTAAAAAAAGTTTACCAAATAAAAAAACGCAACGAAGCAAAGAGCTTAATAGCACTTGTTGATAGTGAAGTTCGATTAGAAAGAACTGTTGAAGAAGTTCCTTTTGTAGCTTGGGATCTTATTGAGTTTAGTAATAAACCTTTAACCATTATTTACGACAATCCTATTGGTATTGCTGCAAATGCTGTTAACAAAGACAATAGTTTAGGTATACGTATCGTAAAAGATAAGTTTTGCAAAGAAATTATTCGAATGCTTAATAAACCTATTATCTCTACCTCAGCAAATATTTCTGGCGAAAAGCAAGCAAATATTTTCTCAGAGATCGGGGATGAAATTAAGAATTCTGTAGATCATATTGTAAATTTGCGCCAAGATGAGCTCAACCTTAATCAGAGCTCTATGATCATCAAATTAGACGCATCAGGTTTAATTAACATCATTAGAAAGTAAATTGAAAGAACATCTTCAACATAAAGTATTTAAATGCATTTCGGAATGTGCTGATGAACTCGGTGTAGAAACCTATGTTATTGGTGGTTATGTTCGAGATGTTATTTTACAACGCAAAGAACCTAAGGATATAGATGTTGTTTGCGTGGGTAGCGGAATTGAACTCGCCAAAAAAGTAGCTCAAAAACTACATGGAAGACCCCAAGTTCAAGTCTTTAAAAACTTTGGTACTGCAATGGTACTTCACGGCGATTTAGAACTTGAATTCGTTGGGGCTCGAAAAGAATCGTACCGCAAAGATTCACGTAAACCTATTATAGAGAATGGTACATTAGAAGACGATCAGAATAGAAGAGATTTTACTATTAATGCACTTGCACTTTGTTTAAATAAGGATCGTTTTGGAGAGTTAGTGGATCCTTTTAATGGAATGGATGATTTAGCTGCAGGGATTATTAAAACTCCTTTAAACCCTGATATTACCTACTCCGATGACCCTTTAAGAATGATGAGGGCTATACGTTTTGCTACACAACTAGACTTTACTATTGAAAAGGAATCACTTTATGCTATTGAACATAATTGCGAACGCTTAGAGATTATCTCTCAGGAGAGAATTATTGATGAGTTGAATAAAATCATCCTTGCTAAGAAACCTTCAAAAGGGTTTAAGCTGCTTTTCAACACTAAACTTCTACACCAATTCTTTCCAGAATTTGTAGACTTACATGGCGTAGAAATAATAAAAGGTAAAGGACATAAAGATAATTTTTACCACACCTTAGAGGTGTTAGATAATCTATCGGCTAACACTGAAAATTTATGGTTGCGTTGGGCTGCATTACTTCACGACATTGCAAAACCTCCAACTAAGCGTTTCGAGGATGGTCACGGGTGGACTTTCCATGGACATGAGTTTTTAGGATCTAAAATGGTTCCTAAAATATTCAAACGTTTGAAGTTACCTTTAAATGAAAACATGAAGTATGTACAAAAACTTGTTCTTCTTCATTTACGTCCTATAGTACTATCAAAAGATATTGTTAGTGACTCGGCTATCAGACGATTATTATTTGATGCTGGCGAAGATGTTGACGATTTAATGCTCTTATGCGAAGCGGATATTACTTCAAAGAATGAGGCCAAAGTAAAAAGGTTTCTAAATAATTTTAAAGTCGTTCGTCAGAAACTAAAAGATATTGAGGAGCGCGATCATATTCGAAATTGGCAACCTCCTATTTCTGGAGAATTGATTATGAAAACCTTTAAAATCACTCCTTGTAAGATGGTAGGAGATATAAAAAACCAGATTAGAGAAGCCATTCTCGATGGTGAAATCACCAACGATTATGAGCAAGCCTTTGAGTTTATGCTTGAAAAAGCAAAAGAACTGGGCTTGGAGAAGCACTAAAAGGATTCGTATATTTATAAAAAAATCAATATGACCATTTACGGTTTTCGTGTCATTCTTGACTTTAAGCAAGCTGACATTTTTAGAGACATAGAAATTTCTAGCGAAGATACCTTCGAAGATTTACACAACAGTATCGTACAAGCTTTTGCATTAGACGCCGGTGAAATGGCTTCTTTCTATGAGAGTGATGAACACTGGAATCAAGGAGAAGAAATTAGTCTCTTTCCAGTAGATGAAAAAGCGCGTGTAATGAGCGACCTTGCATTAGAGGAATTGTGCTTTGAAAAAGGTGATAAATTCCTTTACGTGTTCGACTTCCTAAATATGTGGACATTCTATGTAGAGTTAATGGAGTTGAACGAGCCTAAAGCAGGAGAATCCTATCCAGCACTCATATACAGTGAAGGGATCATGCCTGGAGAAAGAGAAGATATTCAATTTGAGAGTCATGAGGATCAAAGTGACTACAAGCCAGATGATGGACTATTTGATGATGATATCTTTGATGGTTTTGATGACTTTGAGCAATAGAATTAAATGAAAGATATTCTAGATCAATTACAGCAACAAGACGAATACTTTAAAACGAAAGAAACTCAATCTGTGGCTTTTCGTAAAAAGAGTCTGATTCGCTTAAAAAAAGCGATTCTAGATAATGAGAATGAGATTCTTGATGCTTTATATAAAGATCTTAGGAAACCTAAATTTGAAGCTTACACCTCTGAAATTGCTGTAGTAATTACTGAGCTAAACTATTTAATAAAAAATATAGAAAAACTAGCCAAGCCTAAGCGTGTAAAAAGTTCTTTACTGAACTTTCCTTCTGCAGATTATATCTACAAAGACCCTTACGGAAGAGTTTTAATTATGGCGCCTTGGAATTACCCTTTTCAGTTGGTGATTAACCCTTTAGCCGCTGCTATTGCTGCAGGTAATTGTGTTATCTGTAAACCTTCAGAAATTACTGCACATACCTCAAGCGTTTTAACAGAGCTTATAGCAGAAGTATTCGACCCTGAACATGTAACGGTTATTGAAGGTGGAATAGAAGAGAATCAATTCCTTCTAAAACAAAAATGGGATTACATCTTCTTTACGGGTAGTACGGCTGTGGGTAAGATTGTAATGAAAGCTGCCGCAGAACAACTTTGCCCTATTACTCTTGAGTTAGGTGGCAAAAGCCCCGTAATTGTCAATAAGGATGCAAAATTGCAACTCGCGGCAAAACGCATTGTTTGGGGGAAGCTTTTTAATGCTGGACAAACTTGTATTGCTCCTGATTATATTTACGTTCACGAGAGTGTTAAAGACACTTTTATAGCGTATTTAATTTCAGAGATTAAATTGGCACTTGGAGAAGATATTCAAGAGAATGATGACTTTGCTCGTATCGTAAACAAAAAGCATTTTGAACGTATAGTTACACTGATCGAAAAGGATAAAGTTATTTATGGTGGAAAGATCAATTCAGAAGAACAGTTTATTGGACCTACACTGATTACCGATGTAAATTGGGAATCAAGAATTATGAAGGAAGAAATTTTCGGTCCCCTTCTCCCTATTTTAACTTTCACTAATTTGGATGAAACCATTCAAACAATTAATGAATTAGATAAGCCACTAGCCGCTTATTATTTTGGGGAAGAGAAAAAGGATAAAGAAATTTTCTTAAAAGACCTTTACTTTGGTGGCGGATGTATCAACGATACGATTATACATATTACAAGTGAGACTCTTCCCTTTGGTGGTGTAGGTTCAAGTGGAATTGGATCTTATCACGGCGCTAAAAGTTTTGAGTGTTTTAGTCACCAAAAAGGAATCGTGAAAAGAGGTACTTGGTTAGATATTCCTGCCAGATATGCGCCTTACGACTCAAAATTACCATTGATTAAAAAGCTGTTTAAATTGCTTACCTAATGGAAAAGTACCTCATCGTTATCGCTGGACCTACAGCAATTGGAAAGACTGATTTATCACTTTCGATTGCTAAAAAGTACAATACTGATATTCTCTCTTGTGACTCGCGACAGTTTTATAAGGAAATGAATATTGGTACAGCTGTGCCTAGTATAGATGAGTTAGCACAAGTAAAACACCACTTTATTCAAAACCTGAGTATAGAGCAAAACTATTCGGTTGGCAAATTTGAACTCGATGCTTTAAAAAAGATTGAGGAATTACACCAAACGAATGATGTGATTGTAATGGTTGGTGGTTCTGGTTTATACATAGATGCTGTTTGCAGAGGTTTAGATGACTTTCCAGACGTGCCAAAGGAATTGAGAGACGAATTGAATATGCGCTTTAAAAATGAAGGAATTGAACCTTTAAAAGCACAACTCATAGAACTAGACCCAGAGTATCATGAGGAGGTAGATAAAGCGAATCCGCATAGAATTATTCGCGCGCTAGAAATATGTATCTCTACCGGAAAAGCCTTTTCTTCCTTTAGAAAACAACAGAAGAAAAAAAGAAAATTCAAGACTATTAAACTTATTCTTTCTAGAGATAGAGAAGTCCTTTACTCAAGAATTAATCAGCGTGTAGATATGATGATGGCTGAAGGCTTACTCGAAGAAGCAAAAAACGTATACGAATACAGAGCTAACAATGCCTTACAAACTGTAGGATACAAAGAGCTCTTTGCCTATTTTGATGGAGAATGGGATTTAGAAACTGCTGTTTCGGAGATTAAGAAAAATACCAGAAGGTATGCCAAAAGGCAAATGACATGGTTTAGAAGAGACCCTGAAACTATATTCTTTAACCCCTCGGACGAAGCTGAGATTATGACTTATTTAGAAGAGCAAATTATAGGCTAATCTTCATACCATCACTCGCTAATAGTGTATTTTCAAAAACTTCTTTAGCCTCATCTAATAGAACATTTAAATCGATATAACGAGCGGAGTAATGACCTAACAAAAGTTGCTTTGCGTTAGCCTCCTTAGCTATTAATGCTGCTTGCTCTGCAGTAGAATGTTTGGTTTGTTTTGCCAATTTTTCTAAATCTTTTCCAAAAGTAGCTTCGTGATACAGTAAATCCACATTTTGTATACTATCAACCATTTGAGGATAATAAGAAGTATCAGAACAATACGCATAGGAAATTGAAGGATTGGGCTCAAAAGTCAATTTAGCATTGTCGATAACTTGTCCATTATCCATTGTGTAATGCGCTCCATCCTTAATATTATTCAACTCATATACAGGAACTTCAAACGCATCAATAGCATTACGGTTTATTTTTCTGGGCTTCACTTTTTCTTGAATAAGAAACCCACATACATCAATGCTATGACGCATAGGAAAAGAATATACTTCCACCCTCTTATCTTCAAAAAGAAGTTGCTTTTCATCAAAATTTAAAACTCTAAAATGGAGCTCATATTTAAGATACGTCTTAGAAGCTTTGAGTTGGGTGTAAATAATATTCTTCAAGTCTTCTGGACCATAGATGTGTAACTCTTTATCTCTTCCGAGTAGATGAAAAGTAGAGAGTAAACCTACCAAACCAAAATAGTGGTCGCCATGAAGATGAGATATGAAAATGTGATTGATCTTCTGCATACGTATTTTATTTCTACGTATTTGCACCTGAGTTCCCTCACCACAGTCAATTAAGAACGATCGCTCCTGCACTTGTACTATTTGTGCCGAAGGATTTCTGGACGATGTTGGAGAAGCAGATCCACATCCTAAAATAGTTATCTCAAAACTCATGTATAAAGGGTTTCTTAAATCAGAATCAAAGGTAAAAAAATAGCTCCTCAAAAAATGAGAAGCTATAAACTCTATTGAATAAATTTCTTAATTGGCAGGATAAGTAAAACTCACATCAGAATCTACTTTAATCTGATATCCTTCCCCTGGATTCATATCACCAATTCCGTTATAATCCCAGTCAGGTAAATAAGCTGTACCATCGAAGGTTTTAACGATTACAATTTGTTCGTCTATTGGAGCTAACATAGTAACCAAGTTTGCTGGAGAATTTCTTAGATAAGCTAGTAAACTCCAACCTTCGTTTAAGTTAACAACAAAATCTTCGGGTATAATTATGGTTCCAGAGATACTTAAATTCTGGCTTTCTGAAAGTTTAATTAAATAAGCATGGCCATCTATAGCATCGCCAATTCCGTTAAAACCCCAATCGGGTAAATAAGCTAAACCCTCGGCATCTTTAACTATAATAGTTGCAGAAACAATTGAGCTAACCAAGTCGCTTATTGCAGGTGTTTGGGGTTGCACATAAGTTGAGAAAATAAACCAGCCTTCAGGTAAATTTATCACTTGGGACTCAGTATTAGAGTACTCACAAGAACCATTATCACTTGTAGCTTCTGCATTATAATTAATTGCTAGTACATCAGTACAGCCTAAAACATCTCCTGAGCAGTTTCCAAACTCTCCAGTATATGGAGCACCACCAGCTGCTAATTCTTCTCCATTTGAATTTATAATAATCCATGAAACTTCTGATTGCCAGGTTCCACCATCACAAACAACAGAAACGCATAAATTCGCATCGTAACACACAACCTCGGTAGAAGAGCTTCCATTGTCTATGGTTAATGAAACACCATTAATAGTAATGGTATTTCCATTCCAACCGTCTCCATAAGAATCGTTTAATTGAATTGTTAGGGTTTCTCCTGTAATACAGTTTCCATCACAGTCATAACCAGGATTAGGTCCATTTCCACCACAGTCTCCGCATTCATCAAATTCTGCACAAGAACCATCGTCCACAGTAGCATCTGCATTATAATTACACGCATTGGTATCCATGCAACCATTTTGTACATCAGCTGCCCAAATAATCATTTCCATTGCACCGTTATAATTCTCTGCGCAAGCGTCTAAAATTTGACCTTCTGGTAATTCAAATCCACCACCAGAAGATGAATTAGGTCTTAACTCATAGGTATAACCTAAGGCACCTAATTCGTCGTACGACCAATCAGGCATAGTACCACTTGCTAAATAAATTGCTCCATTGGCATCGCCAACTCCAAAAGTAAATGGATAATTATTGGTGTTTGTAATCGCATCGTTCATTAAATTACCCAAACTAACAATTTCTGCATGGTCTGGGGTGTACGAATTTGAATAACCCCAAGGACCTAATACCAAAGCGGAATAGGAATGAATATCAAGGTGCCCACGTAAATTTGAAATCGATTCCATGTAATTTTTAACCACGTTGGCTTCAGTTGCAGAAAAAGGAGATGAGCCCACATAAATATCTGAAGATGGTGAAGTACTGGTACTTTGACCGCCATTCCAATCGGCATCCCAGTTTCTATTTAAATCTGTACCTACGTAGGAAGAACCTGAATTCGGTTGTCTGTTTTTTCTCCAGTAACGATCGGTTGTATGGGTATAAACATAACCATCTGGATTAACTATTGGCACTATATAAACATCTACAATATCTAAGAGAGTTTGCGTAAAAGTATTGTTAACATATTCTTGCGCCAATTGATCAGCAAAATAAGTAGTTGCCATAACGGTAATCCATTCTCTAGCATGCTGACAACCGTTGAAAAATACGGCTGGTTTATCGGATCCTCCAGTACTAAATTTCAAGCCCTTTATAGCTCTGTTTTCGTAGGAATCACCAAGATCAATTAAAGTTGCAATAGAACTAGAGCTGGCAATTTCTACCAATTTATCTTGTACCTCATCGTATGTTCTATAAATAGTGTACCATTCTTCACCGTCTCTCTGAGAGCGAAGTAAATCCATGGCTGCATTATCTTGATCAATTTTTTGTTTTAAATCATCAACCAGAGTTTCGAATACTATATTATTAGCGGAAAGCCAATTTTTAGCAGTTTCTGAAACAATGACATCTGAGTTAGTGTGATGTTCTCTACAAGCTAAAAAAGTAGCATTTAGTTCATGTAAAGCCTCTTCTACTTGGGGGTTAATCGATTTTAAATGTACTAAACTCGTATTTTCGTAGGGAAGACTATTTTGAGCATTTACATTCAGTGATAAAAATAGAATTACTAAGGGGTAAAGATTTTTCATAACTATTGTTTTATTCAACTATTGCAAAAATAATTCCATAAAAAAAACTGCATATGAGCAGCTTTTTTTTGAGGTATCAGAATCTACTTGTTAATCAATAGGCGTCCTACCAATTTATTTTCGTTACTAGATAATGTATAAACGTAAACTCCATTTTTAAAAGATGAAGTATTTAATGTAATCGTTTGCTCAGAAATAGATTGCCCTTCAATATTTTTAGAATAAACAATATTACCTAATAAGTCAAATACTTGAAGTTTCAAATTTTGAGAATTTGTATTATAAAAACTAAAGTTAGCATGTGTAGAAGCTGGATTAGGTGCCACCACTAAATCACTTAAACCATCAACTTCCTCTACTCCAACAAATGGGTTAACATTTATAAGGAAAGATGGTACAAAGCTATTAATTGCAGAATAATCATCACCTAAAGCCATGTTTAACAATGCACTAGATCCATCATACGGAATAGGGAATGTAACGTCCATGGGTAGACCTAAAGAAGCAATATTAATAGTAACAACTGCTGTAAGATCTAGAGAATACAAACCAACCGTTTCTGGGGTTCCAAATAAAGTTACTTCACCCCAAGTATTTGAAGTAAAGGCACAAGCATCAACATTACATGTATATTCCATTCCTGGAGGTGTAGCTACACTAGTAATAACGGCAGATAGAAAAGGAAGCGAAATAGATTCCCCTGCCATATCAATCGTAATTGAGTCAGAAGCATAAAATGAAATAGTTTCATTATAAAGTACATCGATCATCGCTTCAGGTAGACTAATTTCTGAACTATCAGAATTAAATGTACTTCCTTCTGGCGGATAAAATCCGGGCTCCAAATCTTGAGCAAATGAAATTTGCGAAGTAAATAAGACTAATAATGAGAGTGTAAATAGTTTTTTCATGTGTGGTTTTTAAAGGTTTCTTTCTAATTCTTCCATGTAAATATAGTCAATTGCCTCAGAAACAGTAGGTACAACGACAAATAGTTCTTCTAATTCCTCAATGTCTTCCTTATTCTCTATTACAACAATAAACGACTTTTGCTCTTCAAGGTGTAAATTATAGATATTCGAAACTGTTATTTTTAAATGATCAGTAAACGATACTACACTACAGTCTATAATTTTATTATCAGTGGTATTTAACTGACCAAATGCTTTAACAAGATCAGTATCAATACTTGTTGTTGGTGTGTAAAGAGTATATTTCTCCTCTTTCTTACTATTCCAAAACATTACTCTTCTCTTTTAATCTTTTGAGCGAGTAAATAAATGACTGCCATTCGTACAGCAACACCATTTTCTACTTGGTCTAATATAATGGCTTGATCACTATCTGCGACATCAGAGGTAATTTCTACACCTCTATTAATAGGTCCTGGATGCATAACTACAATCTTTTTAGACAATGAATCTAAAAAGTTCTTATCCAAACCATATAACATTGTATACTCTCTTAGAGAGGGGAAGTATTTAACATCCATTCTCTCTAATTGTATCCTAAGCATATTCGCAACATCGCACCATTCTAGTGCTTTACGTAAATCGTGCTCTACTTTTACTCCTAATTCGTGTATATACTTAGGGATTAAAGTTGCTGGGCCACAAACCATAACTTCAGCACCTTGCTTTTGAAGGCAGAATATATTTGAGAGGGCAACTCTAGAATGTGTAATATCACCAACAATTACTATTTTCTTTCCTTTCACTGAGCCTAATTGCTCTCTGATAGAATAGGAATCTAATAATGCCTGAGTTGGATGCTCATGAGCTCCATCACCTGCATTAACAATTCTAGAATCTACATTTTCAGATAAGAACTTAGCTGCTCCTGGATTCGGATGACGCATCACCACCATATCAACTTTCATTGCTAAGATATTATTTACTGTATCGATAAGGGTTTCCCCTTTTTTAACTGAAGAAGAAGCCGCAGAAAAATTTACGACATCAGCAGATAAACGTTTTTCGGCTAACTCAAATGATAGACGTGTACGAGTAGAGTTCTCGAAAAACAAATTTGCGATGGTAATATCTCTTAACGAAGGAACTTTCTTGATTGGTCTGTTAATTACAGACTTAAAATTATCAGCTGTTTTGAAGATCAATTCAATATCTTCTGTTGAAAGTTCTTTTATTCCAACTAAATGGTCTACACTTAAACTCATCATCTTATTCTCTAATCAAACTTACTTGCCCATTATTTCCCGTGTCGTTCCATTCAACAACAACTTTTTCAGAGTCTATAGCATCAACGGTTTTGCCAACATAATTAGGCTCTATAGGTAATTCACGACTAAATCTACGGTCGATTAAAACCAATAGTTCTATCTGCTTTGGTCTACCAAAAGAATTAATTGCATCCATACCAGCTCTAATACTTCTTCCGGTATAAAGAACATCGTCTATAAAAATCACATTCTTCCCTTCCACCAAAAAGTCAATGTCTGTTTGGTTTGGAGAGATTAGCTCTTCACGTCTTCTAAAGTCATCTCTAAAAAATGTGATATCTAAAGAGCCTAAAGAGATTTTATTAATAGAGGTAAGCTCTAATAATTTTGAATGGATTTTCTGTGCTAACTTAAAACCGCGAGGCTGCATACCTACTAACACCGTATCCGAGAAGTCACAATGATTCTCAATCAACTGCCAACATAAGCGGTTTACACTTAAGTCTAGCTCCTTATGATTGAATAATATTTTTTCACCCATAGCAACAAATATATTAATGTTATTCTAAAATCATCCCTACAATAGGGCAAAAAAAAGCCTTTCAAAATTGAAAGGCTTTTTAAATATTATAGAAGATGTGAATTACTCACCTTTTTCTAATTTAGTTTTCAATGCAGCTAATGCATCGATATCACCTAATGTAGACTTCTCTACTTTAGACTGAACAGATTTGATTCCTTTAGCAGTCGTTTTTTTCACTGCAGTTCTTTCAGCAGCTAATGCTTCCTTGAAAAGAATTGTGTGAGATAAAACGATTTTTCTAGATCCTTTGTTAAATTCGATAACTCTTAATTTAACAGTTTCTCCTTTAGCTAGTTTAGAACCGTCTTCTTTCTCCGAATGTCTTCCAGGAACAAACCCTTCAACACCTTCAGTTTTGAAAATAACTGTAGAACCTTTATCGTGAACTTCTGAGACTTCACCTTCGTGCTCAGAACCTTCTGCAAAAATTGTTTCATAAGTATCCCAAGGGTTATCTTCAACTTGCTTGTGACCTAATGATAATCTTCTGTTTTCAGTATCTAATTCAAGAACAACGATATCTAAATCAGCTCCAATAGAAGTAAATTCTGATGGATGCTTCACTTTCTTAGTCCAAGAAAGGTCAGATATGTGAACTAAACCGTCAACACCTTCTTCTAATTCAACGAATACACCGAAGTTAGTGAAGTTACGAACGATACCTGTATGCTTAGATTTAGCAGGATATTTTTCTGTAATATCAGCCCATGGATCAGTAGTCAATTGCTTAAGACCAAGAGACATCTTACGATCATCACGATCTAATGTCAAGATCTCTGCTTCAACTTCAGCACCTACTTTCAAGAAATCTTGTGCAGATCTTAAGTGAGTAGACCACGACATCTCTGATACGTGAATCAATCCTTCAACACCTGGTAAAATTTCGATAAATGCACCATAGTCAGCTAAAACAACTACTTTACCTTTAACGCGGTCACCAATTTTCAACTCTTGATCTAGAGCATCCCATGGGTGAGCAGATAATTGCTTAAGACCTAATTGAATTCTAGTCTTAGCTTCATCGAAGTCTAAGATTACAACGTTAATCTTTTGGTCTAACTCAACAATCTCGTTTGGATGGTTGATACGGCTCCAAGAAAGGTCAGTAATGTGAACTAAACCGTCAACACCACCAAGATCAATAAACACACCGTAAGAAGTAATGTTCTTAACAGTACCTTCAAGTACTTGACCTTTTTCTAATTTACCGATGATTTCTTTCTTCTGTAGCTCAATGTCAGCTTCGATAAGCGCCTTGTGAGATACTACTACGTTTTTGAAGTCATGGTTAATTTTCACCACCTTGAATTCCATAGTCTTACCTACATACACATCGTAGTCACGGATAGGCTTCACGTCGATTTGAGAACCTGGCAAGAATGCTTCAATTCCAAATACATCTACGATCATACCACCTTTTGTACGACATTTCACAAAACCGTTAACGATTTCTTCATTATCGTGAGCAGCATTAACTCTATCCCAAGAACGGATAGAACGTGCCTTTCGGTGAGACAATACTAATTGTCCAGTTTTATCTTCTTGTTGATCAATTAAAACTTCAACCGTATCACCAACTGTTAAGTCGGGATTATAACGGAATTCGTTTAAAGAAATCACACCTTCAGACTTACCACCGATTTCGATAATAGCTTCGCGGTCAGTTAAATTTAAAACTGTACCATCGATAACACCAGCTTGAGTTTCCTCAGGGAGTGTAGCTTCATACATAGTCTCGTATTCTGTATACTCAGCTTTAGAGTATAAGGCAAGACCACCTTCAGCATAAGCTTCCCAGTCAAAATCTTTGTTTTCTGAAGCATTAATTGCTTCTACTGTAGGAGTAGCTACTGCTACTTCTTCTACATTTGTTGCTTTCTCCTCAGACATTGGAAAAAGGGTTTTTGTATTTCGTCTCCGGGTAGCTTTAAAATAAGACGAAAGAGTTTATATGAAAAAGAGTTTTCCGCCACCCTTATTAGAAAATGTGTGCAAATATACAGAATATTATTTCTTCAAATACACCAAACATGACTTAATTTATAACTCTTAATGATTTATTAATTCCCTACTTTTGTCACAAAGTGTTTTTAAGCAGATGAAAAAATTCGATATCCCAAGTTATTATCGCTCTTCAATAATCGGAAAGATCAAAGAAATCCGTCAGGAAAAAGATCCTCGAAAGAAGGACTTTGGTCCTACGGTAATAGACTTTGGTAGTGTTAGGTTTCATATAGCACGTCATTTTGGGTTTTGCTTTGGGGTAGAAAATGCGATTGAGATATCTTACAGAGCCATAGAGGAGAATCCTAAAAATCGTATTTTTCTATTGAGCCAGATGATTCACAATCCTGATGTAAACAACGATTTACAAAGCAGGGGAATTCGATTCATTATGGATACTTTAGGTAAGCAACTAATACAATGGGATGAAATCAACTCAGAAGACATTGTAATTATCCCCGCTTTTGGAACCACTTTAGAAATTCTTGAATTATTAGAAAACAAAGGAGTTGCTACTAAAAAATACGACACCACCTGTCCTTTTGTAACTCGAGTATGGAAGCGTGCCGATCAACTAGGAAAGCAAAACCACACTATCATCATTCATGGTAAACACAACCACGAAGAAACTAGAGCAACATACTCATATAGTAAAAAGAATGCACCTTCATTAATCGTGAAAGATATGAATGAAGCAATCGTTCTTTCAGAATTCATTTTAGGTACGCGAGATATCAATCAATTTGAGGAGGCTTTTAAGGGTAAATACAGTGAAAATTTTGACCCTAAAAAGGATCTTGACCGAATTGGAGTCATTAATCAAACCACCATGTTGGCTACAGAAACCCAGGCTATCTCTAACTTTATAAAAGAAGTAATGCAAAATAAGTTTGGAACTGAGAATTCTAAAGAACATATAGCAGACACTAGAGATACACTTTGTTATGCCACTAATGAAAACCAAGACTCTACTTACGGATTACTGAACACCAAAGCAGACTTAGCTATTGTTGTAGGTGGTTACAACAGTTCTAACACTTCGCATCTAGTTGAATTATGTGAAGAAAAACTACCTACCTACTTCATCTGTAACTCATCAGAAATATTAAGTAAGTCTGAAATTCAACATTTCAATTTTCAAAACAAAGAGTTATTAAGAACAGAGAGTTATCTTCCTCAAAAAGAAGTAATCGATATCATATTGACTAGTGGAGCATCATGTCCTGACTCTGTAGTAGAAAATGTATTGAACAAACTATTAAACTACTTCCCACTTACTAAAAGTGCCGAAGAAGTATTAGAGTCACTTGAAAAGGCTATTCAATAATATATTCCTACTTTAGTCCGAAGCATTCATAACAATGTTAAAAAATCTACTCGAAATACTTTGGACAATCTGGTGTATACTAATTGCACTGGTCATAGTACTCATCAACTTTCCACTAATGGTTTTATTCATAATCATTTGGGGAAAGGAAGAAAATGCTACCATCGATTATTATTTACGATTTTGTGCGCGAACGATTCTAGTTTTCTGGGGAATAAGAATGATTTATATAAAGGACAAAAAGCTCGACTTTAATCAGCCTTATATATTTGTTAGTAATCACCGTTCATACTTAGATGTCTTCATTGCTATATTAGGAATTAAGCATTACAAAAAATTCTTGGGTAAAGCTGAAGTTTTCGATTGGCCTATAATAGGGTATCTAGCTAACAACCTCGGTCATATACCTGTAAAAAGGGAATCAGCTGAAGCTCGTGAAGAAAGTTTTCAAAATATTTTGAAAGTTGCCAAAAGTAAAACCTCGTTATTTCTATGCCCAGAAGGCGCTATTTATATGAATGATAAATTGCTCAACGAAATGCGGAATGGAGCTTTTAGAGTCGCTATCGAAAGTAAGATGCCAATTGTTGCAATAACAATGGTAAATGCCGGAGAGCTTTTTCCCCCTCACAAACTTCGCATTCGACCAGGTAAATGCATCAACTACATGTCTGCTCCATTTCAAACAACCGCTTTACAGATGGACGATATAGATACGCTTAGAGAAAGTGTGAAAGAAGAAATTCTAGGCAATCTACTTCAGCATTATCCCGAAGGTAAATATCCTATAGAATTTGAACCAAAAGAGTACAAAGAGACCGTCTATCTAAATACTCACAAAAAAGAATAACTATCACATCTAGTTGAAAATGATATTGAAAAGCTATTCTTTTATGAATCGCATTTTTAGAATCTACAATCCAATAAGGTGAAAAAGATTAAAAGGTATTTAGTTAAAAAAACACATTCAAAATACTATCTTTGCCGACTGAAAACAAGTCATCACACTCAGACCGAATCTTCGGTTTTTTAAATTATACAACACATGTCGTCTAAGATTTTTTATACGCATACTGACGAAGCTCCAGCTTTAGCTACAAAATCCCTTCTTCCTATTGTTCAAGCATTTGCTAAGCAATGTGGAATCGAAATGGAGACAAAAGACATTTCCCTTGCAAGTAGAATTCTTGCGAACTTCTCTTCTTACTTAAAACCCGAACAACAAGTAGCCGATGCATTGGCTGAATTGGGAGAATTGGTTAAGAAGCCAGAGGCAAACATCATTAAATTACCGAACATTTCGGCTTCTATACCTCAACTAAAAGCGACTATCGAAGAATTGCAGGCTGACGGCTTTGCTATACCTAACTATCCTGACGCGCCAACTAACGAAAAGGAAGAAAGCGTAAAATCGACTTACGACAAAATAAAAGGGAGTGCTGTAAACCCTGTATTAAGAGAGGGTAACTCAGATAGAAGAGCTCCTAAGCCCGTAAAGGCTTACGCTAAGCAAAACCCACATTCAATGGGCGTTTGGTCTTCAAACTCTGCCTCTCATGTCTCTACAATGGAATCGGGAGATTTTGCTTCTAACGAAAAATCAGTAACAATCACTCAAGCCGGAAGCGTAAAACTACAATTAGTTGATGCTAATGGAATAAAGGTCTTAAAAGAGTCTGTTCCTGTTCTTGATGGTGAGATTATCGATGGTACAGTCTTGAATAAAAAAGCATTGCTTGTTTTCTTAGAAGAGCAAATTGCAGACGCTAAAGCAAAAGATGTATTATTCTCTTTACACTTGAAGGCTACAATGATGAAGGTTTCTGACCCAATCATATTCGGTCATGGTGTAAAAGTATTTTTCAAGTCTGTTTTTGAAAAATTCGGAAAAGAATTGGATCAAGCTGGAATCAATGTAAACAATGGTTTTGGGAACCTACTGAGTAACCTAGAGCAACTTACTCCTGCTGTAAAAACAGGAGTTAAAGCAGAAATACAAAAATGCCTAACTGAAGGTCCAGACTTGGCAATGGTTGATTCTGATAATGGAATCACAAACCTACACGTACCAAGCGATATAATTATTGATGCGTCTATGCCTGCTATGATCAGAAACTCAGGTAAGATGTGGAACAAAGACGGAAAATCTCAAGATACTAAAGCTGTTATTCCTGATAGCTCTTACGCTGGTATATATCGAGCAACGATTGACTTCTGTAGAGAAAATGGAGCTTTTGATCCTACAACTATGGGGACTGTTCCTAATGTTGGCTTAATGGCTCAAAAAGCTGAGGAATATGGTTCGCATGATAAGACATTTGAAATTCCTAGCGCTGGTAAAGTACAAGTGATTGATCAAACAGGTGCAGTATTGATTGAACACGAGGTTGAAGAAGGTGATATCTGGAGAATGTGTCAAGTAAAAGATCTTCCTATTCAGGACTGGGTTAAGTTGGCTGTCAAAAGAGCAAAAGCAACTGCTGTTCCTACCATCTTCTGGTTGGATGAAAACAGAGCGCATGATGCTCAGATTATTCAGAAAGTAAAAGCTTACTTGCCAAATCACGATACTACAGGATTAGACATCAGAATACTTTCTCCTATAGAGGCTACTAAAATTTCGCTTAGAAGAATGAAGGATGGCGAAGATACAATCTCTGTAACAGGTAATGTATTAAGAGACTACAATACAGACCTTTTCCCAATTCTAGAATTAGGAACAAGTGCGAAGATGTTGTCTATTGTTCCATTGATGAATGGTGGTGGATTGTTTGAAACAGGTGCTGGTGGTTCTGCCCCAAAGCACGTACAACAATTCAATAAAGAGAACCACTTAAGATGGGATTCTTTAGGTGAGTTTTTAGCCTTAGCTGTTTCATTTGAGCACGAAGCAGAAACTAATAACAATCCAAAAGCTAAAGTATTAGCTGACACATTGGATAAGGCTACAGTTTCTTTACTTCAGAATGGTAAATCTCCATCTAGAAAAGTAAATGAGTTAGATAACAGAGGGAGTCATTTCTACATCGCCTTATACTGGGCACAAGAATTAGCTAAGCAAACGGCTGATGCGGATTTACAAACCAAGTTTACACCTATTGCTGAGTCTTTGACTAGTAACGAATTTAAAATCGTTGATGAGTTAAACACTGTACAAGGTATTGCTATGGATATAGATGGTTACTACGCTCCTAACTCTGCAAAAACTGCAGATTCTATGAGACCAAGTGCTACCTTGAACACAATTATAAATGCAATCTAAATCCCAAGAGATTTTAAGACTGTATATATTATAAAAGGCTTCAATTATGGAAGCCTTTTTTCATTTACAAGAATGACTCTTTTCAACACTGCCTTACGAGGATTTCAACTACATTTGCGTAGATTTAACATCAACACAACATATGTCGTTTACATCTTTAGGTTTATCCGCGTCTTTACAAAAAGTTTTAGCAGATCAAAAATTCACTAAACCAACACCTATTCAGGAGGGAGCAATTCCTGCTGTATTAAATGGTAAAGATGTGTTGGGTATTGCTAAAACAGGTTCTGGAAAAACGGCTAGTTATGCACTGCCTATCTTAAATCAGCTTCAAAAAGGCGCTATTCCTAAAAACCGTCATGTAGATGTATTGGTTTTAGTACCTACACGCGAGCTTGTGGTACAGATAAAAGACGTGTTTCAACAATTTGGCTCGAGTCTTCCTGAGCGAATAAAAACCTTAGCTGTTTACGGTGGTGTTTCTATCAATCCACAAATGCAAGCACTTAACAGTGTGAATGTATTGGTAGCTACTCCAGGTAGACTATTAGATTTGGTAAAATCTAAAGCTGTACACTTATCAGAAGTTAAGACACTTGTACTCGACGAAGCTGATAAGATGTTAAGTATGGGCTTTAAGGAGGAAATAGACCGCATTTTTAAGCTTCTTCCTCGAAGACGTCAAAACTTATTGTTCTCTGCGACTTTAAGTGATGATATTGAAGCCATAAATCAACTGATTCTTAAAGAACCCCTTGTCATAAAGATTGAAGCTGAAAAGGATTCAATTGAACTGATTAATCAAATTGCTTATTGGGTCAGTGAAGAAAAGAAAGGACCTCTACTCCGTTATTTAATTAAGGATGGAGAATTAAAACAAGTATTGGTATTTACAGCTTCTACTTATAAAGCCGATAATGTAGCTGATAAACTTCGTAAGAATGGAATTGACGCATCTGCAATTCACTCTAAGAAAAGTCAGACGGCAAGACTAGAGTCTTTAGCTAGATTTAAAGCTGGAACCTTAAGAGTTTTAGTAGCTACAGACCTATTAGCTCGTGGTATTGATATTGAATTCTTACCGAACGTAATTAACTACGAATTACCTCGTTCACCTAAAGATTATATTCACCGTATAGGTAGAACTGGTAGAGCAGAAAACCCTGGAAATGCGATCTCATTAATCAGTCCAGAAGAAAAACACCACTTCAAAATCATTCAAAAGAAAATGAAGAAATGGGTGGACATGGTTGATAGCGAGAATTTGGATTTTTAAAAGTTGTTAGTTGATGTTTCCTAGTTATTGGAATTTTCAAATTGACAATCTTCAAATTTATTCTCGTATTCTCTCAAAAGTAATCCCTAGCGTCTTTTCGTACTCCATTAATTTCTTTCTTTCGTAAGCTGTTACAAAAGCCATCGAAACGCCTTCTCTACCCGCACGAGCCGTTCTACCCGATCGGTGTGTGTAATATTCTTCACTTTCTGGTAATTGAAAATGCACCACATAAGAAAGCGCCTCAATATCCAAGCCTCTAGCAGCAATGTCTGTAGCGACAACTAATTGTAAGTTTTCTTTTTTGAAAGCACGAAGAACTTTTTCGCGTTCCTTTTGGTATAAATCACCGTGAATGGCATCTACAGCAACATTCTTAGCAATCAATTGTTTTGCTAAATGCTGAGTAGCCTTTTTAGTTCTACAGAAAATGATTCCTCTGTTTTTATGCTGCGACTTAATAAACTGCATTAAAACATGAAGCTTTTCATCCTCATCGCACACAAAATACTTATGCTGAATGTTTTCGTTTACTTTGGTGTTACCACTCGTCTCAATTTTAGGAGCATCAGCAGCTAGGTGCTCTTTAATAATCTCTCTAATCGCATGTGGCATAGTCGCCGAAAACAACCACTTATTGGCATCTTGAGGAACGAATTCTAAAATTTGATCTAGCTCCTTTTTGAAACCCATGCTCAGCATTTCATCTGCCTCGTCTAAGATTACTGTTTTCACCTTATCTAAGCTCAACGCTTTACGCTTTAACAAATCGATTAATCTACCAGGTGTAGCCACTACAATATGTGTAGGTCTACGCAAAGCACCAATCTGACGATCAATCTTTTCTCCACCATAAACAGCTTCAGTGAAAATACGATCTGAGAATTTTGTGAATCTGAACAATTGCTTGGCAATCTGTTGCCCCAACTCGCGAGTAGGACAAAGAATTAAGCCTTGAATCTCATTGCGAGAAGAATCTACACTTTGAAGTAATGGCAGACCAAAAGCAGCGGTTTTACCTGTACCTGTTTGCGCTTGTCCCACCAAATCTGTCTTGGCATTCAACAACATAGGAATGGCAAGGTTTTGTATTTCTGTAGGTTTAGTGATGTTTAATCCATCCAATGCCTTTACAAAATCCTTTTGTATGCCTAATTCTTTAAAAGTCTTCAAAATAACAGCTGTTTAATTCGCTGCAAATATACACTAATACAAAGGGATATATTGATTATATAATTAAATCAATAAATGAAAATATTAAGCAAAATTGAAAGCTTAAAGACAAATTGATCTAAATGAATACCTCTCTAGCTTTATTATAAGCAGACTCAAAAGCAAGCGTATTTAAACCCGTATGTTCTTTTTGCTCGTTAAAAAAGGACAGCACCTTCTCTGTGGGCATATTACCCGTTAAATCATCCTTTGCCATAGGGCAACCTCCAAAACCTTGTATAGCGGTATCAAAACGCGTACAACCCGATTGATAAGCTGCCAACATTTTCTCTTTCCAAGTAGTTGGAGTAGTATGTAAATGAGCTCCAAAAGTTACCTCTTGAAATTCGGGTATCAACTGCGAGAATAAAGGAGTAATGGTTTCTTTGGTCGAAACACCAATGGTATCGGAAAGGGCTAAAATCTTTACGCCCATATCTGCTAGAACTTCAGACCATTTAGCCACAATGTCAACATCCCACGCTTCATCGTAAGGATTTCCAAAAGCCATGGAAAGATAAATAACTAAGTCTTTATTTTTAGTAGCACATAAATTCTGCATCTGCTCTACCAAGACTAAAGAATCTTCTATAGATCGTTTGGTATTGCGTTGTTGGAAAGTTTCGGAAACGGAGAAAGGGTAACCTAAATATTGAATCTCGTCGAAAGAAGCTGCTTGCTCTGCACCTCTACTATTGGCCACAATAGCCAATAATTTAGAATCGGTATCATCTATATTCAATTTAGAAAGTACCTCGGCAGTATCGCGCATTTGCGGTATTGCTTTGGGTGATACAAAAGACCCAAAATCTATGGTATGAAAACCAACCTTTAAAAGTCTATTAATATATTCGACCTTCAGTTCTGTTGAA
>Ga0187827_10002396_pt1 | contig 25759 bp, 9 predicted proteins | sample ETNtaG_39_FD_167969 | JGI IMG/M metagenome (GOLD analysis project Ga0187827, IMG submission 167969) | Marine microbial and viral communities from oxygen minimum zone, Eastern Pacific Ocean - ETNP2014_SV_150_PacBio MetaG (Illumina Assembly) | ecosystem: Environmental > Aquatic > Marine > Hypoxic... | reverse complement strand
GTGCCCTTAGGAGATTCCAAAATACCAAATGGATTAATTTCACCCCAGCCATTCGGGTCAGGAATTGAAACAGATACTTTATTGAATAATATACTATCAGAATTTACTGGAACATAAGTGATATCTGGACCAGGAACCCCGCCATCATATGCCACGACTGAATATGTATATTCAATGCCATCTATTACATTATGATCTGTAAATTTATATTTATATTCTACATTACCATCACTATATTCATCTTCAAGAACAAGTATACTATCTGGATTATACGGATCTAAGAGTAATTCATCGAAGCCTGTATTATAACCTAGATTAAGCCATTTTGCTTCTGGATCAGGACCTTTAACAGACACTCCTCTAATACAAGGTTCCTCACAATCATCACTTGTCATGCATTCACCGGAGACATCATTACTTTTACCGAGAACACAGAACAATGAATCTTCATATGCAGATAGGTCATATTGTGCATATTTCCAACTACAGTCTGTAATATTATCACCATCTGTATCACGTTTTATAAAACTTTCAACATCTGAATAAATACAATTATTTTTACTAGTATATAATGTACAATTTGAATCATGATTATATTCAACAAAAGTCCATTCATAGCCAGCTAATTCACAAGATATTTCACTTAAAAAGTACCTATTTGAACATTCACCTCCTCCTTGCCCATTGGAATTATCAAAACAGCCAATTGAAAGAGGTTGCCAACCTTCTTCAGCTCCATCAACTAATATTTGATTAGATATATCCCCCCATGTAGAGCCACCATCATTGCTTCTATAAATTTTATATCCTTCGAAGTCAGCATAGCTGGTTATCACATCTTTAGAATTACGTGATACATCATCCCAATATAGATTTACCTTATTATGTCCACTTTCAGCCATAACCGTAGGTGTAAGGGGTGGAGTATACCCTTGGTAATGAGAATTATACATAATTTGTGCAAAATAAGCATTACTTAATAAATCATCTATATTCTGGCCAAAAATAATACTAAAAGAAAAAGATACCTCTTCACCAACTTTCAAATCAAAAGGCCCAGTACTCATCTCTAAAACACAGTCTAAACCATCGGGAGCTGTTGTAAAGAATGAAGTTTCCCTAATTCCTTCTAGAGAATCAAAATGTGGATTAATCTCAGAGTCATAATCCGTTTCAGGATTTGCAGAATGAAAATAACGAGCTTTCTCTGGTTTAGTTAGATTTGTATTATCTCCAGCTATAACTTGGTATTGTATTAATTCTTTATTTTGAGCAGGTGCATCACTTGCTCCAGCAGCTAATACTCCAGGACGATTATACCAATCAAACCAGTGCCAATCGGTCATCTTAAGTTTTTCTCCTGGGTAGATATCATAAAATCCATCTTGATCTAGATCAATATATCCAGTGGAATATGGTGAATCTAATAATTGGACTGCTACAACTCCAAAATCAGAACCAACACTATTACCAGTATTCATACTATATCCCTGTGCAGAATTGGACACACCGTCATAATCACCTATCACTGCCATACTTATTCTTAATGTATCATCATTAACAACGGGACATCCATCGGGGTATTCTTCCTTTGATATTTTACAATCGATATATTTCATAAAATCATCTTCATTTGTATGGACAGAATAACCGCCGGTTGCATCCGTAGAAAGCACATCAGCATCCATATAGAATCCTAGATATAATTCATTATAGTCAAAGCCCTTTCCACGATTCAATTTGGTCCCATCTGGCATAATCATGCCATCATTACAAATTGGGATTCCATTTTCATCAACAACAGGAATGTCTGTTTGATTTTTATCTTTTTCAAAAGCGCAATAATCACCACTCTCATTTCGAACTTTAACAGTAACAAACATTACATCTTCAGCATAAGCAACTCCATAAGAATGCGCCATAGACATTACTTTTAATCCCAGAGGATATCCTGCTGCTACATATTCATTATCTAGCACATCATTACCCACATTAGCCCATCTATCATCAAACTCCATATAGACATCCATATCTGAAATATGCCTGCCATACAGCTGTTTCCAACATCCCTCATCAGATCTAACTCTATCACAATCATAAACTCCAATATCTGACCAAACCACATTTGATGCATCTCCATAATATTCATCTGCCCACCATCCAGGCCATACAGGCTCATAGCTTCCTGTATCAAAATTCCAACTAGTAGGCCAAGTTTCTTCATATTGACTATGAGAAAGTAAATATACTGGGTCATCTGGATCAGTAAACTGTGTATCACCAAAGATATCACCCGCAGTATTTTTTAAATTATGAGAATTATATCTTGCTTCAGTTGTGGCCTGCCAATCAGTTTTTACTGCTGGATCACCATCCCTTATAAACCAGGATTCGTTGAAATTAGCTCCAAAATACATATAACCATCATCACATGTCCACTCTTCTTGATCTTCTCCATATTCATACAAATCTAAATAAAGCCCCCCTCCAACTTCAGTTCTAGATTTAAAATTAGGACGAATACTCCATGGGAAGGCCAAACCAATACCTGAACTGACATAATTAGGATCAAGACTAGCATCATTTAGATATAAATAAAGGCGGTCTAATTCATGATCCAAAAACCATTGGGGGCCTTCTCCTGCAACAAAATGCGCTATTCCACCGACTGCCCATTCATAACCTTGAGATTCACAATTCTCCTTAAACTTGCAATAAGGTTCATCACAATTATTGATATCAAAACATGACCCTGTATTACAATAGTCAACTATTTCTAACGCAATATCACCTCTATCATTATGTCCTCTATCATCAGTGCCAATATCAACTACTGTATTGTAAACAATAGTTTTGTATTTGCCTCCACGCTCATTTTCTGGATCCCATGAATCATATGCATCTTCCGAAAACCAAATTGAATTATTACTGGGATCTTGAACCCATGAAGCATACCCTGGATTTGACCATTTAGATGAATATTCATGACCTGGAACCCCTGCAACAAAACCTACATGAGGAAGATATCCATATTCTCCCCAAAAACCAGCGGGATGATAGTCCCAAGTTATAAAGTTACCCGAATTAGACACTGCATTCTTGACTTTACCTTTTAATAGATACCCTTTTGCTCTATCATATTGAGGATTATTGGGATATCCATAATCACCTATTCTTCCCAACCCCTCATTTGTAGATTTATTTATTATATTGACATTGTCATTTAGTTCATTAATAGTTTCTGAAGCAAATACAAATTGAATGGATAAAATGTATATTGAGAATATTCTACACATACCAATAAACCTATCTAAAATCTATTCTGATAAACATATTGATTTCTCGTGGTGTACCATAGTACCAGGGGTTATCGTAGTAAGAATTTGATTTAGTACCACTATCTTCAGGAAGTTTAACCTCCCTCATATAATACTCACTCCTTATTGCGGCATCACCTGTTTCTGGATACAGATCAATTACATTCTGTATATTAAATAAATTATAAACATTGAGCCCAAGAGACAGTTTCAAATCATTGAAATCTAAATATTTTGAAAATGAAATATCTACTTGTTTAAAATCCGGAGAACGTTTTGCATATTTATTTTTAACATCTTCAACAGGTTCACCAGAAGGTTTTTCATAAGTACCAGTATAAGGGAAACCGGATTGAAAAAACCCAACTAATGATGCATTTATCCCAAATGGAAGTTGTTGCGTGTAAAGTTGAACCGTTAAATCATGAGGTCTATCAAAAGGCATAGTAAACTCCTGTAATGGAGCATCTACAATCTGATTACCAAATGCAGATTTATCATACTCACCATTTGCCTTTGCTTCAGAAAAAGTATATTGAATAGTAGTATTTATAAGTAATCCTCTATTCTCAAGTGTTAAATCAATTCCCTTTGCTCTACCGTAATCTCCATTTGCTGCAACCTGATAATCTCCTATACTACTACGGTATGTCTTTGCTGTGGACAATTGATCCATGTCCTTTACCCAGCCAGCTACTGTATAGGCCCAATGGCGACCAATTTGAACATTAAATCCAAATTCATAAGATTGTGTTCTTGAAGCAACCATGGTAGCATTTCCTAAAAACCCATCGCTTTCAACAATGACTTCTTCAGGATTTTCCTGTCTATTTGTATTCAAATAAATATTTTCATATACAGGTGTCTGGTAATATAGACCATAATTAAATGTGAAAGTAGCGCCATCTGTAAGAATATGACTAATTCCAAATCTTGGACTTACCTTATATAGCCAATCTGAATATTCAAAAAATACCTGAGATCCATGTGTACCAAAATCATCCGTAGTAACTTCTGACCAGGTAACACCATCTGTGGTGAATGTATTCCATTCTTCATCGCCCTCACCAGGGTCACCATCGTGAAGTCCATCTCCATCATAATCAGAGTCTGGATCATTATGTGATGCACAAAGCAGGTCTCTCCCACAATCTTCCCAAAACCAGGGTTTGGTTGGAGTATAATTCCCTTGAGGATCAGACCATATTTTAGTCTTATAATTTACAGCGTCTACTCGAATCCCAGCATTGACTACCATCCACGGCAGTTCATAAAATGTTTGAAAATAACCAGCCAACTCTACAGGTTCAACGTAATCATCCCACTTGCCATTATCATTAAAATCATCAAAACTTTCACCTGGATATTCTATATTATCAATAGTCATAGGTCCATCCCAAACGCCATTTCCTTCACCTTGATCAGGTTCACCAGTTGACGAATAGAGAAAGATGGTATCATCCACACCAAAATCATTCCATTGTTCAGCAAATCTTTGCCTAGATGCAGATACATCAGCCCATGGACTTTCTACTTCATAGAAATTGAGCTTATGTGATTTAAAATCTATACCCATTCGAGCACGAAGCTTATCATTCAACTGGGAAGTTATATCAAATCTAAATTCATTTGTAAGAGCATTGGAAGTACTGAAGAATCGGTCATGCCCTCCAAAAATATTTCCCTCTTCCCATTCTCCTACATTAACGCCATCATTATATTCATTAAAATATAATGAATCTGGATCAAAGCTAGGACCGAAGGCATCGACATATGGATCTTGTAGAATGTCAGTCCACATTGACTCCAAATCATGGAAATATTCATTGCTGACATACATTTCTGGTGTCAGCCAATAGCTTCCATCTCTATATTCACAGGCATTTACAAGGCTTGGTCCAGTCCAGTTTCCATTGCCATCAGCATCATCAATAAGATCAAAAATATCAATGTCCTTTTGATAAATGCCATCATTATTGACATCTGTATACTTTTCAGCAACATCCCAGTTATAGTTCCCAGGCAAAGCACCATAATGCCATCCACTAGTCCATTTTTGCGGTCCTTCACCATCTCTACGAATGTAATCAATTGATCCATTTTCAGCAACTCGATAGGGTACAACATAAGGATTGTTAATATCAGATAACTTTTTGTCACCATCTCCATTCGTCCTATTTCCTGCTCCATGACTCCATTCAAACCAGTCAGGATATCCATCATTATCACTATCTTTCCATCTAACACCAGTAAATGCATTCTGATTAAATCTTGCATACCTGATTGTGTAAAAGGTCCTGGGTGATAGTGAATGGTTCATTTCAAACGAATACCTTTCAGTATCTCTGAACATTTCATTTTGTCCCTCATCCCAGTAAAGAAAACTTGGACTAAAAATTTGGCGATGAGCTTTTACCAACCAATAAGAGAATTGCAGCTTGATCTTATTTACTGGCTTGAATTGTAATTTTCCAAAGACATCCCAAGTCTGATCAAAGCCAAATCCACGATATCCAACTTCATCATCCCAAGGTTGAACCAAATTATTTTTATTTATTATATTTTGTGGATCATTGGAGATATATGCTAAACTATCAAACCCCAAGACACGATAATTGTCTCTACTAGTATATTGGCCAGACACCCAATACCTCAGCTTACTAATAAACGGGAAAGACCCTCCAAACCCTAAATTATAATCATTATAACCTCTTAATTCATCATAATGATTACCCAAAGCTGCACCCACTAAACTATTTTCATACTTAAATTTGTAAGAGAATTCCTCACCTCCAATTGAAGTATGTAAGTTTGATACAGCGGACATTGCATCACCATATTCAGCATTAAATCCTCCTGGTTGCCAGTCAAATTCACTAACTGCAAATAAATTAAGACGTGTTCCATTGCCCATACCTCCATAAATAGGATTTCTTATATACATTCCATCAATAAGGTAAGCAATTTCCCCTGATCTTCCACCCCGCACATGAACTTCTTCAAGTCCTCGCTCCTCATTGTCAGGTATTCCACCACGCATCCCGCCTTCTACTTTTACAACACCAGACTGAAGAGAATATAGCTCCGAAACATCTCTAACTGGGAGTGCTTGGATTGCCTCTTGACTGAGTGAAATTTTCTTAGCAGTTGCACCTTTATCAACCAATTCCTTTTCACCACTTACATATATTATATCTCCCTCTATTGCTTCAACTTCTAAAATGAAATTTAACCATAACGTATTATCCATCATTACATCTACCCCAGACACTATTTGAGTACTATAGCTAATCATGGAAACCTGAATATCATAACTCCCAACAGGAATATTTAGCAAAATATAATTACCATTCTCATCAGCAACAGCACCAATACCAAGTTCCTCTATATATACTTGTGCACCCACCATTCCTTCACCTTCCAAGTTTTTAATATTCCCACGGATCTGTCCATCTGTTCCTGAGATTAAATAGGAAACAAATAAAAAATAAGTTATTATCATATAGAAAATATTATTTTTCATTTGGAATTGGTAATCTATGCAAGCCATATAATGGAGAGAATTTGTAACCATCATTATCAAATTCATTACCTATCTGTTTTAAAGAGAGTTTATTATTATTTAAATTTAAAAAATCATATCTGCGAGATGCCATCACATTATCATTCTTTCGAAAAGAAGTGAGCTCCAGACGCGAAACCTCAGACCACCCCGAGCCATACTCTTCCCAAAAAGGTTCGCTCCATCTTATTTCTAATTTATCTTTTACTACTCCAAGTGGATTGCCAACTCCAGCAGAACCTAACCAAATAGTATTACGCAAACCAAATTCTAGACCATTGCCAACCATAGTAATTAGCTTTGTATTTATTATTTTGTAAACATTATTTAGAATTGTATCAGCAGGAGGACAATTGAAAGGAGGGATGATATTATGATCTGATATCCATGATGTTTTAACATTTGAAATACAACTATAATCTTCGTTATATTTTTCTTTTTTCATCGGCACTGAGATAGTGTCAATTTTCTCAACTTCATAAGTTTTTTCAACATAATAATCTGCAAAGGGAGTTACTATGATCGTATCAGAATAATCATATTCTCCATCTCTTAAGCCATAAGGAGCACGAATATAATCTTCTCTAGTGGCTATTTCTTCATCCCAAAAGCCATGAGCAAATTCTTCAAAATTGTTATAATATCCATAATATTTAAAGTATGACGGATGGAGAACTTTATACACCTCTCCATTATCACCAAACTGAAACAAGTGATAATCATAACCATAATCATCACCATAATATGGTTTATCTATATTATAAACAGCTGATTGAAACCATTTAGTTTTAGCGATATAGTAATCGTCTTCAACGCCTGAGAGAGGATGCTCTATTATTTTATTTGTATATATTGTAACTAAACTATCAATATCATGAAAACTTTTTGAACGAGTTTCAGTGATTAGCTGTTGTTCCAAAAAACTATCTACAACAATATATGAAGAAGTATCTACATTCCCATAATATAAGACTACAGAAGTAGTTTGATCAAAATGAGTAACAGCAACTGGATTATCAGGATTAGTATAATCCACAATTAACGTTTCCAATCTATCACTAAATACATATAGGGGCTCACCTGTCTCCCACTCTCCATTTTCATTTGTATCTATAAAGTGTTCATCATCATCCCAAACACCATTCCCAGCATCAACACTTTCTGCATCATCCCATATACCATTGCAATTTCTATCCTCAAAGGGATCATTACCATTACATTGTCCATCATTGCCAGTAACACAATGTTCAGCTAAATCCAATACCCCATTCACCTCATCAACAAAAAATTCTCCTGGTTTAACTATACCACCAAATAAATCATCATAATCATACTGATTATTTTTCTCATATCCTTCTCCTCTATCCCAAGAGTTATTATTTTCAGTATTGTTTTCATTTCCATTTGTATCATCAGGATGTCCAGGGCATATACCATCCAGACCACAATCGTTCCAGTTATCACCATTGGGATCCAGATTATTATTTTCCTTCCAATTTGAATTTTCTTCAACAGGACCATTATAATTCGGATTAGGCACATCTCCATTAGCATCTAAAAATTCCCGCCAATCCCCTAAACAATTGCAAGGAATTTCATCAAATAATTCACCATCCTCATCAGCGTCAATAACTATACAGTTTCCTTGACCAGTCTCCAAGCTGTCAGGGCACCAATCTAACCCATAATCATGATATACTTCAGCTACATCCCAATCAAGGTTTTGATTACAATCTCCATTGATATGATACATAGGTGAATCATCAGGAATATTTACTTTATAATAAACAAAAGTTGTATCTAAACTGATGGGTTTATCTATACTTTCATATCGAATGTCATGCCGTTCCCATTCAGTACGATCGATAAACATCATGCCTTCAATAGGATGCTGATTAGTATCAATAACCCCTACATAAATCAATGAATCAAAATAATCAGTTGAATCGATCAGTGATGCAGACAGACTTTCTGATGAGTCAGGAGTCATTATATCATATCTCTCATTATTAGTATCCCAGAAAATAGAATCGATATTTGTCCAAGACACATTAAAATTCACACTTTTTACCGATATATTATTCTCAAATACAGCTTGAGAACTAACCGTGTCTATTTCTTTTCCTGTAGTTGATGAAATAGAAAGTGAATAGTCAAAATTAACCTCTATAGAATCAGGGCAGTTACTTTCATACTGTACCAATACATTATTACACCAGTCATTTTCTGATGTATTTAATTCATTCAAAGGATAAAGAGTAGCATATTCATCAATATTATCTGTTGTTATAGATAATTGATAACCTACAGTATCTACCTGATTCCCAATTTCTACTGTATAATAGGGGAATGTACTGAAATTTAATGTATCTATATAGGGATCCATATTTGTAAAAGTATTTGCAGCCCGAGTAACATATCGATTGAAGTATAGATATTGGGCATCTATTGCTTCATCAAAATTATAGAAATAGTCAGATAATGGATCCCCGTAACCCAAATTGCTATCATATAAAGTACTGCTTACTACAGAAGAATCAGTATCTTCTATAATTATAGGATCTTCACAGGAGCAACAAAGAAATATTGTTATTGCAATGGTAAAGCTTATTTTAAAACTAAATATATTGTCAATAGCAGAAATTATTCTATGATTAGATAATCAAATTTTTATTGTTAAAAATAAAAACCCTTTGAAATCATAATTACAAAGGGTAATAAAGATAAATTATTGTTAAATATTAGTAATTATTTAGCTTACAATTATAAGAATCAATGAAGGCTCTATACAATACAAAAGGTAAGGTAATAAAGGTATGAATTTTATTTAATCAACGAAGTCTTCATTGTTTTCTGATAGCTTCCATTATCTGCTATCATTCGAATGAAATATATGCCACTGGAATGATAACTTCCATTCCATATTAATTGATAATAACCGGCTTCCATCCAACTGTTAACAACTTCATCTACTAGTAAACCTCTAATATCATAGATTGATATTTGCACGCCACTATCTTTTGGCAAGTCAAACCGAATGTTTGTTGTTGGGTTGAATGGATTGGGATAATTCTGCTTCAATGCAAAAGATTTTGGAAGTGAAACAATCTTATAGTCAAATCCACGAGATATGTTGCCCGCATCTTGTCCGTGCTCTATTAAGAATCCACCATCAATGATTTCATTTACTTTCATTTCTTTAATACTTATAGTTGAATTAGTTGAAGTTTGGCTGATTACTTTAAATCTGATATAACCTAAAAGTCCACTGTCATTAATGGGTGTAGAATTCGCATAGCTCACCAATTTAAATTCCCCCGGTATTGCTTCATTTATCAGTGTGGGATATCCAGTCTTATCCAAAATACTATTACTATTATTAAATCCTAAAAGTAGAAAAACCTCTGGGTCATATTGTATAGTCAAATCAATGCCCTCAATTTCTAGATCATTAGGTAAAAATATTGGGAGTTTAATTATTTCATCCGTTTCTAAATCAATAACAGGATTGGCCACGAACTGTTCATCATTTTGACGATATAATGGTGCTGTCCAGTTCCCTGTTACATCTCCTAAACGAATACCCTCAAAGGTCAATCCGGATATATTAGAATTAAGCGTTAATCCATAGGAGATATTTGTGCAATTTTCAGTATCTATCATCAAATTATAATCTGGACCTGGGCCATGAAATATCCAATGAGGATCGCACACTTCATCTAAATGGTCAATAATTCCTGCAGCATATCTAGCCACCTTTGATGCATCTCCTGCTTCAATGTTAGGCACCCAATTTAAATTACATTGTTCTTCTAATATAAGTTCACCATCATCATCAGTCACAGGATTACCTGATGTATCCTCACATCGATAATCAAAATTAACATTAGCTGCAATCTGCTGTTTATTCGTTAAATCATATAATCCAACTGAATGACGAGCAATTCGTGATGCATCTACCGCACTGAGCCCATCATAATAATTCTCAATCTGTAATTCATCTTTGAAAAGTGTAATTTCATAGTCTGCATCACCTACAGCTGATTCTATTATAAAATTGCCATCATCATCGGTTTCAGTAGAATAATTTTGTTCATTATCAATACCAGCCAAATTAATTTGTACTATTGGTAAAGATATGCCATTACTATAATAAATTAATTCACCAGAAATATTCAAATATATAGTTTCAAAACTAATTACGCACTCATTTCCAAATGCATTATCATTTTCATTAATTTGAACAGATGAAAATGAAATTGTTGTGGTTCCTGCATCTTCTAAACCCATACCTGAAATAAACAATATTGTGTCAGAACCTGAAAAGGTGTAATTGGTCTGTGCATAAACAGTTACAAGTAATTTAGCATTTGGTGAACAATCTATACAATTTTCTTGAAAAATCTCATAATTATCTAAATTTCCATGTAGACTGACTTCGTTCAATTGAACCATATTAGCATCATATTCGAGTGAAAATTGTAATCCTTCAATTTCTAAATTTTGTGGATTTATTAAAGATATTGGTATATCAAAAGACTGATCCACTAAACTAGTATCTACAGTCCAAAATTCAGGCATAGATAAAGCTAGAATTTCACAATATTCAGATTGGTTACCACCTAAACATATCCCACCAGCACAAAATACACCATTTTCCATTTGGTTGTAATTGAATGCTTCGGGATGAGTACAACCAATATATTCAGACTTTAGTACCGCAGTAATACTAGCATTTCCGGATTCATCCATAGTTTTACTATTATCTATTTTCATATTAATGCAATGCATATTATCAACATCATCATAACTTTCACAATTATTACTTGAATTACCACTTATATCAAGATAGTAATCATATGGATTATCAAATGCGGGGCTTTCCCAGCTTAATAATATTCCATTACTTGAATTAAAAGGTAGAACAGATTCTACTGAAATATCCCAAGTAATGGAAGTTTCATGATAAGAACGTATATCTCTATATATTGATGACTCACCATTATTATTAATAGAAAGCTGAGTATAGCTGTTAATTATATCAACCATTTTAAGTGGTTCAAGTGGTAGATGTTCCTGATCTTCACCTTCAACAAACACGTCATGCGCCTCTTCATGAATTCCAATTATAATCTCACTACCTAAAGCATTATCATAGTTTGCTCCTCCATAGTTTTCCTTTGCAAAAAGAGATAAATTCCAATATAGAGATGGTTCTATTTCAAGAATTGGATTAGTTGAATCAAATAAAATCTCCACATTTTCTTTATGTGATTCAACCCAGAAACCAGTAGCTGTTGAAAATGATTCTGTCCCTACATGACTGGCTTTTTGATTATCATATATGATAGGTGTTGGGGATATATAGCCATGTTTTGCCGCATCAATCCAACTATAAATAGAATCATTGTAAGAGATATTAAGCGAATTAACATCAATCGAAGTTACAAGGGGGTTCCCAACCAAATTCCATCCTTGATCCAAAATAATATTCCCTTCACTTAATACTTGTCCAGTAAAAGTAAAATCTAGTAAAGATCCGGAATTTTGCACATAAAAACCAATCCCAGAGTTTGCAGTTTCGAGAATTGAGCAACCATCAGAGCAGCCATAAGCAGGATTGGTGAAAATACCCTCCAAAATATGGTCATCTATACTAGCTAATGGTGGAGTTAATAGATGCCATCCTAAGCCATCAAAATCTGTAGTTATTGCAGGTTTTGAAATTGTAAATGTGTTATCACTGTCATCCTGGTAATCTTCAAAAATTGCTGCAGAACCTCCAGCTAAATCAATAATCTCAGCATGAATTGAAAACCGACTTAAATAATCACTGTTATCAATATTAATTTGATCATAGAAATTATTAATTATTTCACTTGATACAGTTACTCTTTCAAGTGGTACACCATTATAAATTTCCTGACTATCATATGCATACCATTGTCCAAGAGAATTTTCACATGTCTGTTTAGTTGTATAGGCAGGATTACTACATTCCATTATATCTAGATTTAATTTTAGTTGTCCTATAAATTCTATAAGTTCATACTCTAAATCAACAATCAAATCATCTTCAGTGGAATGAATATCATTCCCATTTGGAGAAATAACTGTAACGTTAGAATTCGAGACAATTTCTGGAGTCCCAACAATAATCTTCAAGGAATCATTAACATCTGCATAAGTATGGAAGAATGAATAGGTATCAGTATGTTCAATTTCAGTATATTCTGTCTGGCCATCATTATTACTATCATGTAAGACAAATACTCTGGTATATCCATATTCACCATCTAATGTAGCTTGATTTATAAAATCAAACGATAATGTAATATCTTTGTTCTCAATATTAGATGAAAAAACAGCGTCCCATACTTTAATTTCCTGAAAATTAGATAAATCTGTGAGTTCGCGTATATCACGTGTATAATTGATAAATTCATTCCCAAGAGGATTTTCCCATTCAGGATGGGGAAAATAGAGCATAACTTCAGGATTTGGAGCATCAGGAGGTTCTATTACATCTGCATAACAATTAACACCTTCACCACATTGGAAATCAGGATGATCAGCAAAATTTAAACTATCATCAGCAGCTGTATGCATACCAATTCGATTGTTTAAATCCTGTTCATATGAAGAACTCTCTATATTAGGGTCAATCATCCAATCACCCCCCATGCTATCACACTCTTCTTGACTATTTGCAGTAGCACCTATACAGATATATGGCAGGGGATCATAAAACAATGCTACCTCAATATCTATGTACCAACAATCTGAATTATCACCATTCCAAACACCGCAATTATCATATGCCCCTTCACAATCATTACTGGAGTCATCATCACAAGTACCGCAATTATCTACAGATGCATTTCCTCCACAATCACCAGCACAATCCTCTATTGCACTGCCGCCCCAGATACCAGCACAATCCTGTACACAATCATTACCGTCATTATAATCACAGGTACCACAATTATCCTCAAATGCAATACAATTCCCAGCACAGTCATAATTTTCTTCAGCATAATCACAACTCCCATCATCAGCATTTGCCTCTGGATTATAATTACAGGCACTTTCATCATTACATCCATATTGTGCTGATGTTAAAGAATCGATATTGTACAATCCATTACTTACAAAGGCAAAATCTTGTGATGGTATAGCATCATAGTATATACCTGAAGAGGTATCATATATTTTAAAAGTTGGGAAATCACCAGAGTTCAAATATCCTTCTGTTTCTGGTAAAAGAATATTATACCCCATCAATACAATGGAACATGTTTCATTATTACACTGTGATGTATCCCATTGAAAAGATCCTACACAGATATCACCATTAAAAGCACCCACCCAATCATCAGATTCTACTACAGAACCATTTATTATAACCGAATAGATTACATAACTTGCTTGCTCAGTAGATTGGTTCCATTGAAATTCTACAGGTGGGTCTTGGGCAAAGAATATCCCAATTCCCAAAAATAATACTATATATCTCATTCTATTCATTATTTTTTCATTTTTTCCAATAATAATTTTGTATTCTCTTCAATAACTACCAAAAATTACCAGCTTATGTGACATAATTTTATGTTTATTATCACAAAATTGAAATTGTTTTACTATTTTATCCAATTTTGTGCTTTAATTAACATAATTATACCTCCATAGAAAATAAAAGCCCCCAGAATACATCCTGAGGGCTTTTCTGCTTATATTTAGTATAAATACTTATTTCAATAGCATCACCTTCTGGATGGCCGTATTTGAACCTGTATCTACTCTTACAAAATACATACCGCTTGAAATACCATCTGCATTCCAAGTAATATTATGATAACCGGCTCTCATATTGCGATCAACTAGAACTTCAACGATCTGTCCACGGATGTTATATACAGACATATTCACAAAGTCATCCTCATTCATAGCCAAATTTAAATTTGTAGTTGGGTTAAAGGGATTTGGATATGCAGCACCAAGCCCAAATTTATCAGGTACAGGATTTAGATAAGCATCCACATTCCCTACTACAATAGCAAATTCATCAGTTATTGTAGACAATTCAATGTATGATTCTTGATGTAAATCAATGGCTTCTCCATTAATTACTATATAAACACCATCATCAAATCCACTGATATCACTCCATGAAATTTCAATATCATTATCTACCTTTTCCGTTGCAATTGATATGTTCCAAACTTGAAAGTCCTCATATTCTGTTGATTTCATATCCTTCATAAGATCAGAGCCAATCTTCATATCAATATATTCACCACCCATGGAAGTATAAGCCTGTCTTGGAAGATCATATTCATCTTCACCATATACAAAACCATCATCCGCATTTTCTAATAGTCCAACTGTGATAAAATCAGCATGACCCTCGCCAGAAATATCCCGTGCCTTAAGCTCTATGATTGAGGTTTCAGCAACTTGTAACTTTCTTGTAAGATTACCATCCTCAAATAAATGAGGTCTCACTTTTAGAGTAAGATCTCTGGAAGTATTCACAAAATATCCCCCAAAAGGCACTAATCTATCAATGTGTTCATATGAATCCTGGAACCAACCATAGATTGAAGGAGCTATCCAACCAGCATCAACTGCATCTTCAAAATCAAGATCTGATCCTCCATCATCAACAGGATCATAATTTACTTTGAGGTTTTCTTTTGAAACTTTATTAACAAGTGGATTAGAAATCAGGTTCCAACCCTTATCTAGACTAATATCAGCTCTGTGAATATTATCATATTCATTATTACCATCAGGATCTGTTGTGATTGGATCTCCTATTTGTTGAAGCGTTGAATTATCAGCAAGTGCTAAATAATATCCTTGTGTTGGAGTTAGGTAAAGTCCATCATAAGCACCATTTACATCAAATACTACCCAATCTTGTCCCCAAGTACCAAGTGATGAAAAATTATTATACAGAAGAGTGTCTTCATAAGCTGGAATAACTGGTGGACCCACTAAATGCCACCCTGCTAGATAATCTTTGTTAATTTCATGATCAGCCATAGTAAATGGAAAATCACTAATATCATCATGATATTCTACATTGCCACCATCATAATCACCTACATCAAATACCCGCACAAGAACTTTGGCGTTATAATTGATTTCTTCAATATAACCATCATCATTATCGCTAATTTCGAAATGATTTGTATTGTCTCCTGAGGCAACACCATCAACGTTCACTCCGGTATCGGAATAAATTGATTCACCAGCATTATTTACACCAGCTTCTTCTTCAGAACCATCACGAAGATAATAAACTTCAATCCTAGAAATATATTGATGCTGAGTAGTTGAAAAATCCACACTAAAGTTATCTCCAATAGACCTGATTTCTGCACCATTAGGAGTATCAACGTGGATCAATGGCCTATCATGTGTAGTTGTTACAGCATCTGTTGCTGCAATATCATCTTCCTGATCATCCAAATCACTGTTATATGTTTTAAGAGTGTAATTGTATTCGGTTTCAGACTCCAAATGTTTATCAATCCATTCTAGATTACCTGAATCTATATCATCAGTATCATCCCAAGATTTAATTACATCTTCACCACGGAGAAGATCAAGACGAGCTGTATTGTTATCTGCACCATTATAAACTTCGCCATGACAGTCAATATCATAATCAGGCAATGTATTTTCACTAACTTGAATTGTAACATACTTGAGATCCGTATGAACTAAATCAATATTCCCTGCAGGTGCACCAGGTTCATTTAATATTGCAAATTCAGTGCTTGCTTCATCATATGCTCCATATGAATCAGTCACTCTAAATGTAAAAATATGATTTCCAAGTCCTAAATCTGCAGTTGCATCTAAAATACTGCCACCATCATCATGATCGTAGGATGAATCAAATTCACCCAGGTCTGTAGTAGCATCATCGCCACTATAAGACCAGTCATATATAAGATCATCATTATCAAGATCCTCAGCTCCTAAATTATCACATGCTGCATCTACAAAAACTTCTCTATTATCATCATCATAAGCAATATACCAGTTTGGTTGCACACGATGTGGATTGGCAGTAGGTCCCTGATTCCTTTCTGGAAGCACTGTTGCAATAAGGCTGATCTGGTCAGAATCACCATAAACATCAGTTACAACCATTGTTAAAATAATTACTGAGTCATCACCTCCACCATACATTGATATATGTGCATCTCTACCATTATAACCAAAGGCACCATTTATTCCATTGAGTAGAGATAATCCTGTTTCAGCATCAATATTAGTACCATATTCACCAGCAATACAGGCATCACATGTCACTAAATCATCGGCTGTGTTTAAACTCACAGATGCACCACCTGCTGCATAATAGTCACCTAAATCTATGTCTTCATAAATAAGTGCCTCATTTCCTAATAATGAAAAAGGCTCACCATAATTATACTGGCCATCACCATTTAGATCTTCATAATCAAATCCAATATCAGTTGCCGAGGTTGCAAACCATTCATATGTCTGATGGTCACAGCCTTCTTCATCAGATCCGGAACACTCTGTATCGGGGTCAGATGACTTATCTGCAGAAAACCATAGATCAGCAGGGTTTGCAGCTCCCATATTATCATGAGGTTCATACCAAACCTGATCACCGCTAGCATCTATATCGTTATCAGGATCACCTGGGTTTCCATCATAATCATTAAAATCTGATATATCATAATCATCACTAGTTACAACAGAATTTTCATCGCCCGCACGGATCAAACCAAGAGCAGAGGATGCAACAGGATCCGAATTGGGTTCTTCCTCAATTGTTACAGCTATTTCTGCGTCATCTGAGTGTGTGTGTAATTCTGATGTCCATTCACCACATTCACCTGAAGTTTTTACTGGATGATCAGATTCCACATGTAAATTCCATGTATAGGATTTTGCACCATTATTATGCGGGTTGCCTACAGTAAATGTAACTTCATCTGTATCAGTGCCAGATATATCTTGAAGGTCATCAATACCACCTATTTGAGACCAGCTAAAGCGATGGATCATATACGGGTAATCAGAATCGTTTGAAGCAGACCCATCATCACTAATTGAAATTCTATTCTCATCAGGACTATAGTTATGAGGAATTTCATAATGTCCTTCACCTAAATTCGTTCCATCAGCAGATTCCACATTTGCAAGAACAACTTCTGGATTTGCATTACTATCTGTAGTATCAGTTATTCTAGAATCACGACCAGCAAAAAATTCTTCTGCGCCACCACTCATTCGAATAGTATGTCCATATGAAGACTCACCTGCCTGATTGGACCCTGTAACAGTATAAGTATAAGTAGACTCCTGTAAGAGACCTTCACCTGGATAAGCATCATATATATCTGCTTCATCATGATAATCAGAATTTGATTGTCCATATGTTCCTGTTAATAGACCACCACAACCCCCAGGTCCATTTCCAGGAGCACAACCACTAGAAAGGGAACAATCTTCATCATTCAAGCATTCGTCATATATGCTTGATACAATAGTACCATTACTATCATACAAACATTCATTCCCTCCAATATCAGCAGGTTCATCATCTCTATATACATTATATGAAACTGCTGGATACCTATTACCAATATCATGCAGACCATCTCCATCTTCAGTCCAATCCAAACTTATAGATTTTTTATCATGTGTTGCAGTAAGAGCATCTGGTGCTTGAGGTGGAATATTACCTATATATACTGAAAAATCTTGTTGGCCTGAACCACCCATATAGAAACCTATTGTTGTTGGGCTGTCATGTGATATGGAAAAGAAATCTCCATCCAGTTCAATGTACATTTGATAATTTAGAGGAATCTGACCTGTTTCAACGTGGAATGTAATTGTTGTCGCCCCAGGAACGTCACTTTCGATTCTACCATTCCACTGAGTTAAATTTGTTGAGAAGAAAGCATCATCATCTTTGACAATATCTTCTGTATAGTGTGCATTCCAATCATCATCTGTCCATTCTGGATGATCAAAAAAGAGTGAAATATGCCCTAGTCCAGGCGGGGTTACAGGTTCAAGAATATCATGAACATGATCATATCCCCATGTTGCATCTGGAGCGGCACCTATAAAATTATATCTATCTTCAATTAACCAGTCCGGATTCCCAGTATTTTCAAATTGGTCATAAACATCAATTTCAGCTACAAGTTGAAGTCTCCATGTTGGGCCAACAACTTCCTCAGGTGTAGCACATGATTCATTTGAATAACTATCCGATTCACCGTATTCATTATGGATCGCCAGAATAGTAAAACAGTATTCAGTAATTTCTAAATCAATTATAGTATAACTTAATGATAATGTTTCCCTAATAAATGAACCATCTTGATAGATATGATATTTATATCCAACTGAAGATTCTGTAAAATTATCAAGAGGAGCATCCCATACGAGGAAGACTCTTTCAGGACCAGGAGAAGCTGCCAGATTCGTTGCAGGAGATATTGTATATTCACAACTGTCATCATCAAATAAATTTTCTGCATTATAATTATCAGCATCAGAATTTGTACAGCCAGAGCAGCTAGAATTATCTCCACCACAAACATCACAGCCATCATCAACGGGTCCAGTTTCACCACATGACTCATCACACCAAGTATTTACACTTAGACCAAAGCATACACCTGCACAATCCATATCTAAATTACCACCACCACATATGCCACATTCATCTATTATTTCTGAACCACCACATTCACCAGTACAATCAATTTCTGAGTTCCCAAAACATTCACCTGCACAGTCAATATCACTATTAGCATCATGTCCACTAAAACTTCCTGAACATACACCACAATCATCAATAGTATCGCCACCATTACATGCAGTGGATGTTCCAGTTACTTGTAGAAAACCAAAATTTTCCCAACCTGCAATTGGTTCACTTAAAGATATTTCCAATACGGATGAATAGGTTGCATCCCATATTTTAAAATATGCAACTTCTCCAGCATTCATGTAAAGTTCAGTACCTTCTATTAATCCGTCATTTCCATTTAATGAAATTGTTGTCCAACCTTCTGAGTTTGCATATTGCCATCCTACGCAGATTTCACCTTCACCATCATTACGATCAATAAATGCCCCTACCACATCGCATAGTCCAGATCCTAAACAATCACTTTCATCTTGGGCACCAGTTCCATCACCTACTACAGCTTCACCATCGACCGTTATGTTTTCAAGTTGAGCGAATCCCTGAGTAGTAGATTGAGCATAAGTCCAACCTGTTTCCGGGTTCTCAAACTGTGCAAAAATGCCACTCAACATTGTTACGGTTATCAGTAAAATGTACTTCATTGTACTCCTCCTGTAAAATTCTCTATTAAATGAAGATAATTTTTCATTCCTTTTCATACTAAATTCTCTATTTTACCTCTATTATCATTAAATTATTTCCATATAAACTACCATACCTTCAATAACGGTAGATTGTCCTGTATCACAAAAATTAAGCCATCACGATTTATGAATCTCCTCCATATATCGTATAGGAGTTTAAACAAATAAATAGTTATTTTATTTGATATAAATCACATTTTTACAACTATTAAATATATTTAATAATCATAAATGCACACTCTTTATAGAGAAGAAACTACTTGTAGCATATAACAAATCCCCTTTCTTTCCTCTTCTAAAGTGGATTTATCCCTCCCCTGCTAAAATCTAGGTATATTTTACTTAAATATACAAGATATTTTATTGAGGAGATCTCGAGAAGGTTTTTTACTTTGAATCATTTTATTTCTCAAGGTATTTAAGGTATGGATTATCAGTAGATAAAATGAAAAATGTAGAAGAGTCTATTGTATTAGAATAGGTCTCCAAAGTTTTAATAAAATTGTAGAATTCAGGAGATTTCCCATATGCTTTGGCATAAATATTAGTTACCTCAGCATCTGCATCTCCTTTGATCTTTTGTGCCTCTAGATATGCTTGAGACATAATTTCTTTTTTTCGTTGCACCTGACTCCCTAATATTTCCTGCTTCTTACCCTGCCCCTGGGCACGATATTTTTCTGCAATTTCCTCCTGGTGAGAGATCATTCGGTTGAAAACCTGTTCTTGAACTGTTTGAGTATAATTCATACGTTTTAAATGTACATCGATAATTTCAATTCCCATATTCAATTCTAGAAGCTTTTCTGAAACAGAATGTAATATTTTCTCAATTATTTTGAGGCGTGCACCTACTATTGATAATTCCTCACGTTTTTTACCATTATTTTGGATTAATAAACCAGTTTCAATAGCATCCATTTCACGATCGCTTGAACGGATAATTTCTACCATTGTGCGATTTGCCACTTCATCTCTAATAGCACCATCAAGTATGTCATCTAAAAGAGACTGAGCTAGAACCTCATTTTTGGCTGATTTATAGAACTGCAGAGCATCACTGATCCGCCACCTTGCAAAAGCATCAATCTTGATATATTTATTATCCCTTGTGGGTATCTCTTTTGGTGATCCATCCCATTCCAGAATTCGTTTTTCAAACTTAAGGACTGTTTGAATAATAGGTATTTTAAAATGGATTCCAGCATCTGTAATGGCACCACCCACAGGCTTACCAAACTGTGTAACAATAGCCTGTTCAGTCTCATTAATAATAAATATTGAGCCAAAACCCACGATTAATAGCACTATCAATAATACAAGGAAAAAAGTCTGTTTCATTATCTACTCTCCTTCTTATTAAGATTTAACATGGGCAAAAAGTTCTCCAAACGAGGATCCACAATTACCTTATTAGTTGTTTTACTATAGATATCATTCATTTTTTCAATATAATACCTATCTTTTGTAATCTGTGGAGCTTTATTATATTCTTCCAAAACTAGTTCAAATAATACAGCTTCACCCTTTGCATTATTTACCCTTTCAACAGCATATCCCTTGGCCTCATTAATTAGTTGTTTTGCTTCACCTTCTGCTCTGAAAATTTCTTTATTAAAAGCCTGATTAGCTTCATTCTCCAATTTTTCTTCTTCCTGTTCTGCTCGAACGACTTCATTATACGAATCTGCAACAGGTTGAGGTGGGAGAACAGATTGAAGCTGCACCATTTTGATTGAAATACCACTCTTATAATTATCTAGTATTTGCTGCATATACTCCTTTGTCCTATCTGCAATTATCACCCTGTCTGTTTGGATCACTTCTGTAAAGGATCTATCACCTATCATTAATCTTAGAGCAGCTTCAGATACATCCTGTATAGTATTCTCTACATCTCGAACATTAAATAGATAATCAGCAGCATTGTTAATCTTATACTGGATTATCCAACGTACATCTGCAATATTCAAATCTCCTGTCAACATCCATGATTCCTGATAATAACTCCGTTTAGAATATTGTGTCTGTACCCCGGCTTTGATAGTCCTAAAACCAAATTCCCTTTTAAATTGCTTAGCTACTTTAATTCGAAAAACTTGATCAATAAAAGGGATCTTAAACTGCAGACCGGGAGTTGTAGTATGGGAATATTTACCCAATCTAAGTACAACACCATTCTCATAAGCATCCACAGTATAAAATGAAAAAGTTGCTAAAACAAGAATGATAATAATTGGAATAAATCTACCAAATTTATTAAAATCAAACGATGGTATTTGTAAATCTAGATCACCAAACTTAATATTTTGTGCCATATTTTTGGTCCTATTTAACTATTTTGATTAATGAACTCAGATTGTAATTTAGTGGTATTAATACCCATTTAGTTATTTATTTTAGTAACTTTATTATACTTTGATATAATTATTAAAAGATGGAAAATATAGCATGCAAGAAACAATATTATTTCTGGTATTTGTAGCTCTTTCTATGACAGGTGGATGGCTAATATTACGAAGGACCGGAAATTATGACATTGATTTCTTTACTAAAATACTGGGCTGGATACTGCTCATACCAGGAATTTTAGGAATTATGGAATCTCTTCGAATCTTACAATAAGGAGTCCTCATGTATATTCATATCGAATTCTGCGAAAAATGAAACTATCATCCAGATTTTGACCGTGTGTCAAAAGCAATCAAGAAAATTACTCCAGATGCTAGAGTTCAGGGGAATGCAAAACCACCACGTTCCGGTGCTTTCGAAGTAAGTATTGATGATAAGTTGGTGTTTTCCAAATTTGAATCAGGAGGATTCCCTCAAGAATCTGATATTAAAAGCTGGTTTTAAATAATTAGAAACATTGAGACCCTTATAATACCCTAATATATCTTTTTAGTTATATTGATCTGTATCACGAATACACTACTCAATATATGAGTATAATTATCGGGTACAATTTTATATGATTATGAAGAAAAATATCCAAATTATTACCATTGCAATAACATGTATGCATATTGGTATCTTAGTTGCTGAATGGCAACTAAGCATCACGGCTGAAGATATCAGTGGTATGGGTGCAGACCATACTATTAGTTTGGGTACGTGTGAAAGCTGTATTGATGGCTGGAAATATGGAGAGGATCAATATGATTATCCAAATCCTCCATCAATAGAGTATACAAATATACACTTTTTTCATTTGGACTGGTTTGGAGAGACTGATATAAATGGAAATACGTGTGGTGAAACTGCTTTTTCAACAGATAATCGCTCTATTCACCCACATAATGATCTTTTAAGTTGGGAAATTCGTGGATCAACTGGAAATGGTTTGAATCAAGATATCCCAATTAACCTCAACTGGGATACAGCATCTTTTAATAATCTCTCAAGTAGCTATGAATTATTCATATATGTAGGTGAAAATGGTCATAACATGCGCCAATCAAACAATATTACTATTAATCAGCAAGAATTATATCTAAACGGGAATACTCCTAATATAAAGATTCTCATGGGGGCCTGTGCATCTACAGGTACTACCACCCATTATTTTGATGCGGATGGAGACGGCTGGGGTAGCAGCCAGACAGGAGAGTATTGCCAAGGTTATGCCCCGCCCCAATGGGTAGGAAACAACTTAGATTTGGATGATGAAAATTATTGTTTATCAAATGAACTGGACTGTGAGGGTGAACTCTGCGGATCTATAGTAATTGATGAATGCGATGTGTGTGGTGGTGATAATAGTACTTGTGCAGATTGTGCCGGTGTACCAAATGGTGACAACTTGATAGATACCTGCGGTGTATGTGATAATAATCTAGATAATGATTGTGTGCCCGATTGCAGTGGTGAATGGGGTGGAAGTCTTATAGAAGATGAGTGTGGTTTGTGTGGAGGTGATAATAGTAGTTGTTCAGATTGTGCTGGTGTACCAAATGGCTATGCAGTTATAGATGAATGTGGAGAATGTAACGGTTTTGGTCCTATGCCAGGGTATAACTGTGATGGTACACCTCTGTTATTTGTTCACAATACTTCTACACTACAGGCATTTTATTTCTTCATGTCCGTAACAATTGACGATGAAACAATTGATTCGGTCGACTGGATAGGTGCATTTAAAGGTGACCTCTGTGTCGGAACTAGACGCTGGGGAACTTGTGGTGGAGAAATATGTGAAGTCCCAGTAATGGGAGAAGATGGAACTGAATATACAGATGGATACATGACATTGGGAGATATACCCACATTTAAGTTATTTGATGCATCAGAAAATGCATATTTCAATGCAACAGCATCTGAAGAGATTGCATGGTCAAATTTTGCTTTTAATATTATTGACAATTTATCAGGCATTGGAGCCATTGATTATTGCCTCGAGCTGCATCCTGGAGCAAATTTGAAAAGTTTCTATGCACTTCCATCTGATCTCTTAATTTCTAATGTGTTATCTGAATTGGAAGAAAATGCCACTGGTGTCATCACAGAAGGAGGTGCATGCAGCCAGATTACCCCAGGAAACTGGATTGGGAGTCAATGTTCTTTTGTAGGAGGGAAAGGATATTGGATAATTGTTCAGTCATATTCTAATTTATGCATGATAGAAGCCTTCATTACTGATCCAGCTATTGAATATAATGTCCATACGGGTGCGAACCTTATATCTTTCCCAACTGAAGATTCTATAAATATAGGTGATGCACTCCCAAACGAAATTGAAAACTCTATATCAGGTGTCATTACAGAAGGAGGTGCATGCAGCCAGATTGCTCCTGGAAACTGGGTTGGCAGTCAATGCTCTTTTGTAGGTGGCAAAGGATACTGGCATATATCTACAGAAAATATTTCTTTTTCATTTGATATAGATGAATAAGTCTCTTCATTTTATTCATTGATTGAATATCTAAGCTCAAACAATTTTAATAAAATATCTATTTTACCAGCATAAGCTTCTGGATTTTTAAGTAGCTGCCTGAAATTATCTTAACAAAGTATATCCCGCTCGGATAATTATCAGCATTCCAAACTACACTATAGTAACCCGCAATTTGAAATTCATTAATAAGAGTTTGAACCTGTTTACCAGATAAATCATAAATAGAAACCTGAACATTGATATTCTCTGGCAATGCATAAATGATATTGGTGATAGGATTAAATGGGTTTGGATAGATATTTTGAAGGCTGTAATCTTCAGGGATGAGTCCGTCGTAAATAGATAATATTTCACAATTTCCAGCAGTTCCATCTCCGCTATATCCTTCATTACATTCACAAATAAATGATCCTGCTGTGTTGGTACAAATTGCATTAGAGTCACAGGGAGGTACTGCTAAAGTGCACTCATCTATATCAACACATGTGGGATCAGAACCAGCATTATTTGTACAACTATAATAGGTTGAATCCCCACATCCACCATTATCTGTCGCACACTCATCTATATCTGTACATG
>Ga0187827_10002395_pt1 | contig 25760 bp, 23 predicted proteins | sample ETNtaG_39_FD_167969 | JGI IMG/M metagenome (GOLD analysis project Ga0187827, IMG submission 167969) | Marine microbial and viral communities from oxygen minimum zone, Eastern Pacific Ocean - ETNP2014_SV_150_PacBio MetaG (Illumina Assembly) | ecosystem: Environmental > Aquatic > Marine > Hypoxic... | reverse complement strand
GCCCCGACGGCGGCTAGGCCGCGCCAGAATCCGACCTCGCCGTGGCGCACAACGAAGCCTCCATCGCGGTCCCAGGACGTCTGTCCGTCGTCGCGCAGGCGGTTCCAGGCCAGGACCATGGCAATCTCAGGCTGACCACGGGCAGGCCGCCGCCCAGGCCCCGGAGCCAGACGGCGAAACTGCGCCTGAGGGCGCTGCCGAAGTCGATGGCGGTGCCGTCCTGGCGTTCGACGGCCATATTCACAACAGCCATTTACCCGGCGTCGTGCCCCAGGCCGCCAGCAGCAGGCCCACCACACCTTCATCTGCGATCACCCGCAAGTCATCGCCAAGACCGTGCGATTTTTGCAACAGGGCCGCTTCGGCGCCGAGCCGCAGGGGGCCGTAGGTTAGGGTAGGGTAGGGTAGGGTAGGGTAGGGTAGGGTAGGGCGAACTAACTGCCGGCGGCGCGTCGGGCCGGCGGCTCCGCCGGCGCCGCGGTGGGCGTGGCCGCGGGTGCTTCCGGGCTCGCCGCGGCCTTGCCTTCGGCGCTGCTCTCGGCGACCTTCGGCTTGGGCGCCGGGCCCTTGGCCTCGGGTACGCGGCCCAATTTCTTTTCCTCGGCTTCCAGGGGTCGGTCGGAGCGCCTGAGCTGGCCTTCGATGTAGGCTCCCGATTCGATGGCCAAGACCTCGTGCCAGATGTCGCCGACCACCGTGGCGGTGCGCGCCAACTGCAGCACGCGAGCCCGGATCTTGCCACTGACCTCGCCGTGGATGTGGGCTTCCTCGGCGACGATTTCGCCCATCACCTTGGCCTTTTCGCCGACCGTCAGCGACTGGCTGGAGACGTTGCCCTCGATGGTGCCGTCGACCTGGATCTCGCCTTCGGTCTTGAGATTGCCGACGATGTGCAGGTTGGCACTGATGATGGACGGTGCGGTCTTGACGTCGTTGGCACCTTCGCTGGGCTGGCGCCCCTTGCCCTTGTCAGTCTTTGAAAACATATTTTCCAGCCTTCAGAAACTTTGCGGGATCCTGTGGTTTGTCGGCGAATAGTATCTCGTAATGAACGTGAGAGCCAGTACTTCGGCCGGTACTACCCATGAGCCCGATTTTCTGTCTGAATTCGATGGATTGCCCGCGCTTGACGACAATTCTGTGCAGATGACCATAGCGCGTCTTGAGTCCCATGCCATGATCTATTTCGATGGTCCGGCCATAGGGACCACGCCGTCCGGTGAAGGTGACGCGCCCCGGCGCCGTGGCGAAGACCGGTGTGCGGAAGACGCCGGCGAAATCCAGACCGCCGTGCATGGCCCAGCGCTTGGTGAAGGGGTCGCGGCGCTTGCCGAAGCCCGACGAGAGATAGTAGTTGTCGACGGGTGTCGACAGCGGCAGGCGCCTGAGGACTTCCTGCAGGCCTTCCCAGCGGCCGAGGTGCTGTTCCAGCCGGAAGACGCTCGATTCGAAACGGTCGCCCAGCTTCAGGCCGTCGCGATCGGGCGCCGCCAGCGTCAGCAGCGGGCCGCCAGTGCCCTGGGGCAGGGATTTGCCGCTGATCTTGAGCAAATCGTCGATTTCGAGCCCGGTCAGCGTGATCATCGTCTCCATTTCGCCGAGGCTGATCTCGGTGCGTTCCTGGATGCGTTCGACCAGATTCTGCTGCGAGATCTTGAGCCCGGCCAGGCGGCCGTTGAGGGTCTCGACCTCGGCGATCACGGTGTCGCGGGTGCGCCGCGCGGTGTCACGCTGACGGGTCAGGGTGGTCACCTGATCGACGGCGCGGCGCAGCGAGGTGTCGAGCTGGTCGTTATGGTCGACGGTGACGGCCAGGGAGCCCTCCAGGCTGGCCAGGCGCTGGCTGAGCGAGCGTTTGATGGCCAGCGCCTGGTCGCGCTGGCGCGACACCGAATCGAGTTCCTGGGTGGCGTCACCCAACTCCTGTAACAGGTGGCTCTTGAGGCTGACCAGATCGACCAGCCGTTTGTGCTTGGCTTCGAGCTCGTTCGTCAGCTTCATGAAATGGAGCTGGGTCTCCCGCAGGGTGTCGGAAAGCTGCTCGTAGGCCAGCTCCATCTCATGGATGCGGGTGTTCTTGGCGGCGATGATCTGGTCCTTGAAGACCAGATAGGTGGTGGCAAAGCCGGTCCAGCCGACGACCGCCAGAAACAGGATGCTGAGCAAAATCTGGGTGCGCCTACCGAGCGACAGATAGTGCACGATTCCACGGCTGCGATAATAGAACTGGCGTTCGGGAAAGAGCCGTTCACTCAACGCACGGGCGCGGCCGGCCCAGTCTTTTCCCTCTTCCGATGTCATCAACCCACCCCTTGCCTCCCGAGAACGCGCACCTCACCTTAGATAAAGGGCAAATGGCGCCTTGGCAACCGTCAAGCCCGCTGCCCGGTCCCAGACGGGGTCTCCGGTGGCGGCCCGGCACGGCTCGCCACCAGATCCTCGAAGTGGTTTCGCACCTGCCTCTGGGCGGCCAACAGGCGGTCGCTGAGATCATCGAAGTCGGTGGCGCCCACGGCCTTCGCCAAGGCTGCCTTGAGGCCCTCGGGAAGTTCCTCGGCGAAAGCCGCCTGGCGCAGCGAGAGGCGCAGGAAACTTTGCACGTTGTGCAAAAACTCGGCCGCCGCCAGCAACTCGTCGGCGGCCTTCTGGGCCAGGCAGCCGGCCTGGGCCAGGCGGCTGAATCCGCTGGCCGTGTTGCCCGTGACGATCTCCGGCCGCACTGCCGCGTGTTCCAGGATCAAGGCCTGGCAGATGAAGTCGAGGTCGACGATGCCGCCGCGCACGTGCTTGACGGACCAGGGGTTCTCGGTGCCGTGTTCGCGTTCGATGCGCTGGCGCATGGCGACGACTTCGGCCATCAGGCTGGCGCTTTGGCGCGGCCTGCGGATGGTTTTGGCGATGATGTCGCCGATGGCGGCGGCGATGGCCGGCGGGCCCGAGATCACCCGACCGCGGATCAGCGCCATGTGCTCCCAGGTCCAGGCGGTTTCACGCTGGTAGCGCGCGAAACCCTCGATGTGCACGGCAATCGGCCCCTTGGCACCCGACGGTCTGAGGCGCATGTCGACCTCATAAAGCCGGCCTTCGCCGGTGAGTGCCGTGAGCGCGTTGATCAGGCGCTTGCTGAGGCGGGCGTAGTATTCGGATGCGCTTAAGGGTTTGGCGCCATCGGAGCCGTCGCTGGCGGCCGGGCAATCGTAGCAGAACATCAAATCGAGGTCCGATTCCGGGGTCATCTCGCGGGCCCCCAGCTTGCCCAGGCCGAGCACGGCGAAGCTGCCGCCGGGGATGGCGCCGTGGCGGGCCTCGAATTCTTCGCTGACGCACCTCATCAGGGCGCCAATGAGGACCTCGGCCAGGTCGGAGAGCACGCTGCCGGCGCTGCCGGCGTCGATCGAGTTGCGCAGCATCTCGAGGCCGACCTGGAACATGCGGTTCTGGCCCCAGCGCCGGGCGATGTCGAGCACGTCTTCGAAGTCCCGGGCCGCCGCCAACTGCCCGGAGAACTCATCCGAAAGCGCGGCGCGGCCGGGCCAGCTTTCCACCGGATCGCCATCGATGACGCCATCCAAGAGCGTCGGATGACGGCTCAGCCGTTCGGCCAGGCGCGGTGCGCTGCCCATGATCTCGGCCACCAGTTCCAAGAGCCCCGGGCGGGCGCGAAAAAGCGAAAAGAGCTGCACGCCGGTGGGCAGTCGGCCGAGGAACTCGTCGAAGCGGATCATCGCCGTGTCGGGAACGGCGCTGTTGGCCAGCGCCTTGAGCAGTGCCGGCATCAATTCGGTGAGAATTTCGCGAGCCCGCACGCTGCGGGTGGCGCGATAGCTGCCGTGATGCCAGCCTCGCACCAGGGCGGCCGCGGTGGCGGGCTCGCCAAAGCCCAACTGGCGAAGCGTGGCGATGGTGTCGGGATCGTCGTCTGTGCCGGTGAAGACCAGGTTGCCGACGTCGCCAAGTTCGGGTGAGTGCTCGAAAAGCTTGGCGTAATGGCCCTCGACCTGGCGCAGGTGGCCGAGCAACTCGGCCTCGAAGGCGGCGCTCTCGGCATAGCCCAGGAAGGTGGCCAGGCGGACCAGGCCGGCGGCCTCCGCCGGCACCGCCTGTGTCTGTTCGTCAGCCACCATTTGCATGCGGTGCTCCAGGCGGCGCAGGAATTCGTAGGCCGCGATCATCTCCTCGGCCACGGCGCTGGCCAGGCTGCCGTTGGCCGCCAGGGCGCGGAGCGCGGAGCGGGTGTCGGCCACCCTGAGGCTCTGGTCGCGGCCCCCGGCGATCAATTGCTGGGTTTGGGCGAAAAACTCGATCTCGCGGATGCCGCCGCGGCCTAGCTTGATGTTGTGCCCGGCCACGGCGACCTGGCTGTGGCCGCGGCGGCTGTTTATCTGGCGCTTGATCGAGTGGATGTCCTCAATGGCCGCGAAGTCCAGGTGCTTGCGCCAGATGAAGGGCGCTATGCGCTCGAGAAAACCCTGGCCCGCAGCGATATCGCCGGCCACCGGCCGGGCCTTGATCAGGGCCGCCCGCTCCCAGTTCTGGCCGACGCTTTCGTAATAACTCTCGGCCGCCGCCATCGAAATGGCGGGCGGTGTCGAGCCGGTGTCGGGACGCAATCTCAAATCGGTGCGGAAGACGTAACCGTCGCCGGTGCGTTCCTGCATGATGCGCACCAGGCCGCGGGTCAGGCGCACAAAGCAATCGAGCGGCGTCGCCGGGCCGGTGTAGTCGATCAGATCTTGATCGAAGAGCACGATCAGATCGATGTCGCTGGAATAGTTGAGCTCCGACGCGCCCAGCTTGCCCATGGCAATGATCGAGAGGCCAGAGCCCTGGGACGGCTGGTCCCAGTCGGCAAGGCGCAACTCGCCGGCCGCGGCGGCCGCCTGCAAGAGGTGGTCGACGGCCAGACTGAGCGCCAGTTCGGCAAAGGCGCTGAGCCGGCCGACGATCTCGGACAAAGGCCAGTAACCGCCGATATCGGCCACGGCAACCAGCAGGGCAACGCGTTCCTTGGCCCGGCGCAGGCAGGTCATGAGGCCAGCTATGTCGTCTGCCGCCGCCGCTTGCCGGCTTAACTGCTCGAGACAGGCATCCAAGAGCTCGGCCGGCGTCTCAACGGCCAATCGGCCGCTGAAGGCTGGATCGCGCAGCAGCACCCGGCTGAGGAAGGGGCTGTTGCCGAAGATGGCGGCCAGCAACTCCCGGCCCTGCCCCGGTGCGGCCAGCACCTCCGCCTGCCGAGTCGCTTCGAGGTCGTCCAGGGCGGCGGCGCGGCGGTGCCAATCGGCCAGGCCGTTGGCTGCCGCGTCGGCATCAAAAGCTTGGGGAATTTGGCTGGCCATGGCGTACCGAAAAGAGTTCCGGCCAAAGAAAGCCCCCGCGTTTGGCCGCACCGTGCTATAGGGCACACTGCGCGAAGCGGTGACACCGGTCAAGGGCCCCGCGAGGCGACAGAGTCAGACAGGAAAAGGATCACGGCGGGCGGTGATCATCAGGACCGGCAAGCTGTTTCTCAGGCTGGTGGCGGGCTTGGCCGCCGGGCTGGCGATGGTGCTGGCGGTGGCGGCTTGGCTGGTTTCGGCCGGGCCCATCTCGCTGGCCTTTCTGACGCCCTATATCCAGAGGGCACTGAACCCGGAGGCGGGCGAATACTCAGTCGACTTGGCCGACACCATCCTGACCTGGGCCGGTTGGGAGCGCGCCCTCGACATCCGTGTCGTCGAGGTCAAGGTGCTCGATTCCCGCGGCCGCGTCCTGGCCCGGGTTCCCGAAATTTCGCTGGGCCTCAGCGGCGCCGCCCTGTTGCGGGGCGAGGTGGCGCCCACGCGGCTCGACGTTCTGGGCCCCGAGGTGCGCCTGGTGCGCCGCCCCGAGGGCCGCGTCGAATTGGGCTTCGGGGCCGATCCGGCGGTCGCCGAGCAGGGATTGCAAGGACCGCAAAGCGGAATACTACGGGCGCTGGCGGCGCGGTTGCTGTCGGCCGACAACAGCGGCGGCAGTGCTCGCTACCTCAAGCGGATCAGTGTGCTCGGCGCCGACCTGGTGGTCGACGACAGGCCCAGCGGCACGCTCTGGCATGCCCCCCGGATCGACCTCATCCTCAAGCGCGAGCCGGACGGGGTGGTTGCCGATCTCGATGCCGACCTCGAAATCGGCGGTCAAAGCAACCATCTCACGGCCGATGCCGCCTACCGCGCCGAGAGCCAGCGCCTGCAGGTCAAGCTCGGCCTGAACGGCTTCGAGCCGGCCTGGCTGGCGCCCCTGGGCGCGGCCTGGTCGGCGCTGGCGACGGTCGATCTGCCGCTTACCGGCAGCCTGACCTTTTCGTTGGGTCTGGGCGGCAAATTTTCGGACCTTGACTTCGATCTCAGTGCCGGTGCCGGCAGTCTGGAGCTGCCGGGCACCTACAAGCGCCGGCTCACACTTGCCGGAGCGGCGCTACGGGGCCGCCTGACTGACAACTTCACTGCCCTTCGCCTCGACGAGATATTTCTCGATACCGGCGGACCGGTGGTCAATGCCAGCGCCTTGGTCAGTTTCGACAAGGGTAGCGATCCGGCGGCACTGGGCCTCATTCTCGATGGTCAGTTCAGCGACCTGCCGGTCGACCAGCTCGACCGTTTTTGGCCGCCCCAACTGGCGCCCGCGGCACGCCACTGGGTGACCACCAACGTGCGCGGCGGCAAGGTTCCCGCCGCCACCATCAAGGTCCATTTGAAACCTGGCGATTTGGCGGCGGGCAGCTTGCCGGACGAGGCGGTGGATCTGCGCTTTTCCTTCGCGGGTGTTGGGGCGCGCTACCTCCGCACCATGCCTGAACTGGCCCAGGCCACAGGCTCGGCACGGCTGACGGCCGGCGGCATCGATCTGGTCGTGCGATCGGCCCGGGTCGGCGCCTTGGCGCTGAGCGAAGGAACGGTGCACATCACGGGTTTCGACCAGCCGCTGCAGCGGGCCGAGATCGGCTTTGTCGCCAGTGGCCCGGTAGCCGAGGCCTTACGCGTGCTCGACCATCCGCCCCTCGGCTTCGGTGCCGCCGTCGACCTCGATGCCAAGGCAGCCAGCGGCCAGATGTCGGCGCGGGCGCATTTTGCCTTTCCCCTCAAGGGCGATCTCGAGGTGGCCGACGTGAGCTTTGTCGCGGCTGCCAATCTGGTCGAATTCGGCCTGCCCGAAGTGGTTGGCGGCTTCCCTCTCAGGGCCGGTCAGATGGCCCTCAAGGTGGATGCCGCGGGGCTCACGGTGACGGGCACGGGAGAGCTTAACGGCGTGCCGGTGGGATTGACCTGGCGGCGCCTTTTTAGAAGTCAGGGCTCGGTCACCGGCGCTGTCGACATTCGTGCCCGCCTCGACGATGCCGGGCGCCAAGCCTTGGCGCTGCCTGGTGCACCCTACCTGCGGGGTCCGGTCGCGGCCCGGGCGCGCATTAACCTGAAGGGCTGGCAGGTGCTCGAGGGCGATATCGAGCTCGATCTGGCCGGCACCGAAGTGACAATTCCCGAGTTGGTCTGGTCGAAGCCGGCAGCCCAACCGGGAGAGGCAACGATCGCCCTGCGTTTGGAGTCCGACGGCACCATCCAGATAAACTCCTTCGCGCTCTCCGCGGCCGGCCTGATGGCCACGGGACAGGCCGAGTTGGGCCCCGATCTTTCCTTCCGGCGGCTCGATTTCTCGCGCCTCGCCTTTGGTCAAACAGACGTCTCGGCCTCGCTCAGACCGCTGGCGCCGAAAGGCTACATCGCCGCCCTCGAAGGGGCTTCGTTCGACATGCGGCCCTATCTGGCCCGCGTGCTGGGCTCGGGCCAGGCCGCCGAGCTGCCGCCGCTGCGACTCTCGGCCCGCCTGGGACGCATGATTCTGGGCGACCAGCACGAGCTCAGCAAGATGTCGGGCCGGGCGGTTCACGAGGCCGGTCAGTGGCGTACCCTCGAGGCTTCCGGCGTACTCAGCGGCCAGGCGCCGATCAGCCTCCATCTCGAGAGCAAAGCGAGCGAGCGCCAGCTTTCCATCACCTCGCCCGATGCCGGCGCCTTCGCGCGCTCGATCGGGGTTTTCGACAACGCCCTGGGCGGCCGTCTCGACATCACCGCCGTGATCGATGAAAACCGGCCCGATCGGCCGCTGATGGGCCGCGTGCGCATCAAGGATTACCGCGTCGTCAACGCACCGCTGCTGGCCCGCATTCTGACCATCGGCTCACTCACCGGGGTGGCCGAGTTGCTCAACGGCGAGGGCATTTCCTTTGCCCTTTTCGATGCCCCGTTCTGCCTGCGCGAGGGCCGCCTGACGGTCGATCGGGCGCGCACCTTCGGGCCGGCCTTGGGCGTCACGTTGACCGGCGTCTTCGATCGCCGGCGCCAGATCATCGACATGAACGGCACGCTGGTGCCGGCCTATACGTTCAATTCGGTGCTGGGCAAGATACCGCTCCTGGGCACCCTGCTGGTCGGCCGCCAGGGCGAAGGCGTTTTTGCCGCCACCTTCTCCGTCAAGGGCCCGGCCAGCGGCCCCCGGGTCACCGTCAACCCGCTGTCGGCCCTGGCGCCGGGCTTCTTGCGCGGCATCGTTTCGGGCCAGATTGCCGAGGCGGCCACGGGTTGCAACTGAATCAAACCGGTTTGATTAAGGCGTGTCGCTTCTTGCCGGCCGAGAGCTTGATGACGCCGTCGGGCCGCAGGTCGTCGAGGTTTACGGTCGCTACTTCCGAGGCGATGACGCTGTCGTTGAGGCGGCCACCGCCGCCCTTGATCAGGCGCCTAGCTTCCCCGCCGCTGGCGGCTAGGCCGGCGAGCTGAAATAGCTCGAAGGCGCCGATGCCGGCGGCCAGGGCGGCACGCTCCACCTCCACCGTGGCCAGCCCGGCGCCCACATCGCCGGCCTCGAAGGTGCGCTGGGCGGTTTCCCCGGCCTCGGTTGCCGCCTCGTCGCCCCGACACAACCGGGTCGCCTGGTGGGCCAGGATCTTCTTGGCTTCGTTGAGCTCCTGGCCCTCCAGCGCCTCCAGGCGTTCAACCTCGGCCAGCGGCAACTCGGTGAACAATCTCAAGAAACGGCCGACGTCGCCGTCTTCGGTGTTGCGCCAGTACTGCCAGTAATCAAAGGCCGAGAGCTGGTCCTCATTGAGCCAGACCGCACCCTTGGCGGTCTTGCCCATCTTGGCGCCCGAGGCCGTGGTGATGAGCGGCGTGGTAAGGCCATAAAGGCCGCGCTCGTCGACCCGGCGGCCGAGCTCGACACCGTTGACGATGTTACCCCATTGGTCCGAGCCGCCCATCTGCAAGAGGCAGTCGTGGCGGCGCGACAATTCCAGGAAATCGTAGGCCTGCAGCACCATGTAGTTGAATTCGAGGAAGGTCAGGTGGTGCTCGCGCTCCAGCCTCAGGCGCACGCTGTCGAAGGTCAGCATGCGGTTGATCGAGAAATGGCGGCCGAAATCCCTGAGAAAGGGGATGTATTCCAGCTCGTCCAGCCAGTCGGCGTTGTTCGGCATGATGGCGTCGGTGGGGCCGTCGCCGAAGCTGAGGAAACGGGAGAACACCTGCTTGATGCTCTCCATGTTGCGGTTGATGTCTTCGGCAGTCAGCAATTGGCGCGTCTGGTCCTTGCCCGAAGGGTCGCCAACCTTGGTCGTGCCACCACCCATCAAAACGATGGGCTTGTGGCCCGTTTGCTGCAGCACGCGCAGCAGCATGATCGGTACCAGGCTGCCGACGTGCAGGCTGGGCGCGGTGCAATCGAAACCGATGTAGGCCGGCACGATCTGCTTGGCGGCCAGCGCGTCCAGCTCTTCCAGGTCGGTGCACTGGTGCAGGTACTGCCGTTCGCTGACGGTGCGCAGGAAATCGGAGCGGAGCTTGGTCATGACTTGGGCCAATGACTGAAGTTTGGCGGTGGCCGGGGCGGCGCTCGTGTAACATATACGCCGCTGATCGACAACAAAGGGCAGAAGTTCGTGCCGAAAGCCAGGAACAGGATTTGCACCGCGCTGGGATTGATGAGCGGCACCTCCATGGACGGCATGGATGCGGCGCTGGTGCGCAGCGATGGCGAGGTTGCCGAGGCTTTTGGACCGCTGCTGACGCGGCCCTATTCGGCGGGCCAGCGAGATCTGCTGGCATCGGTGCTGGGCGGTGTCGGTGACTTGGATGCGGCTGGCGCGATGATTACCGAAGCGGCCGTAGATATTGTTGATGAATTACTTGAGAAAACAGGTTTAATATCCAGTGGTATAACAATTATTGGCTTTCACGGACATACTGTTAGTCATCGTCCCGCTGAGCGCATCACATGCCAGATCGGCGACGGCGCGGAACTGGCCCGACAGAGCGGCATCGACGTGGTCGGTGATTTTCGCGGTGCCGACGTGGCGGCAGGCGGCGAGGGCGCGCCGCTGGCGCCGCTTTACCACGCGGCCTTGGCCCGCGACTTGGCGAAACCACTGGCGGTGCTGAATATCGGCGGCGTGGCCAACGTCACCTGGCTGGGCGAAGGCGACACCATCCTGGCCTTCGACAGCGGTCCCGGCAACGCCCTCATCGACGACTGGGTTTACCAGCACAGCGGTCATTCCCTGGATAGCGACGGTCGCCTGGCCGCTGCCGGGCGCCCGGACGAGGCCCTCTTGGAGCGCCTGCTGGATCACGAATATTTCTTGAGAAAACCACCCAAGTCATTGGATAGAAACGATTTTTTGTCTGATTCTCTGGCCGGCCTGAATCTCGCCGACGGCGCCGCCACGCTGACCGCCTTCAGCGCCCGGGCGGTGGCCCTGGCGGCCCGGCATTTTGCCGCTCCGGCGCGGCGCTGGCTATGTTGCGGCGGCGGCCGCCACAATCCGCAGCTCATGAAGGCGCTGGGCCAAGCGCTGGGGGTCCCGGTCGAGCCGGTCGAGGTGGTGGGCTGGCGCGGTGACGCCTTGGAGGCAGAAGCCTTCGCTTACCTGGCGCTCCGCTCGCTGGCCGGCCTGCCGTTGAGCCTGCCGACGACAACCGGCGTGCCCCGGCCGCTCAAGGGCGGCGTGGTGTTTCGCGCGGCGGGCTAGCCGCGCTAAAAAAGGGGGACAGGGATGGACCGCACCCCTAATGTGAGACAGGGAAATTAGGGAACTGTGCCTCTCCCGTTTCCAGATCGGACAGGGGATCTACCGGATGGCCTGCTCTGTCTCCGCGTCGAAGAGATGTGCTCTTTCCAGGGAAAAAAAGAGCTCGATATCGTCGTAGACCTTGGCCCTGGTATCGGGCCCCACGCGAGCGCGGAGGGTTTGGCCCTCCAGGGAGAGCCCCAGGATGACCTCGGGTCCCAGGGTCTCGAGAACCTCCACCGTGGCCACTATCTTTTGCGCCGTCTCGGCGGTATCGCTTGTCGGCGGAACATCCGAAATATCCTCCGGCCGGACACCCATGACGATCTCTTTGCCGGCGTGCTTGGCGCAGGTTGAAGACTTCTCGTCGGGCAGCTTCAGTTTCATGCCCACCAGGTCCAACCAGAAGCCGGAATCCTCGGCAATCAGCTTCCCGGGAAAGAAGTTCATCGCCGGACTACCGACAAAGCCGGCCACGAACCTGGTGGCCGGATGGTAATAGACCTCCCGCGGGCTCCCCACCTGCTGCACCTGCCCATCCTTCATCACCACCAGCCGGTCTCCCAGGGTCATGGCTTCCACCTGGTCGTGGGTGACGTAGATGATGGTGGCGTCGAGTCTGCGATGCAGCTTGGCCAACTCTTCGCGCATGTCGACACGAAGCTTGGCGTCCAGGTTGCTCAAGGGCTCGTCGAAGAGAAAAACGTCCGGCTGGCGGACCACCGCCCGGCCCAGCGCCACGCGCTGCTTTTGTCCCCCGGAGAGCTGTTTTGGCGTCCGCCCGAGAAGTTCCTCGAGCCCCAGGATCTGGGCCACTTCGTCCACCCTCTGGTCGATCTCCACCCTTGGCATGCGACGCAGCTTCAAACCGAAGGCCATGTTCTGGTGCACCGTCATGTGGGGATAAAGGGCATAGTTCTGAAAGACCATGGCGATGTTTCGATCCTTGGGATCCAGGTCGTTGACCAGATTGTCGCCGATGTATATCTCCCCCTCCGTGCTCTCCTCCAGGCCCGCCACCATCCGCAATGTGGTTGTCTTGCCGCACCCCGATGGCCCGACCAGGACCAGGAACTCCGCCATCCCCGAAATGACTTACAACGGTCGGTAAACCCGTACCATCGTCTTGTACCTGAACACCCGGTCCGTTTCGCCGAATTCCCGGGCCAGGCGGTAATCGGCGATCCGCCGCGCCAGGGCCTCGGGCAGGGTAGGGTTTTGCTCGCCTGTAATCACCACCACCGCGCCCGGTGGCGGCCCTGTACCGGCGGCGGGATAGGTTGAAAGGTCGATTTCCCAGGTGAACCTGACCGGCGACGTCTCTGTCGCCTGGCGACGCGGCGCAAGCGTCATGTCATGGTGATAGGCGATCCTCTGGCGCGTGAAAATATCGAGAATCGGAACAGCAACCGAGGGGTTCACCCGGGAGCGTGGCTGCGGCAGCGTGACCACTTCGACCATTTCCGTATCGATTGAATCGAGATAGGCGCCCGCCCGCTGAATATTGACCGCGCTGGTCCCTTGCAGGAATGGAAGGTAGACGAAGATCGCGGTCACCAGCATCGAGGCGACGGTGCACGAAACAACATGTTTGCTTATTCTCGCGTTCCTCATCCCTGCCAGCCCGTAGCCAGCCATCAGGGCGAGCATGGGGAACGCCACGAGGACATAGCGGCTCCGCTCTACCTCCAGAACCACCACCAGCAGCAGCAACATCCAGCCCACGATCACATACCTGAGGTCCCTTTTCCGGACGGCGACGAGAACGGAATACAGCGCCGCCGCGGCGATGAACGGGTGGGTCTGGAATAGAAACGTCGAGGCGTGGCTTTCCCCCCATCGCCTTAGACCCGGCAGCTGATAGCTCTGGAGCATCCGCAACTGCTCCGCGACGACATCGAACTTCATGAACACCACGGCCCCGGCCAGGAGCGCGGCGCCCAGCGCCAGGAGGCCGGCGCGCCGCAAGACCGCGGTCCTGCCGTGGCCGAGGTGGCAAAGGACAATGACGGGAAGAACGCTGAGCATCAACCAAGTCGAGTACTTGGCCAGCGCCGCCAGCGCGATGGCCAGCGAAGCCAGGGCAAGTCGTCCGGCGCCACCGCGCCGCACGGCACCGATAGTCGCGAAGACGGCAAGCGTAAGGAAAAACATGCTCGGCACGTCGACCAGCATCAGCGGCACCTGCGTGAGCAGGTACGGCATGGCGGCGAGCAGCGCCGCCCCGTAGCCCCCGACCTTCTCGTCCCATAGCGCCTTGCCGATCAGGTAGGTGAGGACCACGGTTCCGGAGAACAGCAGCGTCGTAAACACCTGGATGGCCGCCCTCGTCTCACCGACGACGCTGAAAATCAAGCCATGCAGAAAAGGCACCAGGGGGAGGACCGTCCAGGCCGTGATTTCCCGCCCCCACTGGCGCAGGAAGCTGCCGACCCCGTGCAGTTCGAGATGCTTGGCCTGGGCGAAATACTTCGCGGCGTCGACGTTCACCTCGGGCACCCGCCAAAAGATCGCGGCGATGACGAACGAGGCGACGAAGAGCAGCGCCGCGTGGCTGCGCACCGGGAGGGAGAGCCGGGAGACCGGGTAGGCCAGGGAAACGGCGGTCAACAGGATGAGAAAGACCGTGCCCACGTCGACGCCGGCAAAGGCCCACTGCCAACTCGTCAGCCAGTTGTCGTCGAAGGCACGGAAGACGAACAGTGCGAGGAACGCCGTCAGCGTCATCAAGGAAACCAAGAACGCGAGAAAGGCGTCGCTCTCGGCGCCCGAGCGCCCCCGGGAAGGGTCGTCGACGCCGCGCCGGCTCGAGTTGGTGCGGCCATGGTCATGCGGGCTGGGCACGGGGTAAGATTTCGTGCCTATGCGCCCGGTGACGGTCGCCGATACCAGGCATCGTCAAGTTCGTAGCCGAGCGCGATGAGGTAGTCGCCGATAATCTCGCCAACCAGCGCCTTCTCCGCCGCAGCAAAGCCGGCGTGCCAGCGGCCGACGCTCTGGCCACTGACGTCCGCGGCCAGTCCAGGCACCGGGTCGAGGCCGATGAGATCGAAGATGCGTCGCAGCTCGGTTTCGCAATCCCTCGTGAAGTCTTCGTATCGAACCTCGACTTGTCGATCGCTGGGGATGCTCGCCAATCCCTCGCGCGCCGCCTCGACCGTGTGTCGCCACTGCAGGGCATTGAACTCCAGGACCGAGACCTTATCGATCGTCTTCTCCCATCCCGGAAACCGTGCCCCCCAGGCGGCGCGCCCTTTCCACTGGGCCTTGTTCATGTAGCGACGCGGGCGCAGCGACAGGTTGTTCGTCAATTCGAAGCGCAGCGCTTGAAACCGGTTGCGCCAGAAGGGATAGCGTCGAAGCATGCTGCAAGCGAGCCGTGCCATGCGCCGCGGGTCGCCGCTTTCGACCACCTCGCGACGCCGCTCCCAGGCGTGACGCATGGATAAAGTGGCATCCCGCCCGTCGCGCAGCAGATGGATCCAGCGGGCCTCAGGAAACATTCGGTTGATGAACGGAATCCGGTAACTGTTGATCGGCGTTTTTTCGACCAATACAGCGGCGCCCGATTTCCTCAGGAAGCGGTTGAATTCCGCGGTGACGTATCTTTGCACTCTTGGCGTTGCCTGAGCTTCAATACGCGCGTCGTCCTCGCCCGGGCCGAAATAGCGATCCCACACGAAATAGGGTTCATGGAATTGGGCAATCCGCGGGTGTCGGCCGAGAACCTCGGCCAAAAACGTTGTCCCCGAGCGATAAGACCCAACGATAAAACAAACCGCCTTGGAAGAGACCATCGCTATGGATTTCCATGCCACTCCAAAACGGGGATGTGGGAAGCGGATAACCTTGTCGAAGAGTTGCCTCAAGGTATGGCGCTGGCAAGGGCCTGTCAAACGTGGGCGAGGTGGGTTTCCTGGGTCCCGGGACTGGAGTGTCGGCCCTCGATTTCGACCTATGTGCTATCACGCTGGACGATCTCGATATCCAGTTCCACCGCCGCCCTCCCGACCTCCTCTCCCCGCAGCCTTTGGACCAGCATCTCGGCCGCCTTGCGTCCGATTTCCAGGCGTGGCACGCGCACCGTGGTCAGCATCGGTACCACTTGCGATGCTATCTCGTAGTCGCCCCAGCCGGCGATTGCTATGCCGTCCGGCACTGGCAGGTCGCGCCGCCGGCACTCGAAGAGGGCGCCGGCGGCCGGGAAGTCGCTGAGAAAGAAAACCGCATCGACATCCGGGTGACGTTCGACGACCACAGCCAACGCCCTGGCCCCCGCGGACATGCCCAGAGGCCCCTCGTCAGATCTCAGGATCAGCGGCTCCCCGAGGCCGAATTTCCGAACCGCATCGCGGTAGCCATGCTCGCGGTCGCGGATTCTGGCCCGTGCCCCGTCGCTGTGGGTGAAGACACCGCAGACCAGAGCGACCCGCCGATAGCCACGCTCGGCAAGGTGGCGCGTCATCTCCCAGCCAATACGATATTGGGAGTAGCTGACGACCATATCCAGCGGCCGACCGACATAGTCCCAGAGTTCCACCGTCGGCACGCTGGCCCGGGAAATCATCGCGGCGATGGTCGCAGAACATTCGACGCCGGCCAGGATGAGGCCGGCCGGCCGCCAGCTGAGAAGAGTTCGCACCAGGCTCTCTTCCTCCTCGCCATCGTAGTGGGTATTGCCGATCAGCATCTGGTATCCCGCCTCTGCCAAGACTTCGGATACGCCCTGCACGGTTTCGGCAAACAGCGAATTAGCGACGCTTGGTATGATGGTGACGACCACCCGAGTGCGTTTCGACGACAGGCTTCCCGCCATCGCGTTGGGAATGGAGCCGTGCTCATGGAACCCAGGCATTCGACGTTCAGGCAGGCAAAGTGGACAGCCAAGGACTGGCAGAGGTCGATATTGTGGATATCCCTGACCCTCTTCGCGGTCTTTTTCTTCCTTCTGCCGGTGGTCTGGATGGTCTCCTCCTCTCTTACCCCGAACAGCGTGGTACTCGAGTATCCGCCCCGCTGGCTGCCGGCCGAGGTCACCCTGGAGAATTATGTCGAGGTTTTCATGACCCAGCGGACCGCCGGGGTGGGCAGCGCCCTGGTCAACAGCGCCATTGTCGCGATCGCCACCGTGATCTTGACGCTGCTGGTCGATTCGTTGGCCGCCTATCCCCTGGCGAGGATGGAGTTCAGGGGCAAGAAGGGCATATTTCTGCTGGTCCTGGTTGGGCTCATGGTTCCCACCGAGGTGACCTTCGTAACCCTGTTTTTGATGTTTCACTCGGTCGGTTGGCTGGGCACCTATCAGGCGCTGATTCTGCCCGCCGCCGCCAGTCCGTTCGGGGTTTTTCTGTTGCGCCAGTTTTTCCTGGCCATCCCCAGAGACCTCGAGGACGCCGCCCGGATCGACGGCTGCAGCCGGCTGAGGATCCTGTTCACCATCATCCTGCCGCTGTCGAAGCCCGGCCTGGCCACCCTGGCCATTTTCACCTTCCTGCTAAGCTGGAACAACTTCCTGTGGCCGCTGATCGTGATGACCGACCCGGAGAAGATGACGGTTCCGGTGATCCTCACCTACTATGTTGCCTCGTTCCGGGAATCGATGGAGTGGGGCACCCTGATGGCGGCCGCCGTCGCGGCCAGCGTGCCGCCGGTCGTGATCTTCCTGCTTTTCCAGCGACACTTCGTGCGCGGCATCGCGACCACGGGACTGAAGGGCTAACGGCCGGCGATCTTCTTCTTGGTTTTTTTCTTCACGGCCTTGCCCAGGTAGCCGTCGATGATCTTGTTGAGCTCGGTTATGTGGTCGTCGAAGAAGTGGTTGGCGCCGCCGATGGTCTGGTAGTCGATGGTGATGGCCTTTTGGCTTTGCAGCCGGCCCACAAGTTTGCTGGCCTCTTCCTCGGGCACGATGTCATCGGCCGCGCCCTGGACTACCAGGCCGGACGAGGGGCAGGGCGCCAGGAAGGCGAAATCATAGACGTTGGCCGGCGGCGCGATGGTGATGAAGCCGTCTATTTCGGGCCGGCGCATGAGCAGCTGCATGGAAATCCAGGCGCCGAAGGAAAAGCCGCCGATCCAGCAGGCCGGGGCGTTGGGATGATAGCTTTGCATCCAGTCCAGTGCCGAAGCGGCATCGCTGAGCTCGCCCAGGCCGTCGTCGTAATTGCCCTGGCTGCGGCCGACGCCGCGGAAATTGAAGCGCAGCACCGAAAAACCCAAGCGGACGAAGCAGTGGTAGACGTTGTAGACCACCTTGTTGTTCATGGTGCCGCCGTGCTGCGGATGGGGGTGCAGCACAAGCGCGATGGGCGAGGTATCGCGGTCGGCATTCTGGTGATAGCGGCCCTCGAGCCGGCCGTCGGGCCCTATGATCGCAACTTCCGGCATGTTTCCTCTGTATTCCTCTCTGTATTCCACTCACCAGCCTTGTGCACCGAAGAGAAGCGGCGTGGCGTTGGTTATCTTCGGCAAAACCCACCCCATCCTATGGTTATGGACGCACTGGGGGCGCCGAATTTCAGAGAAAAACTTGACTGAAATAGTCGGATTACCTATATGGTCTCTTGAGTGCCATGTGACGCCGGTCATGGGGCGGCATCGCGCGGCGGACGGCGGAACATATCATATGGCGGACGCCGCAACATATCATAAACGAGGGCGCCAATGTTCAAGATCATACGCAGCGACATGGATGCTGCCTTCGGTCGCGATCCGGCGGTGCGCTCGCGGCTCGAAATCGCGCTCTGCTATCCCGGCTTTCACGCCGTGGTCATACACCGCCTGGCCCACGCGCTGTGGCGTCGGCGCTGGTATCTGCTGGGCCGCTTCGTTTCGGCTCTGGGCCGCTTTCTCACCGGTATCGAAATTCATCCCGGCGCCGTCATCGGCAGCGGTTTCTTCATCGACCACGGCATGGGCGTGGTGATCGGCGAGACCTCGGTGGTGGGCGACGGTGTGACGCTCTATCACGACGTCACGCTGGGCGGCATCTCGCCGGCCGAGGATTCCACCAGCCAGGTTGATCTCAAGCGCCACCCGACGCTCGAGGACGACGTCATCGTCGGTTCCGGCACCCAGATCCTGGGGCCCATCACGGTGGGCCAGGGCGCCCGGGTGGGCGCCAACTCGGTGGTGCTGAAGGATGTGGCGAAGGGCGCCACCATGGTCGGCATTCCGGCCAAGCCGGTGGGTCTGCCGGCGCCGGCCCAGCAGCCCAACCACTTCGATGCCTACGGCACGCCCACGGACGAGATTCCCGACCCGGTGGCACGCTATGTCGAAAGCCTGGTCGACCAGGTCAAGGCGCTCAGCAACCGCGTCGAGGAATTGGAAAACCGGCTTGAGCATCAGGCCGAGCCTCTGCCGGCGCCCAAGGGGCGGCGGCCGGGACCGAGAACCAACGCTTAACGAGGGGGGTGAACGTGAAGCTCAGCACCAAAGGACGCTATGCCGTCATGGCCATGGCCGATCTCGCCATTCACAGCGCCGGCAAGCCGGTGTCATTGGCGGAAATCGCCCTGCGCCAGGAAATCTCGCTCAGCTACCTCGAGCAGCTCTTCGGCAAGCTCAGGCGCTGTGGCCTGGTGCAAAGCGTACGCGGGCCCGGCGGCGGCTACCGGCTGGGCCGCGAGCCCGAAGAGGTCAGGGTCTCCGACATCGTCGTCGCGGTCGACGAGCCGCTGACCGCGACGCGCTGCATGCCGGGTGCCGCCACCGGCTGCCAGAGCCGCAAGAACCGATGTCTTACCCACGATTTGTGGAATGAGCTGGGTAACCAGATCCAGCTTTACCTCTCATCGGTCAGCCTCGACGATGTCATTCACCGCCGGGTGCTGGGCTCCAGCCGGCTGCAGCCGCTAGGTGATCAGACGCTGTCGCTGCACGAAGCCGCACAATAGAATCCTGTTACCGTCATGTCCGCCACCGCTTACCTCGACTACAACGCCAGCACGCCGATCAAGCCGGCGGTGGCCCAGGCCGTGACGCAGGCGCTGAGGCTGGCTGGCAATCCCTCGTCGCTGCACCGCCCTGGCCAGGCGGCGCGGCGGGCCGTCGAACAGGCGCGGGCCCAGGTTGCCGGCCTGATCGGCGCCGGCGCCGACGAAATCGTCTTCACCAGCGGTGGCAGCGAGGCCAACAACCTGGCGCTGGGCGCCGCCCGGGCGGCCGGGCGCCGGCTCTTGGTATCGGCCGTCGAACATGATTCGGTAAGGCTGGCGGCCGGCCCCGAGGCTGCCGTCATCGGCGTCGACGGGAACGGCGTGATCGACCTCGAGGCACTGGCGGCGGAGTTGTCTCGTGACGAGGGCCCGGCGCTCTTGTCGCTGATGCTGGCCAACAACGAGACTGGCGTCATCCAGCCCGTGGCCGAGGCCGCCGCGATGGCCCATGGCCATGGGGCGCTGGTGCATTGCGACGCCATTCAGGCACCGGGCCGACTGGCGTTCGACGTGACCGAGCTTGGCGTCGACATGCTCAGTCTGTCGGCCCACAAACTGGGCGGCCCGATGGGTTCGGGCGCCCTGATGGTGCGCCGGGGCCTTGCCTTGGCGCCGCAAATCGTCGGCGGCGGGCAGGAACTGGGGCGCCGCGCCGGTAGCGAAAATCTTCCCGGTATCGTCGGCTTCGGGGCGGCGGCCGAATTGGCGGCCGATGACTTGGCGGCAGCCGGCGCCCTGGCCGCTCTGCGCGATCACCTCGAAGAGCGCCTGCGGGCGATCAGCCCCGATATTCGCATCCATGGCGGCGCCGCCGCGCGTCTTGGCAACACCAGTTGTTTCGGTCTGGCCGGCCTGACCAGCGAGGTCCAGGTCATGGCGCTCGATCTCGAGGGCATCTGCGTCAGCGCCGGTGCCGCCTGTTCCTCGGGCAAGCTGGCGCCTAGCCAAGTGCTGGCGGCCATGGGCGTAAAGCCCACCGATGCTGCCGCGGCGATCCGCGTCAGCCTGGGCTGGCAAACCCGGGAAGCGGACATAGATCGTCTGCTCGAGGCCTGGAGTGCCTTGCGCCTGCGGGTCATGGAAGGGGCGGCGCAACGCAGCGCCGCCTGATGGTGGAGGAAAGTCGAGTATGGTTGAAGCAGAGAGCGGCGCCAATATCGAGCTGCCGATTTATATGGATTACCAGGCCACCACACCCCTGGATCCGCGGGTGCTGGAAGCCATGATGCCCTATCTCGGCGCCAAATTCGGCAACCCGCATTCGCGCAGCCATTCCTTCGGCTGGGAAGCCGAGGAAGCCGTCGAAGCAGCCCGGGCCCAGGTCGCCAGCCTGATCGGTGCCACTGCCAAGGAGATCGTCTTCACCTCGGGCGCCACCGAATCGAACAATCTGGCATTGCAGGGCGTGGCACGTTTCTACCGTGACCGGCGCGACCACATTGTCACCGTGGTTACCGAACACAAATGCGTGCTCGACACCTGCCGCCACCTGGAGCAGGACGACGGCATCTCGGTCACCTACCTGCCGGTGGCCGAGAACGGCCTGGTCGACCTGGACGAATTGGCCGCCGCCATCACCGAGCGCACGGTGCTGGTTTCGGTGATGGCCGTGAACAACGAGATCGGCGTCATCCAGCCGTTGGCCGAGATTGGACGCCTGTGCCGCGAAAAGGGCGCCTTCTTCCACACCGACGCGGCCCAGGGGGTGGGCAAGATCCCGCTCGACGTGGATGCCATGAACATCGACCTGATGAGCATCTCGGGCCACAAGATCTACGGTCCCAAGGGTATCGGCGTGCTTTATGTCAGGCGCAAGCCCCGGGTACGCTTGCGTCCCCTGATCAACGGCGGTGGCCAGGAACGCGGCATGCGGTCCGGCACCTTGGCGCCAATGCTTTGCGTCGGCCTGGGTGAGGCGGCAAGTATCGCCGAGCGTGAGATGGCGGCCGAAGCCGAGCGCATCCGTTATCTTTCCGACCGCTTCTACCGGGGCATTGCGGACAGCTTGCCCGATACCTTCCTCAACGGTGACCGCGAACAGCGCTTCCCCGGCAATATCAACCTGAGCTTCGCCTACGTCGAGGGCGAATCGCTGATGATGGGCATGCCTGATCTCGCGGTTTCCTCGGGTTCGGCCTGCACCTCGGCCTCGCTCGAGCCGAGCTACGTGCTGCGCGCGCTCGGTGTCGAGGACGAATTGGCCCACACCTCGATCCGCTTCGGCATCGGCCGCTTCACCAACGAGGCCGAGATCGACTATGCCGTGACCACGGTGATCAACCGGGTCAAGAAACTGCGGGACATGAGCCCGCTCTGGGAAATGGCCCAGCAGGGTATCGACCTCAAGAGCATCGAATGGTCGGGACATTAGGATTTAGAGAATCTGGAGGACGCTACCAATGGCGTACAGCGACGAACTCATCGACCACTACGAAAACCCGCGCAACATCGGCACGCTCGACAAGGACGAGGCCGAGATCGGTACCGGCCTGGTGGGCGCGCCGGCCTGTGGCGATGTCATGCGCCTGCAGATCAAGGTGGCCGAGGACGGCATCATCGAGGATGCCAAGTTCAAGACCTTCGGCTGCGGCTCGGCCATTGCGTCATCGAGCCTGGTCACCGAGTGGGTCAAGGGCAAGACCCTGGACGAGGCGGCGGCCATCAAGAACACCGATATCGCCTCGCACCTGGCCCTGCCGCCGGTCAAGATCCACTGTTCGGTGCTGGCCGAGGATGCCATAAAGGCGGCCGTCCAGGATTACCGCCAGAAGCGCGGTATTGACGTGGACGACGACAATGATGACATTAGAGACAGTGCTTGAGTGCGGCCGGCGGGGGTCGGGTTGGAGATGATGCCATGCCACAGGTGATGACGATCACGGATGCCGCCGCCGAGCAGGTCAAGGCGCTGCTCAGCAAACGCGCCAAGGCAACCGGCAACGTGCGCATCGGCGTGCGCACGGCTGGCTGTTCGGGACTTTCCTACACCCTCGAATATGCCGACGAGCAAGGCGAGTTCGACGAGGTGGTCGAGGACAACGGCGTTACCGTCTTCGTCGATCCCAAGGCGGTGATGTTCGTCGTCGGCACCGAGATGGATTTCGTCAGCGAAAAGCTGCAATCGGGCTTCGTATTCAACAATCCCAACGAAAAAGGCCGCTGCGGCTGCGGCGAATCCTTCCACGTCTAGATTTCTTTCATAGTGATGCCCGTTCGGAGGGCTTCTTCCACCGGGCTTCGTCCAGGAAAACCGCCCCAGTGACAGAAGAGCAACAAACAAGCGGCCAAGCCGCTCTGGCGCCCTGTTGGTCGTGCCATGGCTCGGTCGACCAGCGTGCCTCGTTCTGCCACGGCTGCGGCACCATTCAGCCGCCCCGGCCGGTCGATCATTTTTCCCGACTCGGCCTGGCCCAGTCCTTCGACCTCGACACCGACCAGGTCGAGCGCAACTATTTTTCCTTTCAGCGCCACTTCCACCCTGACCGCTTCGCCACCCGGCCGGCCCGCGAAAAGCAGCTATCCTTGCAGCACGCCACCGACCTCAACGAAGCCTACGGCGTGCTCATGGCGCCGCTCAGCCGGGCCGAGTCGTTGCTCGCCCTGAAGGGCGCGGCGCTGGAAGACGAGGGTGCCGCCAACCGCGATCCGGAGCTTCTGATGGAGGCCATGACGGCCCGCGAGGCCCTGGCCGGGGCAGCCAGCCGCGAGGAAGTCGAGGCCATCGAGAGCGAGAGCCGCGAAGCCAACGCCGGTTGCGTCGAAAAGATCTCAGAGGCCTTCGCCGGCGACGACCTCGAGGCGGCCCAACGGCACTGCCTGCGGCTGCGCTTCCTGGTCAAGCTGGACGAGGAAATCCGGCGACGCAAGGGCGAGCTGGCCCGGGCTTAATGGTTCCCTGATGGTCAAGCTGCTGCAAATCCACGAGCCCGGCGAGACGCCGCTGCCCCATGCCGAAAGTAGCGCCGCGGTCGGCATTGATCTCGGCACCACCAACTCCCTGGTCGCCATGGCCGCCGATAACCGGCCCGAGATCATCACCGATCCCAACGGTGCCGGTCTGGTGCCTTCGGTGGTGGCCTATGAAGGAACGACAGAGGCGACAGTCGGCGAGGCGGCGCGCCGCGCCTTGCTGGACAGACCCGAATCCGTCGTCACCTCGATCAAGCGGCTGATGGGCCGGGGCGTCGCCGACATCAAATCGGTGGCCGGCACGCTGCCCTACGACATCGATGACGAGGCCGCCGAGGGCGGCATGGCGCGGCTGCGCATCGGCCAGCGCCGGCTGACGCCGGTGGAGATCTCGGCCGATATTTTGCGCGCCCTCAAGTCGCGGGCCGAAGGGGCCCTGGGCGCGGCGGTCGACAAGGCGGTGATCACGGTGCCGGCCTACTTCGACGATGCCGCCCGCGCCGCCACCAAGGACGCCGCCCGGCTGGCCGGGCTGGAGGTGCTGCGCCTGATCAACGAACCCACGGCGGCGGCGCTGGCCTACGGCCTCGACAAGGGTGTCGAGGGGCTCTACGCCATTTACGACCTGGGCGGCGGGACCTTCGATATTTCGCTGTTGCGTCTCGAGATGGGGGTCTTCCAGGTCTTGGCTACGGGCGGTGACGCCCAGCTCGGCGGTGACGATTTCGACCACGCCATCGTCGATCACTTCCTCAGCCAGCGCCCCGCCAGCGCCGCACCCCGCGATGCCGCCGAGGCGCGCCTGGCGCTGGCCACGGCACGCCTGGCCAAGGAATGCCTGAGCCGGGCGGAAAGCGGCTCCTGGCGCCTCGATGTGGCCGGCAGCACCACCGAGCACAGCCTCGATGTGGCTTCTCTCGAGGGCCTGATCGGCGATCTCGTCGAACGCACCGTGCGGATCTGCGCAGACGTCCTGGCCGATGCCGGGGTGGCGGCCGAGGCGGTCAAGGGCGTGGTGCTGGTCGGTGGCTCGACGCGGCTTGCACTGGTGCGCCGGCGCGTCGGCGAGTTCTTCGGCCGCCGGCCGCTGAGCGATATCAACCCCGACGAGGTGGTGGCACTGGGCGCGGCGCTGCAGGCCGAAGCCCTGACCCAAGGCTCCGAGACGCTGCTGCTCGACGTAACCCCGCTCAGTTTGGGCATCGAGACCATGGGCGATCTGGTGGAAAAGGTGATCCCGCGCAACACTCCCATCCCGGTGGCCCGAGCCCAGGACTTCACCACCTATCAGGACGGCCAGACGGCCATGATGGTGCATGTGGTGCAGGGTGAGCGCGAACTGGTCGATCAGTGCCGCTCGCTGGCGCGCTTCGAGCTGCACGGCATTCCCGCCCTGACCGCGGGCGCCGCCCGCATCCGCGTCACCTTCGCCGTCGATGCCGACGGCCTGCTTACCGTCAGCGCCCAGGAGGAGACCACGGGCGTGGTCCAGGAAGTGGCGGTCAAACCGAGCTACGGCCTCGACGAAGACGAGATGGCGCGCATGCTGCGGGAAAGCATGGAATTTGCCCAGGAAGACATGCTGGCGCGGCTCTTGCGCGAGGCCCGGGTCGAGGGCGATCGCATGCTGATCTCGTTGAAGTCGGCTTTGGAATCAGATGGCGACCTCTTGGCCGCGGCTGAGCGGGCCGAGGTCGAGCACCACGCCGAGGCGCTCAGCGAGGCCATGACGGGTGACGATCGCGACCGCATTCACGCTGCCATCGCCGCTCTCAACAGGGTCAGCGAGGCCTTTGCCGAACGTCGCATGGACCGCGGCATCCGTGGCGCCCTGCAGGGCGTGGCGGTGGAATCGCTGGATGGGGGCTAGGGGCCCCTATTTTGTAATAGGAAAAAATTTCACGATGCCCAAAATGACCTTTGTCAAACCCGACGGCAGCCGTCTCGAGGTCGAGGCGCCGGAAGGGCTCAGCGTGATGGAATTGGCGCACAAGAACGACATCGATCTCGAAGGTGCCTGCGAGGGTGCGCTGGCCTGCTCGACCTGCCACGTCATCGTCGATGACAAGTATTTCGACCTGCTGCCCGAGGCCAGCGAGGACGAAGAGGACATGCTGGATCTGGCCTTCGGCCTGACCCATACCTCGCGCCTGGGCTGCCAGATCATCATCAGCCCGGAGCTCGACGGCCTGGTCGTCAAGCTGCCCGCCGCCACCCGCAACATGATGGTCGACAGCGACTGATGCCTGCCATGAAATGGGCCGATGTGCGCGATATCGCCATCGCGCTCGAAGACACCTATCCCGAGGTCGAGATCCTGGGCGTTCGTTTCACCGACCTGCACCGCTGGGTCTGCGAACTGCCGGACTTCGCCGACGACCCCGAAGCGTCGAGCGAAAAAACCCTCGAAGCCATCCAGATGACTTGGCTGGATGAGCGCGACGATTAGAGAATCGCAACCCAGGAAAAGGCCCGAACCGAGCCGGAACGCAAGCAGGACTTGGTAGCGGAAACCGTCATGCTCACTGTGCGGCAAGTGCGGGAATACAATGACCTGGGACTTGAAGATTTTCCCCAGCGCCTGAGTGCTCAGGCCGAAGCCAAGGGTTTGAACGAAACCGAAGCCCGGAAAAATACCTGGGGGAGCGGGTGGCCGGGCGATTCCAACAAAACTTGAAACGCTCTAGGGCCCGTTGACATTTAAGGGATTCCCAAGAGCGTCAAAAAGTGATTCAAGCTTTCTTTTGTCAGGAGGCTTGGATGAACACGGATCGTTTGGTCATCCGGATGACCTGGCTGGATGAGCGCGGCGACTAGCGGAAGCGAATTCCCGG
>Ga0187827_10002392_pt1 | contig 25766 bp, 21 predicted proteins | sample ETNtaG_39_FD_167969 | JGI IMG/M metagenome (GOLD analysis project Ga0187827, IMG submission 167969) | Marine microbial and viral communities from oxygen minimum zone, Eastern Pacific Ocean - ETNP2014_SV_150_PacBio MetaG (Illumina Assembly) | ecosystem: Environmental > Aquatic > Marine > Hypoxic... | reverse complement strand
TTTAGGCTCTCCCGGAGATGAACTAACATTAGATACAATGGAAGAATCAGGAACTAAGAAATATATGCATCATTATAATTTTCCTGGATACTCTGTAGGCGAAACTAAACCATTAAGAGGACCTAGTCGTCGTGATATTGGTCACGGAGCTTTAGCAGAAAAAGCTTTGATTCCTGTTTTACCAGATAATGATAATTTTCCATACACAATTAGAGTTGTTTCTGAAGTATTAGGATCAAATGGATCTTCTTCTCAAGCTTCTATTTGTGGTTCTACATTATCATTAATGGATGCTGGTGTGCCTATTAAGTCTTTAGTAGCAGGAGTAGCTATGGGTTTAGTAGTAGATGATAATAATACTGATAGATATGAAATATTAACAGATATTCAAGGTATAGAGGATCATGCAGGGCATATGGATTTTAAAGTAGCTGGTACAACAGAGGGTATTACAGCTATTCAATTAGATATCAAATTAGGGGGAATTAGTTATGATATTGTTTCTGAAACATTAAATAAAGCAAAAATAGGCAGAGAAAAAATATTAGCAACAATGATTAAAGTGATAAAAGAACCTCGTAAAGAACTGTCTTCTTATGCTCCTCGTATAACTACATTAAAAGTTGATCCAGAAAAAATTAGAAATATTATTGGTCCAGGTGGTAAAATAATAAATGAGATTATAGAAAAATGTAATGTTAATATTGATATTGAACAAGATGGTTTAGTAATGATTACCAGTGTTGATGGTGAGGGTGCTAAAAAATCTATAAAATGGATTGAAAATATAGTTAAAGATATAGAAGTTGGTGAAATTTATGAAGGTAAAGTTATTAAAATTATTAAAGATAAAAACAGAGGAAATGAAATAGGTGCTATTGTAGAATTATTACCAGGAAAAGATGGTATGGTTCATATTTCTAATATTGCTCATAAACGTATAGAAAAAGTTAGTGATATTATTAAAGAAGGGGATACTGTTAAAGTTAAAGTTATGGGTGTAGATAAAGAAAAAAATAGAATAGAATTATCTATTAAAGAATTAATACCAAAAACAGATTTTAAAAAAGAAGATAAATAAATCATTTTTAAAAATAAAATAATTTTTAAATGTTAAGTATAATAATTATAACAAAAAATGAAGAAGAGTATCTTCCTAGGTTATTAAAGAGCGTTAAGGATCAAATGTATAAGGATTATGAAATAATTTTAAGTGATGCTTATAGTATAGATAGAACAATAGAAATAGCAGAAAATTATAATTGTAAAATTATTAAAGGTGGTTTACCGTCTATTGGTAGAAATAATGGTGGCAAAGTAGCTCAAGGAGATTTATTATTATTTTTAGATGCAGATGTAGAAATGCCAAAAGATTTTTTAAATAATACTGTTAAAGAATTTAAAAAAAGAAATTTAGGAACTGCTGTTCCACATTGTAGACCCATAAGTGATAAAAAAATAGATAAGTTATTACATTATTTATATAATAAGTGGGCTTTATTAACTCAATATTTTTATCCTCATGGTATAGGTTTTTGTATTTTTGTTAAAAAAGATATTTTTAATAAAATGAATGGGTTTAAAGAAAATATTTTTTTTGCAGAAGATCATGATTTTGTAAATAGAAGCCAGAAATATGGAAAATTTAGAATTTTAAAGAAAACTAGTATTTCAGTAGATGTTCGTAGATTAGATAAAGAAGGTAGATTAAATTTAATAAAAAAATATTTTCAAGCAATTTTATATAGAATATTTAAAGGTGAAATTTATGAACCATCATTTGAATATGAGTTACAAGGTGGGATAGAAATAAAAAGCGAAGCTAAAAAGATAAATGAAAAAAATAAATCTTATTAATTTTTTTAAATTTATAAGTAGAAATAAACAAAATGATAATTTTAAATTTTTATATTTAATTATTTTATTTCTTTTTGTTTTATTTTTGTTTTATTTTTATTCTTTAGAACCAGATGTTAATGCTAGAGATTTTTTACCAAAAGAAACCTCTTTTTATTATGAATGGACAAGTATAGATAAAAATATTAGTTTTGATATTTTTGATAATACTATACCTAATAAAAATAGAAAAGAAATTATTGATATTATTGGTAGTAAAGCAAAAGAAATAGAAAATATTATTTGGTTTAAAATAGAAGAAAAAGATAATTTTTTAATTAAATTTTCTAAAAAAATAAAAAAATCTTTTTTAGAAGAGTTAGTCTTAAATAATTCAGAATATTTTTTTGAAATAAAACAAGATTATATTTTGTATATAACAAGACATAAAGAATTTTTAAATATTTTACCTAATTATTTAGTAGAAGATTTTATAATTAATAATCAAAAAAAAGGTATTAATATTTATTGGAAAAATAATATTCCTATTTTTTTAAAACAATTAGTAGTTTGGATAAATCCTTTGTTAAATAATAAAAAAGAGGAGGGAGTTTTTATTAATTTATATAGTAATAGTATAAATTTATTTGTAAAAATAGAAAATAAAAAAGAAGGTATAAATTTATCATCTGTTAAAATAATAAATGATTTTGATTCATTAAGTCTTATAAAAAATATTGATAAAGATAAAAATATTTTAAATAATTTTTTAACTTCTTTATATAATTCTTTACCTCATTCTATTTTATCTTTAAAAAATATTTTTCAAGATATAATTTTATTACAAAAAAATAATAATTATTTATTAATTAGTAAATTAGATTGGAAATTAGTAATAGATAGTTTGATACAAAATATAAAAGTAATAGACGTTGAAAATATTTTACCAGATGGAACAAAGTATATAGAATTAAAACAAGTAACAGAGAATTCTTTTTCTAAATATAAATATTTAGATACAGAATATTGGCAAATAGAAAATTTTTTTGGTTTAAGTTTAGATAAATTTTATTATTTAAGTAATAGTAAAGATATTATAAAGGAGCTTATAAAAAGTAATACTAATATAAATGATATTATTTATACTTGCTTAGAAGAAAGTAATAATAAAATCAATAATTTGTTATATTTAAAGGTATCTAAAATAGATAATAAGTTAATTAAAAGTTATTTAGAAAATAATAACTTAAGTGTTATTAATTTAATTCATTATAATAATAATGTTGTAGAAGGCTGGAAACTATGTTTTTAGTTATTTGTGGATAACTTGTTAATAATTTTAAGCTAATTTTATTGTATTTTGTCAATAATTTTAAATAAATATTATTTTTTAAGCTAATTTTAGGTAATATATGATATTGACTTTTACTTTTATATATGATATACTTAGTGTGTTGATAAATAAGTTCATTTATAAAAAGAAAAAGAATTGTATATTAATTTAATTTAGTGTATAACTCTTTGCATTTTACTGTTTATATTAAAAAACAAAAAGATAAACTGACTGTCTTTTTAATTAAAACAAAAATAAAAATAATAAAAAGGCTAATCCTCATCAAAAAGAATGGAGATTCATGCCATGAATGGTAAAATGTATTAGCTTATAGTCAGAGTAAGCATTGTAATGATTGAAAAATAAATATTATTTTTTCAACTTTAACTTACATTGAGTTGAAAAATAGTTTTTCTTCAGTCAATAAGGCGTAACTACCTATATAATTAAAAAAAATGAGGTGCATGTTGCGCCTTTTATTTTTCTTGATTTTTAATTATTTATTTGCTAAAATAATGTAGTATTAATATAAACTTTATGAAGAAAATAACAGTTAAATTTATCAGAGAGATTAAGGAAGATCTTATTAAACGTCGTAATGACTTAGTGAGAGAATTAGAAGTAGATGCTGTTCAGGTAGCTGAAAATGATTATGATGCAAAATTTCCAGAATATGGTAATAAAGATGATGAAAATGCTGCAGAAGTAGCTGCTTTTGAAAAAAATCTTTCTTTAGAAAAAACAATGGAAATATCTTTATATAATGTTAATAAAGCTTTAAGTAAGATTGAAAAAAATAAATATGGATTTTGTGAGAAATGTAATTCTTTAATTGATAAAAAAAGATTAAAAGCTTTTCCATCTGCTACTGCTTGTATGAATTGTAAAAAGAAATTTTTATAATGAAAAAATATTTTTTAGTATTTTTTTTATTGTTTATTATAGATAGATTTAGTAAAATTTATTTTATAAAAAAGTTATTTTTAAATAACTTTTTTAATTTACATTTAAATCAAAATATTGCCTTTTCTTTATCTGTACCATTTTTTATATTATATCCTATTTTATTTTTATTAATAATGTTTTTATTTTTTGTTTGTTTAAAGTATTATAAACAAAAAAATATTTTAATTTGGCCTTGGACTTTAATATTATTAGGTGCTTTTAGTAATATATTAGATCGTATATATTATAATGCTGTAATAGATTTTATATATTTACCATATTTTACAGTTTTTAATTTAAGTGATGTTTATATATTTAGTGGTATTCTTATTTTAATATTTAAAGAATATCGATCACATTTAATTAAAGTAAAATAAATTTTAATTAGATTTTTTTAAGTTTTAGTCTATTAGGTTTTATTTGATTATTTATATATTATATGGTATATAGATAATATAAGAACCTTTAATTACAATTCTAATCGATTCGATCAAGTTCTTTAATGGAATAATGAGAGCAAACGATCGTTGTTAACGATTAGAAGAGACGAGTATATATTATCGTCTTAAAAGGGGTCAGTTTATTCCATGTTCTGGCCCCTTTATTTTTTAAATATATTTATGAAGAAGATATTATTTTTAATTATTTTAGTTTTAGTTATTTATGTTTTATTAAATAAAGATATTGAAATTATTGAAGCTGATTTACCTGAGCCTAAAGATTATAAATTTTTTTTAGTTGAAGAAGAAAATTTAGCTCAAAAAGATTTTTCTATTCCTTTTAAAGAGCAAAATGAAATAATTACAGAAATAATAAAAAAAGAAATTAATTTAAATATTCCCTTTATATCTCAAGCACCCACAGCTAATTGGGAACAACCATATCAAGACGCTTGTGAAGAGGTTAGTATTTTGATGGTAGATTATTATTATACTAAAAAAGAACCTCCCTCTGCAGAAGAGCTAGAATTTTTTATTCAAGAAATGGTTAAGTGGCAAGAAGAAAATTGGGGGGAGCATTTAAATTTACCAATTATTAAATTAAAAGAATTTGTTGAAAATTATTTTAATTATAAAACTGAAATAATTTATGATTTAAATGTAGAAAAAATCAAAAATTATTTAGATAGAGGAATTCCTGTTATTGTTCCTGCTAATGGTAAAAAATTAGATAATCCTTATTTTAGTAATGGAGGACCAGAATATCACATGTTGGTTATTAAAGGTTATTTAGGAGATAATTTTATTACTAATGATCCAGGTACTAAAAGAGGATTAAATTTTATTTATACTTCAGAAAATTTGTTATACTCTATTGCAGATTGGGATATTAAAAAATCCCATGTTAATATGGAATTAAAAAATGGTTTAATTATTTTATTAAATTAAAGTAATATTATTTTTTCTTTAGGCGTTTAAAATATTTATTAGGAAATAGTTTATTTAATTTATTTTGTCTTTCATCACAACCACATTCAAGCTTAATTTTTTTTATAATTTTTTTTATACCAGTTATTTTTGTAAATTTTTCTATAATATCTCCTAATCCTTTAATTTTTTTTAACATTTTATTTTTTTAAATGATCTTTTAAATTTTTACCAGCTTTAAATTTTGGTACAATTACTTCTGGCATTTTAATTCTTTCTTTAGGATTTCTAGGATTGACCCCCATACGTGCTGATCTTTTTTTAGCAGAAAAAGTACCAAAACCAGTTAAAGTTACTTTTTTTCCATCTTTTAATCTTTCCTTAACTAACTCTACAAAAGATTCCATAACATCTTCTACTTGAACTTTAAAAAGACCCGATCTTTTTGCTAATTCTTTTTTAAGTTTTTCTTTATTCATATTATTTTTCTTAAATGTTGAATATTTGTTGTTTTATTATTTTCTATTTCTAATAATACAGCATTTATTTCAATTTTACCAGTTTCTGGTAATTCATGTCTCAATGGTTTTTCTGTAATAAATTTTTTGATAATAATTTCTGATTTTACTCCTAATACAGATGGGAAAGGACCAACCATACCTATATCCGTAATATAACCTGTTCCTTTTTTTAAAATTTGAGCATCTGCTGTTGGGATATGTGTATGAGTACCTACTACTGCTGATACTTTTCCATCTAAATAAAGACCTAAAGCTCTTTTTTCAGAAGTACTTTCAGCATGTAAGTCAACTATAATATTTGAATTTTCAGGTATTTTTTTTAAAATTTCATCTATTTTTAAAAAAGGATTACTTAAAGTATCATTTTGCATAAATACTCTTCCAGATAAATTAATTATAAATAATTTATTATCATTTATAGTTATATTTTGATAAAGACATTTTTGAGGAGTACGACTATCATTAGCAGGAGCAGCTATTTTAAAATTAGTAGTTTTTGATATTTCATCAATATCTTCTTTACTCCATATATGATTACCACCAGTAAATAATTTTATACCAGCTTCAGACATTTCTAGTAGTGTTTTTTTAGTAACACCTTTACCATGTGCTAAATTTTCTACATTACCAATAAATAAATTTATTTGATATTGATTTTTCCATTCTGGTATTATTTTTTTAAGAGCTTGACGAGCTAGAGAACCTGTTATATCTCCAAAAAATATTATTTTTATTTTATCTAGCATATTCTATTACTCTAGTTTCTCTTATAACATTAACTTTTATTTCCCCAGGGTATTTTAGTTCTGCCTCTATTTTATTAGCAATTTTCCCTGCTAATTTAGTAGCCTCCAAATCATCTATTTTTTCTGAAGAAACAAAAACTCTAATTTCTCTTCCAGCTTGAATAGCATAGGCTTTTTCAACTCCATCAAAAGATTTAGCTGTGTCTTCTAATTCTGTTAAACGTTGAATATATTTTTCTAAAGTATCTCTTCGTGCTCCTGGTCTAGATCCAGATATAGCATCTGCAACTTTAACAACTATACCTTCTAGTGTTTTAGGCTTATCTTCATGATGAGCAATAGATTGGTATGCTACTTCTTCTGGTAGATTAAATTTTAACATTAATTCATAACCTATAGCAGGATGTGAACCTTGTATTTCATGGTCCAGGGCTTTACCAATATCATGAAGTAAACCACCTTTTTTACAAACCGAAACATTAGCCCCCAATTCAGCAGCTAATAATCCAGAAAGATAAGAAACTTCTAAAGCATGTTGTAATTGGTTTTGTCCATAGCTAGTTCTAAATTTTAATCTTCCTAAAATTTGTATTAATTTAGTATCTAAACCTATCACACCAGCTTTATAAGCAGCTTCTTCTCCGGTTTTTTTTATGTCTAAGGCTAGTTCTTTTTTAACTTTTTCTATAGTTTCTTCTATTTTACCAGGATGAATACGTCCATCTGCCATTAATTTTTCTAAAGTTTTTTTAGCTAATTGTCTACGAACAGGATTGAAAGCAGAAATCATAATAACCTCAGGAGTATCATCTATAATTATTTCTACACCTGTTAAACGTTCAATAACTTTAATATTTCTTCCTTCTCGTCCTATAATTCTTCCTTTCATTTCTTCATTAGGAAGATTAACTGCAGTGGTGGTAGTTTCTACTGTATGAGGAGCCGCACATCTTTCAATAACTGTGGTTAACATTTCCTTAGCTTTTTTTTCTAAAGTTTCTGAAGCTTCTTCTTCTAATTTACGTATTCTATGAAGTAATTCATCTTTCATTCTTAATTCTGTATTTTTTAATATAACTTCTTTAGCCTCTATTTTTGTTAATTTAGCTATTTTTTCTAATTTAAATAATTGTTCTTCTTTAATTTTTTTAATATCACCTTTTTCTTTATGAAGTGAATTAGTTAGTTTTTCATTTTTAGTTTTATTTTCTTCTAATTCTAAAAGTTTTTCATCAAATAGATTTTCTCTTTTATTTAATCTATTTTCATGTTTTTGTAATTGTTTACGTCTTTCTCTTTCTTCTTTTTTAGCATCTTCAATAATATTAGTAGATTTTTCTTTAGATTCTAATATTAAACTTTGGCTTTTATTTTTTGATTCTTCCAGTATATTATCTGCCTTTTTTTTGGCAGATGATATAGCTTTAGTAGTTAAAACTTTTTTTAAGAAGAAACCAAAAATAACACCTATAATTAAAGCAGTGCTCATTAATAGATATTCCATTTATAGTCTCCCTTCTTCTACTGTTTTATTTTTTGAGATTCTTCAAATAACCTATAAGTTAGGTTATTTTTTAAAAATAGATTTTTTTTATTATACAATTTCATCTATAGTATGTTAATCAGAAACTTGAAAGTATTTTCAATATTTTAAATTAAAATAATCAAATTCAAAACAGTAATTTAATGATTATTGAGGATATAAATATCCTTAAAGATACCTTAACATAAAGATAAATATAAATCAAGAGAGTTGACTTTTTAACCTAAATTTAGTAAAGTAATCCCATATTTATTAAATTTTTTATAATTATGAATATTTCTAGTTTAGCTAGACAATTGAAAGTTACTAGTAATGAACTTTTAGAAAAATTACCAGAACTTGGTTTTGATATTGGCGTTAAAGCCATAAAAGTTGATGATAGTTTAGTTCCTAAAATAATTACTGCTTGGAAAAAAGCAGCTAAAAAAAATAAATTAAAAGAAGAACTTTCTAAAGTTAAAGAAGTTTCTGATAAGAAAGAAGATAAAGATTTAAAGGAAAAAAAAGAAATAGACATTACTGAAACTATTATTGTTAAAGATATGGCAGAATTAATGAAATTACCGGTAGCCAAATTAATGGGAGAATTAATGAAAAATGGTATAATGGTTTCTTTAAATGAAAAAATAGATTTTGATACAGCTAGTATTATTGCAGAAGACTTGGGATTTAAAGTAAGAAGAAGTAAGGAGTCTTTACAAGAGAATAAAAGCAATAAAGAAAGGTTATCAGAATTATTAGTTAATAGAAAAGGAAAAACTAAAAAACCTCCAGTAGTAGTGGTTATGGGTCATGTTGACCATGGCAAAACTAAGTTATTAGATGCTATTCGTAAAACTAATATTATAGATCAAGAAGCTGGTAGTATCACACAACATATTGGAGCTTATCAAGTAGAAGATAAAGGAAGATTAATAACTTTTTTAGATACTCCTGGCCATGAAGCTTTTAAAGCTATGCGTTCTAGAGGAGGTCAAATTGCTGATGTAGCTATTTTAGTAGTAGCTGCTGATGATGGTTTAAAACCACAAACTTTAGAAAGTATTTCTGTAATTCAGAAAGAAAAACTTCCTTTTATTATAGCTATTAATAAAATAGACAAAGAAAATGCTGATATAGAAAAAGTTAAAAAACAATTATCTGAAATTAATTTAATACCAGAAGATTGGGGAGGGGATACTATTTGTCATAATATTTCAGCCAAATTTAATAAAGGTATTACAGAGTTATTAGATTTAGTTTTATTAATAGCTGATCTAAAAGAATTAAAAGCAGATCAAAAAGGATCTGCGTTAGGTACAGTTATTGAATCTCATTTAGATAAAAGTGAAGGTCCTGTAGCTACTATTTTAGTTCAAGCTGGTATTTTAAAAATAGGAGATATGTTTTTAGTAGCAGATGTACCTGGGAAGATTAAAATATTAAGAGACTGGAAGGGTCAAAATATTAAAGAAGTTGCTCCTGGAACTCCAGTTAAAATTTTAGGATTAAAATTATTACCTAAAATTGGTGAAATATTAGAAGTTATTGTAGATAAAAAAGAATATAAAAAGAAATTAAAATATTTAGTTAATCATAGTAGTGTTAAATCAAAAATCACTTCTTATGAAGAAGAAGAAGAAGAATTTAATACTTTAAATTTAATAATTAAATCTGATGTTTTAGGATCTGCTGAAGCGATAGAAGAGTCTTTATATAAAATAAAAATACCTCAAGCTAGAATTAAAGTATTAAAAAAGGGCTTAGGACAAATTACTGAGGATGACATTATGAAAGCAGAAGCTAGTAAAGCTTTAATTTTAGGTTTTCATATTAAAGAAAATAAACAAATAAATAATTTGGCTAATGAGCAAAGTGTTGAAATTTTATATTTTGATATTATTTATAAATTAATAGAAGAAATAGAAGTTAGGTTAAAGAATATTAAGGTACAAAAAATAGTACATAAGTCTTTAGGTCGTTTAAAGGTTTTAGCTATTTTTAATACTAAAAAAGATAGTATGGTTATCGGTGGTAAAGTTATTGAAGGTAAGGTAAGTAAAGATGCTAAAATTAAAGTTTGGCATAATAATGAAATGGAAGCTTTAGGTGAAATAATAAATTTACAAGCAGCTAAAGAGAATGTTAAGGAAGTAATAGAAGGCAATGAAGCTGGTATAGAATTTAAAGGTGATCCTATAATTCAAGAAGGTGATATTTTAGAATTTTTTGAAGAAAGTTATGAATAAAAGAATTAATCAAGTTTCGGAATTATTACGAGAAGAAATTAATAAAATTATTATTAAGGATTTTGAATCACCAAAAGATACTTTAATAAGTGTAGCAGAGGTTTCAGTTTCTTCAGATTTAAAAAATGCTACTGCTTATTTAAGTATAATACCTTATACTCAATTAGGGAGTAGTTTAAAAACAGTAAAAAAATTTGGTAATCATATTCAAAGAAAATTAAATAAAATATTATTTATTAAAAAAGTACCTAAAATACATTGGGAAATAGATGAAAGAGATTTAAGATATAAAGAAATTGAAGAAGCTTTGAAGAAATAATTATTTTTATATATTGATAATAAGTATAAAATATGATAGTCTGTAAAAAGTATTAGTAGTTCATTTAAAAAAAGGAGGAGAAAATGAAAAATTTCCGAAAAAAAACATTCTTTATAGAAGGTGTATCAAATGTTGGTACTAGATATTATTTTGGTGGCCCTATTCGTACAGAATTAATTCATTATGCAAAAACAAATGAAAGATTTTTAGTAAATGAATGTAAGGATATTACCTTAGATCATTTAATAAAAATTAATAAAGGAATTAATATTCAAAGTAGAATTAATGCGGCTCAGGAAAGAAATGTTTTTATCAGAATGAAAAACTCCTAATTTATCTTAGGAGTTTTTTTTATTGACTTAAAATTATTTTAGACTTATACTATCATGTTATGAATAATCATAAGAATATAAGTAATGCTATTAAAGAAGAAATTAATAAAGCTCAAAATATATTACTTCTTTCCCATAAAAAGCCAGATGGAGATACTTCTGGCTCTAATTTAGCTTTACATGTTTACTTAAAAGGATTAGGTAAAAAAGTTACTTCTTTTTGTTTAGATGAATTACCAGCTTATTTAAAATTTTTACCTAAAAATAATTTAATAACCAATGATCATTTAGTGTTTACTAATAAGTATGAAGTAGTAATAGTTTTAGATTCTGGAAGTTTAGAATATGCTGGCGTAGCCAATCTTTTAACATCTTTAGTTAATAAATATACATTAATAAATATAGACCATCATGCTACTAATCCTTTATATGGAGATATTAATTTAGTAATTACTAGCGCATCTTCTACTTGTGAAGTTGTTTTTAGGTTATTAAAAGATTGGCAGATAGATTGGAATAAGGAAATAGCTACTTGTTTAGCTTGTGGCATAATTACTGATACTGGAGGATTTTTAAATCCTGCAACGAATTATCAATCTTTAACAGCAGCTTCTAAATTATTAGACAAAGGTGCTAATATTTCTAAAATAGTTCAAATGACCTTAACTAAAAATAATTTATTAGATTTAAAAATCTGGGGTAAAGCCTTTAAAAGATTAACCAAATTAAATAAGTATGATTTGGTTTATACTTTTTTAACTAATGAAGATTATTTAGAATGCGGTGTTAGTAGAACAGCAGCAGATAATTTAGTTAATTTTTTACAATTATTAAAAGAAGCTCGTATAGTATTATTATTAACAGAAGAAAATGGTTTAATTAAAGGATCTTTTAGAACTACAGAAAAAAATATAAATGTAGCTGAATTAGCTAAATTATTAGGAGGGGGAGGACATAAAAAAGCTGCAGCTTTTTCTTTTCCAGGTAAGTTAATTAATAAAGATAATAAATTAAAAATTGAATAGTTTTTACAACTTTTTAAAAGTATGTTATTATTTTTTACAAGACGAGAAGATTTTTTAAAAATCACCATAACTCGTCCCCAAAGACTACTAGCGTTTAATGGTTTTTATAGCCGAAAGACTTTAGAAATTATTAAATATTAACTAGTAGTCTTTTATTAATATTGACAAAATTTTATTTATATTATAGTATAAAAAACTTTATTCTTAGAAAAATATTTTATGAATTTACCATTAAAAGAATTAAGCAAAATTTTAAATTCTTATAAGAATATTCTATTAACTGGGCCAGCTGATCCTAATATAGATATTATTAGTACAGCTTTAGCTTGGAATATTTTTTTAGTTTTGAAAAATAAAAAAGTAGATTTATTTTTTTCCGGGAAAGTAATTGATTTACCATTTCTAAATGATTCAAAAAAAATAAAAAAAGATTTTAATGCTCTTAATAATTTTAAAATTATTTTAGATATTTCTGAAACTAAAGTTAAAAATTTGGATTATAATATAAAGGAAGAAGAATTACATATTAATATTATTCCTCAAGGAGGAAGTTTTAAAGTAGAAGATATTAAAGCTCAAATAGAAAATTATAAATATGATTTAATTATTTCTTTAGGAGCTCGTAATTTAAAAGAATTAGGAGAAGTTTTTAAGCAATATAATAATTTTTTTTATGAAATACCTTTAATTAATTTAGATAATTCTTTAATTAATGAAAATTTTGGACAATTAAATATAATTAAAAGTTCTAGTACTTCTTTAGCAGAAATATCATATCACATTTTAGAAAAAAATCTTACCAAAGATATGAGTACCGCTTTATTATCTGGCATGATATCAGCTACAAATAGTTTTCAATCTTCTCAAGTAACCCCTATTACTTTAGAATTAGCTAGTAATTTAATTAATAAAGGGGCAGACAGAGAAAGCATTATTGAACATTTATATAGAACTAAAGACATTAAAACCTTAAAAAGTTGGGGCAAAGTTTTAAGCAGATTAAAGCAAGATAAATATATTATTTCTTCTTTTTTAAAATATAATGAAATAAAAAGTATACCCCAAGATTTTAAAGAAATGATTAAAGAATTAATTTTAGTTACTAATTCTGCTCAAGTAGCTCTTATTTTTTATCAATTAGAATTAACTAAGACGGAAGTTTGGATTTATACTATTAATAATATTGATGCTTTAAGTTTAACAGAAGAATTAGAAGGGAATGGTAAATATAATTTTAGTAAAGTAATTATAGATAAAAATTTAGAAGCTACTCAGAAATTAGTTTTAAAACATATAGCTAATAAAATTAATATTATAAATAGTTAAATACTGTACAAAAATATAAAATTAATCTATAATTTTAATGTTTTTACGTCCTGTAGCTCAGTTGGTTAGAGTGCCACTCTTATAAAGTGGAAGTCCTGGGTTCAAGTCCCAGCAGGACGACCAAGATTGACTAAAGTGAGATTATTTAGTAAACTATTGGAATTGATAAGAATAAAATATGGGAACAAAAATTAAGAATAAAAGAAAATCTGTTAAAATTAAAAGACGTAAAAAATTAAAAAGAAGAAACAGATTTAAAAATAAATAAAATATAATTAAAATGTTTAAATCCACTTGATTTTTAAGTGGGTTTTTATTTTAATTAATTTCTGTTATATTTAGATATAATAACTTATGAATATTAAAAAAAATAAATTATATTTAATATTATTTAGTTTAGTAATTATTCTTTTTTTTATTATTCGTTTTCATAATTTAAAGATTTATAATACTATGTCTGCTGATGATGGTGGGGGGCATATAATTTATACAGAAATTTTATTAAATGAGGATAGATTACCAGCTTTGGAAGAAACCTATTTAGCTTGGCACGAACCTTTTTATTATTTTCTTTTAACATCTTGGATTAAGATTGGAAGTTTTTTTAATTTGGGAGGATTAAATTTTTGGGAAAGTTTAAATATTTTACTTTATTTATTTTTTATTGTCTTAGTTTTTTTAATTACTTATTATTTTAGTAAGCAAGATAAATGGTTAGCTCTTTTAAATACTTTTTTATATACTATTTTATTTGTAGGAGTTAAATTATCAGCTTATATTAATAATGAAGTTTTAAATCATGTATTTATATTATTGTTAGTATTTTTATTCTATTATTGGAAATTATTAGAACCAAATAATTATAGAAAAATAATTTATTGGTCTTTAATATTAGCCTTAGCTTTTTTAACTAAGATTACAGCTGCTATAATTTTTATAGGGGTATTTTTAGTTTATTTATATAAATTTATTAAAGAAAGAGATTTATATTTTTTAAAATATATTTTAATAATTATTATTTTAACATTCAGTATTAATTTACCTTGGATAATTTATAAACAAAATAATTATCAAGGATATTTTTCTATAAATATATATAATGAAAAACCTAAACAAAATATTTTAACTTCAGAAGCTTGGTCTTATATTTTTAAAATTAATACTAAAGTATTTAGAGATTATCCTTATTGGTTTAGTGAACCAGAATCATATTTTTCTATTTTATTAAGTTCTAGTTTTGGAGATTATTATAATTTATTTAATAATTATGAAAGAATATATAATTTACCAGTTAAAGAAAGAATATTAGTTGGTAATGGTAGATACACTACTCCTTATTTATTTAAAACAATGTTAAATATTAATCGTATTGGTTTATTTATTTTTATAATTTGGTTAATTGGATTTTTTGGATATTGGATAGATAAAATAAAGAAGAAAAAAATTAAAGATTATGATTTGTTTTTATTGTTAATATTTTTAGGAGGTTTTTTTGCTTCTATATATCATAATTTAAGATTACCTTATTTAGAAATAGGAGTATTGAAAGCCCATTTTATTTATTTTATTTATCCTTTAGGTACTTTTTTTGCTTATACTTATTTTAGAAAAAAGATTAAGAATAATTTTTTACAAATTATAATTTTGGTCTTACCTTTAATATTATATTTAACTATAGCTTGGCCAATTTTATATATACAATAATTTATGAAAAACAAATATATATTTTTAATTATATTAATTTTAATTATATTAATTACTATATTAGTTAATCCTTTTGGTAATTTTCCTCTTAATGATGATTGGACACATACTTGGACTATTTTTAATTATTTACAGTCTGGTAATTTTATTTATCCTCAATGGTTATCTTCTCATATGCATATTCCTATTATTTATGGAATATTATTAAGTAAGATTTTTGGTTTTTCTTTTACTATTTTTAGATTTAGTAATATATTTTTTTCTTTTTTAACTTTAATTTTATTTTTTAATATTTTAAAAGAACTAAAAGTAAAAATATTTTTAAGTTTTTTCTTAACTTTAGTTTTATATTTTAATCCTCTTTTCTTTAATTTAACTTATACTTTTATGGGAGATATACCAGCTTTATTTTTTTTATTATTATCTCTTTATTTATTTATTTTAGGTTTTAAGAAAAATAATAGTAATTTTATTTTTTGGGGTTCTATATTAACTGTTTTAGGGTTTTTTATTAGGCAAACAAATATATTATTATTACCAGCGGTATTATTATATTATTTTTATCAAAAGAAATTTAATTTTAGAAAAATTTTTATTTTATTTGTCTTACCGCTTTTATTTTTATTAGTTATTTATTATTTTCTATATATTAATAATTTATTACCCGGAGAAGTAAGTGCTAGATTCTTACCAGAAGGCTTATCATATTTTAAACATATTGTTTCAAATTTTTGGTATTTTAGTTTATTATTAGTATTTTTTATTTTACCCCTTTCTTTATCTTTATTAGTTAAGAATTTAAAAATTTTAAAAGATTATAGATTTTATATTTTTTTTCTACTTTTATTATTATTTGGTTTTAATAATTTATTTTTAGACTTAGGTAATATTATATCTTTTTCAGGTTTAGGTCCTAATAATTCAGTTATGCAAGGTAAAATTGATGTTAATAATTCACTTATTTATAAAGTAATTAATTTTATTTTAATATTTACTATACCTATTTTATTATTACTTAGAAAAAAAATAAAATTAAATTTTATTTATCTTTTCTTCTTCTTTTATTTTTGTTTAATTTTACCTATTTTATCTTTTGATCGCTATCTTTTAATAATTTTACCAATGTTTTTAATATATTTATCACAGGTTATGATAAAATATGATTATTCTAAAATTACTTTGTTAATAATTATTTTAGGTTTTGCTTTTTATAGTATTATTAATACTTATAATTATTTAGAGTGGAATAGAGTTAGATGGGATTTAGGTAATTTATTAATTACTAAAAATGTTAAAGTAGAGGATATTGAGGGAGGTTATGAAATGAATGGTTGGAATTTATATAATAAATATTTAGGTGATAAACCCACACCTCTTTGGGCACCTTGGTATGTTCGAGATTTAAGCCCCGGACATCAAATGAAATATATTATTTCTTTTTCTCCTTTAGGAGGGTATGAAGTATTAGATAAGAAAAAAGTAAATACTATATTATCAAATATTGATTATCTTTATTTAAATAAAGTAAAACCAAATAGTTTAAAAAAATAATATTTGGTTTTTATTTTAATATCTGTTATAATTCATTTATTAATATATAAAATATATGAGAAGAAAAACATTTATTTTAATAACTGCTATAGTTTTTTCTTTAGGAGCTATGGCTTGTTTAGCTAGAATATTTAATTCTTGGACATGGAGTATGGGATATATGGAAGCACCATTGTGGCTTAATTATTTTACTTTTCTTTTTTCAGCATTTATGGCTTTTTCTGGTTTCAATATTTTAAGAAAAAAATAAATATTTTTTGAATTTATTAATTATGTTAGAAAAGATTAAATTAAATCTAAAAGATCCTAATTTTAAGAAACTTTCTATTTTATTTTTAATAGGTTCTTTTTTTCTTATTGTAAGTACTTTTAGTGGTACTTTTATATTAGCTAGAGGTCATCCTAGTACACCTGAAAGGTTAGCAGTGACAGGATCAGATAGTAGTACTGTAGCTCTTTCTTGGGAATTACCCAGAGGATCTACTAAGGCTACTGATTATATAATTCAATATCGAATAGTAAAAGCTAAAACCTGGTCTACTTTTGCTGACGGAACAAGCTCTAAGACTACAGTTAAAGTTACAAGTTTAAAAGCTGGGACACCTTATGAATTTCAAGTAGCTGCTACAAATAGATCTGGAACAAGTTCATATTCAGCATCTGTAAACACTACTACTCTAGATGTTCCTGGTAGGCCTACTAATTTAAGTGTTACTAGTACTGATTTAGAGGAAGTTTCACTTTCTTGGACAGCTCCATCTAGTAATGGAGGAGCTACTGTTAATGATTATAGAATTCAATTTCAAAAATCTGGTGGTAGTTATTCCACTTTTGCTAATGGAACAAGCACTAATACTATTGTTACAGTAACTGGTTTAGATGTTTCCTCAACTTATAATTTTAAAGTAGCTGCTAGAAATAGTGTAGGAACTGGTACTTATAGTAGTAGCGTACAAACAACCACTGATGATCCCACAGCTGCAGATGCTCCTACCGGTTTAACAGCTGGAGCCATTGCTACCTCCACTATAGATATTTCTTGGACAGCTCCATCTAATAATGGAGGAGCTGATATTACAGATTATGTTACTCAATGGCAAACTTTTGGAGCTGGATCATGGAACACTTTTGCTGATGGAACAAGTACTAATACTAGCACTACATTCACAGGTTTAACAGCAACCACAACTTATTCATTTAGAATAGCTGCGGTTAATAGTGTAGGAACCGGTACTTATAGTAATAAAAAATCAATAAGTACTATTTCTTCTGTTTCAGCTAGTGACTCTACTTTTGTAATTTCTAAGACTTATGCAGCTGCTGATGGTTCAGATATTATAAAAATAACAGCTAAAGCTTTAACCGATGTATTAGGAGGAGTAAATGGTGTTAATGCTACTTTAAAAAGTAGCGTAGCAGGTATTCTTTTTACTTCTACTAGTACTACTGATAATACTGGAGAAGCTGTATTTAATATTAAAAGTAGTAATGTTGTAGATTCAACTTTTTCTATAATATTAGATGGTGTTAATGTTACTCAAACTAGAGATGTTGGTTTTAAAGAACCTCCTCGACTTACTATAAATAATCCTGTTCCAGTAGCTAATGGTATTAGTTTTAGTTGGGAGGCTAATCACAGCATGTCCAAAAAAGTTATTAAAATTAAATTACGTGGTAATACAGATTATGAAATAGAAGATGAAATAATAGATGTTGATACAGATTCTTTTGCTATAACAAATTTAGAACCATGTACTACATACGGTTTTCAAATAGATAGTGAAGATAATTTTGGGCTGAATTTTACAGATACAGAAAAAACAGCCACCACCACAGGATGTTTAGGGTCAGCACCTATTGAAAATGAATATAAACAAGATGTAGTTATGGATAATGGTGGAGAATTTAATTTTAGTGATCAAAAGCTTAATTTAGATATGATTATTCCTAGAAATATTCATACAAAAGCTCTTACTTTTAGTGCTAAAAGATTAAATAGATCATTTTGGAATAATATTAGTCCACCAAAAGGATTTAAACTAATGGGCCATCCTATGCAACTTAATGCTTATGAAAATGCTACTAGCACAGTAACAGAATTTCTTAAACCTATAGAGATAAAGATGACTTATAGTGAATCTGAAATACCAACAGGAAAAAAACCTTCTTCTTTGGTTATTAAAAGATTTGATGGTAGTAATTGGCATACTTTAGATAATTGTTCTGTAAATACTAATACTAAAGAAATTAAGTGTGAAACAGAAAATTTTTCTGTTTTTGGGATTTTTAGTGAAGGTGATACTGGATCTAGTGATTCTGATGTTTCTTCCGGTGGAGGTGGTGTTGCTACACATTTATTATATTCTATAAAAATACCGGAAGATGGATTTAAAATTTATATTAATGAAGAGCAAGATTTTGTAACAGAAAGAGAAGTAACTTTATCATTTAATGTTGCTGATGATATAACTAAAATGTCAATTTCTAATAAAATAGATATGGGTGATGCTAGCATTCAATCATATCAAGAAGAAATAATTTGGGATTTATGTTCAGAGGCTGATGGATTAATTAAAGATGAAGAATGTTTTGATGGTCAACACACTATATTTGTTAGATTTTATAATGATTATGGAAACTCTTCTGATATTATTATGTCTAGTATTATTTTAGATAGCGGAGCTGTAGGATCAAAATTAGAAGAAAGTATTCTTGGTGGGGTTATTCAATATTTTGATAATTTATTAAAATATTTTACTCATAATAATAAAAATTATTATATTGTATCAGAAGATATTTTAAAAGAAAAAGGAGTCATTACTGAAGATTATGAAGTAGAAGATATTAATGTTCTAGAAGAAGATGAAGAAATTATTGAAGATATAGGTATAGAAGAAGATAAAGTAATATATAAATTTAATAAATATTTATATCGTGGTATTAAAGGAGATGAAGTTAGAAATTTACAATCTTTATTAAAAGATTTAGGTTATTTTGTTTATAATAAATTAACAGGGTATTATGGGTTAGTTACTAGAAAAGCAGTAACAGAATTTCAAAAAGATAATGATTTACCTGGTGTTGGTGTAGTTGGTCCTCTTACTAGAAAATTATTAGAAGAAATACAAAAATAAAATATGTTTTTAACTTATTCATTATTTTTAGCTGGTTTTTATTTTTTAATTAAAGGTGCTAATTGGTTAGTAGAAGGATCTTCTTCTATAGCTAAAAAATATAAAGTTTCAGATCTAATGATTGGATTAACAATTGTTTCTTTTGGTACCTCTTCTCCAGAATTATTTGTTAATTTAATAGCTTCTTTTAATGGTAATAGTGATTTAGCTATAGCTAATATAGTTGGTTCTAATATTTCTAATATCTTATTAATTTTAGGAATAGGAGCTATTATTTATCCTTTAACAATTAAAAAGGGTACAGCATCTACAATGATACCGTTGAGTATGTTAGCAGTTGTGGCACTTTGGTTATTAGTTAATGATATTTTAATTGATGGTTCTAGCTTTAGTGCTTTAACTAGAATAGATGGCTCAGTTTTATTATTATTTTTTATTATTTTTATTTATTATACTTTTGGTATTGCTAGAGTAGAAGGTGAAAAAGAAAAAATAGAAGAAAAAAATATTTTAATGTCTGTTATAATGATTATATCTGGAATGATTGGTTTAGCTTTTGGAGCAAAATGGATAGTAGACGGAGCTATTATTATAGCTAACAAATTTAATATGTCAGAATCATTAATAGGTTTAACTATCGTAGCTATCGGCACTTCTTTACCAGAATTAGCTGCTACTGCTGTAGCAGCTTTTAAACATAATGCTGATATAGCTATTGGTAATGTTATTGGTTCTAATATTTTTAATATTTTTTGGATATTAGGTTTAAGTTCAGTTATTAGACCATTATTTTTTTCTCCCGTTTTAAATTTTGATATTTATTTTATGGGGCTTGCTACTTTATTATTATTATTATTTATTTTTGTAGGTCGTAAGAATATTTTAGGAAAATTAGAAGGTATTATTTTTTTATTAATATATATAGTTTATATAATATATTTAGTATATCGAGGTTAAATTTTTAATAATAAAAAAAACATCTCTTTAAGATGTTTTTTTTATTATTTAATATAATTCAAAGGATTTTGTTTATATCCATTTACTATAACTTCATAATGAATATGTGGTCCTGTAGACCAACCTGTAGAGCCTATAAGAGCTATACTTTGACCACGGGAAACTGTTTCTCCAGCTTTTACTAATAAGCTATTAGCATGGGCATATAAAGTTTTCAGACCATTACCATGATTAATAATGATATTATAGCCATAACCACGATTCCAAGCAGATCTTTCTACTTTACCAGATTCAGATGCATAAATAGGATTTCCTTTTTTATCACCAACATCTAAACCATGATGTCCCCAGTGATAATATTGAGTAATACGATGACTAATAACTGGCCATAATAGTTTAGTACCTGTATCAGTAGGAGGTGAATAAGTGTTATTAGCTGTTGTATTACGAGGAGTATAGGAAGATCTAATAGTAGCTGGTTTAATACCTCCTGGTATATATAATAGATCTCCTTTTCTGATATCTCCAGCTTCAGCTAGTTTATTAGCTTTTACTATTTCTGAAGCTTTAGTTTGATATTTTTTAGCTAAAGCTAAAACTGTATCTCCTGATTTAACTTCATGATTAATGCCACTATTTGGTAAGATAGTTAATTTTTGACCAGGACGTATAGTACTTCTCCAACCTAAATCATTTTCCCAAAGAATAGTATTTACTGAAATATTAAATTTTTCAGCTAACTTACCAATTATATCTCTTGGTTGTACAGTATAGATTATAGATTTTGTTCTATTATTAATATTATTTATACTTAAATCTGTATCCTCAGGATTAATTAATACTAAGCTAGTAGAATCAGGAGATATTTCTGTAGTTTCAGTTTCATAATCTTTATCAACAAAAGGAGTATTAATTACTAATTCCTGAATACTACCTTGTTCTTCTAAATAATTTACCACTTTATTTTGTTTTTTATTTTTAATTTGTTTTTCCTCTATTAATTGAATTCCATGTTCATATTCTGTGGTAACTAAATTAGACAAAAGACTTTGAGCAGCATATTCATCTGTGCTATATGTTTGGGCAAATATATTATGAGTACTTACTAAAACAATAATTATAACAATAGTTGTATAAGTTAAATATTTTTTAATAAATTTTAAATATATAAGAGGCTCTAATATTATGTTTTTTATTATTTTTTTAATTTTTAAATGTAATTTATAAAGAGGTAATATTAAGGGGATTAATATTATTTTAAATATGTTAATAATAATATTTAATATTATAAAAAAAGGCTTACGAAGCCAAATTAAAGTTTCTAGAAAACGTAAGGCTATTTTGTTTATTATTTTTTTTATTATTAATTTAATAATTTTATCTTAATAATTAATATTTATATTATAGAATATAAAGTAGTAAAATAAAAGATTTTTGTCAATAGTTATTTTATATAATGTATTCGACTTAATTGTTTCAAAATGATACAATTATTTATATAAAATGATAATAATAAATTAATTTTAAATTAATCTTTTTTATTAAATTAATTTTTATTTTATGTGAAAAAAATGTAATTATGTATAAAATATCGATAAAATTTATATAAATTATAATATTAATAATATGGAAGAAAATAAGTATAATTTTAAAGAAATAGAACTAAAATGGCAAAAATATTGGGAAAGTAATAATCTTTTTTTATTTAAAGATAATAAAAAAGATAAAAAATATATTTTAGATATGTTTCCTTATCCTTCTGGTGAAGGGTTGCATATTGGTCATTCAGAAGGTTATACAGCTACAGATATTTTAGCTCGTTATTATCGTCAACAGGGTTTTAATGTTCTTCATCCTATTGGTTGGGATGCTTTTGGTCTTCCTACCGAAAATTTTGCTATTAAAACAGGTTTACATCCTAAAAAAATAACAATAAATAATATTAATAATTTTCGTCAACAAATTAAATCTTTAGGTTATTCATATAATTGGAATAAAGAAGTAAATACTAGTGATCCAGAGTATTATAAATGGACACAATGGATATTTATTCAATTATTTAAAAAGGGTTTAGCATATGAAGATATAATACCTATAAATTGGTGCCCAGCTTGTTTAACAGGTTTAGCTAATGAAGAAGTAATTAATGGTAAATGTGAAAGATGCGAAGCAAAGGTAGAGAGGAAAGATATGAAACAGTGGCTTTTAAAAATTACAACCTATGCAGAAAGATTGTTAAAAGGATTAGATAATTTAGATTGGCCTGAAAAAATAAAGTCTTTACAAAAGAATTGGATAGGTAAATCTCAGGGTACTGAAATTATTTTTAAATTAAAAAATTTAGATGAAGAATTAAAAGTATTTACTACTCGTCCTGATACATTATATGGAGTAACTTATATGGTTATAGCACCAGAACATAAAATATTAGAGAAATATAAAAGTAGTATTAATAATTATTCTGAAGTTATAGAGTATATTAAAGTAGCTAAGAATAAGTCAGAATTAGAAAGAATTAATTTAACTCAAGAAAAAACTGGAGTATTAATAAAAGGAATAAAAGGTCTTAATCCAGTTAATAATAAAGTTTTACCTATTTTTGTAGCTGATTATGTTTTAAGTTCTTATGGCTCTGGAGCAGTAATGGCTGTACCAGCCCATGATCAAAGAGATTGGGAATTTGCTCAAAAATTTAATTTACCCTTACAACAAGTTGTGGATACAGAAGGAGATATTAAGAAACAGGCTTTAGAAGGAGAAGGTATAGCCTTGAATTCAGATAAGTTTAATGGTTTGAAAACAGCCGAAGTTAAAGAGAAAATAGTAAAGTATTTAGTTATTAAAAATTTAGCTAGAAAAAAAGTAAATTATAAGTTGAAAGATTGGGTTTTTTCTCGTCAAAGATATTGGGGAGAACCTATCCCTATTATTCATTGTAAAAAATGTGGTTTAGTGTCTGTACATGAGGAAAATCTTCCGGTAAAATTACCAGAAATAGAAAATTATCAACCAACCGGAACAGGTGAGTCTCCTTTAGCTAATATAAAAGAATGGGTTAATGTTTCTTGTCCTCAGTGTCAAGGAGAAGCTCAAAGAGAAACCAATACTATGCCTCAGTGGGCAGGATCTTCTTGGTATTGGTTAAGGTATATTGATACTAAAAATAATAAAAAATTAGCTAATACTAGGTTATTAAAAAAATATTTACCAGTAGATTTATATATTGGAGGAGCAGAACATGCTGTATTACATTTATTATATGCTCGTTTTTGGAATATGTTTCTTTATGATATTAAAGTGGTTTCTCAGGAAGAACCTTTTGTTAAATTATTTAATCAAGGAATGATTTTAGCTTCAGATGGTAAGAAAATGTCTAAGTCTAAAAATAATATAATTAATCCTGATGATATTATAGCAAAATATGGAGCTGATACTTTAAGATTATATATTATGTTTATAGGCCCCTTAGAAGATGAAAAATCTTGGAATATTGATGGTATTAAAGGAATATATAATTTTCTTAAAAAAGTATATCAATTACAATATATTCTTAAGAATAAAGCAGAGTCGATAGCTAATAATAAATTAATTCATAAGACAATTAAGAAGGTGTCTGTTGATATAGAAAATTTTAAATTTAATACTGCTATTGCTAGTTTAATGATTTTTATTAATAAAGTATCTAAAGATAATTTAAATAAACAGGTATTTAGTAAGTTAATAATATTATTATCTCCTTTTGCTCCTCATTTAGCAGAAGAGATTTGGTTTAATTTAGGTAATAAAGATTCTTTATTATTTGAAAAATGGCCAGTTTATGATGAATATTTAATAAAAGAGAAGAAAATTAAATTAGCTATTCAAGTCAATGGTAAAGTGAGAGATGTTATTAAATTACCTTTAGATGTTAAAGAGAGTATGGAATTAAAAAAGAAAGTATTAGCCTTACCTAGAATAAAGAAATATATAGTAGATAAAAAAATAAAAAAATTTATTTATATTAAAAATAAAATTATTAGTATTGTAGTTTAATAAAATAAAAATAAAATGAAAATTTTAAAAGAATATAAGGAATTAGGATTTTCTAAGGATTTATTATATTTATATTCTGGAAAATTATTTTTAGATTTTGGTGCTAATGTTTTTGGTTTATTTTTACCTATTTTTTTATATCAACATTATTATAATATTCATATTGTTATTTTATATTTCTTTTTAGCATCTTTATTATATTTTATTTCTTTACCAATTGGAGCTAAATTAATGGGGGAGATAAATATAAAGAATAGTATAATTATTTCTATTTTTTTTCGTTCAATTTTCTTTTTGTTTTTCTATAAATTTTTAGATAATCCAAGTTTTTATTTTATATTATCTATTTTAGCTTTAACTATGATGCGTAATACTTTTTGGTTACCATTTCATACTGAATTAGCTCTTTTGACAGATAAAAAAAATAGAGGTAAACAATTTGGTGTTATTTTTTCAGTAGCATCCTTGATTGGTATTATTTCTCCAATTATAGCTGGTTTTGTTTTAGAAAAATGGTCTTTTGCTGTTATAGCTATTATATCTTTACTGTTATCATTAATTTCTTTACTATTTTTTAATAAATTACCAGAAAATAAAGAAGAATATTCTTGGAATTTTAAAGAAACATTTCAATATTTTTTTCATCCTTTTAATAGAAGAATGGTAATTGCGTATATGTCAGATGGTGCTGTAAGTATTATTAGGATGTTATTTTGGCCTTTATTTATTTTTATAATTTTAGATGAACAGTATCAAGCTGTTGGTCTTATAACCGGTGCTATTGTTTTAACAGGAATATTTTTAAGATTATTTATTGGTAATTTATTAGATAGATTTCAAAAAACAAAATTAATTAAAATAGGTATA
>Ga0187827_10002383_pt1 | contig 25825 bp, 14 predicted proteins | sample ETNtaG_39_FD_167969 | JGI IMG/M metagenome (GOLD analysis project Ga0187827, IMG submission 167969) | Marine microbial and viral communities from oxygen minimum zone, Eastern Pacific Ocean - ETNP2014_SV_150_PacBio MetaG (Illumina Assembly) | ecosystem: Environmental > Aquatic > Marine > Hypoxic... | reverse complement strand
CGACGCCCTGGTAAAGGAGACACGATTTGAAAACGTCCTTCACAAAGTCGGTCTGCCCAATCTCGATCACGTTAGGTTCCACTTCCTCAATTCCGAGGCGGCAAACGAGCGGCACCGCGAGCCCGGACAGGAGAAGCCCTTTTCCTTCGCCGAGGAACTCCTTCATGGATCCCAGCGCCGTTTCATTGACTATCTTCGAAGGCGCCCTGATTTTCCTTCCTTCATCCAGCCAGGCATTCCCAATCGGCTCGACGTAATGCCACCAGATGAGGTCGAGGTCGGATGACTTCAGGTTTTTTCCGCCGAAATCTTTCAAGCGGCCGCTTTTGCCCAGCTTGATGAGTCGGCAATTGGGAGTCGTGAGTTGGAGAAAGGTCCATGCATCCCGGTCGTACTGACCGTTCAGTGTCAGGAAACCCACTCGTTGAGAGGGTCCGACACGAGGTCTGTAAGACCGCAGCTCCTCTAGAATGTTCTTCAGCTCCTTCACGTAATCGGTGAAAACATCCGGATTCTTATGCGTGCCCTTTTCGAAACTGATTGCAAGTGGAAAGTACCTGGGCCCGGCGGCTCGTACTTTGGAAAGGATGGCCTCGAGCCGCGGCCGACCGGTGCCGATGGGAGGACTGTATTTCCATGAGCCCATATCAACTTCGTCTTGCTGGAGGTAAGGCATTCGACGCTTAGTCCACAGATCGATCTGCCAGAGCAGGTCGTTTGCAGCACGAATGGAGCGCTCAATCGCAATGAAGTCCTGATTGGAATCTTTTGACTTTGCGAGCAGTTTCTTGCTCGCCTGAAGCCGTTCATTGGCCTCCGAATATCTCTCTTGCTCGTGGAGTTTCTTCGATTCAGTCAAAGCTTCGTCAACGCTTACGAGTTCCAAGAGCCCGGAGCCCCTGGCCATGTCCGTACGAATTCGCAGCTTCTTGCTCTCGAGCTCGTACCTTGCTTTTTCTATGAGCCGCCGGTGTTTCGCGAAGTCCTCCCTGGAGGCGAGCAGGAACAGGACGCTGTCTCCCGGATCAAGCGTTGCTTTCAGGCGGCCATCGTCGACGGTTTCCTCTTTCATCTGGAACAGGTCGAACGTCTGCCGGTCTCTGATAGACGCACGAAGATCGAGCACACCTGAACGGCGGTTTTTCAGGTCACGGTTGTAGACCACGAGCAGGTCACTCGTGCCCAGCTTCCATCGGCCGAGACCGAGAGCGGGCAGCGGCTTTGCTTCGACTTGCCAGTATCCAAATTCGGGATGTTCACCGGAGCGTTCAATCCCGCAGGTTTCACTCTCCACCGGGATGCCCGAGTCCGGCTGGTAGATTCCCTGGAGGAACAGGTGGCCGAGAGGAATCAGCTTCCGCCCGAGGTCCGAGACTTCCTTGAGCATTTCAGTTTCATATTCGAAGCTGCTGCTGAGGCCGTAATCCCTCAGCGAGGCAACCCGAAACTTTTTCGCCAGTGGATCGGATTTCTCCCAGTGAGACCAGGCCGGCATTCGAATCGGAGCGTAATAAAAGGAGATGCCGTTGAAGCCGTTGACCAGGCTGTGGTAGACCTGCGCCCTCACTTCCGCCCGATTCACCTCGTAGGTTCCGCTGAACGCGGCCCAGACGACTATGTGGCGAATCTTCTGCTTCAGATACGGCTCAGGACAGCGGTTGATGTGTTTCTCGAACCGGCTCAGATCGCGGCCGGACAGGGTGACGCCGTAGAATGGGTAGACGTCATACATCCCGTATTCGAGCTGTGGCGTGGCCGGCGAAGGGCCGCCGTGCTCGATGTAGGAAATGGGATGGTTCTGGTCTTTTTCGTAAATGGCCTTCTTGAGCGCGTACACATAGGTCTGCTCGTAGTCACGATGAACGGATATTTCGTCGTAGATTCGCCAGACATGGATGTTCGGGTTTTGCGCATATCGCTCGACCAGTCTCGTCCAGAAACCGATAACGTCCTCGAGCGGCCATCGGGCTTTTCCTCTCGGCACTTTGGATGCCCTGTGTTTCAGCTTGCCGACATAGATTTTTATGTCGTGCTGGCCGCCGTATCGCTTTGCACAATCAAGCAGATGAGCGAGGTCGGGCGTCCGGCTCCGGAAGTTGTTGTGAAAGAAATTAATGTTGTGCAGCCTAAGATGCCGATAGTGGCGCTCGACTGCTTCCTTCGTCGTGCGGTTGAGATGTTTCGACATCCACATCTCGTCGTAGGGATACGGATTCGATGCGTAAGCCCCGAAGGCGAAGAATTCATTGATTGCAGGAAATTCGCATTTGGGCGGAGGCGGCAGATGGACGGTAAATTCGTGCTCTTCAGCCGGCAATATCAAAGCGGTTGCTGCGATAACAATGCCTGCGAGTGAGATGGGCGACATGGTATTGGGATTAGGAGTCAGAGAAGCGGGATGGGAGCAGCATTCAGTTTTCAACGGAGAGTTTTGAGCTTTCTGGTTCACGGAGCCTTCAGTGCATCATTCTGCTCTCGGAGAACCACCTTGATCGCGAATCGTGGACTCTTATTCAGACTCTACCACAGCTATTCAGCAGCAGACACAACTTATCCCGATCCTGACCTGGCAGCGGACATCCAGCGGCGCGAACCAGAGATCCGGATTCTCTTGAGCTTTGAGTTTTACCGTGGGGTCATGGGGCTCGCCTTTGCGAATATCCTGCAGAAGTGGTAAGAGGTGATTTCGCTGTCACGAGGCGCCAGAATGTCCCTGCAATACTTCGTACGCCCCCTCAACAGTTACCTCATCGGTCAAGTTCTTCGTGCCTGAGGACGACTGGCCCGAGACCTGTGTTTACGCCAACCTGTGAACGGAAAGCAAACTTGTACCGGCAATCTGCACCAATCTTCCTGGCCTTGCTAACGACGATCCTGTCCACTTGGCTGGGTGCGGCCACGTACGTGGTGGACCATGACGGGGGAGATGATGCCGCCGCGGGTACGGAAGACGCGCCATTCCAGACAATCGCACGTGGTGTCAAGAAGGCCGGCCCCGGAGACACTGTCCTCATCAGGGCTGGGGTCTATCGCGAGACGGTCGCCTTCGGTCGCAGCGGCAAGCAGGGCCAGCGTATCACGCTCAAAGCGGCTGATGGTCAGCGGGCCATATTGAGTGGCGCTGAACTGCTCAGCGGCTGGGAAAAATGCACAGCGGATGATGTCCAGGACAATCCGCACTTCGCGAGGATTCTCAGAGCTGACCTCGACTGGGTACCGGATCGCCTTTTTGAGGGTACGCAGCAACTCACGTGTGCGCGTACGCCAGACGCGGGTTGGTGGTCTATCAGCGAGGGCCTCAGTCTTACCGAATTTGTGGACACCAAACATCTCACCCAGACCGATCCCCATGCGTGGGATGGCTGGAATGTAGCTATCCTCGAACAGGCAGGAGGCGGCCTGCCGCGCATCCCTGTCGCGGCCTTCGATCCGAAGGCCGACAAGATCACTCTGGCCAGGCCCTACTCACGCTACCGGAAGAAGATCAATGAGAAGCGGGATCGCTACTACATGGAGAACCACATTTCGGCTCTGAACGGACCGGGACAGTATGTGATCGTGAGGCAGGGCAGTGGCTGTCGGATATTCGTCTGGCCCCGCCAGTTGAATTCGAAGAAGCAGCCCGAGATCGAAGCTCCCCGCCGCAACACCGTCATCAGCATCACTGGTATCAGCCACGTGATGTTCGACGGTCTGGAAGTTTCCTTCAGCAGGAATGCGGGCATCGGCTCCTCCATGGCCAAGGACAACCGAGGCGTAATTGTGCAGAACTGCTTCATCCACCACAACGGTGGGTACGGCATCCAGAAACGCCGCTCTCAAGACTTCGTGGTCAGGCGCAACGTGATCCGGCACAACAGCCATGGCGTTGTCATGTCGCAGGCCGTCAACGCCCTGATCGAAGGAAACGACGTTGGCTTCAACGGGGTGGATGGAGTCATCGCTTCCAATCACTGCAAGGGAGTGACCATCCGACGGAACTACATCCACGACCACATAGCGCTGGGTCATCCGGACAACGTGCAGTTCTGGACGGACGTCCAGGACCTCACGATCGAGGACAACGTCCTGTTCAACGCGGGCCAGACAATGATGTCCGCCGGGCTCAAGAGAGTGAAGCTCATCAACAACATCTGGGCTGGCTCGCACGCGGTGTCGATGATTGTCGGCGCGGAGGGAGCCGAGATCCGCAACAACACCATTGCCGCAGTCAGCACTCCGACCAATTGGTCCGGCAAGGAGTTCAGTGTCCGCAACAACATCATCGCGCCCCTGCACGATCGGCCCTGTTACGGTATTCCGGACCAGACGACATTTGCAGGCAACAACAACCTGCTCTGGAATGGCAAACGACCCAAGATGCCCCTGGTCATTCTTGGACGGTGGAAGGCAGCTTACCGGAGTCTAAAAGAGATTCAGGACGGCGCGGGACAGGAAACGCGAGGAATCGTGGCGAAGCCCTTGTTTCGCAAGGCGCCGAAGTTTTACACGCATACGCATTACGCAAAGATTCCCAGTTGCACGGCTTCGCGACTGGTCCTGCACACCCCTCACCAGGGCCTGCTTGCCGTGGGTGATCACCTGGAAGTTAACTTCGATGGCAAGCTGCGGAGGGCCACTAGGGTTGGTCCGGACTGGGTCGAGTTCGCGCCGCCGCTCCCGGAGCCGCCCGTGGTCTCTGTGTCCGTCTGCAACTGGGGTGAGGAGACACAGTTCGACTGGGATTTGCGGCTGGCCGACGGCAGTCCGGGGAAGGCCAAAGGAGCAGACGGCCGCGACATCGGCTGTGACCTCGACATCCAGGCCTACATCCGGGGAGACTTCGATGGAGATGGCGTGCGGGATCTGCCTGCCGCCCCGTAGGCTCACTTTGCTTTGTCTGAAACCACCTGGATGAATTCCAGGCGTTTGAAATTCAGGGAGCCCTTGACGTTTACGAAGCGAACGACGTTCTTGCCTGCTCTCAGTTTCAGCGCGACCTCCAAACCATCTTTTTCGAAGGCGCGCCAGGCGCCAGTGGCTTTGAACTCCACCTGCTCCAGGCCTTTCACCGGTTCGCCATTCAACAGGACCTGGCGCATCGATGGCATCTGCGAGGCGTGCTCGATTGCCAGTTCATAGAAGCCTGGCTTCGCGCTTTTGATCGTCCATTCCAGCCAGTGGTCGGGATTGTCCCAGAAGAAGATAGAACCAAGGGAAGCGTTCTTCCTTGCGTTCCCTCCGCCCTCACCTGTGAAGTCGATCCCCTTCAAGGTGTAAGTCTGCCCATCCTCGAGCTTCTGAAATTTCATCTTGTAGAACGATGTGAGGTCCGGCGGCGGCTTGATCTGATAACCGTCGTAAGAGAACTTAAACGTGCGGGGATCGCAGCGGATTGGTTTCCGCCCAGGCTCCGGGCCTTCCTCGATGAAAACGAAAGCACCAATATCTACCGACCCGTGCAGATCACGCTGCACGCCCTCCATGTCATGCTTGTTGATTGAGGTCAGGGCGATTCCTGCTCCGCTCGCCGGGCTGCCCGGTTTCAACCAGTAGCCTTTTCCAGGATCTGAGAAGATTTTGCCCAGGTCAGGTTCGAACTTGTTGTTGCCCAGCCTGGCCTCGGTCAACGATGGCCCGTACCGGGTGAAGATGTTGTGATGCAGGTCCGCCTTGCGCAGGACATTGCCGCTAATGCCGTCAATGATGTTGTTCACGATCGCGTAGCCGGTGGCAGTCGGGTTGCCACCGTAGATGGCGGCCGCCCAGCTTCCCTTCTCTCCGTGGTAACGGAGCACATTGTTAGTGATGACGATGTTGTTGTAGGGACGACCGGCCCACAGCCCGATGGCTGGAGAGCCGCGCCCACCTTCGAAGACGTTGTTGCGGACGATCATGTTGTTACCGTCCTGAACGGTCAGAGCCACATTGCCGTCTTTGACGATGTTCCGTTCGACAAGGATGTCTTTGCAGCCGACATAGAAGGTCAGCCCATTGGCGTGCATGCCCTTGTTCTGGGTGACCAGGCAATCCTGCACGACGCCATTCTCGACGGTGTAGAAATCCAGCGCGGTTGAGCTGTTCTTGCGCAATACACAGCCACGAACAACTATGTTCCTGGCGTTTCGCAGCAGGATGCCCTTGGTGTGCCCGGCATTGTCGACGATTTCGCAATCCTCGACGAGGACGTTGTCAATCTGAGTGGTGTGGATGCCGGAGTTGTGGCCACGCAGCCCGGTGATCTTCACGTCCCGAATAACGAGGTCGGTGGCCTTGCCTCTGCCGTCGATGCCCGTGGAGTTCTTCCAGCCCTGTTTCCGGACCAGGAAGCCCTGGATCTTGATAAAGCTGGCGCCCCGGAGTTCAATGCCTGTGCCGTAGCGTCCATGCGTCAGCCCATCCGGCTTGCCGTTGAGAGGCCAGACAAAGACCTTGTGCCGGCCATCTTTCTCCGGGTCGAGGACCAAAGCATATTCTCCCGGCCGATCGATGAAACGGACACTGTTGACGATTGAGAAAGCGCCGCCTTTGTCATACGGAATCTGGGAATGTCCGAGCGCGTCGAAGTTGATCTGGTGCTCCACGGGACTGTAGCTCAGGATCCGTTTGTAGTAGACCGCGTTCGGACGGGCGTACAGCGCGAGCAGCGCGTTGTCGAAGAAGTGCGGTTCCTGCTGCGTGAAATATTTCTCGTTTCGCAGAACACTCTTGCGCTCGGTGTAGAGCATGTTCTTGCCGGCCGCGTCGTAGGCTGCCAATTTCTGAACGGCTCCCCAGTCATTCAGTTTCCCGTTCGGCAGCGGATAGGCGGAGACGAATTTCACCACCAGCTTCCGGAAGGACACGGGCTTCTCCAGCTTGAACCGCTGCTCGACCGACTTGTCCGGGTTGTACTTCAGTTGTGCCTTGAGCACTTCCTGGCCATCCGCTTTGAAGCTCACCTCCTTCGGGTTGGTGTATCGCGCCTGCGGAGTCAAGGCAAACTCGGTCACGGTCACGGCCTTCGGCACTTCGATCTCGATCTCTCCTCCACTGTTGATGCGGTGGATGACGCCCGATGCACGCGAATCGTCGAACATGCTGATCAGGGGCCGAGTCCGGTTTTCGCCTATGCCGCCGAGGGGTCGCACCTTGATCGTGACCAGTGTCCGGGGAATTTCTGGCTCGGTCTTGACGTAGTAACGCGGGTCTTCCTGGAAGATCGGATCGGGAAGATTGGGGTCCTGCGATACTGACAGGCCACGGTCTCCCTGAAAGAGATTGACAGTGTCCCAGCGTGCACCTTTTGGCACCCACGCCCAATAGATGTTCCTGAAATTCGGATTGCCCCACGCCTCGGCCGCGTCCGTGCACCGCTCCGACTCTCCGATTGGAACTGACCCATCGATGATAGCTCGTCCTTCCCCATAGTCGCCCATGCTGTTCCCGTCATAAACAATGGGTTTCGCTTGCGTTCCCGATTGCCTTATTGACACGCTGCCGCGATAGGTGACGCCACCTTTGAATCTGACAACATCTCCAGGCTTAAGTTGGGTTTTCCGAGCATTGCCAGTCGCATTCACATCACCGGGGCAATGTTTGAAAGCCGTGTCCGGACTGGTGCCGGCATTTGTGTCACTGCCGCCGGCAAAATCGACGTAATGAGATTGGCCGAAGAGAGATGTAAAGGCGATTAAGCAGATTGCAGCCGATATCAAGACAGCCTTTCCTTGAAAGCATCTAGACTGGGTGCCGTGGCTGATGCATCGAATAGCGGATCCAGTTCATCCAATGCCTGCTTGGTTTCGACTTTGGCAGAGACTTCGGCAGGAACATCCCCAAACCGGACTTTCAGGATTTGCAGAATGTCCTTTTGCTTCTGACTCAATACGGCCTCGACCACGGCCTCGTCTACGAGTTCCTGTATCAAAGGTGATTCGATCATGAAACGACTCTACCCAGATAATTTTTGCCGGAACGCTTCCAAGCCGGGCGTTGTGGCCGATGCATCAACTAATGTCTCCAACTCATCAAGTTCCTGTTTTGCTTCGATTCTGGCAGAAATGTCGGTGGGAACGCCACCAAACCGGGCTTTGAGGATCTGCAAAATGTCCTTTCGGAGTCGTATCAAATCACGCTCTTGCATCAGTTCTTCAATCAAAGGCGATTCGATCATGAATCCTTCCTATCAAGACAGCCTTTCCTTGAAAGCATCCAGACTGGGTGCCGTGGCTGATGCATCGAATAGCGGTTCCAGTTCATCCAATGCCCGCTTGGCTTCGACTTTGGCAGAGACTTCGGCAGGAACATCCCCAAACCGGACTTTCAGGATCTGCAGAATATCCTTTTGCTTCTGACTCAATACGGCCTCGTCTACGAGTTCCTGTATCAAAGGCGATTCGATCATGACTTGTTTACCTCCAAAGAGATTCAGGATATTCACATCGTCGAACCTAAGTTTAGCCAGTACCTGGCTGACAGCCAAAAGATTCGTTTGCTCTGCCGGTTTGGCTTCCTGGTCAATCGTTTGCCGGCACCGCCGGAGCACTTCTTCCGGCGGATCGGTGAATTCTGTGAGCGAAACCCACGGCATCAGACCAGGATCATTCGTGGCGAGCAATTCTTCGGCGTCCAGCTTCCACAGTTCCACTACCCGCCATCGCAGGCGGAGGCTGGCGAGACCGAGTTCACTTTCAAATTCTGCAAAATCGGAAATCTGAAGATTCCCTTTGGGATGAAGGATCAAAACCACAACTTCCGGCACGACCATTCGGTCGAGAAATACCAGCAGCGCGTCACGCGTGAGCTGATCGTAGAGCCTGTTCTCAGGATAGGTGCCAATTTCCACGACGAACAGGTTCGGCGATTCCCTTCCCGATAGTTGCGCTTCCAGGAGGCCGTCCGGTAACTGAGTCGGCTGTACAAGCTCTGCTTGCAGCGGTCGCCATTCCTCGACCGAGGTGAATCCTGCCAGTCGAAGGATGGAATCGCCGTGATGTTGAATCAGCCACTTGCTGCTCTTGTCGTATGTTCCCATTCAATTCACCTGAGCGACAGAGGACCATCAGACATCGGCAAAGGATACCACGGCACACCAATTCTTGACATCACGAGTCAACAGCCTCATCACCTTCGCTCCGGATTGCGGCCGTCATCATTCCAGAACCGTGCGGGGCTCTCGCGGGTCAGACGAGTCCTGGAAAGAACCCGCAAAACCGACGGATAAAGGCGCTATCGCAACAGATAAGCGTTGCCTGCCTTCACGCGCACGGTCTTCTTTGCTACTGCGGGACGCTGGCGTGCCCGGCGTGCCCGGCGTGCCCAGGGGCGGCTCACATCGCCTTCTTTTTGGGAATGCGCCCGAGGAAGCGAAGAACGCAGAGAGCAAAAGGAATTGGGAAGTTTTCATTCGTTTACTTGTTGAAGTGGAAATCTCTGAACACCTCTGGCTGCAAACCAACGTCGCGTTTCATCAGCTCCGAATGCAACGTGAACAGGTCGGGGAAATCGATGTCTCTCTGGCCAGCAAGCCAATCGGCGAGGAACTTAATCTTCTTACCAGTTCGATCCTTTGGTTCTTTGTCTTTCGTAATTCGAAATTGTGGATAGGCGAATACTGAGCGCGTGTCTCCCTTCAACTTTTCGTATTCACCCATGCTCAGCCTGCCGGGGCCCTTGCCGTAGAAAAGAAACGGTCTTCGCTCAGCATCAGGCAATCGCAGGTAGAAGCAGTTGTTGTCGAAAACGTATTGATCGATGCCACCGAGCTCGAAGAGGTGCACCTGCACTTTGCTGGGAATGCTGTCCACAAAGATGTTGTTTCGGATGACGACGCCCTTCGGCTCTCCGCCGGAATTCAAAATGGGGCAGATCAGATTGCGCAGGAAGACATTGTTCTCAATCCGCAGATCCGTGGACTGCGTGAAGTAGGTGCCCTGGAAACCAGAGGCGACCACGCAATTCTGCATCAGCACGTCTTTGCAGTTGTGTGTGCGCAGGAGCTGAGGCGAGTTGCCTGCGCCGGTCGCTCCGTTCATGAAGCATCGGGTGAGCTGGACGTGCTGGCTGTCGAAGACATTGAATACGCTTTCCCAGCCTTTGTTCCCGAACATTTTGAAATACAGGCCATCAAAGCGGAGGTGCTGTTTGGAATTAATCGCAAAACCGACGGTGAGCTTTCGGAAGTCGCCATCGAAATCCACGCGCTCGCCGGGCATGGCTTTAAATGTGACTGGCCGGTCTTCGCTGCCCGTCGCTCTGACACGAACAGTTTCGCGGTATTTCCCTCCGGCGATCAGGACGGTGTCTCCGGCAACTGCCTGGGATGCTGCGCGGCTCACAGTCTGAAACGCCTGTGCGCGGCTGAGGCCGTCATTTTTATCATCGCCATTGGGCGCTACGTAGAGCTTCTTTGCAGGCGCGGCTTGCGTGGCGGTCTCAAAGGTGAGCGGCTTTGTTTGTGGCTGGATGCCCGCGGTCAGAGGGGTGGCAAAGGATGACCCATTACGTTCCTCGACGGACACGATTCGAAAGTAATACCGTCTGCCGGGTTTCAGGCCGGTGAGGCTGAAGGTGCCGAAATTCTCCGCGTCGAGCCGGACGCGCTGGATGCAATCCTGACTTTCGCCCCAGGCGACCTCCACCCTCGCCAGGCGCGAAGTCCACCATTCGATATTGGCTGTGGTGTCCGTGGTCGAATGCACGATCGGCCCCTCCAACCGAATCGGGCGTTCGCGATACTCGCGATAGAAACCGAGCCAGGTACCGTTTGGCCCTCCTGTAGTGAACCGTTCCCTGTTCTGAAGAACGGGCAGACCGTCCTTCACGACGAAGCGAGGAGTCAGGTGCTGAGAGTATTGGTCTGAGTTCTTCAGGAGTTCAGAAAGGCCATGGATCGACTCGTTCATAGCCCAGGCGCGTTTATCGTCTGCATATGCGTTGTAATCGCTGTATTGGACACTTTTGAAGTCGTCGATCTGCACTGCCGCTGCGCTCGTGTTGTCAAAAATGTTGGCACTGAGAAACAGACCGGAGCAGGTCTTTATTTGCATCGCAGGTTTCTTGAAGCCAGTGAACTCGCAGTGAGTTGTCTTCAACTCCGAGGAAGACGTCGCGCTGATGGACGATCCTTCAGATGAGAATCGGCAGTTATTGATTGTGATCTTTCGGCAATTCTCAATCTGCACTGTTTCTGTGAAATTGAGACGCTCAAAGGTGACATCACGGCAATCGGAAATACTGAGACTTCCGTTGACGATGACGGGCTTGGTACCGCGACCGCGGATGGAGGTCTCTTCTCCTTGAATTGATTTGATGTGAACGTCGCCGGCCTTATAGGTTCCGCCTTCCAGATAAATCGTATGGCCTGGGCGTATGCTCTTCATCGCGCGGCCTAAAGTCTGCCAGGCGTATTTCATCGAGAGTCCATCCGCGGCGTCGCTTCCGTCAGGCTTTACGTAGAAAACGTTGGTCTCGTAAGGGAGTGGCCCGCGATCCTGGCCATCCGGGCCGGCGCCGCGAAATCCTGATGTGGACTGCAGACGAAAGTCCAGGTTTTCCGGGTCGGCAAATTCACCTTCCCTGATGGATGGACCCATCGGGCCGAGAACGATGTTGTCCCTGGCTGGTTTTCGGTTGTATTGGTTGATGGTGCCGATCAGACAGTTCTTGACGTTCGCGCTGTGAAAGATACCGAGTGAAATGCAATTTTCGGCGACTGCATATTTGGATGCCTGTCCTCCCTTGAGGAAGATGTCGGCGTAAGAAGATCCCCAGACCCGACAGTTCTTAAGCAGTGCAGGTCCTCGGACGCCCGCGCCATAAAAGCGGATACCGTTTGGGATACCCATGTAGGCGTAGCAATCGCGAATCTCATCGTGAAATGACTGGAAGCTGCAGATGTTTCCGCCTTCCTGGGTGTACTTGGAGTAGTTGGCAAATGCCTGGCATTTCTCGATCAGGTTGTGTCCTTCGCCCTCTTTTGAACTGAACATGCCGATACCACCGCCATTGAGAAACGCAGTGCAATTTCGGATGACACATTGCCTGGCGCCGGCGGCCATGATCCCCCAGACAGTGTGAGTGCCGGGGTAATACTTCAGAATCGTGTTGCTGTGAAAGCCGCTTGTTGACAGTCCATCAATGACGACGCGTTTCGGATTCATCAACAACAGGCCGAAATCCCTGATAACGGATACGGTGTATTGGTGAGCTTCCGGTGGCTGCAGATCCGAGGTGGATATGTAGAGCTTCTTGTTTTCGGCATCGTGGAAGCACCCACCAGGCGAGAACTCCAGCTCGTCCACGCTGGTAACAGATTGCAGGATGGTCAGAGTGTCCATCTCATTGACCGCCTGCACGTCCCGCTCAAATTCGGCGGCATACACGAATCGATAGCCCTCAACCTTCCTGAAGACCGGTGGGGACACGTCCCCCCGCAAATGGACAGTGCCCGGAATCTGGGCTCGGATGATCGTTTCCTTCTCAAGGTCGCCAAGAACATCACTCCGAACACCTTCGGCATATTCGCCGGGACCGATGGTCAAAGTGTCACCGGCCTGCAATGCATCCAGGCCCTTCTGGATTGTTTGGAAAGCTGCTCTGGTGCTGAGCCCGTTGTTGGCATCGTCGCCCTGCTTCTGAACAAAGAATTCTCTGGCGTTCAGTTGCCCCGAAACAGTTGCCAGCATGATTAAGAGACCTTTCCGAAATGAACTCATATTCGGTCTTTACCCGGTGGGGCATCCTGGGCTACGTGGACTATCGTGCTCGGATGATCGTTTCCTTCTCTAGGTCGCCAAGAATCACATCTTCATCTGTTCTTGGTCTGATCCGGACGCCCTCTTCTTGAGGCGCAGGTGTTTCCTCCGGCGCGTCATGGATGCACCGTTGCGCATTCCACTGGCGGGCACCCGCGTGCGACAAGAATACTGCTCTACCGCAACAGATATGCGTTGCCTGCCTTCAGGCGCGCTGTCTTCTTTGCTACTGAAGCAACGGGCTTTAGCTCCGGTGAAAGGTATACCCTTTTCCCTTTCGGAACTGACATTTCCTGATCCCGGAAAGCGAACATTACCTGCACTCGTCCGTCAGCAGACGTCCACAGGACTCCTTTGCCGTCGGGCAGCAACTGGCGAGTGTCCATGAACTCCACTGCCGCATAATAAGCGTGGTTGGCCGCTGCGATCTTCTCTTGCCACTTCGGCTGGTCGCGAAACCGTCGCCAATAAATGAAGGGCACGCACTTGTTGGCCAGGTAGCGGAAGTACCGATCCCTCTCCGCCATCCCCTCTGCTACACGGACTTCATGCTCTTCGCGCCAGCTTCCGGAGTAGGGCGACGTGTCGACCAATTCCTCGGGGGCCGGCCAGCTTGGTTCCGGTGAATCCAGGCCTCCGACGGGGAGCCCGTTGGACTTGGTGCCGAAGTCGCTGGAGGCTTCGGTGTAAGTGATGTAACCGAGCTGCTGAATCGCGGCATGAAAGCGGATAAGGGCGCCTGCCTGCTCGACCTCGAGCTGCCGCGTCGCACACTTCACGCCGTGAGTGAAATTGGTGTACGAATCAAGCCAGAAGCCGGCGAGACCGGTCCGCTCGCGGATGCCTTTGAGCTTACCTATCGCATAGTCGAACCAGGGGCCGGTCAGGTCTACGCCAGTGATACTTGGCCAGCAATAGTTGGTCGGCGGCTTATCGCCGCGTCCTTTCAACAGAAACTTCGGACGTTTCTCGAAGATTGGGCTCTTGGCCCATAGATGTCCGGGGCCGTACCAGGCCACGACTTCGATGCCTTTCTCCCGCGCTGCCGCGCACAGCCGCTTCAAGGCCGCTTCGCCGCCAAACTTGGAGTTGATGGCCAGGTCCGAGGGAGAGCAGCCGCCGTGCTCCCAGGTCTCGTGAATGAGCAGGCGCTTGAACCCACATCGTGCAACGGCCGGCAGGTAGTCGTCGATGATCTTCTGGTAGTATTTGTCTTTGCCGACCTTGGCCAGCTCTTGCCAGTCGGTCCAGACATTGGCAAGAGGCAGAGGTGTCTGTTTCGCGATCCCCGCCTGCTTTCCTGCGCGAGCGTATGCGAAATTGCGCGCCTTCAGCCACAGGTCATGGCTGCCCTGATCGGCGAACAGAACATGCTTCCAGATGGTGGTTGCTTCCTTCGTGGCGGCAAACTGGTGAGCGTCGCGAAAGATAACGAATTCGGGCGTGCCCACTCGCTGGTAGCGAACAAAGCTGGGCTTCTCGAAGTAGGCGAATAGAGCGCCCTCGGGGCTAAACTGGTAGTCCAGGCACTCGCCGGCAACGAAGCGTGTGCCGCGGCCCGAACAGTAGGGTGAATCCTCCGTGATCAGGAACACGTTCCGGTTGGCGTAGCTGTTCTGATCCACCACCGTCAATCCAATGGGATCCCCGCCAAGCTCCCAGGTGGCCCGGTCGATGATCTGAAGGACGTGGTTCGTTGCGCTGCGGAAGGAATACCTCACGGACACGCCACGATATGTCAGTCCGGCCACTATCACCTCGTGAGGAGCGAAATACCAGTTCAGGTTGTCCCCGGCTCCAGCGGGACCTGTCAGCTCGGTACGAAGGACCACCTCTCCCCGGGCGCTCACTTCATAGCCGCGATATCTGCACGTTGCATACTTGCCTCCTTCAGCAGTCTCGACGAGTGGAGCCAACAGGGGAGCGTTGGGATTCCGGAAGCGCAGTGAGCCAAGCGAGACCTGGTCGATGCCGAGGACTAGTTCGCCCTGGCGACGCAAACGCAGGCGCACACCATTGGTGAGCCGGACCTCGACCGACTCGGGTGTCTCCGTCACCTCAGGCTTGCTCGTGAGATGGACCGCGGGGGACGCCGGCGTTTTGCGGCGAATGGGCGAACGCGAAGTTGGCAAAGCGCCGCCGAGTTCCTGCCACTCCGTGGTGAAGTAAGCCGGATGAATCGGCGGAGCTACAAGGCTTTTGAGACTCAAGTCATCGACCCGAATACTGCCACCGCCACAGAGGCACCAGAACTCGATCTGCGCCTTGCCGGCCGTTGTTGGGCTCGTGGCGCGGCATACGAAGCGTTGGTAGCCCCAGGTTCCATCTCGCGTCCCTCCCAACTGGAAGTAGGGCCTCACCCCGCTGTCTATGTCATACGGCTTGCCGTCGCGATCGTAGTACCTCAGCTTGATGTGGAAAGTATGGATACCGTCAGCTCGTAGACGGAAACTGATCTCCTGCGTCGTCCCCGGTTCCACCGGGAACGGCTTGCAGTTAAACGACAGCCATGTCGGAGGAGTGACCCCCGAGGCGACCGGATAGTTGAAATAATCTTCCTGCTTCAGATCGCCTCTCGCGTCATCGGCGAGCATCCTTGCATCGAACCGCTGGCAGAAGCCACCCTTGCCATCGGGCTCAACCCTCATACGCTGCGCCGGGCCAGACCAGCCGGCAGCCCGTCCCTGACCAGCTTCTTTCGCTCGGACCTCGCCGTTGCCTGGCCCTTCGGGGCCTGCCGGCGAGTCCACAACGGCGAAGCTGACATCATCCACGAGAACCTCGCTCCCGGCACCACTGGCCTGGAGAACGAGCGCCACGAAACCAATTTCCGGCGGCGGATTGCCATAGTGAAGTGTGAAAAGCTGCCATTCATCTGTCACCCGAACAACGCCAAGCCCGGCCCCACTCTTCCAGGCCCGTTTGGGGCTGTACTGGTAGAAGCTCAGCTCGAAGCGTCCTTTTCCTTTCGCCCACGCGGTTGCCTGATAGCGCCTGCCTGGCTCAATCTTCACCCGCCCGGAAAAGAGTACCGTCGAGGAATTAGTGGGTTCTGCTTTCGGCTTGAGCAACACGGCCTGCTTCCCCTCGTGCACATGGCCGGCACCTGCTACGACCTGCGCGGTTCCGCCCAGTCCTGTGTGGTGAGTCCAACCGGGAGGAATGGCCTGTGTAGTGGCTTCGAAGTCGCCATTTACGATGAGACCATCAGTTTCCGCGAACGCGAGCGGCATGCCCACGCACAACCAACACGCCGTAAGTACGACGACGCGTGCGGGCGCCGATGAGGAAACAACTGGCAGAGCGATGTTCATATGAGTAGTAATTCTCTTCTTCGCCAACGTTCGAGGCAGTTTAAGGTGTTCTCAATGAGCAGTCGAGAACAGAATTGCGTGGGAGAAACTCGCGTGTCTGCCTCTCTTTCCCCAATCCAGTCTGCGGCGAGGATGGATCGAAAATCATTCAATGCGGATATTTCCGACTGAGACGAGGGGAACGTCGGCTAATCCCTGTTGACTGCCAAACCATATTGAGATCCTCCGACGCTATTGAGTTGGTAGTATTCAGGCAACGCGTTTGGCTTTTCAGCAGATGAGTTCAAATCTGCACAGCTCTGAAGATATTAACTCCAGGGTCAAACAAGATGCCGATGAAAGGATGAAAACATGATGAACAAGAACCTTCTGATGTTTGTTTGTGCTGGCGCATTTGCGGTTACTTCCTTCGCAGCGGACGCGCTGCGTCCGAACATCCTCATCATCTTCACGGATGACCAGGGATACGCGGATCTGGCCTGCTATGGGAATACGAAAAACAAGACCCCGCGCATGGATCGGCTGGCACAAGAGGGGACACGCTTCACCTCGTTTTACTCGCAGACTGTATGCGGCCCGTCGCGGTCGGCGTTGCTTACAGGGCGCTATCCGCAGCTCAGCAAGGGCTGGAGCATGCCGGCCCACGAGATCACCTGGGCCGAGCTGATCGGCAAGGTCGGTTATCAGACCGCCTGCATTGGCAAGTGGGACGTCTCCAACCGAAAGCCGATCCTCGATCGCATGCCGATCGCCCAGGGCTTCGACTACTACTTCGGCCCGCTGGGCGCGAACGACGGCGGCACGGTAAAGTTCCACGATAATAACAAACCCGCCGGCAAGTCCAGCGATATGGGCGGCCTCACACGCATGTACACCGACAAGTCGATCGACTACCTGGAGAACAAACGTGACAAGAGCAAGCCGTTCGTTCTCTATCTGGCGCATACCATGATGCACACCATCATCGACGCCTCACCGAAGTTTCGCGATAAGTCAAAGGGCGATCTGTACGGCGACGTTGTCGAGGAGTTCGACTTCGAGACCGGCCGCCTGCTCGACAAGCTCGACGAACTTGGGCTGCGCGACAACACGCTGGTCATCTACACCACCGACAACGGGCCGTGGAATCAGCCCCGGTATTACGAAAGAAAGAAGGGGCACCCGAAGGACTCGATCTTCTGGGGCGAATCCGGGCCCCTGCGCAACGGTAAGGGCTCCTGTCGTGAGGGCGGCTACCGGGCGCCGTGCATTGTGCGTTGGCCCGGTAAGGTGCCGGCCGGCAAGGTCAGCGACACGATGTGGGCGACCATCGATTTTATGCCGACCTTCGCCAACCTGGCCGGTTTCAAGGTGCCGGACGACCGCATCATCGACGGCATCGATCAGACCGACATGCTGTTCGGCAAAACCGACAAAGGCCGTGAGAGCTTTTTCTTCAACAACGCCGGAATCCGTATGGGCAAGTGGAAGTACCTGTTGCCGAACGCGCATTTCCACGGCTACGCGGTCGAGGCGGACCGCAAGAAGGTCGACGAACTGTTCGATCTGGACGCGGACATCGGCGAAACCACCAACCTGGCCGACAAATATCCCGAGGTTTTGCAGCGGCTGAAGGAAGCGACGGAGAAAATCAAGAACCGCAAGGACACCCTCTTACGGCCGCCACCGGGTACGGCTGCCACTGCTGGCCCGAAGCTGAAGGGCCGCATCGAGCTGAAGAAAGGCGACTCATTTTCATTTGAGCGTTCGCCGGATGTTGTCGGCAAAGATCTGATCATCAGTGCCACCATTACCTCGGAAACGGCGGACGGTGTCATCGTCGCACAGGGCGGCACGCTGGTGGGCTATTCCCTCTTTCTGCGCGAGGGCAAAGTCATCTTTGGCGTTCGCGTCGAGTCGAAGCTCAAGGAACTCGCATGTAGTGAAGTCGTGACCGGCAAATCGGCAAAAGTTGAAGCCAAACTCGGCAAGGACGGCACCCGCTCGCTGACCGTCAACGGCAAGACCCTGACCACCACGGGCCCGGCTCTGAAGCCCCAACCCAAGATGGGCCTTTCCGCCGGCGAAGACCAGAGCCACAACGTCGGCAATTACAGGATTGAACAGTTTAAGGGAAGCATCGAGAATCTTGTGTTGGAGATTCGGTAAGGCACCCTGAGTTTGGTATAGACCTCGAAACTATCATGGTCTCACAAGACGATTTCTGATTTTATTCTTCACCTCAATCAGCGACTTCGCGGATTGCTCAGGGGTAGCCAGAAGCAAATCATATTTATTTGGAAGCGTGTCCTTCCCTCCATAGGCGTTGACAGCCCTCATCGCATTCAGCCTGTGTTGATCGTCCCCCATTGCTCCCCGTGGCTCTGTCCACAAAGATTCAAATCGTTTATCGAGAACAAGATCAACAAGCAACACTCGCTTCTGCTTGGTGAGAGGCGGTTTGCCAAGTTCTTGGATTATCGAGCTGCGCAAATCTGGGATGGAATGCTGAGGACCCTCGGCAAATAACTGGTCTTTCAGGAATTCCCAGTTTCTTGGTAATCCGCTACGGACCAATTCACGGGCGACTGTCCCCCGTGCGAACACACTTTTAAGACTCCTCACTCCTGCACGCAGGACGCCGTCCATGGAATCCGGATCGTCAAGTTCACGGCTCCTGGCGACGGGCAAGAGTCTGGCGATGCCGACACTGAGTGCCGCCTGCCCATCCCACCAGAGCTGAGTCTCCGATTTTTGGATTTTACGTAATGCGGCTACGTGCTCTCTGCTGAAGAATCTGTCCGCCTGACCAGCCAGTTGAACAACCACAGTGTTGTAGGCTCTCATGTCCCAGTCCACGTCTTTCCATGCTACCCTCCTCTCAAGCAGGCTGAGCAGTTGCTCAGGAGTCCATCGGTCACAATCGAAGCTCCCCAAGAGTGGTTCATCCAAGCCAACTCCCAAACTTGTAGAATACCCGTTGAGAGCCAGCAGTCTTACTTTGATCTCGACTTCTGCTGGTTGTTTTGCCAGTTCCTCAGCAACGTCTTGCCGTACCGCTGCCATTTTGTGTTCTGCTTCCGCCACCCGAAGCTTCCACTGCCTAAAGTAGTTCTCTAACCCATTCAGAGTAACCTCAGGTGTTGGTTTGGGACGGTTCAGTCCCGTAGCAACAGCAGCGAGATTGCGATGGAGGCGTTCCCGCCAGTACCAGACACATGAATAGCCGCCCTTGTTTCTAATCCACCATTTCTGAAAATTCTCAGAATTGAGTTCTCGACCTGTCATCAGCTTCAAGGCTGCCTTGGCGTAACCGCTGACCCGGCGAGGATACCAACTTCTTTCGATGTCCATCGCGTCGACTCCATGCCCTCCAAGCTCTTTCGGGTCTATCGGGGTCGCAAGCAAAATCATGTTCCAGCCTAATGCATGGATGCACTCTGCGTGGTCGTCGAGCAACGCCGCAATCCGCGGGACATCCTCGGGCAACTGCAATGTAGCCAGGGATTCTGCTGACAACCCACGTACGACAGGTGAGGCATCGGAAAGGAGTTTGCGCAGTTCTGACGCTTCGGCGGATCCCGGCCACTGTGGGACCTCTCCTACTGGCCTTCGGCAAGGCATGAATCGAATTGAGTATTGATGCGACCATGGTCGTTGCCCTGCATAGCGTCTGACGTCACCATATGTGGGGAATCGTGTTGAATTGGAGGCCTTCCGATCTTCGGACAATCGTGCTTGCACGTATTTGCCGAGCTTTGAGGCCCGAGCTGCTCTAAAGAGGACGCGTGTTCCCTCGGCCGCTTCGAGCAGACGTGCCCGTATATCTCCATCTTCGGCAGCTATGATGGAAGCCCGAGAGACAAGTATCGATTCGAAAATTAAGACAGCTAAGACTGTGACCAAAGTTTTGTTAAGCATCTTCGCTGCAAATGTAGAGGTCGGACGGCTGCGGGACGATTCGCGCAGCGGAGTGCAGTGCCTCAGTGATGTGAGCTACCATTCTGCCGGGCCCCAGACTCATTTCACAATACATCAATGAATCTAAACAGCCTCATTGGATCTGAAAACTGTCATAGCTGGGTTTGTCAGGTAACCAGGGAGGAAAACAGAAACGATATCATCTGGGTCAGGTTCTGCGGTCACAGGCCGGGCAACTCGGGCGCGGTGGCTTCGGGGAGGACGTCATCGCCGGACATCAACCGGACGAGCACGTTGGAGGCCGATGCGCAGCCGAGGTTGTGGATACATGCCAACCCTACCTGGTAAGTTCTTCAAGATACTTCAGAATCTGCAGCCGGGCCCGATCCGCAGCGCCCCGGTCCCTCTGGCCTCGCCAGGTGATCGCCCCTGCACTATAGCCCCCGCCAATCTCATCCACGATACGGTCAAGGGCCTTCTGGGCTGCATCGGCCTTCTTGCCGGGCTTCCCTTTTATGGCCTTCCGGAGCATCAACAGGTATTCGTAGTCCTCAATCCCTTCCCGAATCGCGGCCAACTGCTTGCTGTCCGTCACGCCCTTGTCGTCCCAGTAGGTGATCGAGTAGTTCGTGCCCAGAAGACTGAAGTCGTTCCACGAGCCGATCGTCCCGAATGGCTCGTGGCGCATGTCCGCCAGCGCCCAATAGCCGATGCCGGTCATCCCTTCACGAAATGCGTGCCATGCCTGCAATCGGAAGTACGAATACGGATCGAGTGTCTTGACAGGCCCTGAACACTGGTAGGTCCAAAGTTTCTTGCCCTGTCTGCGCAGGCTCTGGTAGAAACCGGCGGCAGACTTCTTTCCTCCGCCCTGTCCGTAATACAACTGCAGATTGGGACAGATGACATCGGCGGTTCCGTAAAGAGCAGGAGGCGCCTCAGAAGGATCCTGCCAGGTGGGATTACAGAAAATCAACACCTCCGGACAGGCCCTACGGATCAAGGTGGCCCAACGGACCTGGGCCTGGGATTTGGACTTCTGCCACGGCTCGTCGACCGGACTGATGATGACTCTGTCGGCTGAGACGCCATGCCGGGCGAATCGTGCAAGCAGCATCTGGAAGTATTTGGCCAGGGCCTTCTCATGCACTGGGTTCCCCAACTTCAGGCCGGTTTCGGGCATCTCCTGACGCCATTCCAGTATAAGCATGTAGTATCGCGCGTCGGGCCAGTGACGAATCCACTCATCCAGACGGCCCCAGAAAATGTGGGCTTTGATGCTGCCCTCCCCGTCTACCCAAGGTCGAGGTCCATCCCCCCGCCAGATGACGGCGTTCAGGCCAAACGTTGGAACAGTCACGAAGTGGTCTCGCATCTGTTGAATCGCATTGCGCCACGTGTCCGGGTGGCGAATGTAACCCCGGGGATAGCAGTAGTCCCATGTCGTGGCGGCCAGCGCAGGCTTCTCGGGGAACTGGAATGGATGCACAACAAGCTTGACCGGCGTCTTCTCTGACCAACCGAGCTTCCGGCATCGCAGCACGAACTCGCAGTTGTAAGTACGAGGCGGGACACTCAGCGGATGGGCCGTCAGCCATAGTTGCTTCGTGGACCCAGCCGGCACCTGAATTGACCAGCCGTGCTTCGTATATGCTGCCGCAGGCAACCCATTGGCCACTACCGTCCGGCCTTGCGCTTCCACGTAGATGACCTCCGAGAGCTTCAGCATTTCTATCAGAAGACCGTCCAATGAAGGGAGAATCTCGATCTCCTGTGACTCATCACTCAGGTTCGTGATGTTGAAGGCTCCAGAACGGTACTCACCATTCAGGGCATGGATCTCGACGCCAACTCGACCCGCAGACTTTTCCGGCAGGTCGAGCGGACCCAGCGGATCCCATTGACCGGTAAGCCAGGCAAATAGGGGCGACGGGAAACGCTTACGAACGACTTCCCCGTGTGCCGACCAGACCCTGCGGTGCAGGTCGTTGTACGGTAAACCGCGCCGCCAATTGACCGAACGGACCGTCGGCATGGCGTCCAACTCATCCCACAGGTGACCGTATCGCTTCGAATCAGCCTTTCGCTTCTTGAGGGCGATAAGATCCAAGGCAATCCGACCTCTGACGATCGCCGATAGCTTTTCTGAAGCGCTCCATTCTCGGATGTCTGTTACGGGCTTCCCACGAGGCGCATCCTTCTGGTTCTCTGTGCCCGCAAAGACCTCGACCTCGTCGCACATGAAAAACTGGCCGCTTGGGACGACGACGAACCGGACATATCGTCCCCGCGCAAACATTCTGCGGCTTCGGTAGACATGCGCGCTGTACCCGACGGGCGATGGCAGCCCGTCCCGAGCTGAGCGCGAAAGCAGATCTCCGACCGGGAAGAAGTCCTTGCCGTCATCACTGACCAGGATGTAGACCGCGAACGGGAAAGTCACGCCAGCCCTTCCGCCAGCGGTACTGAGGCTTCCGCCACAAATGGGCTGACGAGACTCGAGGTCCACCGTGACGGTTACCGGACCTCTCGGATACGACCATCCCACCGCCTTCGCGTCCGTCCAGAGACAGTCCCCCGTGGCACGCAGTCCGTCGGTAAGCTGAACGCTGTCTCCTTCGTCCGTTGTAAGCGGGTAGTTCGGTTCCGGCGAGTATGTGTGCGCCCGACCCCGCGCGAGATTCCTTTCCTCGCCCGCCAGCATACTCGGGAAAAGTAACACCAGGAACAGTGCCCAACTCAGTAATGATCGGTATCCTGTCTGCACGGTTGAATGTACGATGGAAGGTCAAAGTGTGAGTGTAATTTCGCACCTTGGCTCCTGCAAAGAGACCATCAGAATAGATCCGAGGCCATATCTCCGCTGTAAGCTTTGCGTGAGGCGGGGAACATTGTGGACACAGATTCTCCCCCTTAGAACCATTGACATGAGAAGGAATATTTCTATGCGCGACCTGGTCAAGGGTCTGTGGTTGGTCAGTTGGGTGACGTTCTGCCCCTGTGCCCAGTCGGACTGGTTTGAATATGCCTTTGATGGTCTGAGCACACCGGATCACGCAGATCCAGCCTGGACCGACTGATTGGGGGCGTTGCCACAATCAGATAGGAATCTCGATCTGGATGGCGTTAGGGAAAGGGTGATTGGATATGTTCTTCAGTTGCTATAGCACAATGCCATGAGCGCTGGCGGCACCATTTTCATTTGGGGATCATGTCAGCCAGGTAGGCGATGACGAGATCAGAACGGCCGATCCAGTGGATGCCTTGTTGTGCTCCCCACCGGCGGGGCACGCCCTGTGACAGCAGGTACACGCTGTTGGCCTCGTCGATCTCCTCGACAGCTTCGTGGATCGACCTTCGCATGATCCACCATTTAGAGCAGATGACGGATGAATCTGTGGCCCCATTACCTTCATTCCAGCCTGATCTTTTCTCCATTCTTAGCTGACTGATATATCGCATGCGCCAGCTCGACGGAGTCCCTGCCCTGCCGGCCGTCGATGATGGGGTTCTTTCCTTCTTCGATGCAGTCGATGAAATGCTGCAATTCGGCGGCAACGGTGTTGCGTTTCTGATCTTCGGGAACGATTTCCGTCCACTCATCTTCGCCAAGGAGTTTTTTGAAGACCGTCTGCGAGCCAATGCACATCCGAAGGGAACCCTTCGAGCCATCAAGAAACGTATCGGTCGTGCCGCGGGCGCCCATGAAGCCGCCCCAGCGGAGGATGCCGAACACGTCCGTGTCGTAACGAATCAATCCAGTGACGTAGTCCTCCCAGTCGTCATGGCCGGAGAAGCTGCCCACCTCGGCCGCGACGGTTTTCACTTTGCCGCCGAACCAGTTGATAAGGTCGACCTTATGGATTCCGTTTTCGAGGAGGCCGCCCATCTTGCCGTACCAGCTTTCCGGCCTCTCCCGGGGCGCACGGTAACTGCCTGAGTAATCCGTTTCGATGTAAACGAGATCGCCGATGATGCCGTCCTGTACCATTTTCATGCCAAGCTCGTGCGCGGGGTAGAAACGCAGCACCATCCCAATCTGGATGATGGCGCCGCCTTCGTCCGCCGCCTCGATCATCCTGTCGCAGTCTTCGACGTTGTCGGCCATTGGCTTTTCGACGAACACGTGCACTCCCGCTTTCGCCGCGCTCACCACCGGCTCCGTATGGTAGAAGCCCGGCGTAGCTACGATGACGCAGTCGACTTCGCTCAGCAGGTCCGCTTCGGACTCAAAGGCCCTGACTCCAAATTTCTCCGCCGCCTGCGCCGCGGCTTCTGCGCTTAGATCGTAAACGCCCACAAATTCCGCTCGTTCGACCTGGTTCAGCGAACTGCAGTGAGCAGAACCCATTCCGCCGACTCCGATGACTCCAATCTTTGACATGGAAAACTCCTTTGATGAGCCTGAGACCAACAGTCAGTAGCCCGCTGCAAAAATCTACGCTTCTTCCCCCGGGAGCAGGGCTCTGATGTTCCGGGTTCCCGCAACGGTAGCCATCCAATCTAACCGGCGGGAACTCAAAAGAAAAGAAATCGTTGATCCGCACGTTGTCCTTGTAAGCAATTGGAGCAATTCGGAGCCACATCTTCATCTGTCATTTGCTTTTCCTCCGAACACCCTTTTCTTCAGGCGCGCCGGTGTTTCCGTAGCCACTTTTCGCCGCGTTTCCGGGAGCTCACCACGCTGGCATAGCCCACGTTGATGTAGCTTCCAATCTCTGTCCGTTGGTAATTCCCCGCGCGCCAGAAGACTATCGCATCCCGCAAAGGCCTCTCGGTTCCTCGGACCGGTGTCCTCAATTCCAGCAGGTCTCCATCGGCTAACTCCAGAATTCGCCGAGCTTCTACTACGCATTCTTCGAGAGACCTCTTGATCGAGCCCACTCGACTCCTCGGGAAAGCACATGATAAAAGGTACTCGGCCATTCGACGCGAAGCGGGCGCGCGATCGGATGTCTCCTCGAGTGTTATCCGGGACGAAGAGGAGGCATCCTATCAGACCAGAGCAAATGACAGATGAAGATGTGTCTCCAGATACAAAGATGTGGCCCCAGATACAGATGGATGCCATATTCTGGATTCTGTGCCCCTGGGAAGGGAATTCCCTATTGACGGCTAGGCGGATGGCAATACAGTGGCCGACAAATGAGTAGTCCAAATGGTGGACGGGTTACTCGCCCCGCGGTTACTTCTGGCTCCACCTTTGCCTGGAAACGAGGCTGTTATGAATGCTATACATCCCGTCTCATTCGTCCTGCTGTCATTGAATGTTACTGTGGTGATGGTTTATGCCGAACTGGTGCCTAAGAACGCCACCGTTTTCATAGTCCCAATGGAGGGCGACATGGACAAGTTTCTTGCTGCTGAAATAATAAAGCAAAAACTACCAATAAGAGTAAGCCTCAGCGAAGAAAAGGCGGACTATATTATAGTTGGGAATTCTATAAAAAAGGATGGGAGTAATAAGTGGTATCACTATTTTTCAGGAACGGCTGGTCTCAAAGATTCAGTACAAGCTTCAATAAGCCTTGTCGAAAAGAAGACTGAATCCGTTGTATGGGCTGGCAACGCTGGAGACCGATCTATTTGGTGGGGAGCCCTAGCACGAGGTGGTGAGCGAAAGGCCTCTTTAAGACTTGTGAAGGCATTGAAGAAGGCCCTAAAAAAGCGCTGAAACATCAGGTTGGATGCGCCCTTTCCTTCAGGCGCCGGTGTTTCCTCCGGCAAATGCAGGTGTCATGGTTTCCCCTTTGCGCTCTCCACTGGCGGGGGCACGCCTTGTGACAGCGGGTAGGCGTTGTTGGCCTCGTTGATCTCCTCGATCGCCTGCTGTGGATCGACTGCCAGACGCCACGTAGACGGGTCGCCGCCTTTCGGGCCGGTGAGAGGGACGTC